>JGI12316J15310_10000255_pt1 | contig 109811 bp, 72 predicted proteins | sample MarCyaLeptolynsp_FD_15310 | JGI IMG/M metagenome (IMG submission 15310) | reverse complement strand
CCAAACATTCATTTAGAATATCTTCCCAAATATAGTCCAGATTATAACTTAATTGAATTGGTTTGGCATTCAGCTAAAGAATATCTTGCCAATCGATTCTTTAAATCAATTGAAGAATTAGAATATTTGTTACATCAACTGTTAAATGAAGGAGGATTAATTATCAAATGGGGGCGAAAACTCAAAAACAAAGGTAATAAAGTTATCACAGTTTAAATGCGGAACAGCTTAAGCAGCTGCTTGTTCATGAATTGTTCGATGGAGTAATTTCCCAAAAAAGGTTTGCTGTGGTTGGTAGAGAGCTGATTCAAGTAACTCCTTGTCTCTTAAACCTAGTGTTCCACCAAACCTTTTGATTAGTCTTTGGTGGATATCTATAACTGCATCTTGTGGAATGAATTCAGGATTCTGCAAGGTTAGCGTAAACCTCCGCCCATTCATCCTCTGTGTCTACGAAAGCTTGTATAGCTCTATCGGTTAAAGAATCTGAAGCTAGGCTTTTTTCTTTAGGTAGATTAAGAACTTGTGGAGTTGTATGCTGGGAATTCCTTATTAAGGCTATCAAAATTACTATCAATATTTCTGATAATTCATAATATAATAACAGTTTTTTATAGATAAAGTTTACATCATTATTATTACGATTTGCTGCGTTTTGCTCGATTGCGATAGTCTTAATCATTTTTTTGTGTGATATTACAATCACCTCACCACTATTAAATAGTATATAAGCAATAAATAAGATGATGGCTCTTCAAAATCAGCCCATGCCAGTAATAGTAGATACAGACGGTGGTGTCGATGATGCTGTAGCTCTGATTATGGCATTGAATTCACCCCAATTAGACCTAAAAGCCATCACTGTCGTAGCTGGCAATGTTAACGTCCATCAGGCAACTACTAATGTGTTGCGCGTACTAAGTATTGTTGCACCGGATACTTTGCCTGTTGTAGCTAAAGGCTGTGAAAAACCACTGGAAAAACCTCCAGTTAATGCTCTAGAGATTCATGGAACAGATGGTTTGGGTAAATTAGACCGCTTTAAGAAAGCTGATGGCACACCTCTTTACCCTCAACTTACGATTGAGCCATCTACTGAAAATGCTGTTGATTTGCTGCTTAAGGCAGCTCAAGAGTACGGCGACAGTCTAACTATTGTTACCTTAGGACCACTCACCAATCTAGCAACAGCAATGGAAAAAGATAGCGCAACCCTAAGAAAAATAGGGAGAATAGTTATCATGGGTGGAGCTGTTACTGTACCCGGAAATATTACAGCAGCGGCTGAGTTTAACTTTTTTGTTGATCCTGATGCGGCTCAAATTGTTATGGAGTCAGGAATTTCCCTCACCTTAGTTGGTCTAGATGTGACAATGCAAGCTCCTCTATCTCGCCAAGTTGTGGAAGATAATTTACGGCGTCGTCCTTCAAAAGTAAGCCAGTTTATTGCTGATTGTACTGAAATTTATATGGCGTTCTACCGTGATCATGAAGACTTTTACGGGTGTTACTTACACGATCCCTTAGCGATGGCAGTCGCTATTGAGCCAAGTTTGGTCAAAACTGAGTCTTTGTATATGAGGGTGGAAACTCAAGGACGATTTACTACCGGAATGTCATTGGCGGATCTACGCGATCGCCGAGATGAAAAAACCAATCCTCCTAATGTAGAGGTTTGCTTGGATGTGGATACCGAAAGATTTATGCAATTGTTCGCTCAACTCGTTTGATGGGAATATCTAACAATGATAATTTGCGAAGCGTGAGCAAACGTGAAAGATATTAGCATTACAAAAAGGGAAAAGTCAATTTTGTTAACCTTCTCTTTACTGTTAAGCGGTATCCTAGCAGGAGTTTAACTTTGGTAAGTGAGGACACCCAGTAAGCAATGCTATTAGATTTCAAGTTACTCAATTCAGCTCGCTTAGCGGTTTCAATATCGGCAGTGGCTCTGGCACTTGGTTTAGCTGCTTGCGGAGATTCCAGCACTACATCTGAAAATGGAACCAATGGTGGTGATGAAACTGCTACAGAAGCTTCTGATTTGTCCGGTGACGTAGCTATTGATGGCTCCAGTACCGTGTTTCCCATCACGGAAGCGATGGCAGAAGAGTTTCAAAAAGCTAATCCCGACGTTAGAATCACCGTGGGTGTATCTGGTACAGGGGGCGGCTTCAAAAAATTCTGCGCTGGTGAAACTGACATTTCTGATGCATCTCGTCCCATTAAAGAATCGGAAATCGAACTTTGTGAGAAAGGAGGGATTGAGTACGTTGAACTCCCAGTTGCCTACGATGCAATTTCTGTTGTAGCCAACCCAGACAACGATTTTGCCACATGCTTAACGGTAGAAGAACTGAACAAGATGTGGGAACCTGATTCTAAGATTGATAATTGGAATCAAGTTCGTGATGATTTCCCCGATCAAAAGCTGAGTCTTTATGGTCCTGGAACTGACTCCGGTACGTTTGACTATTTCACTGATGCGATTAATGGTGAAGAAGGTGCCAGCCGTGGTGACTTTACCGCTAGTGAAGATGACAACGTCGTTGTCCAAGGTGTTTCTAATGATGAAGGGGCACTAGGCTACTTTGGCTTAGCTTATTTTGAGGAAAATCAAGATAAGCTCAAGGCTGTGGAAATTGACGATGGCGATGCCGAAAACGGCGATGGCTGTATTGCGCCCAGTACAGAAACCGTTGATGATACCACCTACCAGCCCCTTGCCCGTCCAATCTTTATCTACGTTAAAAAAGAAGCAATTGCTCGCCCAGAAGTTAAGCAATTTGTTGATTTTTACTTAGCAACAGACAGTAAGGAACTAGTGTCTGAAGTGGGTTACATTCCGATGCCAGAGGAAATTTACACAGCAGTGCAAACTCGATTTGAAAATGAGAAGACTGGCACTGTATTTGATGGCGGTTCTACCGTGGGCGTTAAGCTAAAAGAGGTTTTGGTAAAAGAAGAGAAAGCTGAGTAAAACCTGAGCTTCAAAATGTTCTTGCTCCTCACCGGAACTTTAGAGGGCGACACTATAGTTGACATCCATGCTTACCATTGACTAAAAGTTAAAGATTGTGCAAACAAACAGCCAGCCGATTAAAGACTTGATGAAGTTATTCAGATTCTGGAGGTATTAGCAAAGAATCATGATAACAATGAGAACAGACTTTTTTGTACCAACAGAGATTAAACTATCTGTTTCAAGAAAGTTTTATAGTTCTGACCATCATCTTAGTACTTCTGCCTGAAATTAATTCAGGACAACTATTGACCTAGGCTAGCTCATAATAGCTAGCCTGAAAATTGCATCATTAAGCTAAATTCATTTTTCATGAATACCAGTTCCTCACCCTTTAAACGGTCAGATCGGAACCCAATGTGGCAACCAAACCGTACCCTGAATAAATGGGTACAGCGAGGAGTCGTAGGCATCTTTGCACTGTTTGCCCTTGTCTCTGTCTTAACTACCTTTGGCATTGTCTTAACGCTAGTGGTTGATGCCTTCGGTTTATTTCAAGACATCTCTCTCTGGCGATTTCTCACAGATACTGAATGGACACCTCTATTCACTAACCCCCAGTTCGGGATTTTTGTCCTCATTAGTGCGACATTGATGACATCTGCGATCGCGATGTGTGTTGCCTTACCTTTGGGGTTATTAGCGGCGATCTGTTTAAGTGAATATGCACCTAGAAACTTGCGTCGTTGGCTCAAACCTGCCCTGGAAATCCTAGCAGGGGTGCCTACGGTTGTCTATGGCTATTTCGCCCTGCTGTTTGTGACGCCCATCCTTCGCACTTTCATCCCAGGCATGGAGCCATTCAATTCTTTAAGTGCTGGTTTGGTGATGGGTGTTGCTATCCTACCTACGGTTGCATCCTTAAGTGAAGATGCGATTTATGCCGTTCCCAACAACTTGCGACAAGGAGCTTATGCCCTAGGAGCAACCAAGCGCGAAGTAATTATCGGGGTTGTCCTGCCAGCAGCTTTATCGGGGATTGTCTCTTCCTTTGTCCTGTCAGTTGCCCGTGCTGTTGGTGAAACCATGATTGTGACTATTGCTGCTGGTCAAAATCCCACTCTTACCCTTAATCCTTTTGTACCAGTGGCTACGATGACAGCATTTATTGTGCAAGTCAGTTTAGGGGATGCTCCAGCAGGTTCTCTAGCTTTTAAAACCATTTATGCCGTTGGCTTGAGTTTGTTTTTAATTACCCTAGCTTTAAATATCTTTAGCTTCTGGTTTGTCCGTCGTTTCCAGCAAAAATACGAATGAGCACTCAAAATTCTTCTCCAGGCTCTCAACAGAGCCCCATACGAGGACAACAAAACTTTGATTTAGCACTTGATCGGCGCTATAGATGGGACCGGGTTTTTGAAATCGCTAGTTGGGCAGCAGTCACGATTGGGATTGTTATCCTCGTGGTGTTAATCATCGATGTTGTCATCGATGGTTTTCCCCGCCTAGACTGGACATTGCTCAGCGAATATCCTTCTCGCAAACCAGATCAAGCTGGTCTTAAGTCTGCCTTAGTTGGTACCATCTGGCTAATGACACTGACTGCGATCATCACCTTTCCCTTAGGAGTTGGTGCAGGGATCTACTTGGAAGAATTCGCTGCCAATACCTGGTATGCCAAAGTAATTGAAATTAACATTAACAATCTCGCAGCCGTACCTTCAATCATTTATGGTTTGCTAGGGGTAGCCGTATTTGCGCGGTTAATGGAGCCAATTACAGGGGGGCGCAGCGTCCTTACAGGAGCCTTAACGCTGAGTCTACTGATCCTCCCCATTGTTATTGTCTCAACAAGGGAATCTCTGCGAGCTGTTCCTAATAGCCTGCGCCAAGCTGGTTTTGCTTTAGGTGCAACGCGCTGGCAAGTAATTCGAGAGCAGATTTTGCCGTTAGCTTTTCCAGGCATACTAACCGGAACTATCCTGGCTCTCTCCCGCGCTATTGGTGAAACTGCTCCCTTGATTACCATTGGTGCTTTAACCTTTATTGCTTTCTTGCCACCGTTATCCCCCGAAGGCTTGCACACCCCCTTCACTGCCTTACCTATTCAAATTTTCAATTGGGTTTCCCGCCCCCAAGAAGAATTCCACACCGCTGCTGCTGCTGGAATTATCGTGTTGATGGTAGTGTTATTAAGCATGAATGCAACAGCAATTTGGCTACGTAATAGGTTCCAGAAAGAATAGTTAACACCGGAAAGCTACTGCTGTTTTTTAAACTATTTTGTTAACCCATACAACCTAATTCTCATGATTTCTGATTCTTCTAAGGCAGTTGCTACTGAAGCAGTGTTCCAGGTGGAAAATGTCTCAGTTTTCTACGGTTCCTTTGAGGCAGTGAGCAATGTTTATCTGGACATCCCTGAAAATAAAATTACGGCTTTTATTGGACCTTCTGGTTGTGGTAAGAGTACCCTGCTAAGATGCTTGAATCGACTCAACGATCTCGTGCCAGGAGCCAGGGTTGCAGGCAGAATCACTTACAAAGGAGAGGATCTTTACCGCAAAGGTATCGATCCAGTGGAAGTACGTCGTCGCATAGGCATGGTGTTCCAAAAGCCTAATCCCTTTCCCAAATCAATTTATGACAATATTGCTTTCGGGGCCCGGATTAATGGCTATCGCGGTAATATGGATGATTTAGTAGAGCGCTCACTCAAACAGGCAGCTTTGTGGGAGGAAGTCAAAGACAAACTCAAACAAAGTGGTTTGTCTTTATCTGGTGGACAACAGCAGCGTTTGTGTATCGCTCGTGCTGTAGCAATTGAGCCTGAAGCCATTCTTATGGATGAACCTTGCTCTGCCCTCGATCCCATCTCAACTCTAAGGGTTGAAGAGTTGCTCAATCAACTCAAAGAAAATTACACAATTGTTATTGTTACCCACAATATGCAGCAAGCCACGCGGGTAGCTGATATGACTGCGTTTTTCAATGCTCAAGCTACAGATAAGGGTGGCAAGCAGGGTTACTTGGTAGAGTATGATCTAACTGAAAATATCTTCCAAAATCCTCAGCAAGAAGCAACCAGGGATTATGTCAGTGGACGCTTTGGTTAAGCTGTTATGCATTTAAATTGTGAATTGTTTCTGACGCTGAGACTCGGAGAAGCGGGGACACAGAGATTAGAAAAACCAGTTTAAATGCGTCTTAGCCCAGAATTAATGGTGAAAGTTGATGATATCAAATCCCTGGATTTGATGTTATGAGACGGGGGTTGCTGTAGAATTGTTACTGGAGCCAGAATTTCCATCTTGTGGTGCATTAGGAAGATGCTCGCAAGGGATACCATCACCATCTCGATCTAATCCGAACCTATCATCTGGGAAGGCATCGAAAACCTGCTTAGCCTCTTGCCAGTTACTGAAATCATCACAATTACAATCGCTCTTAACACAGGCTGGAAGCTCTTGAGCAAGTAGGGAAAGTCCTTGAGCTTTGCTCAAAGCCAAAACAAGAAGACTAGAGATGAGGGCAGTAGTGATGAGATTAGGGCGGAGCATGGCTAAATTACTGTAGAGTATTAGAAAATTCTACCTAATTCAGCTCCTCCCCTGTTACCTCTGCTATGCCTACTTAGTCTTTACGAATAATAGAGTATCAACTCTCCTAACATTAAGCTTATCCCACGACTTGCATTACGTGAGATGCAAGCGTCATTAGTCATTGTTCATTAGTACAAAGGACAAAGGACCAATGACTAATGACAAAGTGGCGGGGCGACATTTCCTCCAACACCTTTAATGAGTTGGTTTCCCCATCGCTTTTTGTAACGGTGGTGATTAATAATCAACCTCGTTTATGATCGGAGCAGTTTTTTGATACTTACATATGTCAAAACTATTCAGCGTGCATCCCCACTACATACAAAAAGTCAAATCTGCCTGGAGGCAAAAGATTAATGAAGGTGGACAAAATCTAGTTGAAGAAATAGGTTTATCTGCATCTATTCTAAATATGTTTCTCCGAGGTCAACCTCTTAACAGCCTAAATTTTGTAGGAATTTGCCATATATTAGGACTAGACTGGCGAGAAATTGCTGGGTTGGATATGCACTCCGAGCAGATGTTCTTCCCACCAGAGCTAAACTTCGGCTATACTTCCCTTACTAAAGAAATTACTACTGTTGATGAGGCATTAGGGGCTTTAGTTGAAACTCTGTGTGAAATGCTGCGTCGTATCACCCGCAAGGCTGGAGATGTTGTAGGAGCCGATCGCACGAGTATATTTTTACTAGATCAACAAACCAATACCTTGGGCTCGATTAACGCTGAGGATGGACATGGAGGCTCTCTAGTAATTGATATTCCCTCAAACCGAGGTATTGCTGGTTTAGCAGTCGCTTCCTCACAAGTGATTAATATTCCTTTCGATGTCTATGATGATCCTCGTTCTGAAGAAGCAAAAAAAACTGATCAAAAAACAGGATATCGTACTTACACAATGCTGGCATGGCCCCTGTTTAATGAGCAAAAAAATATAGTTGCTGTTGTACAATTAATCAATAAGTTGAAGCTGATTTATGATCCACAAGATTACTTATCTAGAAGAATAGATGCTGATGGTTTTACTGAAGAAGATGAAGCACTATTTGCTAAATTTGTTCCTTCAATCCTTAAGACACTAGAAAGATGTCAATTTTGTTACCAACTAACCCAGAAACTAAAAGACAATGTCCTCACCAATGAAGAAGATATTGTTCAACAGTCTGAATTAATAGCCGAACTCGAATTTATGGAACAACAGCTTCATAGAAACTTCGATAGAATATAATTTGCTGTTATCATATTTTCAGGTTGATTAGTGCGATCGCCTCAATCAGCTAGTTTATGGCAGTTTGGTTCTCTATTGGTCTTAAGCAATTGCTAATCTCTAGTAATTTGAGGCAAAAATTATGCTTTTGAGCACCAAAGCTAGGGGGTGAAAGCCAGGGTATAGCTTGTTTTGCTAGTGCAGCGCGGAGGAAATAACCCATCAGTTTGAGATCATAGAATCCTTACTCTATAAGCATTCTTAATTCTTAATTCTTAATTATTAATTCCGTGCAGCGCTACTAGGCTTATCATGCACGAGACAAATGATTCAGGCACGCAGCTAACCCCCTTGCATTTAGATGTGGCGATCACTTAACATAATCGTCATATATGATCTTAGTAAGTTATCTAATCTGTAAAATATGCCCAGCCCATTGAGGGTGCATCCAAAGTACATTGAAGAGGTAAACTTAGCTTGGAAGCGTAAAAGTGATGGACGGGAGCAAGACTTAGCTCAAGAGTTAGGGCGATCTTTGTACTTCGTTATCTCTAATCTCTTCCTCAAAGGCGAACCTGTCAACGAGCTTAATTTCTTGCGGATTTGCCAGACTTTGGGGCTCGACTGGCGAGAAATCGCTGGCTTAGATCTCAAGGATGGGGAGTTTATCTCTCCTGCTGCCAAGGGAAATATTGGCGATGACACCATGACTAAGCTTAAGTCTGGTGTGGAAGCTACTGCGATTGATGAGGCAATAAATAATCTGGTTAGCACTCTGTGTGAGATGTTACGCCACCTCACTCGCAAAGCAGGAGCCTTATTATGTGCGGATCGCACCAGTATTTTTTTAATTGATCCCCTAAGAAAAGAACTGGGTTCACTGATTGCTGAGGATGGCAAGGGTGGCTCCCTGATGATTGATGTTCCTTTGGGACAAGGTATTGCAGGAAGAGTTGCGACTTCTGCAGAAATTATTAATATTCCTTTTGATCTCTATGCAGACCAGCGCTCTGAACGAGCAAGAATTACTGATCAAAAAACTGGATATCGCACTTACTCTATGCTAGCTTGGCCTCTGTTGAATGGGCAAAAAGAATTAATTGCTGTCGTCCAATTAATCAATAAATTGAAACAGAATCATAATCCTCAAGATGATTTACTGCAAAGAATTGATCCTAAAGGGTTTACTAAAGAGGATGAAACCATATTTGCCAAGTTTGCCCCTTCAATTTTACAAACTCTAGAAAGATGCCAATTTTGTTACCAACTTACCCAGAAACTGAAAAATAATGAACTAATTGACCAATTTGGTTCTGTATCACAGAAGGCTCAACTAGTTGCCAAGCTTAAGCGAGAAGAGCAGCAACTGCGAGAGAGCCTCAATAGAATATCAGTTTAGAATTGTTATTTGTCATTTGTCATTTGTCATTTGTTGTTTGGGAATTGGGAGAGGTTCACCTCCAGGTAGTACAATCTGCAACCAGGCACCACCAGTTTCTGGATGATTTCTCCCTTGGATAGTGCCACCATGAGCTTGAATAATTTCTTGTACAATCGATAGACCTAATCCACTGCCTTGGCTTCTACCTACACCTTCAACATCAGAAGCACTTTGTTGCCTATGTCTTGAGGCATCTCCTCGGTAAAATCGCTCGAAAACATGAGGCAAATCAGCTTCTGAGAAGCCAGTGCCTGAATCAATGACATCTATTTGAAGAGCTGATTGTGTACTAGTCTCATCACTAACCCTATCTGCTACTTCAAGATGAGTTACCTCAACCCGAATAGCTGCTTGCTGAGGACTGCGTTTAATGCTGTTATCTAGTAAATTGAGAAAAACTTGGGTTAAGCGAGATTGATCAGCTCTCAGACAGATGGAATTAGGTTCAGAATAGACCAATCTAAGTTGACGAGGTTGTGCCAAAGGTTCTAAGCTTTGCCAAACTGATTCAACTAAAGACCGCAGTTCTAGGTTTTGATAGGTGAGACTGGTACTGGGGTTTTTTTCCATTTGGGTGAGCTCCAACCAGTCTTGTACTAGATTAATTAATCGGTCATTTTCCCGCAGCATTTGCTCCACCCATCCTGTAGCTGGAGGCTCTAGACGCTTGTGCAATACTTCTGCTACTAGACGAATTGAAGTCAAAGGTGTTCTGAGTTCGTGAGCTAAGTCAGAAATCCATTGGTTACGAGATTGAGTGATATCAACTATAGGTTGCCGATTTTCTAAAAATACACCAACTTGCCTTTCTGGAAGGGGCCAACTGTAAGCTCGCAAAGTCAAGGAGTGCAACTTACCCATGGCTGCTCCATCAGCACAAGTCGGATGAAAAACCCACTCATCCTCCATTGGCTCCTGTTGACGACGAGTGGTTTCAATTAATTGATCTAGTTCATAGGAGCGCACCAACTCTAGTAATAAGCGGAGTATTCCTGTCTCCCAGCGATCAATTTGCAATAGTTGCCGTGCCTGCTCATTGCACCAGAGTAACTGATTCTCTTCATCTACCTGTAAATAAGCCAACGGTGCTACCTGAAGCAGCTGCTGCCAAATTTGCAGTTCCTTCTCCAGTTTTTCTTGATGTTCATTAGCGAGAGCAACCCCCCGTCGTAGACGAGACATGATATTTAAGGAGATATTGGAAGAATCCTTGTGCAAAGCTCCTAATATCTTCTCCAGTTGTCGGTGGAGTTGGTGTTGCTGCCAGAAATAAAATCCAAGTCCTAAGGCAAGACCTAGTAAAAATGCCAAGATAGTGGTCATTAGCCAGTGATTATTAGCATTTCTTTATTTAGAATTTTAGAAGCAATAGAGTAAATCTAGAATCTAACATCTAACAATTACTGGCAACAGAGAAGCTTACCCAAATCTGTAACCAAAACCACGAACAGTAACCAAATATTCTGGATTGCTGGGATCTAGCTCTAATTTTTCTCGCAGCCAGCGCATATGAACATCGACTGTTTTCGTGTCTCCCAGAAAATCTGGACCCCATACCTGCTCAATTAGCTGTTCGCGGGACCATACTCGACGGGGGTAACTCAAAAATAATTCTAAAAGCTTGAATTCTTTTGGAGAAAGATTAACCTCCTCTCCCCGAACACTAACACGACATTCTTGAGGATTGAGGATAATCTCTCGCCACTGCAGTACAGGCGTTTGAGGTAAGCAGTTGAGGCGTTGGCGACGCAGTAAGGCTCGACAACGGGCAACTAACTCCCGCATACTAAAAGGTTTAGTCAGGTAATCATCAGCACCAACTTCTAGCCCTAAAACTCGATCCGTTTCACTAGCTTTAGCGCTGAGAATCAAAATTGGCACAGGATTTTCCTGGTAACGTAGCAAACGACACAAATCTAACCCATTGACATGGGGAATCATAATATCGAGGATCAGCAGGTCAAAAGGACAAGCTTTGTCAGTGGGTTCATTAAGCTGAAGAAAGTCTATAGCTGTACGTCCATCTATAGCAGTCTCCACTTCATAGCCTTCTTCTTCTAGAGCTAAGACCAGCATTTCTCGAATTAAATCTTCATCTTCAACTACCAGAATACGGGTTGATGTTGCTAGTTCTGGACTGGAAGCACTCTGCGGTATATCGAGAGACAGCATAAATTAGCTAAGTTAAGTGTTTGCAGTGGGAAGCCAAAGTAGAATCTTGTTGGTAAATACGGAAAAACCCTAGTTTGGGAATTGGTCAGAGAAAAAAAATGTTTGAAGACCCATAACTCTTAGGATACAGAATAGTAGCACCAGATCGAGTCCAAAAATTCGCATAATTTATTCTTATATAGTGCTCATCTGAGCAGAGTATTGACACTTAAAGTGAACTTATAAAATGAAGGAGGAGTGCTGTATATACCCAAGCCATCGGTACCCCAATAAAAAGTCCGGCAATTGTCCAACCTCTTTGATGAGCCTTAAACTGTTCAATACTCCGCCATCTTCTACTTTTCCAAGCCCACTCATTGCCCTTGGCTCCCAGTGCAATTCCCATAAACCATCCTACTTGGGGCACTAAAGCTAAAAGTCCAATCCAAACCTTATTTGTAAAGGGCCACAAGTACGGCATCAAAAACGCACCCCAATTCCAGCCTTTGATTTCATCTGGTACTGGCACCGAAGCCTCAAATAACCCGCCACAGCCGGAATTATTAAAGAACTGGACTGAGTGCACTGGCTGACTTTCCGTAGTTGTATCTATTGCTTTTCTTGCTTTTAACGCTGAAAGTGCCTCTGAGGCACTCTGGAATCGTTCCTCTGGAGCAGGTGCTGTGAGCTTCTCAATCCAGTTTACTAACTTCGGACTCAAGCTCACGCGCTCTTGGAAGCGAATGCGTAAGTTCTGCTGAGGCAAGTCTCCTGGTGCAGTTCCTGTGAGCAAATGAATTAACGTTGCCCCCAAGGCATAAAGATCAGATGCTGGTACTGCTCTACCACCAAATTGCTCCATAGGAGCATAACCATAACTTCCTACTACTGTAAATGTTGCTCCTTCCTGCGCTCCTCGATCCTGTACTGCGCCAAAATCTATCAAATAAATCTGTTCATCTTCACCCCAAATCAGATTACTCGGTTTTATGTCCCGATGCAGCACTGTGGGATTGAGTTGATGGAGAAACTGGAGAATGTTCAGCACATCCGCCGCAATTTTGCGAACTTGTTGTTCACTGAAGCGTTTACCTTGATTGAGTTGTTCTTTGAGGGAAACGCCAGGAATATATTCATGTACCAAGCCAAACCAGAGGTAACGCTCATCAATGTGAAAATAGTCTCGATATTGAGGAATCCGAGGACAATTGAGCTGTTTGAGTATTTGTGCTTCCCGCTCAAATAGTTTCAAATTATCCCACTGTACCTCACCCCCAAAACTCAGCAGTTTGACAATCACTAATTCAGCAGGTGAGACTTCCATATCTTCTGCCAACCAGGTTTGGCGTCCCGCATTCTGTCCCAATTTTTGTTTGAGTTGATAGCGAGACTCATCGGGAGTCCCTTTGCGAATGTGTAATATCTGTCCTGCTTCCAGCATTGGGATCTTGCTTCCTTAGTGGCTCCTTCTTCTAATGTAGCCATAACTCAACTTTTGTTTCAGCCTATGTTAAGAAATACAAGGCAACAGGCAACAGGGAAGATTAAAGGGAAAAGGGGTATCGATCGAGATTTGGAGAACACTTAAGCTCATAAAAGGCGACGGGAAAGCCAACTCTTTAAAGGGGTTAGAGCAAAGGAAATGTCGCCCCGCCGTTGAAAGTCATTCTAAATTCTAAATTCTAAATTCTTCATTCTTCATTCCCCTTGCTCCTCACGCGACGTGAGGTTATTAGCATTGATTTGTAACTATCATTCCCTAGCTCAAAGGAGTGAATTTGATGAGCTCTACAGCGATGAAAGTAGGCGAACTTGCTAAACAGACAGGGGTATCGATTCGTACATTGCATTACTACGATGAGATTAGTCTGCTTAAACCCTCACACCGTAATGATGTAGGACACCGTCTTTACAATGCTAGTGACATTATTCGTTTACAGCAAATTATGTCCCTTCGGCAAGTTGGCTTCTCCCTCGAAGAAATCCGGGAGTGCTTGGAGCAGCCTGATTTCTCACCATATCGTGTAATTCAACTGCATATGTCCCGCTTAAAAGAGCAGATGAAGCTACAGCGCAAGCTTTACAACCGCCTAGAAACTATCGCAGCAAGTTTGCGTTCAGCCCAGGAAATCTCTGTTGAGGAGTTCGTGCAAACAATAGAGGTAATCAGCATGTTTGAAAAATACTATACCCCTAAACAGCTCGAAGAGCTCAAGGAAAGGAAAGAAATGCTCGGTGAGGACAAAATTCACCAAGCACAAGCACAGTGGCAGGAGCTCATTGAACAGGTTCGTGCTGAAATGGAAAAAGGCACAGAGCCAACAAGCGAAACAGTGCAGAGCCTTGCCAAGCGCTGGAGAAGTCTAATCGAAGAGTTCACTGGCGGCAATCCTGAGATTGAGAAGTCCCTGAGTACGATGTACCAGCAAGAGGGAGCAGTAAACGCTAGTCGTAATGCGATCGATTCACAAACTTGTCAGTACATCTCCAAAGCAATGGCAATGTTGCAATAGTATTAGTGCTCAGGGGGTGACAACAAAGCGTACAAAGGAGACAGGGTGTAGGGTGTGGGGTGTGGGGTGTGGTGAAAATAAAGGTACGTATCACTGCATGAGTGAGCCCCATCAACCAAAATTGACCTGATGCAATCGTCTATTACCCAATTCAATCTTCTTTACTAGTTAAGGACAAAAAAGGGAGGGTGAAACTCCCTCCCAAAGCAACAATCGAAGACTCATGAAATATCAATTATTTTGGGCTGTATTGTATGGCAACGCTCTTTTAGTTATGTATGCGATCGCAGGAACAGCAGTGGCATTGTGGAGTGCAGCCAGAGGCACAGAGCGTAAGCCAGTATCCAGGATGAAAGTGAGATTATTAATCCCTTGAGTTTGTAAGTCGTCTTCCAATGGTGCAATCAGCCACTCATAGAGTTGTTCTGCCTTGGGTTGGAAACTATTCCTGATGATATTGGTAATGGCACGGCGGAAGGATTGGACAGATTGTAAGACTTGTTCCCGGGTTACTCCTCGTACTCGGTGTCGAATGAGTTCCCCTTGAGCAGTAACTAGTAGACTTGAGCGTGAGTTGACCCACCATTTATAACCCACATTTGGCACGTATGAAGTCTACCCAGCCCCTTGAGGGAGTAGTAGACGAGAACTGCTATATATCAGCGCCTAAGAGCTTTTCCTTGGTAAGTCCATTTGAATGGTTTAGCCATCGTGCGATTGAAATAATCAATGAATTCGAGAATACGTTTTTTAAGCTTTGCTTTGCTAGTGAAACTGGCACGTCTGAGTAACTTCCTCACCAAGATACTAAACCAAATCTCGATCTGATTGAGCCAGGAACAATGCTTGGGGGTAAAATGAAATACAATCCGATGGCTCGAGTCACTCAAGAAGGCAGCTCGGGTTTTCATGGATTTGAGAATACCTGATTTCCCCTTCACCCCCAACTCGATATTGAGTCCTTCCTCTTGTGCCACAAAACGCACCAGAGACTCTGATTGATGGGTGTTTAAGCAATCCATGATCAAATGCCACTTGCTTGCTGTGGGGTCGATAGCAATCGTTTGTTTGACCTGTTCGAGATAATCTGCTTCGGTGCGTGTCTCACCTATCCTTGCCTGAATCACCTGCCCACTGACAACATCAAAGCTGGGAATTAACGTTTGGGTGCCGTGACGGATGTACTCAAATTCAAGACGCTGCTGTTTGCCGGGACGCATTGGTTGGTCTGGGAACCTGCGCTCTAACGCTTGAATGCTGGTCATTTCATCAATGCAAACGGTGCGCTCTCCTTGTGCCCCTCGCTCCATTGCTGTCAGATAACACTCGCAGATGTCTTTGACCTTCTCCTCAAATTGCGGGTCGGGGGGGGTTTAACCAGTATTGCGACTGGTGTGGTTTCAAATCGGCTTCTGCCAGCAATCGCCCCACATGTCGGGGAGAGATTGTCTCTACAATTCCCTGTTTGCTCAGCTCATCCGCTAGTTCTCGGGGGGTCCAATGGCTAATTGGTCGCCCGTAGTCCTCCGGCTGCCAGAAGAATAATTCTTGCCCTCAAGGCGATTTGCTGAGGGATGCTGTGGCGATTGACTAACATTTGGAGTTGCTCGCGTTCTGTCTCACTCAGCTTCAGGGGAGGAGGAGCTAGTCTAGGCATGCGGTATCCTCATCACTTAATCTTACCTCTCAATAGTAGGTCAACTCCCGCCGAACTGTACTAGTTACCCTCTGAATCTTTCAGAGCCATATATTGGGTTACTCCGTTCCGAACTTCCATGGATTAAACTGTTAGGGTGATGCTGTCCGCCCGGTTTAACGGGAATGCTCACTGGTCACGGTGTAACATGCCAGCCCCAAATCCGATGACTTTTGTCTCCAGCCTATCAGCCCTTTGGCTGGTTGGTGTTGAGGACGGTTCATCCACATCTTCGCTTTCGCTACCCATAAGTTCCTGCTTGGCGGGTTTCCAGATTGGGCTACCAGATACCGCCTTTTACCCTCGCTCACCACCCTAGATTTACCAGTTCATAGAGCAGCAGGGAATGCTGTCACTCCGAGCACTAGAGGATAGGACTTGAGCACGATGGCTCTCACCTATATGGAAGTTCAGTTGTCAAGGTACTAATATTAACCTTGCCGCTAATCCCCTAAGCTAATGCTTAGTTTCTAGCGAACGGATCGCACTACACCCTACACCCTACACCCCACACCCATAGAGTACAAAATGAGAGCTAGAATATATTCAGCTCAAGGTGAGGCAGAAATGATAGGCGAGTTGCTTGACAGTCGTTACAAAGTTATTCAAGCTTTGGGAGCAGGGGGATTTGGTCATACCTACATTGCCGAAGATACTCGCATACCAGGCAATCCCAAGTGCATCGTCAAGCACCTTAAGCCTGCAAGTCCGGATCCTGAACTCTTACCCACGGCTAGACGTCTGTTTCTGAGTGAAGCCGAAACTCTTGCTAGATTGGGAAACCATGAGCAAATTCCTCGACTGTTGGCATACTTTGAAGCTAATCAAGAATTTTACTTAGTCCAGGAGCTGATTGAAGGGCATACTTTAAGGCAAGAACTTACCCCCAGCCAAAAATGGCAAGAATCTGATGTAATCAGCCTGTTAAAGGGTGTACTGCCAGTACTAGCATTTATCCATCGACAAGATGTTATTCATCGAGATATTAAACCCGATAACATTATTAGACGAAACAGCGATCGCAAATTAGTTCTGATTGACTTTGGTGCAGTTAAGCGATTGCGCTCAGATCTAACCGTTACTACCAGCCAAGCTTCAGTTACCGTATCTATTGGTACTCCTGGTTATATGGCGATAGAACAATCCCAGGGTAGACCCCGTCCCAACAGTGACATTTATGCCTTGGGGATGATTTGTATCCAGGCACTTACTGCTCTATATCCGGAGCAAATTGAGGAAGATTTGCAAACAGGAGAGCTGATTTGGCAAGAAGATGTAGTAGCTAGCCCTAGACTAATAGGTGTGCTGACGAAGATGGTGCGCTATCATTTCAAGGACCGCTATCAGACAGCTGCTGAAGTCCTGCAAGCACTCGAGCAACCGGCTTATCCTCCTCAAACGCCGACAATACCCGTCACCCTTGCTAAGAGTGCTCCCCAGTATGAACTAACTTTAGAATGGTTGGAAGCAGGTCAACGGAGAAGCCAAAAGATTCGGGAAGTACAACCGACTAAAAACCCAGGGAGTTTCCGTATTGGGCGTGATCCAGTTCAGTGTGACTTGGTTTTATCGGATCCTACCGTATCAGCACTACATGCAGAAATCTTCTTTCACCTGCAACAGCAGTGTTTTTACCTGCGCAATCTGCGCCAGAGAAATCCTCCGTTGGTGAATGGGCAATCTTTAGTAACGGGAAAATTTCTACTCTCTCAAGGCACTAATCTACAGTTAGGACAAACAACCCTGAGAGTGGCAACAATTGTGCTCAGTCGCTATCCGTCAGGATATCAACCAACCAATTATCCACCCCTGCAACCAGTCTATCCACCACCGCCAGTTGCACTAACCTTACCACCACCTGATACCAACGACTCGGAACAAAAAACACTTCCAGTTTCCCCGCCACCACCAGCTAAACCTGTTAGTTCATCCCCCAGTCATGCGCAAGTTTCTCGCTCTTCTGCTGCAATTCCTGTAATAGCTGGGGTAAGTTTACTAGGAGTAGTTGCGATCGCAGCAGGGCTATTCTTTCCTGAGTTGAGAGAATCTGTGGCTAAATTCGGTTCCTCCGAAAAATGTTTAGCTACCATCAAAGCTGGAGCAGGAAATAACGTCAGAGTTCAGCCGAATGGCAAGATTATACAAGATCTTTCAGAACGCCCTGAAGCACAACAGTTAGCTATAACTGGCAAAAGTATAAGAGGAGGTACCTGGATAGAGGTAGTGAATCCAGCCGGGGGTTCTGGTTGGGCACATAGGAGTGTAATTGAAGATTATGCAGGGTTAAACTCTTGTCTGCAAGAGAAGGGAACACCATTTGAGGATGTAACTCTGACTCAGTCTCCCACTCCCCAAAAGCCACAAATTACTAATCAACCGACAACAAGTCCAACAAAACCAACAACTGACAATCAACCTCAAACTCCTCCCCAAGATGAAGGAGTAAAGGTTTTGGCACAAGCAAAACAAGAAGCTAAAGCTGGCAATTGGGAAGCAGCAATTGCCATTGCCAAAAAAATTCCCGAGAGTAGTCCCTCCTATCAGGATGCTCAGAAAACGATTAATCAGTGGCAGTCACAATTAGAGCAGTTAGAGCAACAGTGGACAAAGCTTAGAGAGCAAGCCCAAGAATTGGAACAAGCTGGAGACGTAGCCGGAGCGATCGCCATCTATGAGAAGATTAAAGAAGGATCTCAAGCTTATGGGAAGGTTCAAGAAACAATATCCCGTTTGCGGGAGCGGCTAGAACGACAGCAGAATGAAGATAAACAAGATGACGGGGAACAGGAAGTAGAGAACACTGAACAAGGAGAGGAAGCAGACACCAACGAACCAGGAGAGGGAGAAGATAACACCGAACCAGAGGAGGAAGAAGACAGCAACGAACAGGAAGAGGAAACAGGGAATTAAAAAACTGCATCTCCACATTTAACTTGCATATTTTGGACGGGCAAGATGCCCATTCCACTGATCCCACAAGAGACAGACTAGAGAAGAATGGTTTTCCCCCATCTCCCCAGCTCCCTCAAGCCGGATATCTCCTCAAAATTACCATATGTGGACCAACAACTGGATTACGGGCAACTAAAGTACCTTCTAGATCATTAATTTCCAGTTTGCTAAAATCCAGCTCATTGGCTTGAGCTAGAATTCTATCTGCTAAATTATCTTGCTGCTGAGCTTCGAGCTCATACCAGCTATCACTAACTTTAACAATTAGACGACTTTCGAGGAAATTAGCTTGGACTGCTTTAATTAGTCCCTCTCCATATTCCTCAGTAATCTGAGCAACTTGATTTTGAATAGCTGAAATCAAGCTTTGCTCTGGGGTTAACACTGGTGGGGGAGGTGGTTCTACTGCTATTTCTTGTGGTTGCTCCGGTGCTGTTAATTCTGGAGGAGCCTCAATCGTGGCAGGAGGAGCATTTTCCTTCTGCGCTGGAGTCTCTGGTAATAATGCCACCGTTGTCAAGAGCCCAACCACAATAATAGTTGCGATCGCACTAGTTAATCCCCAATCCGACAGCTTTTCATTCCAAGATTCTGGGAACAGGGAGCGAACTTTTGCCAAAACTCCATTCCAAAAAGTTTCAACAGAGGTCAAACTAGGAAGTAAGCGATCGGTTAATTTCCTTTTCTGTGGTTGAGGTACCCAATCATCAACAGACTCTTGTGCTGTTTTTGGGGTGACTTCTGGGATCTCAGAACTAGAGGCAACAAACCCTGGCTCTCTGGTTTGCTCCATCTCCTGTTCTGGTGTAGTCGTAGAAAATTGAGCAGTCGGAGCAGGCTTACTAACTGGTGCAGTCTCCAGTTTATTCACAATTGCTTGTAAGAGTTTAATGATGCCTTGCAATAATTTAATCGTCAGCGCTTTGATAAATGATTGCTCTGGCTTACTTACTGCTGTTGCTTCCGGCGGCATTTGGCTTGGAGCATCTGCCGATTCTGGTGGCTTTTGTTGGTCTTGTGACATGTTAATGTTTCCTCCCAGGCAACACCAAATGCTACTCGGTTAAGCATTTTAAACCAGGATAGGACAAAAACGCTTAATCTCTCTCACCATCCCCCCATCTCCCCACTTTTTTACTCACAACAGTGCGGATTTAGTGGTTGAGTAAACGAAGTATTAAGTAGAAACTATTCTGAGCTACCCCATTGCCAGTTATCCGAATCATCAGTCCAACACCAGGACCAACAACAACCGAAAGTATCCTAGAACTACTCAACTCTCGTAACCAAGGAGTGACAATTAAGGAATTGTGCCATACTCTTAACCGCCCTGTCTCCATGATACAGCGATGCCTAAAACTTTTGATGGCATCCGGTCAAGTTGATTCTCAGCTAGATGATACTGGCAGATTATACCAAATCCGGGTCAGGCAGCCCGTTGATCTCAAAAAAACGAGGAGAATATCAGGGATTTCCAAATAACATCAAGTTCGGATAATCACTTATAATTCCCTTCTACCTTGCAACCTTCTTTCTTCCCTTCTGCCCTCTGCCTTCTGCCCTCTGCCTTGTTGCAACCAAAGTGTAAGTATTCAACCGAACTTGATATAACTCACCGTTAATCTATTTTGAAATAAAGTTAGAAAAAACAGTTTTCTGTGAAAGAATCTCTTGTGGAACAGACTTCTAGCCTGTTTCAATCTCTACACTGGCAAGATGCCAGTGCCACAATGAAGTGTTACTCTTCTACAAATCCCTCAAAAAATCTAGTTTTTGAGAGATTTGTAGAGAGAGTCAATCATCGCTGCCATCGCTGGAGGTTTGGTAGTAAAATGGATGTAGAAAGTTCTCTTAGAAGCTGCTTTGGCCAAGACTTTAGCATAAACATCTTCGCTGATTTCAGCATGCTCATTAACCATTAAAAAGTTAAGCTTAATATTGCTCAAAGGAGGTGGAACCGATTCCTCTTGGGATTTTTCTGCTCTTACTTCTGCTCCCTTAGCAGAAAGCTTAACTAAACTACCCTTAAATATAGAGTCTCCTAGCTGCTTGCCTTGCAAAACTAGATAAAGTAAGGGAATTTCTCTGGGAAGGGGCAAGAAAACCTCTGCTTCTTTCAACAAAAACAGATTGTGTTCTCCATAAATTCCTCCAATCTCGTAGACGGAGATTGGCTCACTGAGCCCTTTCGGCTGTACCTGCTTTTTCCCATCGATTCTTAGAAGTGATGAGCCTACCTCCTCTAAAGTTGACGAGCTAATTAAAATTTGGCTGCCGATTGTATAAGTTTCGATGCGGAAAGCCAGGTTTATTTCATTGCCAATGACGGTGTACTCAGTATGTTTCTCTGAACCAATATTCCCAACTACACATTCTCCAGTGTTGATGCCAATTCCCATTTCTAATATTGGCAAGTTCAACTGTTTCATCTTGTCGTTAACCCTCGTCATCGCTAACTGCATTGCCAATGCACAAGCAACAGCTCTTTGTGCATCATCTTCTCTAGCAGTAGGTGCACCGAAAAGCACCAAAATTCCATCCCCCATAAACTTATCAATTGTTCCCTGGTAGGAAAAAATTACCTCTAACATCTGTTCGAGATAGATGTTGAGAATTGTCACCACATTTTCAGGAGATAATCTTTCTGAGATGGCGGTGAATCCTCTCAAATCAGAGGTGAGGATGGTGATTTTTTGCCGCTTGCCACCAAGTCTCAATCCTTCGGGACTTTCTAACAAAGTAGAGACAACTTCATTACTTAGATAACGTCCAAAAGTCTTACGAATCTCTCCAGCGGTGCAGGCAACATAGCCAGTTATGGTAACAGTAGAGCTAGCTAGTGCCAACAAAGGGGGAACTACTGGAATCCACCAACCCCTGAGAAAAGCAGCATAGGTAACCACAAACAAAGCCCCTGCTGCTAGCAGGGGCACTACCATTCGATGAAATGAGACAATATTTACACCACCATCATAGCGGCGCTTCCAAGTAAAAGTAGCACCAACTCCAGACCAAAGCAAAATCCATAGCCATTCTAAAGGTTCAGGCCAACTTTTAATTAAAGGGCGACCTTCAAGAGCGGCACTGAGAATTTGGCTAGTCAGGTTTGCCTGTACTTCTACCCCTGTCATCGGTTCTGGTATGTTAAGCAAGCCACTACTATAGGGAGTGAAGACTCTATCATTAAAACTCTCTCCCACTGCACCAATCATGATAATGCGATCGCGTCCCCAATCAGCTGGCACTCGGTCTTCCAGAATATCGGTCAATGAGACAATCTCAAAATGTTCGCTTGGTCCTCGGTAGTTTAACAGCAACTGATAGCCATCAGCATTAGCTCTGACATAACTACCATCATTCCTCTCAAATGGGACAAATGTAGTCTTCCCTAATTTCCACTTATAGTTACCGTCAACAATTTCAGGAGCTATATTCTCTTTTTCCAGATAAAGTAAAGCCAAATACAAACTAAAACTGTAAACCCTTTCCCCTTGAGGATCTGTCAAAGACACCAAGCCACGCCGCACCCGGTTATCAGCATCGTTGATGATATCATTTGATCCAACTTGCCCTTTGGCTTTTAAAGCTGGTGGCGGTGCAACAGCATCACGAGAGTTATCTCCCACTACCTTCTCAATACCTACCAGATTGGGAGTCGTCTGAAATACTTTAACTAATTCTTCATGACCTGGTGGTACAGGTAAATCCCGATAAATATCTAGGCCAATTGCTCTTGGTTGTCTAGCCTTCAATTTCTTGAGCAACTTAGCATAAATTCTATCTGGTATTATTGCCTGTCCAATCTCTCGCAAGTCTTGTTCATCAACACCGACAATCACGATCCGCTCATCAGGAGGATCTTGGGGTTGCCAACGCATATATAAGTCAAAAGTTGCCCACTCCCAGAACTGCAATAAACCACTCAAGCGCAGTAGGATTACCAATCCCGTCATACTGGGAGCAGTAATCCAGACACCGCGCCATTCTCTTGAGAGTTGTTTTAACCTTGCCCACATTGATGAACTCGGGACTGGGTAATGATTCTTTTCGCCAATCCCTAGTTTTGGCAGCAATCAACAATTGGACTTTCGGCAATCTGCACTAATCCAACTGAATCTAACAGTTTTACCCACTCATTGGGATGAACATTGCGCTGCTGAGCATGGATATTTAAAGTCTCATGCCAAATTCCATCATCGGCATACAGTTTTGCCTGCTTCAGTGGCTGTTGTTTTACTCCCTGGAGCCTAGCCTCCATATCTGAACTTAGAGAAGTGCGCTCAAGCCACCCCTCAACCCATTGATCTTTTTCCCTGTTTCCAGGATCACAGATTATATAGAAGTCCCAATGATAATTAGTATTCGCTTTGAGCTCTACATTTGTCGGGAGATTCAGTTTAACTATGGCAGTTTCATTTGGTAGTTTAAAAGTTGTTTGGTGGACAACTTTTTCTGATTGTGTATCAATTACTCGAAACTCTGCTTCTTTGTCTTTAGTTTGAGGAACATAGACATAAACTGTTGGATTAGGAGCAACTGTTGTTCCTACGTTATTTTTCGGCATCAAAGCAGTCATTGGTATAGCATCTTCAGGTGCTTCAACAGACTCGCTGGGACAGCCTCCGCGTGAGCCTGCACCCCTAGTTCTTGGAGGAGCCCCTCGATCTCCAATATCTGGAAAGTCAACACCAACTAGCAACTGTGGGAAAGACTGAGCCTTCAGCTGAAATGACCAGCTAGGAAATAGTAAAATAGCTGGAGATAAGCTAACGGTCAATATCTTTATCAGACCAAGAGACTTTTCCTTAGACATAGCAAGTAATTCCTCCTATAGGATGTAAACTCTGAATTTTTATCAGGGTTACAACAATTCAGCTTTTTTTTGATATAAATTTTTAGTTGTTTTTTAAGGCCAAAAAGATATCTTGAATATTTTTGACATTATTCACAACAGTATCACGAAAAACTTGACAAATTCATCAAGTCTTTGTATTTTATTCTACCGTTACATTTTGTTAACGGTCATTGAATCCTGGGAAAATTCCAGGGGAAATACGTCCTGCTCTCAGAAGTAGTTACTGAGATAAGTGACCTTCTGGTTGTAGGTTACTCTATCACCCACCAATTCTGCCACACCCTTCTGGGTATGTCCTGTGTCAATACCGGTGAGCGAAAAAAAGGGTGAGGAGATGGGGGGGTGGGAAGTGTGGGGAGTGTGGGGAGACAAGGAAGATAGAGGAAAGACAAAAAACCATTTCACCTAACACCTAATTCTCAATTCTCAATTCTCAATTCTTAATTCCTAAGGTATGCCTAAAATCCCACCACTTCCCTCAATCACCTTACCAATGGTATAGGCAGTAATACCTTCTGAATCAAACCAACAGCGAGTTTGCTCTGCCTGCTCTGGCGGCACGAGCAGCACAAAACCGATACCCATATTGAAAGTATCAAACATATTATCAACACTAACCTGCCCAGCTTCAGCTAACCACTGAAAAATTGGAGGAATCATCCAGCTACTAGAGTCAATCTGAATAGATTTACCGACACCAAGGCAACGAGGCAAATTTTCTGGTAAACCTCCTCCGGTGATATGAGCCATACCATGAATATCAATACCAGCGCGACAAGCATTTAGAACTGGTTTGACGTAAATCTGAGTTGGTGTTAACAAAACTTCACCTAGGTTTTTACCAGCCAGTATTTCTGGGTAAATGTCCCAGGGATGAGAAGGCCAAGCTGTATCAGGAAGTTCACTAACAATTTTGCGCACCAAACTAAAGCCATTACTGTGAACCCCCTGACTCGCTAAACCAATTGCCACATCTCCTACTTGCACTTGAGAGCCATCTAGCATCTGGCTTTTTTCCACAATGCCCACGCAAAATCCTGCTAAGTCATATTCTCCTGGCTGATAGAAACCTGGCATTTCTGCTGTTTCCCCTCCTAGCAAAGCACATCCAGCAAGACGGCATCCTTGAGCAATTCCTGCAACCACTTGAGTTAACTGCTGGGAATTAAGTTTGCTAGTAGCTAAATAATCTAAGAAGAATAGGGGTTCGGCTCCAGAAGTCAAAACATCATTGACACACATGGCTACTAAGTCAATCCCTACTGTGTCATGGCAGTTGAGTTCACCAGCTAGTTTGAGCTTTGTCCCAACACCATCAGTTCCAGATACCAGCACTGGTTCCCTATAACCTACTGGTAGCTGGAAACAACCACTAAAGCCACCTACTCCACCAATTACTTCAGATCGATGTGTGCTTTGCACAAGAGCACGAATTTGCTTGACAAAAGCTCTACCTGCTTCAATATCAACACCAGCTTCTCGATAATCCATAAGATAAGAACAAGGGTGAGGAACGTAGTACCGTGGCACGACTAAAAATGTAGGTTGGGTAGAACGAAGTGAAACCCAACACAGTGTACTGGCATGACACACCTAAAACTGTAGGTTGGGTTAGCTTTCTTCGTAACCCAACACAAATATGCTTGGATGTTGGGTTTCGTTGCCTCAACCCAACCTACACCTAAAATGGTGGTTTAGGACAATGACAAAGAAACTATATCGATGTTTGCCCCTACGCGATCGCAGATTGAAGGCGCACGTTTAGGGCGCACGTCGGTCATTGGTGTCAACTTAAGCTTAGACATACCTAGCTAGTTGAATTCCATAATTCGCCCACAGTATCCTTAAGTCCACGGCTAATAGCTTAAGTCCATTAAAATGAACTAAATTTTTCGACTTTATCGAGAGTCATCTTTAGATGACTTGAGCTATTAGCAAGAAACTTAAGTTCCTTGCGGGGCATGAGTTTTACTTAAGTTGACACCAATGCAGGTCGATGCGCCCCTACCATGGACAATGTCCCACAAAATGTCAGTGAGAGCAAACAAATACTCCTGTGTTGATTAGTTGTAATCGCCATTATTTTTTGCTATTATTTTTTTATAATGGGAAAGGTGTGCGCTCATATATAAAGTACTACTTCTAATATGAAGTCCGCTTTGTTAATCATTAGCACAGTTGCATTCCAATGTGTCATTCTGTTTGCGGAGCATGGTCCGTAGGAGCAAATGGTAAGTCTGGCATTGATATGCGGTGACCATCCTACAGAAAAGCTATTAAGTAGATTTCTACAATACAAAGCAAAGGAAAATTAGCCATGCAAACACCTGTAACGTTGCAAACTGCTCTGGAATATGTGGAATGTCTCTCTGTAGAAGAGCAAAATCTCCTTATTGAACTTCTGCAAAAGCGACAAACTGAACGGCGTCGGCTGGAAATTGTCAATAATGCCAAACAAACCTTAGCAGCAGTGGAAGCGGGAACTGCTAAGCGAGGAACATTTGAAGATCTCAAAGCAGATTTGTTAGCACAGCTATGAAAACTTTAGTTTGGGACAATAGTTTTCGTAGAGCTTTCAAGCGTTTAGTCCGCAAGCAACCACTTCTACAAGATAAGATTCTTGCAGTTCTTGCATTATTGATGATTTAAAAATTCTCAACATAACACCTATTCTGTTTTGATTTTACTCCCCTAATTCTGCTAATTTCTGCCTAGCCCATTCGCGAAGTTGCTCATCTGAGTCATTTTCAGCTCTATCGCGTAACAAGGATAAAGTCCGAGGATAGTTAGGATATTGCTTGATAATGATCTCAAGTGCTGATTGTCGAGGGTTGCCTTCCCGTTTTTTCTTGCGCTCAAAGGGATCATTGAGGACACGAGCACGCAAAAATTGTAATATCCAAGGTTCATTCTTCCAGCCACAGGCTATTTCTTCTACTGCTTTACATCGCACATCCCCATTTTTATCAAATTCTGCCAGTTGTTGGAGCAGGGGTAAGGTATGGGGTTCATTCTTCCAGCCACGAGCTATTTCTTCTACTGCTGCACGTCGCACATCCTCATTTTTATCAAATTCTGCCAGTCGTTGGAGCAGGGGTAAGGTATGGGGTTCATGTTTCCAGCCACGAGCTATTTCTTCTACTGCTGCACGTCGCACATCCTCATTTTTATCAAATTCTGCCAGTCGTTGGAGCAAGGGTAAAGTATTGGAGTAATTCTTCCAGCCAAGGGCTATTTCTTCCAGTGCTACATACCGCACATCCCAATGTTCATCAGATTGTGCCAGTTGTTGGAGTAGGGGTAACGTTTTGGGATTATCCTTCCAACCACGGACTATTCCTCGCACTGCTGCACTTCGCACATCCCAATGTTTATCAGATTGTGCCAGTTGTTGGAGCAGGGGTAAAGTATCAGGTTCATCTTTCCAGCCACGGGCGATTTCTTGCATAGCTGCACTTCGCACAGCCCAATTCTTATCAGATTGTGCCAGTTGCCGGAGCACGGGTAAAGTATCAGGTTCATTTTTCCAACCACGGACTATTTCTTCCAGCGCTACATATCGCACAGCCCCATCGTCATCAGATTGTGCCAGTTGTTTGAGCCAAGGTAAGGTTTCCCGATTATCTTGCCAAGTCATTGCCACTGCTGCAACCGCTTGGGTACGAATGCTACGAACTAAGTTAGCTTCCTTTCCATAGGGTATGTAATAATAATTGAGGTCATACTCAGTTAAAACTTTAAGTTGATTGAGGAGTTTATTTGCTGTTTTTGCAATAACCGAGAGATTTCTAACTTCGGCAAGACACTCAGCTGCCAGAAACAGGTTACTAAACTTTTCCTCTTCACCATTGTGGATAATGAGATAGTCGATAATTTGAGCTGTAAATCGAGCATCAATCATCCCTGCTATTAACCGTAGCACTTCATGCCAAGACTCATCCTGCCAGTGCTTGCCAAACACCTCTGTTTTTAGTTCTTCAATTGACAGCGTTTGCGTCTTTTGAAACTGCCAGACATATTCCCAAGCACAAAAGTATTCCAAAAATGTTCGATGAACAAACCCATAGGAATTACCCCCCAAAAAACACAAGATAAAATTGCGACTCCGCAGTTGTTCAATCAGCAACCGAGCAACTGTTCTGGCATTACTGACTTCTATCCTTTTCAAATAGTCAGTCAGAATCCTTTCTAAATCATCTCCTCGAATCAGATTACCAGCCAAACCCTTATCTGCGGCTTGCATATGGTAAGCAATTTGACGCAGCATCGCCTGCTTATCTTTATAATCGATCGCTACTGCATCTATCCTCGGAGCTTCTAACAATTTCCGCTCTACATCCCACTGATGCAACAGAACTCTCGAAGCTTGATTATAAAGTTCTGGTCTATCTCTAGGTAATTCTTGATTACGATTAAGTATCGCCATCATTGTCAGCAGCAAAGGATTTCCTGCTAGCTCCTTAATCGCTTTCGAGGTATCAATTGCCCGTTGTAATCGCTCCCGCTTTCTAACTTTATCCGCCTCATCTGTAAACGTTAACTCATGCCAGCGGTAGATAAAATCCTGAATTTGGTTTGAGTCTAAATCTTGCAGTAGAAAGTGACGAAACTCAGCATCTCGCAATCGTTGGTGTTTGTAGCCAATAATGCGAGAGGTGACGATGACTCGCACTTTGGGATACTCATTAGTGAAGCGATGGATATCGGTAATTACCTTTTCCCTTTGCGTCGGCTCAAATACCTCATCCAAGCCATCAAACATCACTAAAACTTTACCAGCTTTCAGCCTTTCCTGGAGTTGATGCTGATTGAGGCGACAGATAACGTTACCCTTGTGGAAGAATTCTAACAAATCCTGGCACTCTCCAGAATTCCGGTCTCTATTATAAGTCCGCAGTTCAATCAGCAAGGGAATCGGCAGTTCAATCACATTATTCAGGGGAGTTCTTACCCAATTTAATGCTAGGTATTGTAAGAAAATTGATTTTCCTGAACCGGGATCTCCCAAAATTACCAGATACCGATAGGAGTCATATTCCGAGATTTCATTAACAACATCCAAAATTGAACGAACTGGCTGTTTGTAGTAAAAATTTTTGTGTCTTTCCCATGTGTCTGAGTCAATTTCCGCTTCTAGTTCGTTACTCTCTCGCAATCTTCGTTGATGTTCTTTGGGAATTTCGTAAACTTGGGGTAAAAATTCCTGGCATTCTCGCACGTTTTGTGCTACAAATACTTGCCAGACCTTGAGTTTTTCCCGATAGTCGTAAACACTGGTATCTAAACTATCTAAATTGAGATTGGCGTATCGCTCTTGTAGTCCTTCTTGATAAACCTTGAGGTTAAAATCCGGACTGATGCCAGCAATTATTCTCGTATTTTCCTCAATCGACTCCTGAATCTCTAATTCCAGAATCGCCCTCAATTGTGGTGATTGCTTAATAATGCGCTTGACTTCTTTGACATATTCCTTTGCCACCCCATGCCAGTCAAATTCAGTCGGCATTGCGATCGCATAATGCTGTTGCCAAATTTTACCCAACTGCTTGCTATCTAGAGCACGACAATCTTTAGCAAAAGCTTGACCTAAGAGTGGCTTAACTTCCTGATGAGTGATAAACTTCTCAATCGATATTTCGTAACCATCCCTAATCTCAGCACCAGAAAGATTGCAGCTAAATTCTAGTTCATCCTCTACTATCTTCAAGAATTGTTGTAGAGCTTCACCCAGGGCTTTTTTTAAGACACTCGGCTGAGCTGACTCAACCCCTCCTTTAAGACAATCCTTGAAGAAGTCTTTAACATAATCTTCCAGGGCTCCCTTACCTAATTTCAGCAGAACCTTTTGAAACACCAAATCTTTCAGCAGAGAAATTCCGAAAGCTGTCACAGGTTCCACCATGCTGCCATTCCTCAAGGAAGACTATTTCTTCCTATTATGCACAGGGTAATTAGTGAATGCCTTCTGCTAGTTACCGGAATGAACTACAGCCTCTCAATGATAAAACTCTTGTGGAACAGGCATCTTGCCTGTCCCAATTACTCGAATAAGCTCTAATCCCTTATTTTGACCCAAGGCGGTGCGTTACGGCGCAACGGGTTCTAACATCTAGTCAAAATTGCTACAGATTGTGCGCCTAACGCACTCTACTACCTTGGCAAGGAACGAGGGAGACTATACAACACTCAGGGGTTGTTCCATCTTGCTGTCATACTTACCCGTGCTTGCTGCACTATTGAGTTCAGCCCGTCGCAATAGACGCTTCTGAGCTTCAGCTACTCGGCTGGTGTCCCCTTTCCAGTAATCCAGTGCAGGTTGCTGAATTGCACGAGCATAGGAGAATGTTACAGGCCAAGGGCAGCGATCGCTAAATTTGGCATTCATAGAATTGAGGTGAGCTGAAGAATTCTCGATTGATTGACCCCCAGAGAGGAAGGCAATTCCTGCCACTGTTGCAGGGACATTCCTCTTTAAACACCGAATAGTAGCCTCAGCAACTTCATCAACGCTAGCTTGCTGTGGGCAAGACTTTCCAGAAATTACCATACTTGGCTTCAGAATCATTTGATCAAATTCAACGCGCTGATTCCGGAGTTGGACAAATACTTCAGCCAAGGTTTCATCTGTAACCTGGAAGGATTGCTCAATGGTATGATCCCCATCAATCAATACTTCTGGCTCAACGATCGGCACCAAACCCCCTTCCTGGCAAAGGGCTGCATACCGAGCCAAACCGTGGGCATTAGCTTCAATACAACCGCGACTGGGGGTACCTGTCACCGTATCAATCGTGATGACTGCCCGCCACTTCGCAAACCGAGCACCCATATTGTAGTATTCGGCGATGCGCTCGCGTAAACCATCTAACCCTTCAGTTACCTTCTCTCCAGGATGGCCCGCCATATCCTTGGCTCCAGTATCTACCTTAATGCCAGGAATCATCCCAGCATCTTTGATGAGCTTGAGGAATGTTACTCCATCTGTGCTTGATTGGCGAATCGTCTCATCATACAAAATAGGCCCACTGATGTAATTGGACAAATTGGGCACAGTCAAGATCAGCTGACGGTAAGCTTGTCGATACTCTTCCGTAGCTGGAATGCCAAGGGCACCAAACCGCTTGTTGCAGGTTCCATTGCTCTCATCCATCGCCAAAATACCCTTACCACTGGCTACCATTGCCTGTGCTGTAGCTCTTAGTTCTTGAGCGTATGCTCCCATGTCAACCTCCAAATTTTGCGTTTTTGTGCTAGATGAATGATAAAAATTCTCAACTAACTCTTGTATTTATCCTAGCCTTATTGAGATATAATCTCATATAAGTGAGCTTGTCAAATCTAATACTTTTATACTACAAAGTCTTTTCTTTAGTACTCGATTGGTTGGATTAAGGAGACAAAAATTCTTCTAAGTCTTGTTTTAAGAGTAGTTGAGTCCTATTCATGTGTGGCAAATTTTAAGTATGCACAAAGTAAAAATTCAACTAGGCAATGCTATTTAATAGCAATAATGATATTAACTTTTGTCCATCTTATCGAGAATTAAATTATGAATGCAGTAGAACAAGCCCATACCCCCGATTTAGCCAGTAAGATTGCCCAAATCGCTATCATATTTCAAGACGAATTTCCAGATGCCAAAGTGGATCTAGCGCCGTGGCTTCAAGATACCGATACTCGCAAAAGCGTTGATCCAGACTCCATAGACTTGAGCTTTAACTTTCCAGGGCGTAAGCCAGATTGTCAGAGTCGTTCTATTTTGGTCCAGGTTCGCTTTTCCGATACGTTACTAGTTTGTACTACTCAAATAATTGGGATTGAGATATCTGGCTACGATCATCAGGGTCAACAATGGCGATTGTCTACGGTGGGGGCATGGAACTGTGAAGGGAAGAACATTCCCAGCCCCTATGCTCAAACTCGATTAAAGCGATTTTGTCAAACTATATTCAAATTGTTTCAAAAATCACAAAAAGCGACGGGGAAGCCAACTCCTTAAAGGGGTTGGAGGAAATGTCGTCCCGCCCTTGAAAGTCATTAGTCATTGGTCATTTGTCCTTTGTACGCTTTGACTAATGACGCTTGCATCCCACGACTTGGATTACGTGGGATGAGCTTAATCCCTCCTGCATCCTCATCCAACCAACTTGCTGCTAAGGACTCAGAGCTCGATAGAATCCTTACTCTATAAGCATTCTTAATTCTTAATTCTTAATTCTTAATTCCGCGCAGCGGTTAGTTCCCTATCGCCACTTCCTTAGCATGAGGTTAAGATGTTGGACATCATGTCAACAAAGGGAGTAAGTGGTTAAATGTGTGGCATTGTTGGCTATATTGGTCCCCAAACGGCTACAGAGATTTTGATAGAGGGATTAGAGAAACTAGAGTACCGAGGCTATGATTCTGCCGGAGTCGCTACTGTTTGGGAAGGCGCAATCAACTGTGTTCGAGCCAAGGGCAAACTCCACAATTTACGAGAAAAGCTCGATAGTATGGAAAGCCCAGCACAGATTGGTATTGGACATACTCGCTGGGCAACTCATGGTAAGCCAGAAGAACATAACGCCCACCCCCATATGGATTCAGGAAAAAGAGTGGCGGTGGTGCAGAATGGGATTATTGAAAACTACCGGGAGTTGCGGGAGGAGTTGAAGCAAAAAGGGCATGAATTCTTCTCTGAGACAGATACAGAAGTAATTCCCAACCTAATTGCTGAATATTTGCCTGATTCTCCCACTCCCTACTTCCAGCACGAGACTCCCATATTAGAGGCAGTGCGACAGGCAGTACATCGTCTAGAGGGAGCATTTGCCCTTGCAGTTATTTGTGCTGACTATAATGATGAGCTAATTGTAGCTAGGCAACAGGCTCCTTTAACTATAGGCTTTGGTCAAGGGGAATTTTTCTGTGCTTCTGATACCCCAGCTCTAGTACCCCATACCAGTGCAGTATTGTCTCTGGAAAATGGAGAATTGGCACGACTGACACCCCTAGGTGTTGAAGTCTACAACTTTGAAGGAGCTCGCCTCAAAAAGATGCCCCGCGCTCTGAGCTTGACTCCTGGACAAGTTGAAAAACAAGGGTTCCGACATTTCATGCTCAAGGAAATTTACGAGCAACCAGGGGTGGTAAGAACTTGTTTAGATACTTATCTCAACGATAACCGGCATCCTCTTGGTGGAGAGGAAGGAGAAATTGCCGATGCCCAGCATCCCATTCCCCATCACCAATCATCAATTCAGTTGGGAATACCAGACTCCCTCTACGACAACCTAGAACATATTCAGATTCTCGCCTGCGGTACTAGCTGGCACGCTAGTTTAGTAGGCAAATACCTCTTAGAGCAATTAGCTGGTATTCCCACAATGGTGCAGTATGCTTCCGAGTTTCGCTATGCACCAACACCACTAACAAAAAATACCCTAACCATTGGGGTAACTCAATCGGGAGAAACGGCGGATACTCTAGCAGCATTGGATATGGAACAACGCCGTCGTGAAGGCTTGGAGCCTGAATATCAACCACGACTCTTAGGGATTACCAATAGACCAGAAAGTACCCTTGGTCAAATGGTATCTCAAGTTATTGAAACTCATGCAGGTATTGAAGTTGGTGTTGCTGCTACTAAAACTTTTGTTACCCAATTAATCGTATTTTACTGCTTGGCGCTGGATTTGGCAGAGCGCCGTCAAACCTTAACAGTTGCCCGTATTAAAGAAATTATTGCTAGCTTGCGGCAACTACCAACAGAAATTGAACAGTTACTAGAAAAACAAGACTCCCATATTGAAGAATTAGCTCATGAGTTTGCCGAAACTCAAGACTTTATCTTTTTAGGCAGGGGTATTAACTTTCCCATTGCTTTGGAAGGGGCACTCAAACTCAAGGAAATCAGCTATATTCATGCTGAAGGCTACCCTGCAGGAGAAATGAAGCACGGTCCGATCGCTTTGTTGGATGCTAAAGTACCAGTAGTAGCGATCGCCATGCCCGGTAGTGTCTATGAGAAGGTGCTATCCAATGCCCAAGAAGCTAAGGCGCGGGATGCCCGTTTGATTGGGATAACGCCGATGAATAACCTAGAGGCAGCCGAAACCTTTGATGATTTATTATCAGTTCCCACAGTCGAAGAATTACTCTCACCCATCCTTGCGGTAATTCCCCTACAGATGTTGGCTTATCACATTGCTGCCAGACGAGGCTTGGATGTGGATCAGCCCAGGAATTTGGCTAAGTCTGTAACAGTGGAGTAGTGGCGCAACACACCTAAAATGAGAGATTAGAGTAGTGCGTTCGCGTAGCGTGTGCGTAACCGCAAACATCTTGCTCGCTTTTGACTTCTAGCGAGCGAGACGTTTGCGACAGGCAAGATGCCTGTTCCACAAGAGTTTTATCATTGTATTTCTACTTCATTTACCAGCCAATGTGCTGTATATTATGAAGTTATCCTGTTGGCCAGTGTTGAGAGGGCTTCCATCTCCAAATCCCATCTTCATCCCGATAAGGAACACCCCAATCTTTGCCATCGTATCCAGCTAAGAGCAGTGATCCTTTTGTTGGCTGTGGTACTCTGTCATTGTGACGACTAGAAGGAAGAGTTAATCGTACACAGGTGCATGGATAATCCTGGCAAGATCCAGGAAATGTAGCACAGATATGAAATCCCATACGTTCATAGAATTTGACCCCGCGTTCGTTCTCAAGTGCCGTAGTTACAAATCCATGTGGTATAAGTTGCGATCGCACCTGCTCAACCAACCTCTTGCCAATGCCTTGACGATGATAGTTAGGATCGACGTACAACCAGGTTAATTCTTCTTTGTTGATGCAGATAAAACCAACGACTCGCTCCTCAATACAAGCAACGTACTGTTTACCATTGAAAAAGCCATCTTCATGAGCCACCTCTGACATTGGCTGGATCTGATTTACCGACACAAAAGAGCCAACTTCATAGGGACGAGCGCGATCGTGTACGTCACAAACTGCTTCCCAATCCCAGTTCGAGAATTCACGAATAGTAATTTCCATACAAATCTTGTGCCTAACTATTATGAGTATATTTGTCGTCCCACTGAATTAGGACGCCCCACCGAGCGACATAGCTCTTTTTGGATTTGCTTGCACACTCCCGATTGGGTTCAATCTCTACATCGGGTTTGCTGAATAAGTCCATTGATTCTGGTTTTGAAGAAAATAACAATCCATCCGGATTTAATAGGGAATAGTGTTGAAGATCGAATTATCCATCTTTAAATCAGGGAAATGCGATGAGCCAGACACGAAATTCACACGCACAGTTTTTTTTTCAACGAGGATTGCGCTATCAAGAACTTGGAGCATGTCAAGCAGCAGTTGCTAACTTTGACCAAGCTTTAGCAATTCAACCTAACTTTTACGAAGCTTGGTATCATCGAGGTCTTGTTTTGGGGTTGGAGTGCAGATGCTTAAATCGCTACAAAGAAGCACTAGAGTGCCTCAACAAAGCCATAGAATGCAAACCTGATGACTATTTAGCCTGGTATAAGCGAGGAGAAGTAGAGTTAGAGGTGTTAGAAGACTATGAAGCCTCGCTACTTAGCTTTGAGCAAGCTCTCAAGTTAAAACCAGATGATTACGACACTTGGTGGGACCGTAGTTTTGCTTTATATCAACTAGAACGTTATGATGAAGCGTTAATAAGTTACCAGAAAACCCTGGAGATTCGACCTAATAGCTTGTATGTTTTGAAAGAACGAAGCAGTTTGCTTTGGGAGATGGGTCACTATCAAGAAGCTTTGAAGAGTTTTGAGCAAGTTTTAGCAATTAAACCTGATGATGACGTTGCTTGGTCTGAGCGAGGTGAACTACTCGAAGAATTAGGTCGCTATCAGGAGGCTCTAACCAGCTTTGACAAAGCACTGGCAATTAACCCAAACAACTGCCTTACCTGGTCTAGCCGAGCTAAGTTACTAGAGAAATTAGGCTGCTACCAGGAAGCTCTGCTTAGCCAGAGAAATGCCATTTATCCCCAATCTACAATAAATGTGGCTTGGTATAACTAGTAGCGCTGCGCGGAATTTAGAATTTAGAATGCTTATAGAGTAAGGATTCTATCTATCTTAAACTGGTGGGTTATTTCCGCTGCGTTCCACTAGTGAAGAGCAGGCGCCAAGACGCAAAGACATTCCCTATTCCCTATTCCCTATTCCCCATTCCCCATTCCCAAACAACAATCAGATAGAATAATTCCTTTACTATCTTTGGGGTGAGACATTCAATGAGTCGTGCAGAAAAAGTCGTTTTGGCCTATTCCGGTGGAGTAGACACTTCCGTCTGTATCCCTTATCTCAAGGAAGAATGGGGAGTTAAGGAAGTAATCACTCTAGCTGCAGATTTAGGTCAAGGAGATGAACTCGAACCAATTAAAGAAAAAGCTCTGAGGGCAGGTGCAGCAGTATCTCTGGTTGCTGACGCGACTGAGACTTTTGTCAAAGACTATGCATTTCCAGCAATTCAGGCAAATGCTCTGTATGAAAATCGCTATCCCCTCTCAACCGCTCTTGCCCGCCCCTTGATTGCGAAGTTATTGGTAGAAGCAGCTGTAGAATACGGTGCGGATGCTGTAGCTCACGGTTGCACTGGTAAGGGCAATGATCAGGTGCGCTTTGATGTCTCGATTATGGCTCTTAACCCCAAGTTGAAGGTGTTAGCACCAGCAAGAGAATGGGGTTTTAGTCGTGAAGATGCCATCACTTATGGTGAGCGCTTTGGCATTCCTTCCCCGGTAAAAAAATCTTCCCCCTATAGCATAGACCGTAACCTGCTGGGTCGCAGCATTGAGGCAGGGATTTTGGAAGATCCGATGAGTGAACCACCAGAAGAAATTTATCTGATGACCAAAGCGATCGCAGATACTCCTGATGAGCCAGAATATGTAGATATTGGTTTTGAGCGAGGTATTCCGATTGCCCTTAATGGTAATATCCTTGACCCAGTAGTGTTGATTAGTCAACTCAACCAGTTGGCAGGAAACCACGGTATTGGACGAGTTGATATGATGGAAAACCGTTTGGTAGGTATCAAATCAAGGGAAATCTACGAAACACCAGCTTTGTTAGTCTTAATTAATGCCCATCGTGACTTAGAAAGTCTCACTTTAACTGCTGATATCACGCAGTACAAGCGGGGTATTGAAGAAACCTACTCTCAGATAGTTTACAAAGGATTGTGGTATAGTCCCCTCAAAGAAGCTTTAGATGCCTTCATCCAAAAAACCCAGGAGCGGGTATCAGGTACAGTAAGAGTCAAACTCTTCAAAGGCAATGCCACAATCGTCGGACGCCAATCTGATAATTCTCTCTACACCCCCAATTTAGCAACCTACACTAGTGAAGACGAATTTGATCACAAAGCAGCTGAAGGCTTCATCTATATCTGGGGTCTAAGCACTCGTATTTGGTCACAGAAAACGAGGGTTTAGTTATTTGTTATTGGTCATTGGTCATTAGTCATTAGTCATTAGTTATTGGTCATTCTAATAACAGCATTAGGGAAGAAGTTGCAGTTGCTTGGAGTAAGGCAGCTCACTCAATTTGGACGGTAAGAAGAAAAACAAGATTGTAGAGACGTTGCATGCAACGTCTCTACAGAGTATTGCCTATTGCCTTGTTTCTTCAGAGTCTAACAGTACCCTCAAGGGTACTGTCGAGTTCCTCTATATCTCCTAGCATAGAAAATAGATTGAGTTACAGCACTTTTCGCGTAAACTACAAGCTATTTGTTAAGCGTAAAGTGCCCTCAAGTCAAACGCATAAACTCTCCTCAACATGAGGTAAACAATACGAATGTCTACGTAACTTTAGGTCAACTAACTAGCTCTATTTTCTGCTTTGGAACAGTGACTAAACAATAAATAAGTTCGCATGGTTTGCCTTGTGTAAGGAAGCTTTAGTTAGAGACCTGCAAATCAGAATTACTCAAGATGAGGATTCTGCTATACCTACTCAAATGCCATTGAACGATGACTGAGAAAAAACCCCTTCAACCAGAGGCGGAATATTTTTACATTAGTAAATTCAGCCAAAAACAATATCGGTTCTCTCCTAAACAAGATGAACTGGTTGCTACATTTAATTCACAACTTAGCCAAGAAATACTGGACTCGACTAGCCGAGCAGTTTCTTTACCAGTGGAAGGGAGAGATTTAAAACGTCGATTTGCTGTCTTCCATGTTCCGCCTGAAAATACTCTTGAGAGTGCCTCTCAAAGGTTAACTGCCGAAACGGATATTATCAATAGTATTCCGGCAATGCTTGACTCGGAGGGTTTGACTCGCTATTTCCTTCCTGATGAATGTACAGTACAGTTTCAACCAGACATTAGTCATGAGGAAGCCGAACGCCTGATAGAGCAAGTAGGCAGCTCAATTGTGCGTAAGCAACGCACACCAGGTTATTATACAGTGACGATTCCTGAAGGCAAGGGACTATTTGAAACAATCCGTCAATTTTCCGAATTAGATCAAGTGACTTTCGCAGAACCAAGCGAGTTTGGCTTGAATGATGCCTTGGCTTATGTTCCTGATGATCCGAGTTTTGAAAGGCTTTGGGGGCTAAGGAATACTGGACAAACTGTAAATGGTACGACAGGCACTTCTGGAGCCGATATTAAGGCATCACAAGCTTGGGAGATTACCAGAGGCAATCCCAACGTTATCATTGCTGTGATTGACACAGGTGCTGATTTGGATCATCCCGACATAGCCGCTAATATCTTATCCAGAGGTACTGAAGATTGGGACTTTTCTGATAATAACGATGACATTCCTGAAGATCAGGATTTAGTTTTCCATGGAACCCATGTGTCAGGCACAGTAGGTGCAGTGGATAACACACTAGGTATCATTGGTGTTGCTCCAGAATGTCAGCTGATGCCCCTACGCATAAATTTAAGCTCAGGGATGAACCAAAACCGTGCCGATGCCATTAACTATGTGGCATCCCAGGCAAGAGAAAATCCAAACCGTCGCTATGTAATTAACTGTAGTTGGAGGATGAATGGTGACCATGATGGCGTACATAATGCCATCATTAATGCGATCAACAACAATGTTGTAGTAGTTTTTGCAGCGGGAAATGCCAATCAAAACATGGATATAACTCCACAATATCCTGCCGTGTATCCTGAGGTCATTGCAGTAGCGGCTACAGATCAAGATGATGTAAAAGCCGGGTTTTCCAATTTTGGCACGGATGTTGATGTGTCTGCACCAGGGGTTAATATCTTTTCTACTATTGGTGGTGGCAACTATGGTTTTTTGAATGGCACATCCATGGCATCTCCCCATGTTGCTGGTTTAGCTGCATTGATTTGGTCAATAAATCCTGCATTGTCAAATCAATATGTACGTAATACCATTGAGCAGACCTGTGACGACATTGATTCAGTTAATCCAAGTTTTGCAGGTCAGTTGGGGCGCGGACGCATTAATGCGTTTACCGCTCTTTCGCTAATTATATCTTAACTCTTGTCACTCCTTAAGTATTTAGGGAGAGTAGAAGTCAGGAGTCAGGAGTCAGGAATCAGGAGAATAGAAGGTTGGAATAGTCTTATGAGCCGTTCATCAACGGCCTGTTGCAAGAGTGCCTGTTCCCTGTTCCCTGTTCCCTACTCCCTATTGCCTATTGCCTATTGCCTTGTTTCTTCAGAGTTCTTTGTTGTTTGTCTTTTGTACCAATGACTACTGAACTTGAGCATCAAGTTCACTTAGATTGAAGATGAAGGGGACACCACCACTGGAGTCACCACCCATTACTAAAACTTTAGGCATTTGAGCACCACCCTCTTTCCAAGCTTGGATTGCTTCTTTTTGGAGTACTAGCTCACCTCCTTGAGCTTTGAGAGTTTCTGCTAAGAGCCTTTGGGCTTCAGCTTTACCTTTAGCGCGATTAATGTCTGCCTGAGCTTCTTGTTCAGCTTCTTGAGCGATATAGACAGCTCTTTGAGCACGCTGTTCAGCGATTTGTTTCTCCTCAACTGCCTTCGAGAACTCCGGGGAGAAAGCGAGGTCAACTACACTGGTATCCAGCACGATAATGCCATATTTTTCTAACCGTGTATTCAAAGCATCATCAAAATCTTGCTTGAGTTCAGTCCTTTTGGTAATCGCTTCTTCTACTGTTCTTTTTGCTGCTGCGATTTTGAAGGATTCCTGAGTCTGGGGAGCAACAATTTTTGAGACGATATTTTGTAGGGTTCCTTGTGTCCTTCTGATCTCAACTACCTCAGTGGGATCGAGGCGGAAGTTGATGGCGAAACTAGCTGATAGATCCTGGAGATCTTTAGTGGAGCTTTGAGCTGGGACTTCAAATTTTTGTACTGTCACATCATATATGTCCACTGTTGAGACTAGTGGGGGTTTGAGATGCAAGCCCTCTAGTAAGGCTCCATCCCTAGCCTTACCCAAGATGCTCAGGACTCCCGCCTGACCTGGGTTAATAACGACAAAGCAACTAAAGCTGAGGAGAATAACTAATGCAGCTAAGATTCCCCCAATGACTGATGTAAAGTTTTGTACATTCTGGCTTCTCAAGTCCTGCTCTCCTTGTCAAAAGTTATAGGAACTTCTTACAGCCTATCAAAAATCTGACTTTTCACGGCATCTTATAGTGGAGGCTGGGTGTGGGGTGTGGGGTGTAGGGTTTTTATGTCTGTGGCACACCTGCTCATAGCCTTTTTGCACTGCCTGATAGATAGAAACCTCATGATTTTCTAATGCATTAGTTTGAACTTTCTGAGAACTTTTTGTAAAAAACTGGAGGGTGGCTTGTAATTGTAGGGTTTGGAGGGAGTGGTAAAAACTGGACGCTTTTCAGGTTGATGAAGATAGCGATAATGCAAGAAAATATCGCGATAGGGAAATTCTATGTTTTCTCCAGCACATACTGCTGCTGGAACAGAGGAAGGAATCCCGATATAGTGCAGATAAGTCAGTCGCCTGCCGTGATCATAGAGAATGCGATCGCGCTCTTCAAAGTGGGTAGAAGTAACACAACAACCAGTTTGTTCACCAGTTGGCAAGTGATGAGCGAAATTGTAAATAGAGTAACCAGGCCTCATAAACATATAGTTAATCACAGGTTGGTCGTGACCCCCAGGTTTAAACACTGCTGATTCACCAGCTTGGAGATTAGCTATTAACCAATCTCTCTGTTCTTGTCTAAACATACCTCGTTTGGAAGCATAGAAACCTGAGCAAAATATTTCATTATAAATACGTTGTTGTGGAAAAACTTCTAATAATTTAGGAGAATTGATATCATAAACATATTTGGGGTCTTGAAATTGAAAATCATAGACTACACAGTCATATTCATCTAATTTGTTAAAAACAAAATCTAGGGAATTCATCACTAAGGTATCAGCGTCCATATAGATGAACTTATCAAAAGGACCATCAAAGGCACAAAATCGCCTATGGGCTCCATATAATCCAAATTTACGTCGATCCATTTTGTCAGGACGAGCTTGTTGCATAAACTGGTCCCATCGCTGAATTGATTCTTGATCATCATAAAAAATAACATTAGTCCGCTTGGCAATTTCAGCAGAAATACCCTCAGTTTGTTCATCAAAAGGATAAACACAAACAGGAGTTTCTGGTCCAAGTATGACCTCAATGCTATTAAGTAGGGCAACCACTTGGTCATAAACTCGGTCATTACCCATTGTGCAGATACCGTTCATAGTCAATCAGTAATAGCTCAGTTTAAATTTAACAAATAAGTAAGTAGTTCAGGTAAGGTAAATTATCTAAATTTAGTGAAGTATTGAATGTAATAAATTATTGCAGTAACTTGACAAAATATTTCAGGTAATTGTTATTTCAAGTTTATTAATAAAAGAAAGTATAGAAAAAATTATTTAGTCTCTATAGATGGGTTCACCTAATGCCTTGAAACTTTCTCCAGCTCCCACATAATAAGGCAATCCAAAAAGATTATCATTCTCTGTATGTGTCGGTGCAGGAAATTGAAAATAATGAACATTTTTTGTTGCGACAAAAAATAATCTACGACGCTTTTGAGGTGTTCCATAATCGGCAGCTAGAAGCTCTCTATGGATCAGATCGTAGCCTATATCTTCAAATGCATTATAAATATCCGATATTACATTAGCAGATTTTACTTGGGCTAAGCCATAAACATTTTCCATTATCACAATTTCAGGCTTTAGTTCAGCTATATGTTTTATATAGTCTACATATAAACTTCCAAGGGGATTCAATGTTGCTTTCTGTTTGCCTGCAACGCTAAATGGCTGACAAGGTGGCCCCCCTATGATTAGATCTGGCTCACAACCAGCAAATTTTCTAACCTCTTGAGGAGATAGGTCTCTTATATCAGAAAGATAAAAGTTCCACTCAGGTCTATTAAAATCAATAGTTTGACCTACATAATCCTCAATGTCAGTCGAAAAAACAGTTTTGAATTGAACATCACCGTTACTTGCTTTTTCAAAGCCTATATCTAACCCGCCTGCACCTGTAAAATAAGAAAATATTTTCTTTTCTCCTGCTTTATCTAATAGCTTAAAATATCTTCTTACTTCTCTTGCTATAGCCTCAGCCATTCTAACAGGAACAGCATTGCCTATTTGCTTTTGTATCTGGCCAAGATTTCCCTTAAACTCGAAATCAACAGGGAAATCTTGTAAACAAGCTGCTTCTCTAGGAGTTATATACCTATCCTTAAGTGGATGAACAAACTTATTAAAAATATAAGCTGTGACTGTTAAAGATGGTTTATCCATCTCTAATCGCACAAGCCTCATATTCGGACCACCTGTTTTCTTATTGCCTGTGCGAACAAAACTCTCATGCTGAAGATGAGATGGAAGATCACCCATTTTACCTCCTGGTGGTAGGTGTCTTATTCGTTCAAGAACAATCCCGTCATATTTTCTTGTTACGTGATTCGGACTACTCATTCGTCAAATCCCTTAACACAGGTTCAGACAAAGTAATTATATAATCAAAAACCCATTTTAATTTATTTCGCTCAATATATTTTTCGTTATTAATTTTAATTGTATCTGCATCATATCCCCAAATCATATCAAGAAATGGCTCAACATATTCTTTTCCATGTCTAAATGCAGGTAAATTAGATATTAATGCTGTTCTAACATTTTTATTATCAATGTGTTTGGCTCCCATCTTCATAACTTGATAGATGCCTTTTTTTATATCATCAGTCCTATCCATACCTGCACTAGTCTTACTGTCGCTGATTGACTGTTTCTCAGGCCAATTATCTCTTTCTTTGGCAATCATAGGAGGATTACCACTAGCATTTGCGAGGTAGTAAATATTCCTGTTACGATCTTTATGTTTGTAAGATTCCATTGCCGAAAACCAAGTATCAATCATACCATCTACAATAGTGGAATTTTTTTGATCCAAAATGAAATTAATGGCTTCCTTAAAAGGCCAATCTTGAGACTTTACATTCCCAAGAGGGATTATCTGTTTATTGTGTAAATACAGAGCTGAACTACACTCTCTTAGTTGAGAAGATGTAAGATTGATCTTCTGATGATTATCTGCATTTTCTATAAAATTAGATACATCAAAAATTATTGGATAAGTCAACAAGGGTGCAGCTTTAACTTCTGCAAGTATTATTGTTCCATTTTTATGTTCTATTATTGCATCAGCTGTTTCTGTTCCCCCAATAGAAAGTATGGATTCAAACTGAGGAAAAATTCTCCTAATGAATCTTAATATTATCTCACTACTTAGCTTACCTAAAGCTCCAGACTGAGGTTTCGCAGCCTTTTGATATACCCACTTATGAGTATACTCATAACAAGGAGAACACATATTTATAAAACCTACATGAGCATTAAAAGAGTCTGGGCAATTGCGACATATTTCAAGATAACGTTCAAGTCCTGCTGTTGCATCAATAAAAGCAAGGGACATTGCAAGATCGTAACAAAAAGCTCTTGAATATTCAGAATGATGAAGTATCGCCCAACCAGCTAAACGGTCGATCTGCTCATGCCAAGGATATTCTACAAGAGGTATTTTCCCATTATAATTTTGTATCATTTATAAGATTATGTCGTCAAAGAGTTTATCCTACAAACTTGGATAGCCAATTAAGTAAGTTTAACTCATGTAAAATAATTTGCCGCGCCTCAGCAATCGCCTCTTTTGCTTCTTGCCAAGCATCAGGGGTTGCCGTAACTTCTTTAAGATAAGCAATACCTTTTTCATCCCTACTTGGCAACCTCAAAAAGCTTCCTGGGGGTAGCAATTTATCTGCCGCAGGACCACCATAGTAGATAGGTAGACACCAGGCTAGCAGAGCATCCCATAACTTTTCGCTCACATACCACTCATTCTCAGCATAGTTTTCGATCGCTAAGTTGTAGTAGTAAGGAGCCATAACGTTCCATTTATTACCGACTTTACCGTATGCACCTGCCCAGTCTGGCAAATCACGTCCATACAGGTCAAATTCTAGATCACTCTCCCTTAATAGTTGCAAAAAACCTAAACGCTGACGATGATTCTCCGTTCGAGCAATACCGGAAGTAACCCAACAGCAGAAGCGATTCTTTTCGGGTATTCCCATTTCATTCAATTCTCGAAATGAATTATTGTGGTACCAAATAGCAGGCATATAGTCAGGAGTAGGAGCAAACTCATCTGGACCAGAAATATATCCACAGTACTTTTGAGCTTGCTGATATATCTTGATCCTTTTCTGTTGCATTTTCTGAAAAGGAGGCTCTCTTACCAGAGCAATAATTCGTTCTTGAGGAACTCCTCGCAATCTAGTTTGTATATTTGGTTTAATTGGCTGTGGTTGCTTCCGAAATTGACTTAATAAACCCCGAAATTGTCCTTTGTGAGGATTAGAATTCTCAAACTCGTGAAAGTTGTACAGCAGTAAAAAATCTGGTTTGGGAGCAGATCCCATCATTTGTATGTTGCCCCAAACTCCATAATGGTGTGGGGTTTGGTGCCATAACCAATCAATGGGACAAGGTTCAAGTGCATGATAACTACTAATCATCCCCACAATTTTTTTATCCATAATCTTAATTCACTTAGCTGATTACTCTTACTGAAAAAGGCAGAAGGCAGAAGGTTCCAAGGGAAGCTGACTTGTTTTTCATTTTCTTTTTCGACGTGATATTTTACACTATTGCCTATTGCCTATTGCCTATTGCCTGCGTCGTCAGACGCTTATTACTTGTGGACGCCTATAATCTTCTACATAGCTAAGAATTGTGCTAATTCTATTTTCCCAAGAAAACTGGCGCACGAAATCCAAATTATCTGTATACCCTGCTATTTTCCTGGGATAGGTTGCCAAAACTTGTTGTAGACATTGAGCTAACTGATTCGGGTTATTGGGTTCGCACCAACCCGCGATCGCACTGCTTGATTTAAACTCCATTAAAGGTGGAATCTCCGTTGCCACAATAGGGGTTCCAGATGCCAGGTAATCAAAAAGTTTCAAGGGAGATGTTGTAGCTGCAGCATTTCCAGAGCAGTGAGGATGAGCCAAAACATCAGCTGCTTGCAGTAAACTAGCTAATTGATTTTGCGGCATGTGACCTAAAAATTTCACGTTTTGAGTTTGCTTTTCCTTCGCTAGTTGTTGATAATGTTCTACTTCAGATTCATTACCACCAGCCAAGGCAAACTGCACCTGAGGCATTTCCTTTGCCACATCAATAAGTAAGTCAATACCTTTAAACTGTCGCAGTGCTCCGGAATAAACTATTAACTGCTGTCGTTGCTCAACTAGTAGTTTTTCACGCCATGCCTGAGCCGCTTCGGGGTGTCTTACCAGAAATATCTGATTGAAGCCGTTATGAAGTTTGATCACTTTTTCTGGAGGCATACCATTCTCAATCATGCTTTCTCGAACCGGCTCAGCAACTGTCACCGCAATTTGCAACAGGGGGTTATGGACAACTTCTGGCTCAAATTGCTTTTGCTCTTGATGGTGGTGCTCATAAATGGCTGGAACTCCATACTTAATGGCTACTTTGACAAAGTTCCAATCTCTTGTATGTACAATTTTAGTGTAAGGAAGAATATGAATTGGAAAATAATACTTACACACTATAGTACTAGAATTAGTCAATTTACTATTTATCTGATCAATAGGCCATGGTATCGGTAAGGGAGCGACTTTGAGTTTTTCCTGTATATTGTAAAAATTAGTAAGTTTTGCTTCTGGCTTTCTAGGGTGAAAGGGGTGAATCAAGCTAACAGGATTGAAACTGGGCAATCCTTTCTCTAAAAAACATAAAACTGTGGAGTAACCCAGATTGGCAGCGGCATTGGCTGAATTACTCACTTGAATCAAGTGAGCTTGTGGTTGAGTCAAAGTATGTCTAGTAAAAAATATGTAGTGTTTAAGTTTTGTCATTAGTTATTAGTCATTGGTCATTCGTAGGATTGACGCATTGAAACGACATATTGTTGTCCTCGGCGTTAGTGGAAAAGCTGAACACCTCCTTCTCCACACTAGTGCAACGCGGCGGAAATAATCCACCAGTTAAAAAAGGAGAAAAAACTTACTACACAAGCTTTCTTCCCTTCTGCCTTCTGCCTTCTGCCTTCTGCCTTTTTGCTCTAGTTTTTTGAGCCACAAAACAAAGCAAACTGGCGCTCAATTTCCTGCCAATCTAGTTCCCCTTGAGTTATCCCAACTCTTATGAGAGCCACAAATCCCTCCGTAGTGTGGGGTGGTACTTCTTGCAAGGCGCGGTACATATCTTCAATTACTGATACTGGTACCTGGCGCTGGCGTTGTTGGTTCCACAGTAAGGAGGTTTCTAGGGGAGTTGTTATCTGCCATGCCAGCCAAGGGATATTTTTATCTGCTAGCAAGCTGAGAATTGAGCACCGCCACTCTCTTTTAGCATTTGTAGCATCGTAAATTACCCTTTGTCCTGCACGGAGAGCTTCTTCCATCTGGAACAGGACTTCTGTTTCGATCAAAGACCATTCCCCCTGGATGTTAGCATCCCCGAAGAGGAGGGCGCGAATGGCATCAGTAGCAATAATCACGGCTTTAGGGTCAAGTTGAGTGAGTTTAGCCGCTAGGGTGGATTTGCCGGAACTGGGGGAACCAATCAGAAAGTGATTTACATCAAGGGAAGTAGGATAACCCTTTTTCATTAGTGCTTTTCCTGACTGAAGTTTTCGCCTAAGGAGTAGGTAGCTTAAGAAAATTATACCAAATCTGCCTATTCTACCCCCGTTATCTTCATTCCTCAGCTTTCTGAAAAAGGGGTAGCTAACCCACATTTGGTATTAAACTCATGAAACTTGACTTCAGTAAATTCACAGATAAAGTTGATGATTTGTTATTGATTTGAGCTAAATTGCGTGTTTTTACTGAGTAATTTAAAAACAATAAGTGCGACAAAAATTATCAACTTTAACGATAAAGATTAGGTAAAATTAGTTGCCAATAACTTAATAGTATTGCTAACATAAAATTATGTGTTCATAGTACTCTGTCAATCAAACAATCATCGATAAACCCTCTGGGCATTCCCGTGTATTGGTGTTTGTGAGTGCCTCAATTACTGAATTCATCCCTGGACAGAGTACTAGCTCCTTATTAAAGATTGTTCGATTCTGAAGGAGCCTATCCATTGTAGTCACCATCGCTATTTATGAGGATATTGAATCAACTATTGTTAACAATTTACTGTTCCACAACAAGAACAATAACGCTATGAACAACTTCTATCAATGGAAAGCAAAAACTATTTTCTCTGGGCAAATGTCCCTTAAGTTTTTTGATACAAACAACTTCCAAACTATTGGTCTAGGATCATTTAGCTACAATAACGCAACAGGAGCTTTAGAGCATTTCAGTGCCAATTTCACCATAACCAACCAAGTTTGGTCTTGGCACTGGGACAATCAGGGTGGCGGAAATGCGATAATTTATCTGCGCCATCCAACTTGGAATTTTGAAGATGGTCAACCACAGTTTGCGAAGCGTCATCAAGATGGTCAAGCTAATAAGTGGGAATTCTTTATTACTCATGGGTATGAGAGACAGCAAAAGTATTTAGAATTAATTTTGTATGGCTCAAGGGTTAAAAATGGTGGTTTGGTTGGGTTCAGAGAAGAAAAATGGTTGTCTAAGGATTATGCTAGTAATTGTGAGCGGCTTTCAGCATAAAATTGTGCCACTCTCAGGATATTAAGCCCTGTATCAACTTTCAATTTTCAATTTTGCCTTACTCTAAGCACTACGCTCAACCAAAGCTGGAGTTTATTCCACCAAACTTCAATCCCCTTGTTTTCAAAATTGCTCAGTGGTCATTACCATTTTTATTGCGGTTTCGGATTCGACGCTGGCTACCAGCAGTAATCACTCGCATTGAAGCAGCAAACATGGAGGTTTTAGTCAATCTCTATCGCCAATTTCAGGAAGGCAAAATTCGCTTTTTAATTGCATTTCGCCACTCTGAAGTGGATGATCCACTATGTATGTTACACCTGCTTTCCTACATTCTGCCAAGGGTTGCTCGTCAACAAGGTATTCCACTGCAATACCCTACTCATAGTTATTTTCTTTACGAGCGAGGGATGCTTTTGTGGGCGGGTGATTGGCTCGGTTGGGTATTTTCCGGGGGAGGAGGTATTCCCATTCATCGGGGTAGGCGCATGGACTGGTTTGCTATGCGCACAGCACGAGAGCTGTTTGCTAATGGCAACTTACCTATGGCTGTTGCCCCAGAAGGAGCTACTAATGGTCATAGTGAAATTGTTAGTCCTTTGCAACCGGGTGTAGCTCAGTTGGGGTTCTGGTGTGTGGAAGACTTGCTCAAAGCCAACCGTGCTGAGCAGGTTTTGATTGTGCCAGTTAGTCTTCGGTATGGCTATATCCAACCACCTTGGGCAAAGTTAGATTGGTTGTTGAGTAAGTTGGAAGCCGATACTGGTTTGCCAGTACAACGGATAGGAAAGTCTGCCAGTAGCGATCACCAAGATGTATTTTATCAGCGTCTATTTCAGTTAGGGGAACATCTTCTCTCAGAAATGGAGCAATTTTACCAGCAGTTCTACCATAAGAAATTCCCAGAACCAGCCTCAATTGCTACGGAGCAAGGAGCGGGTGCTAACCAAGTACTTGCTATTCGACTCCAGAATTTACTCAATGTGGCTCTAGAGGTAGGGGAAGAATATTTTGGCTTGTCAAGCAAGGGAACTGTGATTGAGCGTTGTCGTAGATTAGAGGAGGCTGGCTGGCAATATATCTACCGGGAGGATATACCAAATTTGGATGCCTTATCTCCTGTAAAACGAGGCTTGGCAGATTGGATTGCTCAAGAAGCCAGCCTGCAGATGCAACATATGCGTCTAGTAGAAAGTTTTGTGGCAGTAACCGGAACCTATGTTCGAGAGAAACCCAGCTTTGAACGATTTGCCGAAACTGCTTTAATCTTATTTGATGCGATCGCAAGGATCAAAGGTAACAAAATACCCTGTCGTCCTCATTTAGGTAAGCGATCAGTACAGATAACAGTAGGAGAACCAATCTCAGTTACTGAACGCTGGTCATCATATCAGAAAAATCGTCAAGCTGCGAGGAAAGCTGTTTTTCAACTGACACAAGACTTGCAAATGGCTTTGGAAGAGATGATTTAGCATTTTTCATATTTATGACTGGAGTTTAGGCTATGAAAAATGACTAACAACTTATAACTAACAACTAACAATTCCCGACCATTGAACCTTTTTCAGTTGATTACGGCGATAGGAAAAGAAATATTCTGGTTCTTGGAAAGTACAGTGAGGAGCGATCGCAATTTGTTCTGGACTAACACCTAATTGTTCGAGTTGTAGCTCATTCACTCGCCGCACATCTAAGCGTACTCGTTCTGGTTGAGGATCATCGAGGATTGGAGAATTTGGCAACTCTTGCAAGACAGCAAGTATTGATTTTGTGGTATCTGTTGGGAAAATACTGGCTCCAACTTCAGTTGCTACCGTTTCCGATACCTGATAAACTTCACCTGCGATCGCAGGACCCATAGCAATGCGCAAATTCTGGAGGCTACTCCCTGAATCGAGGAATCGTGCGATCGTCTTGGGTACAATCTGAGTAGCAGTACCCCGCCAACCCGCGTGTACTGCTGCTGTTTGTCCTGTCTGGATATCCCCAATCAGCACAGGTGTACAGTCGGCAGTACAAACCCATACTGCTTGGTGAGGTTGTTCAGTTAAGATACCATCAGCTGGTGCTTTAGGCTGTTCTTGTTCCTCCTCATTGGGTAAGGAATCAACAGTATTTTCAATTTCCGAAGGTGTCAGTACTGTATTACCATGTACCTGTCGTACTCGATATACCTGAGCCTCAGGTTGAAGAGCAGCTACAATCTCAGCAGGCGATCGAGGTGAAAATGCTGAGGTAAAAAAGCCATGATTCCATTCTTCTAGCAGGCTACAAGTCAGATAGGGTAATTCTTTCCAGGTTTGCCAGTGCCAAGTATGCATTTGTTCAGGTGGTATGTTTTAGGTGTTAAGTGTAATACCAAATCCGGTTTAGATACCCCAGTTATTTTGAGGATAAGGCAGAGGGCAGAAGGCAGAGGGCAGAAGGAAAAGAAGGCTTAAGCGAAACTGGATGCTTGAAAAGCGGATTTGGTATAAGTCCTACTAATAACTAATGACTTTCGCGGCGGGCAACTATTGCTCCCATCCCTTGAAAGAACAGGCTACCCGCCGCTTTCTGTAATCTCAACGCCTTACCAATTTTTTCGACATCTTCCGCAAACGCACTGACTTGGGAGTCACTTCTACCAATTCGTCATTTTTGATGTATTCCAAAGCTCGTTCTAGACTCATCTCTACTGGAGTCTGTAACTGGACTAACTCTTCCCCTGTTGACGAGCGATGGTTGGTTACGTGCTTGGCTTTGCAAACATTGAGATCTAAGTCTTGGGGACGGTTATGTTCTCCAACAATCATACCCTTGTAAACTTTAGTACCAGGAGTAATAAAGAATACACCCCGGTCTTCCCCATTTTTCAGAGCATAGAAAGTGGCAACTCCTTCCTCAAAAGCAACAATTACCCCATTGCGACGAGTTTCCACTTCACCAGTAAGAGGACGATACTCCAGGAAGCTATGGTTCATAATCCCATCTCCTTTAGTAAGGCGCAGGAAATCACCCCGGAAGCCGACTAAACCACGGGCAGGAATGACAAAATCTAGTTGAGTACGACTATTGCTTCCTACTTGCATATCCTGCATTTCTCCCTTACGCTGTCCTAGTCGCTCAATACAGTTGCCAACTGCTGTCTCTGGGACATCGAGCACCAGGTACTCAAAGGGTTCGCAGGGTTGACCGTTGATTTCCCGGTAAATGACTTGAGGTTGGGAAACCTGAAATTCGTAGCCTTGGCGACGCATGGTTTCGATGAGGATGCCTAAGTGCAGTTCACCCCGACCAGATACCAGGAATTTATCCGGCGAGTCCGTTTCTTCCACTCGTAGGGCAACATTGGTTTCCAATTCTCGCAAAAGGCGATCGCGTACTTGTCGGGAAGTGACATAATCCCCTTCCTTACCAGCAAATGGGGAGTCATTTACCGAAAACGTCATCTGTAAGGTTGGCTCATCTACCTTGATTAGGGGTAAGGCTTGGGGTTCTTGGGGACAAGTAATTGTTTCTCCAATGTTGGCATCAGCAAACCCAGCAACGGCAACAATGTTACCAGCGGAGGCTTCCTTGAGTTCAACCCGATTGAGTCCTTCAAAACCCATCAGTTTGGAGATTTTCGCCTTGACAATCTCCCCAGTTTCTTTCACTAAAGCTGCTGTTTGAGAGGCTTTGATGGTGCCATTGTGGATTCTGCCAATAACAATGCGACCAAGATATTCTGAATAGTCGAGGGTAGTTACTTGTAGTTGCAGCGGCTTGGTAGAATCTCCTACTGGTGGTGGTACATGGTGGACAATTGCTTCAAAAAGAGGTTGCATATCCACGCCCTCTGCATCCAAATCTTCTTTGGCGTAGCCTTCTAAGCCAGAAGCGAATAGGTAAGGAAACTCACACTGGTCATCATCCGCACCCAATTCCAGAAACAAGTCTAGGACTTTATCAATAGCACCATACGGGTCTGCTTGGGGTCGGTCAATTTTATTGACTACTACAATGGGACGCAGGCCTTTTTCCAGGGCTTTTTTGAGTACGAACCGAGTCTGGGGCATGGGACCTTCATTAGCATCTACAATGAGGATGCAACCATCAACCATACCCAATACCCGCTCAACTTCACCACCAAAGTCAGCGTGACCAGGGGTATCAACAATATTGATTAAAGTGTCTTTATAGTGAACAGCAGTGTTCTTGGAGAGAATAGTAATTCCCCGCTCCCGTTCCAAATCGTTGGAATCCATGACGCAGTCTGGAACCTCTTGCCCTTCTCGGAAGATACCGGATTGTTTGAGCAAGGCGTCTACAAGAGTTGTTTTGCCGTGATCGACGTGGGCAATAATAGCGACGTTGCGAATGGGGAGACTCATAGGAGCAATTTAGAACTATAGAGGTCTGGTTGAAAGTGCCACTGAAGGTCAGAGGCTGAACAGCAGCATGTAAAATTCTACAATTGTTGTGTAACAAACCCTTAACAATTGTAACCTAATCCCTTCCCAATACTTACAATCCCTTCTGACATGCCCTGAGTTCGGGATTGACACAGAGTATGGTGTAAGCAAAGGCTACACTAGCAGATTTAATAAATACTTTCTTGGAGAGAAGGAGCTACGCCGGAATTTTTCAAAAATTTATCAGACTTCAGGAAGTTTTATTCTCTGTATACATCACTACTGTTATCCCATTTACTAAGGCTCTTAGGATAGGCTTAAGGTAATCAATATTAAAAATTGCCCTGATATTACTCCTCCCAGAGTTGGTGCAAGTGCTTAAATTTGGCAAAAATGAAGAATAAAAAGCCTTATTCCTAATTTTGCTTGCCTACTTAGTAACTTTTCTAGATTAAACTCCTTGAGCTTGAGCAATGACCCTAGAGCCTAGCAACATCCCAACTCCTGATGTGCACTCACAAAGTTCTTCACAAGATAACCAGATAACCACCGAGTCAGTACCCTTTCAATCTCATGAAGCACAAATTAGGGCACTGGCTAGTATCATTACTCGTATCCGAGAACCCTTAGAACTAAGCCAGATTTTCCAAACGACTGCCATTGAAGTAAGGGAACTCCTCAAAGCAGATAGAGTGGCAGTTTTTCGCTTTTACCCACAAAGAGATTGGGAAGGAGAGTTTGTTTCTGAAGATACGGTTCCTGAATGGGATTCAGTTCTAGCTAAGCGAGTCTATGATCACTCTTTCGGGGAAAGGTTTGCTCCTCTATACCAGCAGGGAAAAGTGCAGGCAGTTGCGGATATTTATGATGAAGATTTGAGTAATTGCCATGTAGAGATTTTGGGGAAATTTCAAGTCCGTGCCAATCTAGTAGTACCTGTACTATTAGGTCAGCAACTGTGGGGACTACTGTGTATTCACCAGTGCAGTTGTCCCCGCCAGTGGCAGGAGACTGAGATTGATTTTGTCAAGCAAATTGCTGAGCATTTTGGAGTAGCTCTTCAGCAAGCAGAATATCTCAAAAAAACTAAGATTCAAGCAGCACAGTTAGCTAAAGCTGTAGAGCAGGAGCGAACACTAGCCAAAGTAGTCAGTAAAATTCGTCAGTCTCTCAATCTTAAAACGGTCTTCAACTTAACTGTGACGGAGGTGCGTCAGCTGCTCAAAGCAGATCGAGTTGCAGTATTTCGTTTCTACCCACAAAAAGATTGGGAAGGGGAGTTCGTCGCTGAGGACGTTGATACTGAATGGGACTCAGTTCTTACCAAGCGAGTCTATGATCATTGCTTTGGGGAAAGATTTGCTCCTCTTTATCAGCAAGGTCAAGTGCAAGCTGTTAGTGATATTTATGCTGATGAGTTAAGTGATTGCCATGTCAAAATTCTCAGCAAGTTCCAAGTCCGTGCCAATCTGATAGTTCCTGTATTACAGGGTAAAAATCTTTGGGGGTTGCTGTGTATTCACCAATGCTGTGAGCCTCGACGATGGAAGAATACTGAAATTGAATTTGTCAAGCGTATCGCAGAACATTTTAGTATTGCGGTGCAGCAAGCTGGATTCTTGACACAAGCTCAGTATCAAGCCAAACAGCAAAAAGCTTTGACTGGGGTAATTGCTCGCATTCGCGAGTCTCTCAATCTAGAAACAATTTTTCAGACTACAGTTACTGAGGTACGTCAACTACTCAAAGCGGATCGGGTAGCAGTATTCCGCTTCTTTCCAGATGAGGACTGGGAAGGGGAATTTATTTCTGAAGATATGGCATCTGGAATTGATTCAGTTATTGCAGCAAAAGTTTATGATCACTGCTTTAGTGAACGGTTTGCACCGCTGTATCAGCAAGGAAAAATAAATGCTATTGCTGACATCTACCAGGGAAATTTAAAAAGCTGCTATATTAAGATTTTAGAGCAATTTAAAATTCGTGCCAATATTGTAGTACCTCTGTTAGCCGGAGAGAATCTTTGGGGATTGCTCTGTGCTCATCAATGTGATGAACCTCGTCAGTGGAAAGCTTCAGAGGTTGAGTTTTTTACCCACATTGCTGAACAGTTAGGGATTGCACTTAAGCAAGACGAATATGTCAAGCAGGTACAAGCCCAAGCAACTAAAATTGCAGAAGCAGCGGAACGAGAGCGAGTGGCAGAAAGCCAAAATTTATTAGCCGCAACAGTTGATAAGATTCGTCAATCTCTAGATATCGACAAAATTTTTGAAACTACTACTCACGAAGTTCAGCAACTGCTCAAAGCTGAGCGAGTAGTAATTTATCGTTTCAATTCAGATTGGAGTGGTGAATTTGTAGCAGAGGCAGTAGCTGGAGGATGGAGTCCACTCCTAGGCGTCCAATCTGTAATTGAAGATACTCATCTCCAAGAAACCCAAGGAGGGCGATATGCTGCTCAAGAAACTTTTGCTGTTGATGATATTTACCAAGCTGGACATACAGATTGTCATATTGCTTTGTTAGAAGAATTTGAAGCCAAAGCTTATGCAATTGCCCCTATTTTCGAGGGGGAACAACTTTGGGGATTGCTTGCTACTTATCAAAACTCAGCACCACGCCATTGGGAAAAAGAAGAAGTTAATCTGCTAGCTCAAATTGCTGGACACTTAGGCATTGCTCTGCAACAAGCTGAATCTCTCAAACAAGTTCAACTTCAAGCTACTGAACTTAAAAAAGCAGCTGAGAGACAACAGGCTTTAGCCAGAACCATTGAAAATATTCGTCAGTCTCTAGACATTGAGACCATTTTTCAAACCACTACTCAGGAAGTTAGGCAGTTGCTAGGAGTTGAGCGAGTAGCAATCTATCGCTTCAATTCAGATTGGAGTGGTGAGTTTGTTGCTGACTCTATTGTAGATGGTTGGAGTCAATTAACCCCTTCCGAAGCTACATTAAATGAAATTCTATCCCAAACCAATCCAGAAGGAAAATATCCACGAAATGAAACTTTTGTCCCCATTTCCCAGGGAGATCAACTATGGGGTCTGTTAGTAGCTTATCAAAATTCCCAACCTCGTTATTGGCAGGATGAAGAAACCAATCTTCTCGCCCAGATTGGCAACCAGTTGGGTGTGGCGCTACAACAAGCAGAACTTCTGCGGCAAACTCAAAAACAAGCAGAGGAACTTGCTCAAAATATACGAGATTTACAACGTATTGAGAAAGTTGAACATCTATTAGAAGAGCTAGAAAAAGCCAAGGAAGCTGCTATTAATGCAGCGGCACAAAGCGCAGTAGCAAACCAAGCTAAGAGCCAATTTCTTGCCAATATGAGCCATGAACTCCGCACTCCTCTCAACGGCATTCTCGGATATACTCAAACCCTTCAAAATGCCAATAATTTCACTCCCCAACAAGAAAAAGGTATTGATATTATCCACAGCTGCGCCAATCACCTCCTCACTCTAATTAATGATATTTTAGATATCTCCAAAATTGAAGCAGGTAAATTGGAACTTGAATCTCAAGAAATTAATTTTACTAAATTCTTATTAGAAGTTACTCAAATATTTCAGATTCCTGCTAAAGATAAAGGTATTACTTTTGCTTACCGTTCTTCTCCTCAAGTACCTAATACTGTTCAGGTTGATCAAAAACGACTGCGCCAAGTTTTGATTAACTTGCTAGGTAATGCTATTAAGTTCACTGATAGTGGCAGTGTTAACTTTAAAGTAAGTGTCATAGATCAAGAGCACAACACAAATGAGACACGACAAATAACAAACAAAAAAATTCGTTTCCAAATCCAGGATACTGGTATTGGTATAGCAGCAGCAGAACTAGACCAGATTTTTCAACCTTTTGAACAAGTGGGAGAAAGTAGACATAAATCAGAAGGTACTGGACTAGGATTAACTATTACTCAAAAAATCTTGAGGATGATGGGAAGCCAAATTCGGGTTAAAAGTACTTTGGGAGAAGGGAGTATCTTTTGGTTTGATTTGGACTTGCCTTCAACTTCTAAGTCCATTGATTTAACGTCAGTCAAAACTGTAAAGGAGATAATTGGCTACCGGGGCGATAAAAAGAAAATTTTGGTGGTAGATGACCGCCATGAAAATTGTACAATCATCCTCAGTTTACTTAAACCAATTGGCTTTGAAGTTACAGAAGCAACTAGCGGAGAAGAAGGGCTAAAAAAAGCGAAAGAATTTAGACCAGATTTGATAATTATTGACCTATTAATGCCTGTAATGGACGGCTTTGAGCTAACACGCCGTCTGCGCCAGGTACCAGAATTTCAAAAAACAATTTTGCTAGCATCCTCTGCCACTGTTTCTGATATTTATCAGCTCCGGAGTCAGGAAGTGGGTTGTAATGATTTTTTGCCTAAGCCCCTTTCAAGGAGAGATTTACTGGAAAAAATCAGAAATTATTTAGGATTATCATGGTTGTACAAAAAAACTGATGAGTTGTCAATTCATAAATCTGAATTTGTAGTTTATTCATTAAAAGATATTCAGAACAAAAAAATTGTACCTCCTCCTAGTGAGGAATTAAAGATTATGTACGATTTATCTAGAAAAGGGCTCATTGATAGACTAATTGATCAAAGTGAAAGCATAAAAGAAATCGATAAACAGTATCTACCGTTTGCTGAAGAAATTCAGACTCTAGCTCAAGAATTTCAGATCAAAAAAATTAGAAGCTTTATCAAACAATTTTTATAATGTTACAACAGCAAAGAAACTCTGATACTAGTCAGGGTAATCGCATCTTAGTCAGGTTCTAAAATTAAAGTATCCTAATAGCTAAGTTTGGTGTAAACTAAATCACCTCCTTCAATGAGTTATCAACCATCTCCCATTAGTGCCAGATTAGCCCTGTGCAGCACTGGCAGCAAAAATTTTCAGGAGGAAGTCTGTCCATCGCGGCTTTGTAAAACACCCTACCAAAAGTAAAGCAACAACCTACACATCCCGTTTTTGTCAAGTACAATTTATACCAAACAAAATGCGATTACCCTGTAAAAAATTAGAATGCTCTGCAGGGTAAGAAAAGCTAATGAAAAAAAGTCAAAGTATTAACGATATTTTTCACGAAGCTTGCCTTTTTGTACTTTACCACTGGGTGTTCTTGGCAAAGATTCAACAAAATCTACACTTGTAGGTAACTTAAAATCAGCAATTTTACCTTTGGTAAAATTGATAATATCTAATGCGATTGCTTTTTTTCCCGCTTTTAAAACAACAACTGCTTTTATACTTTCTCCTAAAAATTTATGTGGAATACCAATTACAGCAACTTCAGCAATTGCGGGATGTTCATATAAGACATTTTCAACTTCTGCCGGATAGACATTCTCTCCTCCATAGCAGATCATATCTTTAATGCGATCGCAAATATAAATGTAGCCTTCTTCGTCAAAATAACCTGCATCACCAGTATGAATCCAACCATCCACTAAAGTTTTGGCTGTAGCTTCTGGTAATTTCCAGTAACCAATCATGTTTGCTGGAGACTTGATACAAACTTCACCAATTTCCCAAGGAGGCAAATCCTTACCTTCACTATCTAAAACTGCTAATGATACACCAGGAAAAGCTTTACCAGCAGCTTTCAATCGCTTTGCATCAGTAGAGGTATGAGCCTCTGCCGGTAGACAGACAGCACAATTTCCGGTTTCAGTCATACCATAAATTTGTAGAAAGTCACAGTTAAATACTGCTATTGCCTCATGCAATAAAGATTCTGCAATGGGCGAACCTCCATAAACAATATGTCCTAATGATGAAAAATCTGTTTGCTCACACTGGGGTTCAGCCAAGGTAATTTGAATCATGGCAGGCACCATACACATTTTGGTAATCCGATAGTTTTCAATTGCTTTGAGTACTTCAAAAGCATTAAAAGCTTCCAGAATAAAATTTTCTGCTCCCGATATCAAACCACGGACAGCCCACCATAAACCACCGATATGAAATAAAGGTAAAATCAATAAGTTCTTATCTTTTGGACTCCAATTTATCCAGTTTTCACCTCGTTTAGCAAACTCTTTGGCAATAGCAAAAAAGCTGTAATGTCCCAGTTGAACACCTTTAGGTCGTCCTGTAGTTCCACTGGTATACATTTGCACAGCCACGTCATTTGGGTTAACAGTAGTATCAGGCCTTTCATCACTATAATGCTGATACCAACTACTATAATCAACCCAATTTTCTTCGGTATTCTCTAAGGCAATGAAAGTTTTTATGTTATTAAGCTCTTCTTTAATAGATGTAACTAAGTTATAAAACTCAGAACCGAAAAATAAAATTTCTACATTAGCATCTCTAAGAATATAGCTCACTTCAGTAGCAACTAAACGCCAATTAATTGGCACTAATACCGCACTGATTTTGGCACAGGCAAATAATATTTCGTAACTCTTTAATGAATCTTTAGCTAGTAATGCTACTCTAGATTGAGCTTGAATTCCTTGTGCTAAAAGTGCATTCGCTAGACGATTACTTTGTAGATCAAGCTCCAAATAAGTGAGAGATTGTTCCTGGAAAACCAAGGCTCTATCATTGGGAAGTTTTTTGCTTTGCACGAACGACAAATCGGCTAGTGTTAGAATGTCATTGTCGTAAATCATGAATGTTACCTTTTTGTTGACAGAATATATCTTAGTTATTAGATAACTAGAGCTTCTTTGGTCTCATTTATACTTTTTTGGGATTCCTTACTTAAAACAGCGATGTTAATATCACCTTCAGACCAACCACCACTTCGATCATAAAAAGCGCAAGAAGTTTTCAACATAATCAGATGTCCACGAGTAGAACATTTATTAATGACTAGAGTGCCTTGAAAATTATCAGAGTTAATTGGCTTTCTGAAGGCACTAGAAAATCTGGTAATCAAGAAGTTACTCAGCTGATAATATTGATAAGTTTCTAAATCCCAGTCTGCCATCGCTTGGAACAACTTATTTTTGACTAAGTAAGCGATCGTGAGATAAAATAGTTGGTTATAACAAATGTTAAACTCTACTGAATTGAAGTGTCCAGTGTCAGCAATATAACAAGATTCCGGGATAGAAAAATCGGCTTGCATATAGCCTATATTCTCATTTCTACTTTCATATATTGCTGACAAGTTTGTAGTTTCTAAGTATTGAAATCTAGCCTGCTTTAGATATTTACAGTTTTCTTTGTATGGTTGAATAAACTTCTCCACTAAATCTGGACTGACATTATCTACATTGGCAAACTTTTGGTTAATATTGATAACCATTTTCTACTCCTTAATAAATTTTTTATGGAAGACAACCCGTCATAGCTGTAGGCTATGACGGCAAGAGGAATGTTAGTTAAGAGCCCCCCAGAGTCCTGTTATTAGGAAGCTAATTATGCCAAAGCTGCCGTTACAGCGGTAGGGTTAATGGAAGAAGGAGATGATAAATAAAATGGTAAGCCATCATAAACACCAATACGATAGTTGAGACTTTCTTCACTTAGTACTGATATAGATGCTTTATGATTGAGAGTCCTGTTTTCCCACAAGAGAAGATCGCCATCTTCCCATTGATGTTTATGAATATGTTCGTCACGCTCGACAAAGGACAATAATTCTGGTAAAACCTTTTGGTTGGTTTCATAATCAAGACCAACAATGCCAGTGGTAAAACCTGAACTCATATACAAGATCTTTTTATTAGTAACAGGATGGGTAATGATCGCTGGGTGTTGAACAGCAGGAAACCTTTGTTCAAAATCGTGCATAATATCTATGATTGCCCTATCGATATCCCACTTTTGCACTTTGTAACGCCACTTAGCTTCATGTTTGAGATATTTTCCCTCAACATACATTCTTAAATGAGCAGGTAATTTTTGATAAACCTGCTCCATGTCAAGATAATAAGTTTCTCGAGTTGATTTAGGTATAATTATTGGATAAAGCATCGTAAAAGGTAGAGGCTCATCCAGAAAGGCACAATCGGTATGCCAGTATCTACCAGTTCCACGCACTCCAAACTTTTCACCATCTTTGAGAAGATTAGAAGATACAAATATTTCGGGATAATCTGGGTGATGATAGTTGTCTTGAGGATAGATTTGTGGAGTACCAATCTTCTGTGCAAATTCTAAATATTGTTGCTCCTTAAGGTTTTGGTTTCTGAATATCACCAACTTGTGCTCGTAGACAAGTTCCTTAATAGCGTCCGCTTGGGCTGGAGTTATCTGTTTAACATCCAGCTCTAGAACTTCTGCTCCAATAGATTCTTTTGGTGGTCTGTTAACTTTCACTGTTATTTACCTCTAAGTTTCATCAATTTGTGCTTATTTGAACAGTTAATCATTGCGTGAATGTTCAAATTCATAAACGTAAAACAACCGACTGAACTTTTTCAATGAATAGCCTATAGTTACTAGAATAATTGCTCCTGCGATCGCCATCCAGAATCCCGTTGGAGGTATTACTGTGAAGGGAGATATATTCATCAAATCTACCGTCTTTGTCATCTCAAATGCTACAGTCCGCGCATCGATAACTATTCCTATCAATAAACAGACCAAAGCTGCCACATAACTTAATACCGTCAGACGATTGATGTTTGTCAGAGCCCTTTGACACACCACACAATCTTTAGTATGAGTGTTCCAGACATCAAAAAGCTGCCGTTGCTCTAACTCTGGATTGGGAAGTTGAGCATTACATGCTGAATCCCAAGGAATTTTACCTCCTGCTCTAGTTTTCAACCATTGACGAAAGGTTGTTACCATTTTGTCTTGAGGATTGGGAGTATAAACTGCATGGAGCCAGTCTTGATGTTGTTGTCGAGCTATAATTTTTTCTTGATGATGAAGCAATATTAAGTCTTGATGCAAAAATAGTGAAGACATAATATGACCAAACCAAGTTGGCAATTGCAAGGGAAACGATACTAATCCTTTTGGTGTTTTTCCTGCTGCATTCTTGACTAACAGCTGACGACTAATATGACGACACCAGCCAGGACGAGTTGGAATGGCATATATGATTAAGATAAATTTTGCGCCATCCTTATAGGTGACAGACATTTTCATCGAACAGGGAGGTTGAAAGTCATGAACTTTCTGGGCTACCCTTTCCTCAACAGGGGTAACAGCAAAGGAAAATCCTTCTTGAGTAGAGATTTTCCTAATACCTGACATCTCGTAATACTTGGCATCGTCATAACGATTGCCGACAATACCGTGATGGGAGATGCCTACGTGAGCGGGATCGGTAACATTTTCTACGAAAAAGTCCCAACCATAGGGGAAGTCACGGATATTCCAAAAGAACTTGACTACTTGCTTGGAATCTAGTTCTAGTTCGGGAGTTAAACGGGGTTCTCTTAAGAGGCTTTCTTGTTGAGCGTGTGTTCCTGATTCTGCCCATACCCATACTAAACCCTGGCGTTCTTGAGTTGGATAGGCAACAGCACATGATTTGGGATTTGAGCGGTGTTTATCTTCAGTCTGCTTATCTAGGGATTGAGGAATAGCAACACAATTTCCTTGAGCATCGAAACGCCAAGCATGATAGGAACATAATAAAGTTCCATCCGACTCGATACGTCCTTCCGAAAGAGGAGCTAATCGATGGGGACAAAGATCTGCAAAACAAGCCCATTTACCAGAGCCATCTCGCCATAAAACCAGTTCTTTACCAAGTAGTTGTATTCTATGGGGACGAGACGGATTGAGGAATTCAACAACGGCTACTGGATACCACTGCTTTGTCCATTGAAATGTTTCTTCTTTTTCTTCTTGTTTAAAGAAAACTTGTTTGCTTGAGTCCTCAATACTTTCTTGCAGATTAGCTACATTAGCTTCAATAGTCATGTTGTTTGACAATAAATTTTTCAAGATCCAGGAGTTACGCTAAAGAGGCTCTTTTGTCTCGTCGTCAGGATAAAATACTATGCTTGTTATTGTCAAGTCATTCATAGGTTGTTTGTCATTTAAACCTTATTATCAATTGCCAAATTATTCATATTGCAACTGTCGTGGTGGAGATTGTATAAAAAGATACTAAATAAACATATATCGTGTTTGTTTTGCCAGGTACTAAAGTGTGATTGTTTTTGTAATAAAAATTTACATAATTATCAATCAGGTAAAAAATATAGTAATATCGCCACTACAGATGTTGGGGTATCAATGAAACGGCCCAAAAAATAAACTCAAAATCTAAAATTAATGGAAGATTTAACTTTTGAAGAGCAAAATCAACCTGTAGTAAATACACACAAAAGTGATAAATTAATCACGGTAGAAGAAGTTGAAGACTGGCTACTAGAACATTTATCACAAATGTTAAATATTGCTATTGAAGAAGTCTCTACTACAACTTCTTTTTCTCGTTATGGTCTCAATTCATCAGCATCAATTGCTCTGATTCATGATTTGAGTGATTGGTTGCAACGGGAAATAGACCCAACAATTGTCTATAGTTACCCCACCATTGAGTCCCTGGCAAAATACCTGGCTGAGCAAGAACAATAGTTAAATTCAGCTAGCTGGTTAATATTGATAAATTTTGAGAGCAAGTTATAAGAGAATACATAAAAAAAAACATTTATTCTTATGGCTAGAGAACCCATTGCAATTATTGGCATCGGCTGTCGTTTTCCGGGAGCCAAAAATCCCCAAGCCTTCTGGGAATTACTCTGCCATGGTATCGATGCGATCACCGAAGTACCAACTTCCCGGTGGAATAACCAATTATTTTATGACCCTGACCCCTCCCAGCCAGGAAAAATGAACACCAAGTGGGGCGGTTTTTTAGAGCAGATAGATCAATTTGACCCTCAATTTTTTGGCATTTCTCCCAGAGAAACCCAAACTATGGACCCCCAACAACGGCTCTTACTCGAACTCGCTTGGGAAGCCTTAGAAGATGCCGGACAACCTCCCTCCCCATTAGCAGGTCAGCCGGTAGGGGTATTTATCGGAGCATCCAGCTTAGACTATTACGAACTCATTGCGCAAAATACCAATAACTATACCACCTATACAGCTACCGGAAATAGAAACTGTATCAATGCCAATCGCCTCTCCTACTTTTTCGATTTTCACGGACCAAGCCTAGCAATAGATACCGCTTGTTCCTCATCCTTGGTAGCAGTCCACTTAGCTTGTCAAAGCCTGTGGAGTGGAGAATCGACCCTCGCTTTGGTGGGAGGAGTCAATATTGTCACCTCACCCTGGATGTCAGTTGCCACAGCCCAAAGTGGATTTATGGCTCCAGATGGTCGATGCAAAACCTTTGATGCCAAAGCGGATGGCTATGTGCGCAGTGAGGGGGCAGGGCTAGTGATACTCAAACCATTATCTCAAGCCCTGAGTAAGGAAGACCGCATTTATGCCTTAGTCGAGGGCAGCGCCACTAACCAAGATGGATACAGCAACGGGCTGACAGCTCCCAATCCTGTAGCCCAGGAAGCTGTCTTACGAGCAGCCTACGACAATGCGGAGATAGACCCAGCTCAGGTGCAATATATAGAAGCCCACGGAACTGGTACTCAACTGGGAGACCCGATAGAGATGAAAGCTTTAGGAGCAGTGCTATCTACTAATCGTGCTCCAAATGACTACTGTGCAGTCGGTTCAGTCAAAACCAATATCGGACATTTAGAGCCAGCCGCAGGTATAGCGGGATTGATCAAAGTAGCCCTATCACTCCACTATCGGCAGATTCCAGCAAGTCTGCACTTCAATAAGCCGAACCCTTATATTAAGTTTGAGCAACTGCGCCTACGAGTTCAGGAGAAGCTGACACCTTGGCCAGAAAAATCCATTCCAGCGATCGCAGGAGTGAGTTCTTTTGGTTTTGGGGGTACTAATGCCCATGTGGTGTTGGCAGAAGTAGGGAACAGGCAACAGGGAATAGGGAATAGGGAAGAAGGGTTAGAGCGTCCGGTTCATTTGCTGACCCTCTCGGCAAAAACAGAAGAAGCTTTAAAGGAGTTAGTGGCTAGTTATGAGGACCACTTCAAAAAATATCCAGAATTGACCATAGCAGATGTGTGCTACACAGCCAATGTGGGGCGATCGCATTTCCCCTATCGCCTTGCTGTTGTCACCCAATCCATAGAACAGTTAGAGAAACAATTAAAAGTTACAGGAGAAGGAGAGGAAACACCAGGAGTTTTCAAGAGTCAAAAAATTGGTCGCAAGCGTCCCAAAATAGCATTCCTCTTTACGGGTCAAGGTTCCCAGTATCTAAATATGGGAAGACAACTTTATGAAAGTGAGCCTACTTTCCGTCAAGCCTTAGCTCAATGTGAGGAGCTCTTAGATCCGTATTTGGAACATCCATTATTAGAAGTTCTCTATCCCCAAGATACACAACAGTCAAATTCTTCTTTACTAGACCAAACTGCTTATACCCAGCCAACCCTATTTGCTCTTGAATATGCCCTCGCCAAGTTATGGGAATCATGGGGAATCAAGCCCAAAGTGGTGATGGGTCATAGTGTCGGAGAATATGTAGCAGCAACTATTGCAGGAGTGTTCAGTTTAGAGGATGGATTGAAACTCATTGCAGCTAGGGGCTCTTTAATGCAGCAGTTGCCCTCTGGAGGAGAAATGGTGTCTTTGTTGGCATCAGAATCTCAGGTAAAAGAGGCGATCGCTGACTATAGTTCACAAGTAGTAATCGCCGCTATCAATGGACCATCAAGTGTCGTGATTTCTGGTGTGAATCATGCTATTAGAGATGTTGGTAGCAAGTTGGAAGCAATGGGAATCAAAACCAAACCTCTACAGGTGTCCCATGCCTTCCATTCACCATTAATGGAACCGATGCTAGCAGAATTTGAAGCTGTAGCCAAAGAAGTAACCTATAGTCAGCCTCGGATACCACTGATCTCAAATGTTACTGGGCAACAGGTAGGAGAAGAGATTACTAAAGCTGAATACTGGGTAAATCATGTGCGCCAACCAGTGCGCTTTGACCAAAGCATGAGAACTCTGCAACAACAAGGATATGAGTTATTTCTAGAAATCGGACCTAAACCAGTATTGTTGGGCATGGGGCGTCAATGTCTACCAGAAGCGATTGGCCTGTGGTTACCATCATTACGTCTAGGAGTGGATGAATGGCAGCAAATGCTTTTCAGTTTAGGAGAGCTATATGTGCAGGGAGTTGAAGTAGATTGGCTAGGATTTGAGCAAAATTATGCTCATCAGAAAGTGGCATTGCCCACTTATCCCTTCCAACGAGAAAGGTGTTGGCTAGAAACTAGTAATAATTTGCCGAAAAAACAGCATTTGTCAACCGACAAAAATCTCCACCCTCTGTTAGGTCAAAAACTTAATTGTGCTGGTGAACAACAAATTTTTGCATCATGGATAGGGGAAAATACTCCAGCCTATCTCAGCCACCATCGAGTATTTAAGCGAGCATTATTGCCCACAACAGCCTACTTAGAAATGGCTGTTGCAGCAGGAAATTATTGCTTTAAAACCCCCCATCTAGTTGTAGAAGACCTCATCATCAAGCAAGGATGTATTTTACCAGCCGGAGAATTGCTCTCAGCCCAAACCATACTCACTCCATCAGACAACCAAAGCTACCAATTCCAAATATTTACTCAACCAGAACAACAGAATCAAGAAGAACCAGAGTGGGCACTCCATGCCACGGGAAAAATCAGAAGAAAAACAACAGATACAGCTCCAACCAAACTAGACCTCAAAAAATATCAAGCTGAGTGTAATCAATCAATAGAAGTTCAACAACATTATCAACAATGTCAACAAATCGGGATAGAGTATGGCACCAATTTCCAAGGCATTCAAAAGTTGTGGTCTGGTGAAAATCAAGCCCTAGCTGAAATTAAATTACCCGAAGAATTGATAGCACAAACCACCGATTATCACTTCCATCCAGCATTATTAGATGCAGCCCTACAGGTCATTTTTCAGGCACTCCCACAAACAGATAGTAACCAAATTTATCTGCCAATAGGGGTAGAGCAGTTTCAAGTCTATAGTCCTCCGGGGCTTTCTCTCTGGGCTTACGCATCAGTGACTCAACCAAAGCTAGAAACTCAACCAAGTTTGACCATTCAAGCGACGCTAATGAGTCCACAGGGAGAAACCATCGCCACAGTCCAAGGGTTACAAGTAAAACTGGCGACTCAGCAAGCTGTCCTGAGAACAGCAGATGAATCAATAACTAATTGGCTTTATGAAGTAGAGTGGAGAAGCAAAGGTCTTTTGGGCAGGTTGCTACCTCCTGATTTCCTGCTAAAACCAATAGAAGTGGAGCAACAACTGACTCCCAGTCTCAAAGAATTAGTAACCCAGGTAGATAATAATAGTACTTCAGAAATTGGAAGGAGCTTAGAACAACTAAGCGTAGATTATATAGTCCAAGCTTTGCAATCAATGGGTTGGTATTACCAGCCAACAGAGAGTTTCGACTCCGATGCCGCAGCGCAACACTTAGGCATAGTTCCCCACCAGAGACGGCTATTCCAGCGTCTGCTACAAATCTTAGCCGAAGCAGGAATACTCCAGTCTCACCAACAGCAATGGCAGGTGCAACAAACCTTAGATAAAGTCAACCCTAGTGAAAAGAGCCAGAGTTTACTGAATCAATATCCAGAAGAAGCAGCAACATTGACCCTATTAGACCGTTGTGCATCTCAACTCAGTGGGGTACTACGAGGAACAATTGACCCAGTGCAATTGGTGTTCCCTCAAGGAGATTTAACCACAGCCACCCAACTCTATCAAGACTCAACTGTAGCCAAAGTGATGAACACTCTTGTGCAAAAAGCTATCACCAAAGCTATTGAGAAATTACCCCCAAATCGAGGGATAAGGTTGTTAGAAATTGGAGCCGGAACCGGAGGGACAACTAGTTATCTTCTGCCCCATTTAAATCCCAATCAAACAGAATATATCTTTACTGATATTGGGGCATTGTTCACCAGTAAAGCCCAAGAGAGATTCCGAGATTATCGATTTGTGGGCTATCAAACCTTAAATATTGAGGTAGACCCCACAACCCAAGGATTCAATGCTCACCAATATGATGTAATTATTGCGGCTAATGTCCTCCATGCTACCAGCAGTATGAAGCAGACCTTATCCCATGTGCGGCAACTTTTAGCACCAGGGGGAATGTTGGTCTTGTCTGAAGCAACAACTCGCATCAGGTGGGTGGATTTAATCTTCGGACTATTAGAAGGATGGTGGAAATTCACTGATTATCAATTAAGACCAGACTACCCTCTGCTGAGTCGCCAGCAGTGGAAAAAGGTGTTGAGTGAAACTGGTTTTACTCAAGTAGTAACTCTGCCAGAAGTGGAGGGAATGGCACAAACTTTGTCTGAGCAAGCGGTGATTGTTGCCCAAGCAGCTCCAACCAGCTTAGAACCAACTTCATCGGAACTCAAGGGTTGGTTGATACTAGCAGACCAACCAGGAATTGCTCAAGAGCTGGCCACCAAGCTGCGCTCAGTAGGAGACGTTTGTACCTTAGTATTTGCCGCACAAAGCTATCAACAACTTGCCCCAGACGAATTTACTATTAACCCCCATAATCCGGCAGAATTTGAGCAACTGATAGAGACAGTAGCTGCCCAATCACCATCGTTATCGGGAGTAGTACAATGTTGGACAACTGAAGCAGGTATGGGTAAAACCATCAACTCTGAAGAATTAGAAAATTTATCCAAGCTAGGCTGCGGCACTACCTTATCTTTGGTACAAGCATTAGTCAAAGTTGGGTTATCTCAACCACCCCAGTTATGGTTAGTCACTTGTGGTTCTCAACCCGTACCGTTAGAGCATCCAGTCATACCAGGAGTAGCCCAATCTTCACTGTGGGGCATGGGGAAAGTGATTAGCTTAGAACACCCAGAACTCAGCTGTGTGTGCCTAGATTTAGACCCACATCAGACGATAGAGGCTCAAGCCAAGGCACTATTCGAGGAAATTTGGTCAGAGGATAGAGAAGACCAAGTATCATGGCGAGGAGATAGTCGTTATGTAGCTCGATTGGTGGCTAGTCCTCATCAGCAGACTGATGCCACTACCGAACAGTCTTTGAATTTCAGAGAAGACGCTACCTACTTGATTACAGGAGGTATGGGAGGTTTAGGTTTACTGGTAGCTCGTTGGATGGTGGAGTTGGGAGCCCAGCATTTAGTTTTAGTAGGACGCCGTGTACCGGATGATGCTGCCAGCCAAAAAATAACTGAGTTAGAAATGGCTGGAGCGAAAGTGGTAGTGGAAAAAGCCGATGTCTCTGATCTTGCCTCAATGACCACAGTGCTGCACAAGATTGAGCAGTCAAAGGTACCATTAGCAGGAGTCATTCATGCAGCGGGAATGTTGTCGGATGGGGTGCTGCAAAACCAGAGTTGGTCTAGCTTTGAGCAAGTAATGGCTCCCAAAGTACAAGGGGCTTGGCATTTGCATCAATTGACTCAAAACCACCCATTGGACTTTTTTGTGTTGTTTTCTTCAGCAGCATCTCTATTTGGTTCAGCGGGTCAAGGAAATCATTCTACAGCTAATGCGTTTTTGGATGGTTTAGCTCATTATCGTCGGGGGAGGGGATTGGCGGGACTGAGCATTCATTGGGGAGCCGTTGCTCAAGTAGGGGAGGCAGCTGAACGAGGTGCAGATGTCAGAGCTCACAAGCAGGGTCTAGGTGCGATCGCTCCGAATCAGGTGTTAGAATCCCTGGAGCTACTCATGAGTGGTGCGGATGTAGAAGTAGGAGTAGTGCCAATTGAATGGTTAGCTTGGCAGGAGAGAATAAAACAATGGTCCTTTTTAGCAGATTGGCAGGAAATAATCCAAAGCAATCCTGAAATATCTAAGTCAGAATTTCTGTTAAAGCTGGAGGCGACAGCACTCAACGAACGTCGCTCGTTATTAGTAGCTCATATCCGTCGTCAATTAGCCCTAGTCTTAGGAATCAATCATCCTGAATCCATTTCGTTAGAAACCGGCTTTTCTGACTTAGGTATGGATTCTTTGACCTCTGTCGAGTTGAGAAATAAGTTGCAAATCAGTTTCGCTTGTTCTCTACCATCAACTCTCGCTTTTGAGCATCCAAATATTCAATCCTTAACTGATTACTTAGAAGAAAAAATCATTCTCTCATCAGATGTTACAAAAACTGAACCTCAAACACCGGAGGCGATGGTAGATAAAGCTTCCTTCGAGCCAGAGCTTTCAGCCAGTAAACTTTCTGAAATTAATCAGCTGTCCGAAGATGAAATCGATCTAGCGGTTGACCAAGCTATCAGTCAACTCGATCAACTTCTATAAGCAAGCCAGTAAGTGGTACTAAATTCCCTACAATAACCAGTACAGGACGAATAAAAATGGAACTTGGCTCCCAAAAAAAACAACTCTCCAATCAGCAACGTCTCCTGCTAAAAATTCAACAAGCAACTGCTAAACTGCATGAAATTGAAACAGCAGCTACAGAGCCCATAGCTATTATTGGTATCGGCTGTCGTTTGCCTGGTGGTGTTGATAGCCCGGAAACTTACTGGAAATTTCTCAAAGACGCCAAGGATGTCAGGACACAGATTCCAAAAGACAGATGGGATGTCGATTTATACTATGACCCAGACCCTAATGTACCTGGTAAAATCTATGTCCGTCAGGGTTATTTTCTCCAACAACCAATAGACCAATTTGATCCTGCCTTTTTTGGCATTTCTGGTACAGAAGCAGCGAAGATGGACGCCTCACAAAGGCTGCTTTTAGAAGTTACTTGGGAAGCTTTGGAAAATGCAGGTATCTCGCCTAGGAGTTTGAAAAACACCGATACAGGAGTATACATTGGTCAGATGAACCATGATTATGCCATTATTGGTGCCAATTCACTGACTGAGGAGTTACCTGATTTTTATTTAGGAATAGGCACTACTCCGAGTATGTCGGCAGGTAGAATTGCATACATTTTGGGGTTACAAGGACCAACTTTATTCCTAGACACATCCTGTTCTTCGTCTTTAGTTACCTTACATTTAGCCTGCCAAAGTTTACGTTCTAGGGAGTCGAATCTAGCTCTAGTGGGAGGGGTAAACTTGATGCTTGCTCCCAATGCTACTCATGCACTTTGTCAAGGTAAAGCCCTATCACCTGATAGTCGTTGTAAAACCTTTGATGCCTCTGCTGATGGTTTTGCCCGAGGGGAAGGTTGTGGCATAGTTGTACTCAAGCGTCTTCGAGATGCTCTAGCAGATAGTGATCGCATTTTAGCACTGGTCAAAGGTTCAGCAATTAATCATGATGGTCCCAGTAGCGGGTTGACTGTTCCGAATCAACAGGCTCAGAAAAAGGTCATTCGTCAAGCATTGAAAAATGCCAAGGTAGACCCATTAGAAATTGATTATGTTGAGTGCCATGGTACGGGTACATCTCTGGGAGATCCTCTAGAGGTAAGAGCACTGGAGGAGGTTTATTGTCAACAAAGAACGAAAGAACAACTTCTGCTCTTAGGTGCAGTCAAAAGTAATATTGGGCACTTGGAAGGTGCAGCAGGAATAGCAGGTGTGATTAAAATTGTTCTAGCTCTTCAGCATCAAGAGATTCCGGCAAATCTTCATTTCCATGAGCCTAATCCTCGGATTGATTGGGAACAAATACCAGTTAAGGTTCCCATCACAGCTCTTCCGTGGAGCAAAGAAGAGAAACCTCGTTTAGCTGGAATCAGTGGATTTGGCATGAGTGGCACAAATGCCCATGTCATCTTAGAAGAAGCACCAAGAGAAGGTAACAGGCAAACCCCCCCTTTGTCCCCCCTTGAGGGGAAGGCAACGGTAGGGGCGAATTGCCATTCGCCCCTACATGGCAATTCGCCCGTACAAGAAGATAACTTAGAACGTTCAATTCATCTGTTAACTCTCTCCGCTAAAACCGAAACGGCTCTTGCTGAATTAATTAGTAATTATCACAATTATCTGCAAACTCATCCAGAATTAGGGGTAGCTGATATATGTTATACAGCTAATACAGGACGTAGCCACTTCAACCACAGACTAGCAGTTGTCGCCTCCAATCAACAGGACTTAGCTGAAAAACTCCGAGATTACCAACAAACAGAGGAAGTAACAGGAGTATTCTCAGGAGAACTAGAAAACAACACCACAACAGCCAAAATCGCCTTTTTATTCACAGGACAAGGTTCCCAATATGTGAATATGGGCAGGCAGTTGTATCAACAAGCGCCAGTCTTCCGTGAAGCAATTAACCAATGTGACCAAATTCTCACTACCTTAGAAACCTTCCAGGAAACATCATTACCAGAAATTCTCTATCCAGCAGACCAAGACTCATCAGATTCATCCCTACTAGACCAAACAGCTTATACCCAACCAGCTCTATTTGCTATAGAATACGCCCTATTTCAATTGTGGCAATCCTGGGGAATTAAACCAGATGTGGTCATGGGTCATAGTGTGGGTGAATATGTAGCTGCAACAGTAGCTGGAGTCTTCAGCTTGGAAGAGGGACTCAAACTAATTGCTGCTAGGGGCTCTTTAATGCAGCAATTACCTGCGGGTGGTGAGATGGTTTCAGTGATGGCATCAAAGTCAAAAGTGGAATCTCTACTAAATCAATACCAAAAGCAAGTAACTATAGCAGCCATCAATGGACCAGAAAGTGTGGTGATTTCGGGAGAATCAGAAGCAGTAGTAGCCGTTGTCAGCAGCCTGGAATCACAGGGAATCAAAACCAAACAACTACAGGTATCCCATGCTTTCCATTCACCATTAATGGAACCGATGTTGGCAGAGTTTGAAGCTGTAGCCAATCAACTCACCTACCATCAACCTCAAATACCAGTAATATCCAACCTTACAGGAACAATAGCAGATAAGAACATAATTACAGCCCAATATTGGGTAAATCATGTGCGCCAACCGGTCAGGTTTGCCCAAGGTATCCAAGCTTTACATAAACAAGGCTATGAAACCTTCCTAGAAATAGGAGCCAAACCAATATTATTAGGTATGGGAAGGCAATGTCTGCCAGAAGGAAGAGGTGTGTGGTTGCCATCATTGCGTCCAGGAATCGATCAATGGCAGCAGATGCTGGCAAGTTTAGGAGGGTTATATGTGCAAGGAGCCGAAGTAGATTGGCTAGGATTTGACCAAAATTATAACCGTGCGAAAGTAGTCTTACCAACTTATCCCTTCCAGCGAACAAGATATTGGTTAGAAACTCAAAAAGGACATCAACAAAAGCCATACTTATCAACAGCTAAAAATCGACACCCGTTACTAGGAGAAAAACTTGACCTAGCAGCGATAGAGAATCAACATTGTTTTCAATCATACGTAACAACTGAATCCCCAAGCTACCTCAAAGACCATCAAGTATTTGAGCAGATAATATTCCCCGCCACAGGTTACCTAGAAATGGCAACAGCAGCAGGAAACAATCTCTTGAAATCCTCAGAGCAAATGGTAATTTCTGATGTGGTAATAGCCCGAGGCTTAGTACTACCAAAAAGTAAAATAAAAACATTACAAACAGTAGTCAGCGCCTTAGAAAAAAACAGCTATAAATTTGAGATATTCAGCACCTCAGAAGCAGAAAATCAACAAACTTCGCAATGGATGTTGCATGCCGAAGGAAAAATATCCCCTGACTCAACTATCAAAAGAAAACCTAAAATCAACCTAGAGAAATACAAAAAAGAATGTAGTCAAGCAATAGACATCAAAGAACATTATCAACAATGTGAGTCAATAGGTATTAACTATGGCAGCAGTTTTCAAGGGATAAAACAGCTGTGGCAAGGCCAAGGTAAAGTCCTAGCAGAAATAGCCTTACCAGAGGAATTAATAGCACAATTAAGCGACTATCAGTTCCATCCAGCCCTCTTAGATGCCGCTCTACAAATCATAGGTTATGCCCTAGACAACACAGAAACAGACACCACCTATCTGCCAGTAGGGATAGAGAAATTGAAACTGTATCGTCAGCCAACAAGCCAAGTATGGGCGATCGCAGAAATAGCAGAAACCAACTTAACAGGAAACATCATTCTGGTAGATAACCAGGGAGGTGTAATAGCGGACTTGGAGCGATTAAGACTAACGGCAACCACCCCATCAGCCCTATTGAGCAGTCTGCAACCAGATATCAGCCATTGGTATTATCAAATTAACTGGCAAGCCCAACCTTTAAAAGCTCCTACTCCATTACAAACTCAAATCAACAAATGGTTAGTTTTGGCAGAAGATGCTCAACTAGTAGCAACACTACAAGATAAAGGTCACGAATGTATCAGAGTATCGCCAGGAGACAGATATCAGCAACTAGCACCCCAACATTATCAAATTAATCCCACTGTTGCTGAACAATGTCAACAATTGCTAGCAGAAAACCCAGGGATTACAGGGATTGTGCATCTATGGGGAATAAGAGAACCTCAAAGCAAAGACAACCTAGAAATACAAACAATTCAAGAGAAAAGTTGTGCAGCATTGCTGCATTTGGTGCAAGCAATCATTAACAGCAAACCCCAAGCAATGCCACAACTGTGGCTAGTAACCCAGGGAACCCAGAGCGTCAATTCAGACACAGAAGTAATCAATCCTGAATATGGAAGTTTATGGGGACTAGGACGAGTCATTGCCCAAGAACACCCAGAATTAAGGTGTAAACGCCTCGATTGTGACCCAAACTCAGAGCCAACTCAAATAGTAAACTCCCTGATAGCCGAACTCTTATCAGAAGATATTGAAGATCAAATAGCGATACGTCAGGGAAACCGTTATGTAGCCAGACTAGTACAAACACCACAGCCAAACCAAATCACTTCAGCCACCCAACCAGAACAATTAAAACTGTCAAAATACGGAGTAATAGATAACCTCTGCTGGCAACCCATGCAGCGAGACACTCCCAAGGCAAACGAAGTAGAAATTGAAGTCAAAACAGTTGGACTCAACTTCCGAGACGTGCTCAATGCCCTAGGATTACTCAAAGACTACTATGCCCAACACGTAGGCATTACCAGTGCAGAGCAACTCACCTTCGGTTTTGAATGTGCCGGTACAATCTCTGCAATTGGAGCACAAGTATCCAACTGGCAAGTAGGAGATGAAGTCATGGCAACCATTCTCCACGATTGCTTCAGCAGTTTCATTACTGCCCCAGCTGAGCATGTCATCGCCAAGCCTCAATCAATGAGTTTCGTCGAAGCAGCCACCCTACCCCTAACATTCTTCACCGCCTACTACGGGTTAGAGCACTTAGCCAAAATTCAACCAGGAGAGCGAGTATTAATTCATGCCGCAGCTGGAGGAGTAGGACAAGCAGCAGTGCAAATCGCACTCCAGGCAGGAGCCGAAATCTTTGCTACCGCCAGCCCGAGTAAATGGGCATTCCTCAAGTCCCTGGGCATCAAATACATCATGAACTCCCGCACGGTGGCTTTTGCCGACCAAATTAGGGAGCACACGTCAGGAGAGGGAGTAGATGTAGTTCTCAATAGCCTCAATGGAGAGTACATTGCCAAAAGCTTGGAAGTACTAGCACCAAGAGGAAGATTCATTGAAATCGGTAAAATCGGGATTTGGAGCCAACAGCAAGTCCAAGAAAAACGACCAGATGTGAGCTATTTTCCCTTTGATTTAGGAGAAGTAGTCCAACAACAACCAGAGATGATGGCTCAGCTGTCAGAGGCATTAACTCAAAAGTGGAACCAAGGAAAACTTAAAGCATTACCCTACAAAGTGTTCCCTAGTGAAGAAATAACAGCAGCCTTCCGCTACATGCAGCAAGCTAAGCAAATCGGGAAGGTAGTGGTAGAGATGCCAAAAGCTTTAGGGGAGCCAAAGTCCATCCAACCACAAGCGAGTTATCTGATAACTGGAGGATTGGGAGCCTTAGGATTAGAAGTAGCCGAATGGATGGTACAACAAGGAGCAAGAAATCTAGTCTTGACTGGGCGTCGTGCTCCCAACGAAACTGCACAACAAGTCATAACTGAGTTAGAAACAGCCGGAGCCAATGTCAGTGTTTTATTAGGAGATATTTCCCGTCAAGAAGACGTAGCTAAAATTTTCCAGCAGATGGAGGCATCATTGCCCCCACTCAAGGGAGTAATTCATGCAGCTGGGTTGTTAGATGACGGAGTGCTGCAAAACATGAGTTGGCAACAGTTTACTAAAGTCATGGCACCAAAAGTACAAGGGACTTGGCATTTGCATCAACTCACTCAAGATTTACCCCTAGATTTCTTTGTGTGTTTCTCGTCGATGGCTTCGATGTTAGGTTCACCAGGTCAAGGAAATTATGCTGCCGCCAATGCCTTTATGGATGCGATGGCTCACTATCGTCGGGGTATGGGATTGCCAGGATTGAGTATCAACTGGGGAGCTTGGGCTTCAGCCGGGATGGCAGCTAGTTTAGATACTCAGCATCAGCAGCGGTTTGATGCCGTTGGCATCAGTGCCATTGAACCAGAAAGAGGAATGCAGGCATTGGGTTCCTTATTATCAGATTCTCCGAGCCAAGTTGGAGTATTCCCGGTCAATTGGTCGAAGTTTGTCAGGCAGCTACCAACTCAACAAAAGATACCATTCTTAGAGGCTTTGATTTCAGTTGAGCCATCATTAAGCCAAAACTCAGCATTTAGAGAACAACTCGAATCAGTACCTGTTTCCGAACGTCAGGAGTTATTAACAACTCATATTCGCTCACTAATCGCCAAAACCTTAGGCTTAACTGATGCAAACAAGATAGGAAGACGTCAACCTTTGTTTGACTTGGGATTAGATTCTCTGATGGCAGTGGAAGTAAAAAATCGTTTGGAATCCAGCTTACAGACGAGTTTACGTTCGACACTCTTATTTGATTATCCGACACTCGAAGCACTCCTAGAGTATTTAGCTAACGATGTCATTCCCATCGAGTTTTCTTCTGAGCTGGATGAAGCAGAAAAGAAAGTAGAGCTAGACAAAGAAGAGATTACTGGGGAGCCAGTATCACAATTATCAAACGAACCCATAGCAATCATTGGCATGAGTTGTCGCTTCCCTGGAGGAGTAGACTCTCCTGAAGCCTTCTGGCAATTACTCAATGATGGAGTAGATGCGATCACCGAAGTACCATTAGAGCGATGGAACATTGAGCATTACTATGACCCCAACCCAGATGCTCCAGGGAAAGTTTCTAGCCGGGATGGTGGTTTTCTCTCCGACATAGCTCGCTTCGATGCCCCCTTTTTCGGGATTTCACCCCGAGAAGCTCAAAGCTTAGACCCCCAACAACGGTTGTTGCTCGAAGTCAGTTGGGAAGCGATCGAAAGAGCTAATATTGTCCCGGAACAATTGTTTAATAGTCTAAGTGGAGTATTTATTGGCATTGGTAGTAGCGATTACTTAAATCGGCTGTCAACTTCTGAGATGCCACAGGCTTATTGGGGTACGGGTAATGCTCCGAGTGCTGCTACAGGTCGTTTATCATACATCTTGGGACTAACTGGACCGAATCTAGCAGTAGAAACGGCTTGCTCTTCCTCTTTGGTATCAGTGCATCTGGCTTGTCAGAGTTTGCGACAAAGAGAATGCCATCTGGCTTTAGCTGGAGGTGTAAATCTAATCCTATCTCCCCGGCTGAGTGTGGTCTTTTCCCAAGCCAAAATGTTATCTCCCGATGGTAGGTGCAAGACGTTTGATGCTTCGGCAAATGGTTATGTGCGTGGAGAAGGATGCGGGGTGATTGTTTTGAAGCGACTTTCCGACGCACTAGCCGATGGGGATAAGATTTTAGCAGTAATTCGCGGCACGGCAGTCAATCAAGACGGAGCAAGTGGTGGCTTGACAGTACCCAATGGACCCTCTCAAGAAGCTGTGATTTGCCAAGCCTTGGCAAATGGGGGTGTGGAGCCAGCCAGTGTGAGTTATGTGGAAGCTCATGGTACGGGAACCTCCTTGGGAGACCCGATTGAAGTGGGAGCCCTAGGAACAGTATTTGGCCAAACCCACTCTGTTAAGCGACCATTAATCATTGGTACAGTCAAAACTAACATCGGTCACTTAGAGGTAGCCGCAGGCATCGCTGGTTTGATGAAAGTAGTCGTGCAACTGCAACAGCAACAGATTGCACCATCACTCCATTTTAAGCAACCTAATCCTTATATCAATTGGTCCCAATTACCACTACAAGTCCCGACTCAACTCACCCATTGGCAAAGCAATAGTCAAAGTCGCATTGCTGGAGTGAGTTCGTTTGGTTTTAGTGGTACGAACGCTCATATCATTTTGGAAGAAGCGCCAAGAGAAGGGAATAGGCAAACCCCTCCTGTGTCTCCCCAAGGGGGGAAGGCAACGGTAGGAGCGAATGGCCATTCGCCTGTACAAGAAGATGACTTAGAACGTTCAATTCATCTGTTAACTCTCTCAGCCAAAACTCCAACAGCTCTTTCTGAGTTAGTCAGTAACTATCACAATTATGTGCAAACTCATCGGGAATTAAGCATAGCTGATATATGCTATACGGCTAACACAGGACGTACCCACTTCAATCACAGACTAGCAGTTGTCGCCTCTAACCAACAAGATTTAGCTGAAAAACTACGACAGCATCAACAGGGAGAAGAAGTAACAGGAGTATTCTTAGGAAAACTACCCCACAACAACACAACACCCAAAGTGGCTTTTCTCTTCATTGATAAAGACTCAAAGTATATTAACAGAGGACGGCAACTGTATGAAACTCAGCCAATTTTTCGTCAGGCCTTAGATCAATGTGACCAAATCCTACGTTGCTATCTAGAAAATTCACTCTTGGAAGTTATTTATAGGGAACAGGGAATGGGGAATGATGAAGTTTCATCCCTACTAGACCAAAGTACCTACAGCCAACCTGCACTATTTGCCATAGAATATGCCTTAGCACAGTTATGGCAATCATGGGGTATTAAACCAGATGTCCTCTTAGGTGATAGGGTCGGGGAATATGTAGCAGCTTGCTTAGCAGGAGTCTTCAGTTTAGAAGACGGACTCAAATTAATTGCTACTAGAGGCAAGTTAATGCAACAGTGTCCTAATGATCCAGTTTCAATAGCATCGGAGTTGGAAAGTGTAGCGCAAGAAATCACTTATACTCAGCCTCAAATACCACTTATTTCTAATGTCACTGGTGAACCAGTAGAAAGGAGTTTCGACACTCCCCCTTCTCTACCAAAGAATACAGTAGGAGGGTTAGCTAATGAAATCACCTCAGCTGAATATTGGGTGAATCATCTCCGGGAACCTCTATCCTTGGCTCAAACTATGGAGACCCTAGAGCAAGAAGGTTATGAACTGCTCCTAGAAATCGGACTTTGTAGTCGCTTAGTTACCAAGTCCCTACAGTTGGAATTAGAGGATACAGAAGCCTGCTTGTCTTCATTGCCTCCACCTCAAGCTGAATGGCAACCAATATTGGCAAGTTTAGCACAACTATATATAAAAGGAGCCAATGTTGATTGGTCGGGGTTTGATAAAGATTATCTTCGCTCTAAAGTGGTACTGCCCACTTATCCGTTTCAGAGGCAACGTTATTGGATTGAAACTTCTGAACTAAATCAGCCAAAAGATATCCTAGAGACTCACTCAAGTCCAATTTTTGACCTGATCAACCAAGGTGATACAGAAGGGTTAACTCAGGAATTAAATTTGGCTGAAAATCTGACAGAAGCCGAAACAAAATTATTGCCAAAACTGCTAAGCACGCTAATCAAGAAGCATAGACATTATCTTGAGCCTTCAGTAAAATTCTCTGGAATTCTACAACAACTTGAAGTAGCTCCAGATAGAGAGCGTTCAGAGTTAATGATCAATTATCTACAAAACTTAGTAGGTAATTTATTAGGATTAGACAAATCTCAGAAGCCAGATTCACAGTTAGGATTTGCTGATCTGGGCTTGAGCTATGCAATGATGCTTGAATTAGGAGAACTAATAGAAGCAAGGTTTGGTTGGTCAGTCTCAGTCACAACCTTACTTGAGCATTTCAATATTCAAGAGTTGTCTAATTATTTGCTTGTACAATTTTTTGGGAGAGAATCAGAAAATCAAAAACAGATTTCTGGCTTAACAAATAGAGAAGAATCAATTAGTGTCAGCAGTGAAATAGAACCGCTAGATGAAGAAGCGATCGCGACAGCCATTCAAGAAGAAGAAATGGCTACAGCTATTCAAGATGAATTGAAAGAAATTACCCTTCTACTGAACAACGAGGAGAGCTAAGGTGACTAATACTTCCGGGGCAGAACAACAAATTGTTTCCTCTCAACAAGTGCTTCAAACTATCAAGGAAATGCGAAATAGACTTGAAGCAGTCAATAAAGAAAAAACCGAGCCGATTGCCATTGTGGGAGTAGGGTGTCGATTTCCGGGGAATGGCAATGACCCGGCCTCATTCTGGCATCTATTACACGAAGGGATAGATGCTGTAGGTGAAGTTCCACCCGGTCGCTGGGATGTTGATGCCTACTACGACCCAAAACCGGATACTCCAGGGAAAACTTACACCAAACAAGGTGGGTACATCCAGAAAGTTGACCAGTTTGACCCTTTATTTTTTGGTATTTCTCCTAGAGAAGCAGTTAGTGTAGACCCTCAACAGAGACTATTGTTAGAAGTCACTTGGGAAGCTTTAGAAAACGCCGGCATTGCTCCCACTCATCTCAGAAACAGTAAAACCGGGGTATATGTAGGTATTTGTACTGATGATTATAGTCAACGGGTTATTCTGAAGAACTTATCCTCCATAGATTCACACTATGGTACAGGGAACAGTCGTAGTATAGCAGCGGGTCGTATTTCTCATCTCCTCGGTTTACAAGGACCAAATATCGAGCTAGATACAGCCTGTTCCTCCTCTTTGGTAACTATGCATCTCGCTTGCCAAAGTTTGCGTTTAAAAGAGTGTAATTTAGCGATCACAGGCGGAGTCAATTTGATTCTCTCACCTGTAGGTACTATCAGTCGTTGTCACTTGAAAGCAATCGCTCCAGATGGTCGCTGCAAAACCTTTGATGCTTCTGCTGATGGTTATGGTCAGGCAGAGGGATGTGGGATGGTCATTCTCAAACGGCTCTCTGATGCGATAGCGAATGGGGATAGGGTTTTAGCATTAATTCGCGGTTCAGCTATTAACCATGATGGACCTAGTAGTGGTCTGACAGTTCCCAACAAAATGGCTCAGAAAGAACTGATTCAGCAAGCACTACAAAATGCCAGAGTTGAGCCTAATCAGGTGAGTTATGTGGAAGCTCACGGTACCGGTACTCCTCTAGGTGACCCCATTGAATTAGAGTCTTTGGCAGCAGTTTATGGTCAAAACCGTCCTATTAATCAACCCTTGGTTGTGGGTTCAGTCAAGACTAACTTAGGGCATTTAGAAGCAGCAGCAGGAGTATCAGCTCTGATTAAGGTAGTTTTATCCCTTCAGAACCAAGAAATACCGCCTCATTTGCACCTAGAAAATCCTAATCCCCATATTCAATGGCACCAACTGCCGATAGTCGTTCCCACTTCAGGAATTCCTTGGCAACAAGGCAATCAACCGAGGATCGCAGGCATTAGTGCGTTTGGCATTGGTGGTACGAACGCTCATATCATTTTGGAAGAAGCGCCAAGAGAAGGGAACAGGATAGGGGCGAATGGCAATTCGCCCGTACAAGAAGATTGCTTAAAACGTCCGTTACATCTATTAACTCTGTCGGCGAAAACAAAAAATGCACTGGCAGAGTTAGTGAAACGTTATCACAATTATCTAGAACATCATGCAGATTTAGAATTAGCAGATATCTGTTACACCGCAAATACGGGGCGATCGCATTTTACTCATCGACTGGCAGTTGTTGCTGCTGACCAAACTGAACTGGCGACCAAATTAGGGGAGCACTCAACAGAAAAAGAAGTTACCGGAACATTTTCTGGCCACATTCCCAACACGACAACTTCACCCAAAATAGCCTTTCTCTTTACTGGTCAGGGCTCTCAGTATGTCAACATGGGAAGGCAACTCTACGAAACTCAACCTGTTTTCCGTCAAGCTTTAGACCAATGCAACCAAATCCTGAGTGCAGTTTTAGAGAAATCTTTGTTAGAGGTACTCTATCCTACGGAGAGTAAGGAAGAAACTTCTCTACTAGATCAAACTGCTTATACTCAACCAGCCTTATTTGCTGTTGAATATGCCCTAGCTAAGTTGTGGCAATCTTGGGGAATTCAGCCGGATGTAGTGATGGGTCATAGTGTAGGAGAATATGTCGCAGCTTGCATAGCTGGAGTATTTAGCCTCGAAGATGGTCTCAAACTGATTGCAACTCGGGGAAAGTTAATGCAGCAGTTGGATGGTGGTGGAGAGATGGTGTCGGTATTAGCATCAGAATCTCTAGTACGAGATGCCATCAAGTCCTACAGCTCGCAGGTAAATATAGCAGCAATAAATGGACCAGAAAGCATCGTCATTTCCGGTGTAGGAGAAGCTATTCAAGCCATTTGTAGCAGTTTGTCAGAGATGGGAGTCAAGACGAAATCCTTACAAGTTTCCCATGCCTTCCACTCCCCGCTCATGGAACCAATGTTGGCAGAATTTGCAGTTGCCGCCAAAGAAGTTACTTTCAGCCAACCCCAAATTGACCTAATTTCTAACGTTACCGGAAAAGCAGCAACCGCAGAAATTGCCACTCCTGAATATTGGGTGAATCATGTCCGCCAACCCGTGCATTTTGCTCAGAGTATGCAAACGTTGCACCAAGAAAACTACCAACTGTTCTTGGAAATTGGACCCAAACCAATATTACTGGGAATGGGTCGTCAATGTGTGCCAGACGATGTAGGCAGTTGGCTGCCTTCCCTACGTCCACCTCAAAAAGATTGGCAACAGATGCTCACTAGTTTAGGACAACTGTACGTTCAGGGAGTCAGCATCGACTGGTCAGGATTTGACCGGGATTATCTCCCTTGTAAAGTCACACTACCCACCTATCCATTTCAAAGGCAACGCTATTGGCAAGAAATTAAAGAAAAAGGACATCAATCCCAGGATGAAACCCCCTCAACTCCGATTGTTAAACTGCTCAACCGAGGTGAAATCCAGGAGTTAGCAGAGGAAATAGAACTAGCAGGAGAATTGACACAAACAGAACGACAATTGCTCCCAAAACTGCTCGAACTTCTAGTGAAACGACAGCAAAATTATCTAGAATTCAAAGGTGGTACTGTTCACGAGTATTACAATGCAGTTGCAACTTTGGGTCAAGAACAGGCAGTTGGCCAAGCGGATGGATTAGCGGAATTACCCTACTTAACCTTTGGTTTATTCCCAGAAAAAGTACCTGACTTTTCTTGGATTAAATGTCTCACTGAACCGAATCAAGAACAAGCTCTCCAGATGGCTCTTGAGTCTCAACAACAGTTGAGACAGCTATTGTTTGCCCAAGTTGATTTTGCAGCTTGTCAAAAAGTTCTAGATTTTGGTTGTGGATATAGTTCAGATGTAATTCAGTTAGCTCAAAAATACGAACATCTGCAATTGAATGGATATACCATTTCCAGCGAACAAGCAAAATTTGGTAGCACAAAAGTCCGCGAAAATCAACTGCAAGAGCGAGTCAAAATTTATAATCGAGATAGCGCTAAAGATGAGTTTCCTAGCCAGTATGACTTGGTTTTTGGGTTTGAAGTCGCCCACCACATTCTGGATAAAAAGGCACTGTTTACTAATATTGGCAACCATTTAAATCAAGAGGGATATCTGGTGTTAGCAGATTTCATCTCCAACAGCGATATAGCGATTGATCATGAAGAAACATCTTCCTATTTCATCACTAAATCCGAGTGGGTAGACCTTTTATCTCAACATCAGCTCCAGTTAGTGGCAGCGATCGATGTAAGTCCAGAAATTTCTAACTTTTTATATGACCCAGACTTTGAGAACCGTCTGGAACAGTTGTACCAAAGAAATGGTGATGAGAATGTGCGCTCTGGATTCAAATCTTACTATCAGTTGGGTAAGGTTTTGAGCAAAGGAATTGCTAGCTATGTCTTACTAACGGCTCAAAAGCAACAGCAGTTATCAACGGCAGAAATAGCTGAGTGGAATCAACAAATTCTGGCTCAACTAACCTCCTACTCTGAGGTAACACCCCAGCGCTGGCTGTATGAACTTGAATGGCAAGCAAAAGAGGCAGAAGGCAGAAGGCAGAAGGCAGAAGGGAACTGGTTGTTTTTCGCAGAGCCTGGTGCTATAGCAGAAGGATTAGCGCAAAAATTGGGAGACAGATGTGTGATCGTTTCTCCTGGTAATAGTTATCAGCAGATGCATGAGAAACATTACCAAATTAATCCCACTGCCTCCGAAGACTTTAAGCGTCTGTTGGATGAAATCAAGACTAAAACCTCACAACTGCAAGGTATTGTTCATCTGTGGACTGTGCCAACAACTAGCGATAGCTTAGGAACATCCCTAGAATATGGTTGTGCCAGTCTGCTACATCTGGTGCAAGCTTTGGCAACAACCCAACAGCAGCAGATGCCTCCTTTGTTGGTTGTTACCCAAGGAGCGGTGAGTGTAGGGAGTGACTGCGAAGCCGTGCAAGTGCAACAAGCACCAGTTTGGGGATTAAGTCGGGTGATTGCTCAAGAACATCCAGAACTGCAATGTCGGCTGCTCGACTTGGAAGCAAGTACGCAAGCAGAAGAGATAGTTGGATGGTTGTACCAAGAACTCATGTCTCCCAATGAAGAAAACCAGATTGCTTACCGTCAGGGAGAACGTCGAGTAGCGCGACTGTTGCGACGCAAACCGCAAACCACTACTGAAGATCAGCAGAAGATTAGCATTAGCCCTGAAGGCAGTTACCTAATTACTGGTGGCTTGGGAGCATTAGGATTGCAACTGGCTCAATGGTTAGTAGAGCAAGGCGCTCAACATTTGGTACTTACTGGACGTAGGGAACCATCCCAAATAGCAGCACAAACCATTTCCCAACTCGAACAAGCAGGAGTAAAGGTATCTGTGTTGTTAGGAGATGTTTCTATAGAACAAGATGTAGCAGGTATCATCGAACAGATTCAGACATCCCTACCCCCATTGCGCGGTGTGATTCATGCCGCAGGTGTGTTGGATGATGGCGTTTTGCAACAGATGAACTGGGAGAGGTTTACCAAAGTCATGGCTCCTAAAGTTCAAGGCGCTTGGCATCTACATCAGTTCACTCAAGAGTTACCATTAGATTTCTTTGTTTGTTTCTCCTCAGCTGCCTCTTTATTGGGTTCCAATGGTCAAGGGAACTATGCAGCTGCTAACGCTTTTCTGGATGGTTTAGTTTATCATCGCCGAGCCTTAGGTTTGCCTGGATTGAGTGTAAACTGGGGAGCTTGGGGAGAAGGAGGAATGGCAGCTCGTTTAGCCAGTCAGTTCCAAAGTCGGATTCGTGCTTTGGGGATGAGCAGTATTCCACCAGAACAGGGATTACAAATTTTGACCCAGTTACTCAATGAATCAGCGATTCAAGTAGGAGTTATACCCATTAACTGGTCTCAGTTTATGGCTCAACTGCCTGTGGGAATCAAGGTGCCAGTTTTAGAAGCATTTATAAGTTCCCAGTCTGTAGCAGTAGAAGCCAAGAGTAACGAATTTTTGGAACAGCTCAAGGCAACGAAAAGTAGCGATCGCTCCCCAATGATGACCACTTATCTACAAGGTGTAGTAGGTAAGTTACTTGGATTCCCAGAATCCGAGCTGCCAGATCCAGAGTTAGGCTTTTTTGATATGGGAATGGATTCTTTGCTATCTCTAGAACTCCGGAATCTCTTACAAACTAGCTTAGGCTGTTCAGTTTCATCTACCGTTTTGTTTGAGTACACCAATATTGAAGCTCTAGCTGAGTATTTAACTACAGAGATTTTGGCACCAGAGTTAGAAACAACGGTTGAAATCTCAAACGAGGAGGAACCAGAAACACCAGCGCTTTCTGAGGAGGAAGCAACGGATGCGATCGCTCAGAAATTCCAACAGATCCAAAACCTACTTAACAATAATTAAGTAGGTACAATCTTTAGATCCCCTAAATCCCCCTTAACAAGGGGAAAACTGGGTCGAAAGTCCCCCATTTCATCTAATATGGAACAGCAATCTCTTTCATCTCAACAGTTATTTGAACTCCTAGAACAAGTTCACAAGAAACTTGAAACAGTTGATCGCGAAAAAACTGAACCCATTGCTGTTATTGGAGTAGGTTGTCGATTTCCGGGTAATGCCAACGACCCAGATTCATTTTGGCATCTATTGCACGAGGGTATTGATGCTGTCACAGAAATACCATCAGACCGCTGGGATATTGATGCCTACTATGACCAAGATCCAGGAGCTCCCTTAAAAGCTTATACCCGACACGGTAGCTTCATTCAACAAGTTGACCAGTTCGATCCCTTATTTTTTGGTATTTCTCCCAGAGAAGCAGTCAGTTTAGACCCTCAACAAAGACTGCTTTTAGAAGTTACTTGGGAAGCACTAGAAAACGCTGGAATTGTACCGAATCAACTCAGAAACAGCAAAACAGGGGTATATGTGGGTATTTGCACTGATGACTATTCATCAAGCCAAATCACCACCATAATCACCAAAATGCTGATCCAATCAAGTCGAAATGAGGAGAACCCAGCTTTGGTCGATAGCCACACTGGGACAGGAAGTGCTCGCAGTATGGCAGTTGGTCGTATTTCCCATCTACTCGGTTTGCAAGGACCAAATATCCAGTTAGATACAGCTTGTTCCTCCTCTCTAGTCGGCGTTCATCTCGCCTGCCAGAGCCTACGTTTAAAAGAATCCAACTTAGCTCTAGTGGGTGGAGTCAATCTGATTCTCTCCCCTTTTAATACAGTTACTCGTTGCAAGATCAAAGCCCTTGCTCCTGATGGCCGCTGTAAAACTTTCGACGCTTCTGCAGATGGTTACGGTCAAGGAGAAGGATGTGGAGTGGTTGTACTCAAGCGTCTTTCTGATGCGATCGCCAATAGAGATTCTATATTAGCACTGATTCGAGGTTCAGCGATCAACCATGACGGACCCAGTAGTGGTGTAACGGTTCCCAATAAAAAAGCGCAGAAAGAAGTCATACAAGAAGCTCTGCAAAATGCCAGAATCGAACCCCATCAGGTGAGCTATGTGGAAGCACACGGAACTGGAACAACTCTTGGTGACCCGATAGAACTAGAAGCTCTAGCAGCAGTTTATGGAAAAAATCGCCCTTCTCATCAACCCTTGGTAGTGGGTTCTGTAAAAACCAACTTCGGACACTTGGAAGCAGCAGCAGGAGTTTCAGCTTTCATGAAGGTGGTTCTGGCACTTCATCATCAAGAAATACCACCTCATCTGCACTTTAGTAAACCCAATCCTTATATTCCTTGGGATAAGATTCCTGTCACGATTCCAACTTCTGGCATCCCTTGGAAGCAAGGAAAACAACCTCGGATGGCAGGGGTGAGTTCTTTCGGGATGAGTGGCAGCAACGTTCATGTCATTTTAGAGTCAGCACCTGAAGAAGGCAACAGGCAAACCCCCCCTGTGTCCCCTCAAGGGGGGAAGGCAATAGTACGGGCGAATGGCAATTCGCCCGTACAAGAAGGTTGCTTAGAACGTTCACACCATCTATTAACTCTGTCAGCAAAAACTGAGCAGGCACTAGAAGAGTTGGTCAGTCGTTATCGTAATTATCTAGAACTTCATCCAGAATTAGAATTAGCAGATATTTGTTATAGCGCCAATAGGGGGCGATCGCATTTTCTGTATCGTCTAGCGGTGCTGGCAACTTCCAAGGCTCAACTGAAGGAAAAATTAAATAATTTTCAGTCTGAAAATGAAGTCTTGGGGTTGTTTTCTGGGCAACTTGCGAATACCAGTCAACCTAAAATAGCTTTTTTATTCACTGGTCAAGGTTCTCAATCTGTAGGAATGGGATGGGAATTATATCAATCTCAACCCACATTTCGGAGTGCCCTAGAAGAATGCGATCGCCTGCTCAAACCTTACCTAGAAAAACCTCTGTTAGAAATACTCTATTCTAATTTAGGGAATAGGGAAGAAACTTCTTTACTAGACCAAACAATATACACTCAACCCGCTCTATTTGCCATTGAATATGCTCTCGTGCAGTTATGGAAATCTTGGGGTATTAAACCAAATGTCGTGATGGGTCATAGTGTTGGGGAATATGTAGCAGCAACTGTAGCTGGAGTTTTCAGTCTTGAAGAGGGCCTTAAGCTGATTGCAACTAGGGGAAAGTTAATGCAACAGTTACCCAATGGTGGGGAGATGGTTTCAGTATTGGCATCAGAGTCTCAGGTGAGATTGGCAATAGCTCCCTACCGCTCACAAGTGACTCTTGCTGCGATTAATGGTCCTGAAAGTATCGTTATTTCTGGAGTAAGTGCAGCGATTAGTGAAATTTGTAGCAGCCTAGAATCTCAAGGAATCAAAATTAAACGTCTACAGGTATCCCATGCTTTTCACTCTCCACTCATGGAACCAATACTGGCAGAGTTTGAAGCGATCGCTCGACAAATAACCTACAATCAACCTCAAATTCCCTTAATCTCCAATATCACAGGAAAACCAGCTGATAAGAGCATTACTACAGCGAACTATTGGGTCAGTCATATTAGGCAACCTGTACAGTTTGCTCGGAGTATGGAAACGTTGCATCAACAAGGTTATAGAGTATTCCTGGAAATCGGACCTAAACCCATACTATTAGGCATGGCTCGTCAATGTCTGCTAGAAAATCAAGAAATTTGGTTGCCTTCTTTGCGTGCTCAAAAATCCAACTGGGAACAAATGCTTTCTAGTTTAGGAGAGTTGTATGTGCGGGGAGTTAAGGTAGACTGGTCTGGGTTTGAGCGAGATTATACTCGTTGTCAGGTAATGTTGCCCACTTATCCGTTCCAACGACAACGATATTGGATAGAAACAATTCAAAACCCACAAAAACTTGTATATTTTGGAGAACCTAGAGTAGACAAGGCTGTCGAAGATACTAATACTTCTATATTTAAATTAATCAGTCAAGGAAATACTAAAGAATTAGCCCAAACACTGGAAAAAACTGTCAATTTCTCACCAGAGCAACTAAAAATAATACCAAATTTATTAGCAGTATTATCTCAACAACATAAACAAGAATTAGCTGCATTGACTAGAGAGAATTGGTTCTACCAAGTTCAATGGAAGCTTAGACAAGATAGCCAGAAAGGCTCAAGTGAGGAACCCTGTCATTGGTTGATTTTCGCAGATGAACAAGGGTTAGGAAAATCGATAGCAACTCAATTGCAACAGCTGGGAAATGAATGCAGTGTAGTTTATCAAGCAGATAATTATCAAAATACTGAACCAGGAATTTATCACATTAATCCATCTCATCCCCAAGAATTTGAACAGCTATATCAAACAATAATTAAAACAAGTAAATTACCTTTTGTAAAGGTAATTCATTTGTGGAGTTTAGATGCCGCTTCTGAACAAGATTTAACAATCGACAGCTTAGAACAAGCGCAACTATGGGGATGTGGCAGTTTACTGCACTTAGTACAGACTTTAGTCAAAAACCCCAACTCAACTCCAGCCAAACTCTGGTTGATTACCAGAGGCACTCAACCTGTATTGTCACAAACCGAAAAACTAACGGTGTCAACATCACCATTATGGGGATTAGGTAGAGTGCTCGCTTCGGAACATCCGCAACTATGGGGAGGTTTGGTAGATTTAGACCCAAAGGCTGTAGAAGATGAGGCAGAAATACTACTGCAACAGATACTAGATAGCAACAAAGAAGACCATTTAGCAGTTCGCGATCGCAAAATTTACGTGGCTCGTTTAGTCAAACACATTCCCCAAAAATCTCAGCCCCTATTATTGTGCTCTGATGCCACATACTTAATTACTGGAGGATTAGGAGCGCTTGGGTTAAAGACAGCAGAGTGGATGGCAGAAAAAGGAGCCAGACATTTAGTTTTAATCAGTCGTAGTCAACCCTCTGAGCAAGCGCAACAAACGATTCAACGTTTAGAACAATTAGAAGTTCAAGTAAAAGTTTTGTCGGCAGACATTTCCCTTGAAGTAGATCTAGTCAACATCCTAGAGCAAATTCAGACACCCCCACTACGAGGAGTCATTCATGCAGCAGGAATTTTAGATGATGGTGTACTGCAACAACTGACTTGGGAGCGCTTTACGAAAGTGATGGCACCCAAAGTCAACGGTGCTTGGAATCTGCATAAATTAACCCAAAACTTATCCCTAGACTTCTTTGTATGCTTCTCATCGATGGCTTCCTTATTAGGCTCTCCTGGTCAAGGAAATTATGCAGCAGCCAATGCTTTTATGGATACTTTAGCTCACTATCGTTATAAGATGGGATTACCAGGATTAAGCATTAATTGGGGAGCTTGGTCTGAAAGTGGCATGGCAACTCGCGTTGCCAGTGAGCATCAAAATCGGATCAAAACAGCGGGGATAAGTTCAATTTCTCCAGAACAAGGAATACAAGTATTAGAGCAACTTGTACATCATCAGTCTACAGCACAGGTGGGAGTGCTACCGGTAGATTGGTCGGTGTTGACAAAACAATTTAGTTTAAGTAATCCCAGTTCTTTACTATTAGAAATCTTGCAACAAGAGAGAAGATCAGAAAGAACAGACGAACGGATTTTAGAGAAATTGCAAGCTGCACCGATAAGTGCACGTCAAGATATTTTGAGAACTTATGTTCAATCCCTAATCGCCAAAACCATCGGCATGAGTTCAGCAAAAATTTCCACCAATTCCAATTTTGTGGAAATGGGTATGGATTCCCTAATGGGCATGGAAGTTGTCAATAAACTTAGTAGCGACCTGGATTTTATCGTCTATCCGAGGGAGTTTTACGAACGACCAACAATCAACTCCCTAACTCAATATTTAACTGCTGAGTTGAATAACGATAATGTTGCCAGTCAACCATCTCCAACAAGCTTAGCAATCTTCGATACTAAAAGTTTATCTAGTAAAGACGTTACCTCCAATATCTCTAGCTCTTCCCGTCTTCCTGGTATTATTTTTATCCTTTCGAGTCCCCGCTCAGGTTCAACTTTACTCAGAGTAATGCTGGCGGGTCATTCCTCGCTCTTTTCACCACCGGAGTTGCATCTGTTACCCTTTGACACTATGAAGGAGCGACACGAACAACTCAAGCTTTCTTACTTGGGTGAAGGGTTACAGAAAGCTTTCATGGAAGTTAACAATCTCGATGCAACAGCTAGCCAGACTCTAATTGAGGACCTCAAGTCACAAAACTTATCGATTCAGCAGGTCTATGCCATGCTCCAGGAAAACATAGCACCTCGCTTGCTGGTAGACAAATCTCCTTCTTATGCGATCAATCGCACCATCCTCGAACGCAGCGAAGCGATATTTGCCAACTCCAAATACATTTATCTGGTTCGCCATCCCTACTCAGTCATAGAATCATTTGTGCGGATGCGGATGCAAAAACTTGCGGGGTTGGGGGATGAAAATCCTTACCGGGTAGCGGAGCAAGTATGGACTAAGAGTAACCAAAACATTCTCGATTTCCTGAGTGGGCTGGAACCACAGCGTCAGCATCAGATTCGCTATGAAGATTTGGTCAAACAACCTGAGCCAGTGCTATCCCAACTATGCGAGTTTCTCAATATTGACTTCGAGCCAGAACTTTTACAACCTTACCAGGGGGAGCGCATGACGGGGGGCGTTCATCAACAGTCATTGTCAATCAGTGACCCCAATTTCCTCAAACACAATACCATTGAGCAGAGTTTGGCAGACAAATGGCAAACGATTCAATTACCTCATTCGTTGGAGTCACAAACTCAATGCATAGCTAGCCAGCTTAATTATGAGTTACCAAACCTGGTTAAAACTCCCGCAAACCAACAGCAACAGACTCCAATTTCTCCAACTCCCTCAACACAGCAGCCAATGATGGAGGAAAAATTCATCGAATTCCAAGGAAATCAGATTTGTCTGTGTAGTTGTGGTTGCCCAAATCATCCTCTAGTTCTCTGTATTCATGGTCTTTTGGAACAAGGATTAGCTTGGCAAGAGGTAGCACTTCCCCTAGCAGCAGAAGGTTATCGGGTAGTGGCTCCTGATTTATTAGGTCACGGACGTTCTGCTCACCTAGGAATGGTAACTTCTTATAATTCACTGACATTTTTGGCTCAAATAGACCGGGTCATGCAGGAATTACCAGACAAACCTTTGCTACTGGTAGGTCATTCTATGGGTGCGATGTTAGCAGCTGCGATCGCTAGCGTGCGACCTGATAAAATCAAAGAGTTGATTTTGGTAGAACTTCCGCTACCAGCTGAAGAGCACAAGAAAGAATCCGTAGTTAATCAGCTAACAACTTGTTTAGAGTATCTGAGTTCTCCTCCTCAACATCCCATCTTTCCAGATGTGGCAACTGCTGCAAGCAGGTTGCGTCAAGGGACACCTAGTCTGTCGGAAGAATTTTCTCACATCTTAGCTCAACGAATTACACAGCCAGCTCAAGGTGGAGTGAGTTGGAGTTGGGATGCAATTCTTCGTACTCGTTCGATTCTGAGTTTCAACAGTTTTCCTGGAGGTAGAGCTGAATATTTAAAGATGCTCAAATCACTTCAAGTTCCCACGACGTTAGTTTATGGAGATAGTAGTAAACTAAACCGACCAGAAGATTTACAACAACAGCAAAGGACCATGGCTCAAGCTAAACGAGTGTTTCTCTCAGGGGGACACAATCTTCATATTGATGCTGCTGCTGCTTTGGCATCACTGATTTTAGCAAGGCAATAAAACCTGTTACAGTAGACAGGATGTGGATTTCGACAAGACCAGGTATAACTTACAACTCACAACAATTATAGTAAGGAATACTGTTCACATGAAAATGATATAGAGGTTATTTGATAATGGAAAATCGGGAAAAATTTTTAGCGCTCAAACTCTGGTGGGAAATTCCACTAGCATTGTTATCTTTGATATTTTATAAAACTGTCAAGGGACTTATGCCCATTCTTTTTCAGAAGAATGCCAAAGCCAAGAAAAAAATAGCAGATTCAACAAAAAAAGAAGTTTATCAATGGCGAGTTGTTTCTGAGGAACTGCTCAAACAGCCTCTGGTATTGCCTTATATTTTAACTACTGGTCCTCGATGGAATACCCATGCCATTATTGGCACTACAGAACCGGTTCCAGTCAAAGAATCATTACAAATTGACATCAGTTCTTGTGTAGCTTCAGCTCAGTCATGGAGCATAGGTATTTATAGTTTTCCTGAAGCAAAACCTGTCAAATACATAGCATCTCATGAGCCAAAATTTCAGGAAAAATGGCAAAAATTAGAACTTGAACCCGGAAAATATACTCTAACGTTAAGATATTATAATTGGTACGATCAAGTAAATTTACCTGCTATTAATGTCGATAGCAATCCAATCATCAATGCTGAATCAGTTAATAGTAGTGATATTAACAGTTACTTCAATTATTTGCCCAAATTAACAGCTCGAGATAATATTTTTTACCGATGTCTTAATTACTATATATTCACTATTCTAGTATACCAGAAATGGTTGCCTAAAGAATGGGTTAGAAAACAATATTTACCTGTGGGAGACCCCAATAATGAGTTTGTCTATGGAGTTATTTATAAAGGTTACTCTTTGACTCTAAAATTAAATCCATTATTGCTCACTAATTATGATGTCTATTTAACTACATATAATCGTTCTAGTCTGCCAATTACTTTTTGTCAGATTAATGCTGAAAAATATACAACTTCCGTGATAGAAACCGATGGTTTTTATTTAGTGCGATTGCGTCCTAAATCTGATTTAGACAACAATTCATTTAACTCTGATTGGATTAATATAGAGCTTGCTACAGAGTAAATCTAAAGCTGATACAGCTTATACCAATTATCACGAAATAACTTGAGACTTATTTCCCGGCGCAAAATCCAAGCTATAAAACCTCAGCTTTGGTGGCATTTTTTTATCCTTACTTTATTAGTGTTAGGTATTTTCTTTCGTTTTGTCAATATTGACAAAAAAGTCTACTGGCATGATGAAGTTTACACGTCTATGCGGATTTCTGGTTTCACTGGAGATGAAGTTGGTAAAGAAATTTTTACTGGTAAAGTAATTGGAGTAAAAGAATTACAAAAATATCAGCAACCTAGTCCAGATAAAGGTTTAGATGATACTATTAAAGCTTTAGCTGGACATCCTGAACACCCTCCTCTTTATTACCTGATGGCAAGGTTTTGGGTGCAGCTATTTGGTAGTTCAGTTGCTGTAATCAGAAGCTTGTCAGCAATCATCAGCTTGCTGGCATTTCCCTGTCTATATTGGTTGTGCTGGGAATTATTTAATTCGGGAGCATTTCATTACCGCAGCAATACTCTCTTGCCCAAGCTGAACTCAAAAATAGCAAATTTCTCTCCTCCAGCTTCCTCAGCTTCCCCAGCTCCCTCAGCTTCTCCCTTGGTGGGCTGGATGGCAATCGCTTTGTTGAGTATTTCCCCTTTTCACATCCTCTATGCCCAAGAAGCACGTCAGTACAGTCTATGGACAGTAACTATCTTACTTTCTAATGCTGCACTAATGAGAGCCATACGTCTCAAAAACAGCAGTAGTTGGATGGTTTATGCAACAACCTTAATCTTGGGATTGTATACATCACTGTTTTCTGTCCTGGGAGCAATTGGACAAGGTATTTATGTAGTTATTGTAGAAAATTTTCGCTGGACAAAGACAATAAAAGCTTATCTCTTAGCATCCTTGATTGCAATTATCGCTTTTATTCCTTGGATTTTATTAACTATCTACAACTGGGAATCATTAGAGCGAAATACTACCTGGACAAATATGCCCATGCCTCGATGGATTTTAATAGTTATTTGGTTACTGAATTTGAGTAATATTTTTGTTGATTTAATCTTTCCCTTTAATCATCCCTTTACCTATATTGTTCCACCAATTTTCTTCATTTTAATAGGATACGCTATTTATTTTCTCTGTCGTCATACTCCTAAACAAGTTTGGTTATTAATCATAACTGTGATGATGGCAACTATTGTGCCCCTGATTTTGCCGGATTTAATCTTTGGTGGACAACGCTCAGCTTCCACTCGGTATTTTATCCCTTGTTTCATTGGTATCCAGGTAGCTGTTGCCTATCTGTTTGCTCATCAGCTAACTTGTGCTAGTTTCTGGCGGCGGCAGATTTGGCAAGGCATCATTGCTGTCGTGATTAGCTGCGGAGTTGTATGTTGTGCCATTAGTTCTCAAGCAGACACTTGGTGGAATAAAATAGTTAGTTACGACAATCCTCAATCTGCCAGAGTAATTAACCAAGCATCTCAACCTCTGGTAATTAGTAATCCTTCTGATACTAACACTGGTCAACTTATTTCTCTGAGTTATTTACTGGATGAAAAAGTAAAATTTCAGTTAGTTGGTCAACCTGAAATTTATATTCCCCAAATTGCAGCTGGATTTAGTGATATATTCTTGTTCTATCCTTCGGAAATATTGCGAAAAGGACTAGAAGAAAAGTACGGAGACAAAATTGAGCCAATTGAAAATGTACCACTCTTAAAATTAACAATACCTTAAGCTCATCCCATAACTTGCATTACGTGGGATGCAAGCGTTATTAGTCATTAGTCATTGTTCATTAGTACAAAGGATAAATGACTAATAACAAAGAACAAGGTATTCAAGTTGATTAGTAGCTTAAAATAATGCATAATAGAAGGACCAATGACAAATGATACTTGATTAATGACTTTCGCGGCGGGCAGCTATCCCTCTCATATCTAGAAGGAATGGGCTTACTGCCGCTTTCTGTAAACACAGGGTAATCGCTTAGAAAAATGACAACTCTCAGCAAAATTGACAAACTTAAGCAAATAGAACAAAACTATAAAAATAGTGATAATTGGATCGCCTACGAGTTATGTAGAGTATTTGAACAAGTCTGGCAAGTTGCCCCAGATGAGTCAGCACTAGCAATATCCAATAGAATTATGTCAAAAGACATCTCTTATTTTATGTTTGTCTTTGATTTGGATACGGAAAAAGATTATCGGGAACAGATAAAAGAGGCTAGCAATCAATCCTTTAGAAGTAGGAGAGAATGGCGTCAAAAATTAGAAGAGTTAGAAGACAGACAAAAGCAGGAAGAAGAAGAAGAAGAAGTTAAAGAAAATTTGCTACACTTGCTAACTTCTCCCAGCAGTGATACAGATAGCAAGATTAGAGAATCTTTATTAGAGATAGTCAAAGCTTGTATTAACTGAAATGGTTCTGACCTAGGGATGCCTCCTATTTACTATTAGCTGTTGCCTATTGCCAATGACAAATGACAAATGACTAATGACTAATTCTCAATTCCCAATTAATCATAACTGAAGGCTTTTAGCTGAGTAATTAAATGCTCAAAGTAGGGTGCTAGAGTCTCTGCTTCCAAGTCACCGACTCGCTTTAAACTAGCAGCTTTTATACCCTCTAATCCCACCACCATTGCCTCCAAAGGCACTTGCAACTCCTGATACAAAAGGTTCATATAGTGAAGTCCCTCTGAACTAGTAAACTGGCTGCTGCCCCCAGCAATACCATATGTAATGCAACGGAGGAAATGCCAGAAATCACGCCAACAATTTTCCGCTCGTTTCGGTGGATAAAGACCACCTCCTGGTTGGGTAATATGGGGAAATTGAGCTAAAACTTGATTCCTAGCTTCATCTATAATCTCAGGAGCGCGATCGCGGAGCAATTGGGCTGTATGAATTAAACTATCACCTTCAGAGGAAGCTGCTTGAATTTGCCCTAAATCCGCGTCATTCAGATAGCGACTTTCGTCATCTGCTCTCTGGAATAGTTGGATCACTTCTGAGGGATAGGAGTCTTTCCAGCTAGCAAAGCTGACGATTCTGGCTTGAGCAATTAGCTCAAGGATGTGTTCACTCAATTGAATAGTCATCAAAGGGAGACAAGGGGAACAATGAGATTTTAGCAGGTCAGTTCTTCCCAAATTCAACCACCTGTTGTTAAATTGTTAAGAAAAGTCAACTTGCTGCCTATCCGCCATGGACATCCATCAAATCGAAGTTGCTTTGAACAGCCCCAATTCCAATGATCGCCTCAAAGCGCTAACAGAACTCAGACACTATAGCTCAGAGGTAGCAGTCCCCCTACTGACTAGTAAACTGCAAGATCCAGAGTTTGTGGTACGCTCGTTTGTTGCCATGGGATTGGGAAAGAAGCAGACAGAAGCATCTTTTAATGCTTTACTGGAGTTGATGAAGTGGGATCGAGACCCCAATGTGCGAGCAGAAGCAGCTAATTCTCTATCCTTGTTTGGGCAGGTGGCAGCATTTCATCTTGTCCAAGCTTTTCAACAGGATCAGCACTGGCTCCTTCGCCGCAGCATCCTAGCTGCTTTAATGGACATGGAGTATCCTGAAGCACTATTTGATGTCTGTATTTCTGGTCTGGTAGGTAAAGAACCAACAGTCAAAGAAGCTGCAATTGATGGATTAAGTTTACTTGCTGGCTCTGCTAAACAAACCGATGCCTTGGAGCAACTGCTAGCACTAACAGATTCTGACTGGTGGCGTATCCGGTGGCGGGTTGCTCGTGCTCTTAGAAGATTTGACGAATCTAAAGCTAGGGATGCCCTCAACCGACTCAAACAGGACGAGGATCATCGAGTTGTGGGAGCAGCATTGGAAAGCTTGCTTTAGTTATTGGTCATTAGTCATTAATCATTGGTCATTAATATAGCTTTGACTCCTGCCTTCTGTCTTGTCTATATTGGGACAAAAGACTTAGCGATGTAACGAAGGTCTCGATCAATTAATACTTTCTTAACAAGATGTAACAAATAAACGCTCGACATCATTGTATAAAAGTTACCGGAAGGTTTAAACAGGATAGGGAAAAGCAAGCCATAACCCAGTTCTCACCTTAGGTCAGTTTCTAAGAAAAAGATGAAGTTTTTTCAGTTTTTCTTAAAAAATCTGCTGTAACACCAGACATTGGTTAGTAAGTGGCAGAGCAGGGAGTCTAAGGAAAATAGTTACTGAAACAATTTTATGTTATGGCTAGTCTGCCTTAGTCCCCTCCAGGCTACTCAAAGCAGCTTGAAAAAGCTTAGCTAATTACAATTTTGAATCCAACTTAAGTCAAGTACGGAGTTTTTTGTATGTTCGACGCATTCACTAAGGTAGTTTCCCAAGCTGATGCACGGGGTGAGTATCTAAGTGCTTCCCAAATAGATGCCTTGGCTGCTATGGTTGCCGATGGCAACAAGCGTATGGATGCAGTTAACCGTATCACCAGCAACTCTTCTACTATCGTGGCTAACGCCGCTCGTGCACTGTTCAGTGAGCAGCCCCAATTGATTGCTCCTGGCGGCAATGCTTACACCAGTCGTCGGATGGCTGCTTGCTTACGGGATATGGAAATTATCTTACGTTATGTCAGCTATGCAGTTTATGCAGGTGATGCCAGTGTACTGGAAGACCGCTGCCTCAATGGCCTGCGGGAAACCTACCTAGCTCTAGGTACTCCTGGTACTTCCGTTGCAGCTGGGGTAGAAAAAATGAAGGATGCTGCGATCGCGATCGCTAATGACAAAGCTGGTATTACTTCTGGTGATTGCAGCTCCCTGATGTCTGAAATTGGTGGTTACTTCGATAAGGCAGCTGCAGCAGTTGCCTAAATAAAAAGCAGAAAGCTTACTAGTGGAAGTCTTAATTCCTCCATTCTTTGAAAACTTTGCAAAATCATAGGGAGATATCTAAATAATGAAGACACCTCTAACTGAAGCAGTTGCTGCTGCTGATTCTCAAGGTCGCTTTTTGAGCAATACAGAAATTCAAACTGCTTTTGGTCGTTTTCAGCGGGCTTCAGCAGCCTTAGAAGCGGCAAAAGCCTTGAGCAACAATTCTCAAAGCTTGATTAATGGTGCCACGCAAGCAGTGTACAATAAATTCCCTTTCACCACTAGTATGCCAGGTCCCACCTATGCTTCTACCCCAGAAGGTAAAGCTAAGTGTTCTCGTGACGTCGGTTACTATCTGCGCATGGTTACCTACTGCTTAGTTGCTGGTGGTACTGGACCAATGGATGAGTACCTGATTGCTGGACTCGATGAAATCAATAGCACTTTTGAGCTTTCTCCCAGCTGGTACATTGAAGCCCTCAAGTATATTAAGGCTAATCATGGTCTGAGTGGTCAGTCAGCTACTGAAGCGAATAACTATATCGACTACGCTATCAATGCCTTAAGCTAGTTGCTCCTTTTGCCCGGAAAAGTAAGCAGGTACGAGTTAGTAGTTTAGTGCCTGTTTATTTGTCCGGGCATTGTTATGTTCAAATTTATTAATTTTCCGTATGTTGTTTGCTATAGACAAGCAAGCAACAACTAATTTGATTAGATAAACAACATAATTGAAAACCAAAAATTAAAAATTGGTTAACCCATGTCAGAGTTTATCCCTGAGAATTACGTTGAGGTTGATAGCCCTGAGTATTTAACTGTAGACCAAGCGATCACCAATTTAAAAGGGGAAGACCAAGGACTTCAATATTATGCAGCCTGGTGGTTAGGTAGATTCAGAGTCAGAGAACCAGAGGCGATTGAGGGGCTAATTTCTGCACTACAGGATGAGCGCAATCGCACAGAATCGGGTGGTTACCCCCTGCGAAGAAATGCAGCAAAGGCATTGGGAAAATTGGGAGAGCTTCAAGCTGTACCAGCGTTGATTGTTTGTTTAGAATGCTCGGATTTTTATGTTCGGGAATCAGCAGCACAGTCTTTGGGAATGTTAGGCGATCGCTCTAGTGTTCCCTATTTAATTAAATTGTTAGCAGGTGGTGTAGCAGCTAATCAACCTATACCAGGATGTCCCCACTTACCTCAACCCTGTGCCGCAGTTATCGAAGCTCTGGGTTCTCTTGGTGCTACTGAAACTATTGACCTTATCAAACCATTTTTAGAGCATCCAGTCGAGCTAGTACAGTACGCCACAGCAAGAGCAATGTACCAGCTAACGCAAAATCCTAGTTATGGTGATCTTTTGGTGCGAGCTTTGGGAGGGGACAAACTGCAACTAAGAAGAGCAGCACTTTCTGATCTAGGAGCCATTGGTTATTTACCAGCAGCAAACGCAATTTCTGAGACTTTGGCAGAAAATAGTCTTAAGTTGATTTCTCTTAAAGGAGTCCTAGAGCATCATGTAAAAAATTACTCTCCAAAGTCTTCCTGTGTGTCTGATACAGCTATCCATCTAATGAACTTGATGGATGACCTACTATAGCGTTTCTTATTTGGACGAGGTACTTTCGTTCTTGGTTTTTGGGAATAGGCTTGTAAGCTAAAACGCATCTAATTTGCACCAAATTCAATCATCAGCTTCTTGTGGAACTTCGCATCTTGCCTGTCTCCACTTTGCGAGAATTGGTATTGTTATAGAAAGTAGGGGAGCTCGGAGTAGGGGGAGCGCACAGGAGACAATAATGGTACAGACACCAACTCAACCCAAAACGATATCCTTAGTAGTTCCTACCTCGGTGGCGCTGCATGTTACTCATGAGCAGTTTGAGGAATTGGCTCAGGTGAACCGTGACCTAAAATTGGAAAGAACTGCACAAGGAGAGTTAATTGTGAATCCACCCACTGGCGGTAGCTCCGGCAGACGAAATCGCAGTATCACCGGACAGTTAGACAGATGGTTTGAGGAAAACGAAGAACTGGGTGAAGCTTTCGACTCCTCCACAGGGTTCAAATTACCCAATGGTGCGGAGCGCTCTCCTGATGCTTCTTGGGTTAGTCGTCAGAGGTGGGATACACTTACTGAGAAACAACAGGAGGGTATTATACCCTTGTGTCCAGACTTCGTTATCGAATTGCGATCGAAGTCCGATAACCTCAAACCCCTGCAAAAGAAAATGCAGGAGTATCTTGAAAACGGTAGTAGACTTGGTTGGCTTATTGATCCACAAAACAAGCGAGTTGAGGTTTATCGTCGTGGACAAGGAGTGCAGATATTGGCAAATCCTGTTGAATTGTCAGGTGAAGATATCTTGCCAGGTTTTGTACTGAAGTTGAAAAGAGTCTGGCATTGATAATGTTTATAGCCATTCTCACCAAGCGTGAGATATATCATATATCCAGCTTCGACAGCCAATTCCCAATTCCCAATTCCCAATTTCCTTCATGACTAGCAATACCAATGCCCTAGAACTGCTCCAAGCTGTTGACAAAGCTGATTCCTCAGATAGTTTATTAGACGCAGTAGAAGCCTTAGCAGATGCCTGTCTAGAGGAAGCCGCTCCTACCTTGATTGCTGTTCTAAGCTACAACAATCCTGGTGCGGCAGTAGCAGCAGTAGATGGACTAGTGCAATTAGGAGAAGTCGCTGTGCTACCACTACTTAACTTAATAGACGATTATAACTACGGAGGCAGAGCGTGGGCAATCCGAGCATTAGCTGGAATTGGTGACCCCAGAGCCTTAGAAACCTTGCTACAAGCTGCAGAAGGAGACTTTGCGATGAGTGTCCGTCGAGCCGCAGCCAGAGGTTTGGGCAACCTGCACTGGTCTAAAATGCTACCCTCAGAAGTAAACCCTGCCCAAAAGCGAGTCTTCAAAACCCTACAAGTAAGCTCGCAAGACCCAGAATGGGTAGTCCGCTATGCCACTGCGGTTGCCTTGCAAGGGCTAGGAAGTTCTGTGAGAGTCACTCAACCAGATTTAGTAGGTGAAATTAAAGCTGAACTTGAGCAAATGCTCAAAACCGATACAGATTTGACAGTGCGCACCCGGGTTCAACTGGCAATGAAGCAGCTTGAAGATGTTACTGTTGTTGCTAATTGAGATATTCTCCAAAATCATGAATTTTTCTGCACAGACAATATCTATTGCCGAAAAAGTTGCACAAATTCGTCAACAGTTAACAACTGATGTGCGTTTAGTTGCGATTACCAAACAAGTGCCGGTGGACAAAATGCGAGAAGCATATGCAGCAGGGATTAGAGATTTTGGAGAAAATCGGGTACAAGAGGCTTTGAGTAAACAGCAGCATTTGCAAGATTTAGATGATATTTGTTGGCATTTCATTGGTCATTTACAGAAAAACAAAGCCAAACAAGTTTTAGATTCAATGCATTGGATTCACTCCGTTGATGATTTAAAATTGCTACAGCATCTTAATAAGTTAGCAGGTAAGTTAAATAAACGACCTAAAATTTGTTTGCAAGTAAAAGTTTTACCAGACCCTAATAAATATGGTTGGTCAGTTGATGAATTGTTAGCTGCTTGGTCAGATGTGGAGGAATGCGATAATTTAGATATTCAAGGCTTAATGACGATTCTCCCTCTGGGTTTATCCGAAACAGAAATGTTTGATACTTTTGTAGAAATGGGGAAGGTGAAGGATAAAATCAATGAAAATAGTAAGTTACAATTAAAAGAATTATCTATGGGTATGTCTGGCGATTACTTATTAGCACTTAAAGCCGGAGCAACAATGATTCGTTTGGGAAGAACTATTTTTGGTCAGAGGGGAATTGGGAATTAAGAATGGAGAATGGAGAATGGAGAATGGGTTCGTCAAAAGTGGATGTACTTCACGGATATCAGAACTGCTGACAAATGACAAACAACAAATAACAAATGACAAATGACAAAAAACACAATAGGATTCGACAGTCCACTGTACAACTACTTGCAGTCAGTTTCTCTACGGGAGCCGGAAATTTTGACTCAGCTGCGGCAGGAAACAGCAGAGCTGCCGATGGGTAGAATGCAAATTGCTCCTGAGCAAGGACAGTTTATGGCATTACTAGTGCAGTTGCTGGGAGCTAAGAAAACATTGGAAGTGGGAGTTTTTACAGGCTATAGTTCCCTAGCAGTAGCGTTGGCACTACCAACCGATGGCAAGGTGATTGCTTGTGATGTAAGTGAAGAGTATACAACTGTTGCCCGTCGCTACTGGCAACAGGCAGGTGTAGCCGATAAAATTGAACTTCATATTGCCCCAGCTCTAGAAACTTTGGAACGACTGCTAGCAGAGGGACAGGCAAACACGTTTGATTTTGCCTTTATTGATGCGGATAAAAGTAACTACACAAACTATTACGAGCAGGCATTAAAGCTAGTACGTCCAGGTGGACTAATTGCCGTGGATAATGTACTTTGGGGAGGTAAAGTGGCAGATACCCAAGTACAAGACAAGAGCACCAAGGCAATTAGAGCATTTAACCAAAAGCTCCATCAAGACCAGCGAGTGAACCTAAGCTTAGTTGCGATCGCAGATGGCTTAACATTAGCCCTAAAGCGTCACGAAACTTCTATCTAGCCATCTCTACAATAGATATGATTATAGACATTTTATCTTAGCACCCTCCATTCCCCATCCCCAATTCCCAATTCTAAATTCTGCATTCTAAATTCTGCATTCTAAATTCTGCATTCTAAATTCTACATTCTTAATGAACACCCCCTCTCACTTCCTGATAACTGCTACTTTGGAAAAGAGCTTACCTAAAGTAACAATTGTCAAGAGTGCCTTTTTGCTAGGCTCTGTTGCTCCTGACTTACCCCTGTGGATTTTGTCCATTGGTGGTATTATTTACTACCGCTTCTTCCAAGGCTGGAGCTTGGAAGACACTGGTAATTATATGTTTGGAGAGTTATTTTTCCAAAATCCCTTTTGGATTAGCTCCCACAACTTCCTCCACTCTCCAGTCATACTCCTACTAGGACTAAGTTTAGTTTGGTACTTACGCCGCCGCCATAGCAGTTTTCCCACAGGCTGGTTGCTCTGGTTTCTGCTGGCTTGTTTGTTGCACAGTATCATAGATATTCTCACCCATGTAGATGATGGTCCCTTGTTATTTTTCCCCTTAGAGTGGACAATTCGATTTCAGAGTCCAGTCAGCTATTGGGATCATCGCTACTACGGCAAGGAGTTTGGTTTTTTTGAACAGATATTGAATCTAGTATTGTTAATTTATCTAATTAGCCCCTGGATTTATCGGCGTGTCCGTAATTTGATACGCTCATCTAATTCTTGAATTGGGAATTGGGAATTGAAAAACAACTAATGACTAATGACCAATGACAAATAACAAATAACAAATAACAAATAAATGCATCCAATTGACTACATTATTGTCATCGTATACCTTATAGGTATAGTAATTTTCGGTGTTATTCTGCAGCGGAAAGCATCTGAAGGTATAGATTCTTACTTTTTAGGAAATCGCAGTCTACCTTGGTGGGTTTTGGGAGCTTCTGGCATGGCTTCCAATACTGACCTTGCTGGTACGATGATTATCACTGCCTTAGTCTATGCCCTGGGTACGAAGGGATTATTTATTGAAATCCGGGGTGGCGTTGTCTTAATTATGGCAATGTTGATGATTTTTATGGGTAAGTGGAACCGACGGGCAAAAGTAATGACTTTAGCAGAATGGATGCGCTTGCGGTTCGGTTCAGGTAGAGAAGGAAATATTGCCCGTATCATTAGTGCAGTTGCCAATATTATCTTTGCTATTGGTACAATGAGTTACTTTGCAGTTGGGGGTGGTAAATTTTTTGGTAATTTTCTCAATATTAATGACCGCTATGCCTCTATTTTTCTCATCTTACTAGCTCTAATATATACAACTTTAAGTGGTTTCTATGGGGTAGTCTGGACAGATGTATTTCAGGGAATCTTAGTTTTTATCGCTATTATATATATTTGCGGTCTAGCTCTACAAACAGCTACTATTCCAGATACTTTCTCCGTTGCAATTCCTGGCACCGAGCAATTGCAACAGTGGACTTTTAGGGAGTGGAGTAGTATCTCGCCTCCAATGACAATTGATCTACCAGGAGACTATGCCATCTTCAATTTGTTTGGTGGGGTGATCTTTTTCTACCTCTTAAAAGAATTTATCGCCGGTTTTGGTGGAGGGGGAGGCTATATGATCCAACGCTACTTTGCCGCCAAAAGCGATCGCGAAGCTGGCTTACTTTCCCTATTCTGGATTTTATTGCTATCATTTCGCTGGCCTCTAGTAACAGCTTTCGCAGTCCTAGGTATCCATTACGGAATTACTACAGAAGCAATTACTGACCCTGAACTCGTCTTACCTACAGTCATTGCCGCATATGTCCCCATAGGCATTAAAGGACTGCTAGTAGCCTGTTTTATTGCAGCAGCAATGTCTACATTTGACTCAATCATCAATGCCAGCGCTGCTTACTGGGTGAAGGATATTTATCAAGCTTACATTGCTCCGGAAGCTTCTAGTCAACAACTAATCTTCCAAAGTCGCTTGGCATCAGTTGTGATTGTTGTTGTAGGATTAGTTTTTAGTTTCAATATTACCAATATCAATGATATTTGGGGATGGCTCACCCTAGGTCTTGGTGCTGGACTATCTGTTCCCCTAGTTTTTAGATGGTATTGGTGGCGCTTTAACGGCTATGGATTTGCTCTTGGTACAGTAGCGGGAATGTTAGCAGCAATACTCACTAAGGCAGTTATCTTACCTAACTTAAATCCTAATTTCAACGAATATGGTCTATTTTTGATTCCCAGTGTTTGCTCGTTTATCGGATGTATTCTGGGAACAATTTTAACTGAGCCAACAGATATAGAAGTTATGGATAATTTCTACCAACAAACTAGACCATTTGGTTGGTGGGGAAGGATCCGTTGCCAACTTCCAACCAATATTCAGGCTAAAATCAGGAATGAGAATCGACGGGACATAATCTCTACATTGATAGCAGTTCCCTGGCAGCTAGTCTTGTTCTTAATGGGCATGATGTTAATCATGAAACGTTGGGATAATTTTGGTATTCTACTACTAATGTTCCTTCTGCTTTCCATTGGTTTATACTTCACCTGGTTTAGATACCTTGCTAAGGAAGTTATCAAGAGCTCCTGAAAAACGCCCTGCGCCTCCAATAAAAGATGAGAAACAAGTCAGCTTCCCTTGGAGCCTTCTGCCTTCTGCCCTCTGCCCTCTGCCTTCTTTCTCAAGAGCTCCCCAGGAGCGCTTCGCACCCCCAATTGAATGGGAGAAACAATATCTTTTCCTCTTCCCCATTGCCTATTGCCTGTTGCCTGTTGCCTATTGCCTTCTTTCTCAAGAGCTCCTGAGGAGCGCTTTGCGCCCCCAATTGAATGGGAGAAACTAGTACGCTATCCCTAGCAGAGTAGATAGACATTCATAGATTACACACACATCTCCATCAATATGTAATTTATTTTGTTTTTTGAGTGTTTATTATAGTTATCGGAAGTGTTTCAGAGAAAACCGGAATGACAATGGTGCGATGAGCTAGCCCGTTCAAGAGCTTGGTTGGGGGAGCAGTGGACAATTAAATTGGTGAAAGGAGATCTTAATCCTTATCCCGTTCGAGAGAATGAATCAGATACCATCCCCCACTTGAGCACTTCCTCGCTTTTTAGACATCCTCTTTAATACAAAGCAGTGAAAAAATCTAGTCTCAACAAGAAATCTCCCAAACCAAGTCAAGATGAAAGTTTAAATGTCATCAATCCTCACGCTGCCGGAATTGATTTAGGTTCAAGAGAACATTGGGTATGTGTACCGGCATCAAGTACAGCGGACAATATTCGTTCTTTTGGCTGCACCACACCAGATTTAGTTGCTTTAGCTGATTGGTTAGACGAATGTGATGTGAGCAGTATTGCGATGGAATCAACATCAGTAGAGTGGATTCCCTTATTTCAAATCTTAAGTGAACGTGATTTTGAGGTATTTTTAGTTAATGCCAAAGCAGTCCAAACAGTACCAGGGAGAAAAAGTGATGTCAAGGATTGTCAATGGTTACAACAACTACATAGCTACGGACTACTAGCACCTTCGTTTGTGCCCGAAGGTGAGATTGCTGTATTGAGAAGCTATTTAAGACAACGAGAAAATTTGATAAAAAATAGCTCAACTCACATTCAAAGAATGCAAAAAGCTCTCACACAAATGAACTTACAGTTGCACAAAGTTATTACCGACATCACGGGAGTCACGGGTTTAAACATTATTAGAGCCATTATTTCGGGAGAGAGAGAGCCAAAAAAGTTAGCCAAACTTGCTGACCAAAGGATAAAAAGTAGTCCGGAAGTGATCCGCAAAGCTTTAACGGGTAATTACCGGGAAGAAATGGTCTTTATTCTTCACCAAGAATTATGCCTGTATGAAACTTATCAAAAACAAATACAGTTACTAGATCAACAAATAGAGTCATGTTTCAGTAAATTTCCCTCTCATACCGATGAGACTCCCCCAAAGTCACAAAAGAAAAAACATCGTCGTTCAAATCATCCTCAATTTGACTTACATTCTCACCTGTATCGGATTACAGGGGTAGATTTTACTCTTATTGATGGTTTAGATGTCCTTACCGTTCAAACTATTATTAGTGAAGTGGGATTAGACAAAAGTAAATTTAAAAGTGTCAAACATTTCTGCTCATGGTTAGGATTATGTCCTGGTTGTCGTATTACTGGTGGTAAAAGGAAAAGTTCTCAAACCCGTCAAGTAGCTAATCGAGCCGCTACTGCTTTTAGAATAGCAGCTCAAGCTGTTAGTCGTTCTCAGTCTGCCTTGGGTGCTTTTTATCGTCGAATTAAAGCTCGCGCTGGGGCTCCTAAAGCGATTACCGCCACCGCACATAAAATTGCTCGTATTTTTTATACCTTATGGACAACCAAGCAATCTTACACTGATATTGGAGCTGATTACTATGAACAACAATATCGCTCACGGGTGGTTAATAACCTTTCTCGAAGGGCTCAATCCCTTGGCTTTACACTTGTTGAAGCCAATCCAACTTCAGGCTAGTTTCTCGAGAGTTAAACCCAAGAGAATATAGCATAGTAATACTAACATCGCCGATAGCGCATTCCTGGTAACTGAGACACTAATCCCTTTAGTTCTAACTGCAACAGAGCACTGGAAACTGAACTTGTTGACATCCCTACTTGCTGCACAATTACATCAAAGTGAATAGGTTCTGATGCTAGAATTTGCAACACCTGTGCCAATTCTGGTTCTAACTGGGGTTCTAGTTTGGGTGGTTCTTGAGCCAACGGTAACAGCTGGGCTCCTGTATCAATATCCGGTATTGCTCCCAGCATTTCTAACAAATGACTCTCACTTAAAATTACCTGAGCTCCTCGGTTCAATAGTCCCAAACAACCTAAGGACTTGGGATTATCTAAAGAACCCGGTAAAGCGTAAACATCTCTTCCAAACTCATTGGCTTGGTAAGCAGTAATCAGTGCTCCAGACTTATAAGGAGCTTCCATCACTAGAATTGCACGACTTAAACCAGCAACAATGCGATTGCGCTGGGGAAACTGAGCGCGATTCGCCTGAGTACCAGCCGAGTACTCACTGAGTACTAACCCCTGTTCCTGAATTTGTTGGTATAGAGCTTGATTGCGCTTGGGATAGACGATATCAATGCCAGTACCAAAAACTGCTATGGTACGTCCACCAGCCTCCAGACAACCGCGATGAGCTTCTGTGTCAATTCCTGCTGCCATACCGGAAACCACGGTAAAACCATGGCTCGCCAGGGTAGCACTGATTTTACGAGTCCATCGGCAGCCATATTCTGTCGGATTACGAGTACCGACGATACCCACCATCGGCTTAATGCCTTGATTCTCTTGCAGGTTAATCTGCCCTTGATAGTACAAAACGGCTGGTGAGCTAGGAATCTCTAGTAACAAGCGAGGATAATCAGTATCTGCTGGTGTCCAGAAGTAAGGATTTTTGAGAGAATGTTGCTCTAGAAATTGTTCCGGATGCAGTTGCGATCGCCTTTGCTCTACTGCCTTGATCAATTTCTCTCCAAATCCTTCAATTTCTGCCAAAGCCTTGCTCGGTTGGCTCCAAGCTGCCGCTAATGTGCCAAAATGCTGCTGTAGTCGCTGCATTAACACAGGTCCCACACCGTTAATTTGGGACCATGCCAGCCAATAGGTGCGCTCTTCTAGCAACTGTTTCTCCTTAACATTTGAAACTATATATAGCAATCCTCATTTAGATGAGGTACTTTCGTTCTTGGTTTTTGGGAATGGGGAATGGGGAATGGGGAATAGGAGATGTACCTCACGGATGCGAGAAGTGCTATATCAAAAATTGCTATTAATCATTGAGAAGTATTGCATTAGATTTATAATGTTTTGGATTTTAGATTTTAGACTTTAGATTTAAGCTTATCTGACCAATGACTAATGACCTCTTGACTAGACACAGTATAATAAGCATTTTCGCAGGACTAGGGCTTCTAGTTGCAGTGGGATGCAGTGAGCCAACTTCTTCAGAAAAGGCTAGTGAAGGTGGTAGCAGCACAGCTGAAGTAGGGGAAGTTAACCTTTACTCATCCCGTCACTATGATACCGATGATGAATTGTACGAAAACTTCACCAAAAAGACTGGTATCAAGGTTAATATCATTGAAGGTTCAGCAGATGAATTAATCGAACGGATTAAGACGGAAGGGGAAAATAGTCCAGCAGATGTATTTATTACTGTAGATGCTGGTCGTCTCTGGCGGGCGGAAGAGGCAGAGATTCTGCAACCGATTTCTTCTTCAGAACTAGAGTCAGCAATTCCCAAGAATCTGCGTAGTCCCGAAGGTAAATGGTTTAGTTTGTCCAAGCGGACGCGGATCATAGTTTATAACAAAGATAAAGTTAAGCCAGAGGAATTATCTACCTATGAAGCTCTAGCTGAGCCTGAGTGGAAAGGGCGTGTTTGTGTACGCAGTTCTGGGAATATTTACAATCAATCCTTGGTTGCCTCGATGATTGAAAAAGATGGTATAGAGGAGACGGAAGAGTGGGCAAAGGGTTTCGTTAGTAACTTTGCTCGTCCACCAGAAGGTAATGATGTTGGACAAATCAAAGCTGTAGCAGCAGGAGTTTGTGATTTGGCACTAGTTAACCATTACTATGTAGCTCGACTTCTGCAATCAGATAAGCCAAAAACTCAGGAAATGCTCTCAAAAGTTGGGGTTTTCTTTCCCAATCAGAACGAGGATGGCACTCATGTCAATATTAGTGGGGGTGGTGTAGTAGCAACTGCTCCCAATCAAGAAGGTGCAGTGAAATTTTTAGAGTACCTTGCCACTCCAGAGGCACAAGAAGTCTTCGCCAATGCTAACAATGAAATTGCTGCTGTTCCGGGTGTCGAGCCTAATCCTACTGTTGCTGACTTTGGGGAGTTCAAAGAATCTGAAATCAATGTGGGAGCCCTGGGAAAGAATAACCCAGAAGCGGTTAAATTGATGGATCGTGCAGGTTGGAAGTAAGCTTGCAAGGCATCTAATTTGCATCAATTTACTAAGATTTCAGCCCACAAAGAAGATTGGGTGATTTCGTCATAGTCTAAACTCCAGGTGGAAGAAACAAGCCAAATCCTCTTCCCTGTTGCCTGTTGCCGAGTGAGCGAAATTTTGGGTGGAATTTCCAATTCTCCGTGTCTCCGTGTCTCCGCGTCTCCGCGTCTGCTCCCTTGTTTCTCGAGAGCCCCCAGAAGCGCTTCGCGCCCCCAATTGAATGGGAGAAACAAGTCAGCCTCCCTTAGAACCTTCTGCCTTCTGCCCTCTGCCTTCTGCCTTCTTTCTCAAGAGCTCCTGAGGAGCGCTTTGCGCCCCCAATTGAATGGGAGAAACTAGTACGCTATCCCTAGCAGAGTAGATAGACATTC
>JGI12316J15310_10000041_pt56 | contig 109964 bp, 86 predicted proteins | sample MarCyaLeptolynsp_FD_15310 | JGI IMG/M metagenome (IMG submission 15310) | reverse complement strand
GCGCACCCCGGCAACTTCGAGATTGTCGCCAGCGATCCCATCGGCGTCTTCGCCTACATGACCGGCGAGCAGGTTCTCGATAGCGGCGCCACGGGCGATCCCGCGGTGGTCCAGCTCAATCCCATCGCGCAGTTTCTCGATCGCTACGTCGTGTTGGTCCCGAGCACGTGGGAGCAGGACGTCGCCATCGTGACGCGTCCGGCGGGAAGCATGACGATGCTCGACGGTGCGGTCCTCGACGATGGCCTGTTCGCGGAGGTCGCGGCCAGCGGCTTCGAAGTCGCGGTCGTCGACGTGTCCGACGGGACCCACCGCTTCGAAGGGTCCGACCCGTTGTCGATCATCGTCGCGGGCTATGACGCCTTCGATAGCTACGCGTACCTCGGGGGCACCGGTGCCGCCGTGATCCATCCCGAAGGCTGACCCCATCGCCCTGCAGGCTTGTTCACCGGTCGAAGGCGGCTTACCGTGGGTCGTGTCCAAGCGACGCGATGCGCCGGTTCGCGTAGCGCCAAGTCTGCAGAACTACGCATGGGGTGACCCGGCGTTCATCCCGAATGTGCTGGGAAGCTCGTCGGCCGGCACGCCCGTTGCGGAGGCTTGGTATGGCGCACATCCCAAGGCACCCGCCACCGTCTGGACGATAGAGGGGGCGCAGCCGATGGACGCGTGGATCCGCGGGATGGGCCACGAGCTACCCTATCTACTCAAGCTGCTCGCCGCCGCCCAGCCGCTGTCGATCCAGGTCCATCCGAACGCGACCCGAGCCGCGGCCGGCTTTACCGAAGAGGAGGCCGCGGGGATTCCGATCGATGCGCCGCACCGGCGCTTTCGCGATCCCAACCACAAGCCCGAAGTCCTGGTCGCGTTGTCCGACTTCGATGCGCTGTGCGGGTTTCGTCCCCTGGAAGAGATCGAGGATGCACTCGCGCGAATGCCCGAGATCGAGGCGCTGCTGCCCTCGGCAAGCAGTGGGATCGAGGCGCTGTTGCGTGCGTGGTTCGCCCGGCCGGATGCCGAGGTCCACGCCGCCCTCGCCGCGGTGATGGGGCGTATCGCGACCGAGACGCCGTCGCCCGACACCCCGGAGGCGTGGGCCATACGCGCGCAGCAGGCCTTGGGAGGCAAACCGGATCGCGGTCTGCTGCTCGTGTTCATGCTCGAGCTCGTTCACCTCGAGCCGGGGCAAGCGATCTTTCTCCCCGCCGGAGTTCCGCATGCCTACCTTCGAGGCGCAGGGGTCGAGCTCATGGCCAGCTCCGACAACGTGCTCCGGGCAGGACTGACCCCGAAGTACGTCGATCCCGAGACGCTGCTCGAGGTTGTTCGCTTCGATGCGGGTCGTCCGGTCGTGCTCGAGCCGATCGTCGACGAGTCGGGCCGCGAAGCGACGTGGTCGATCCCGGCGACGGAGCTCGACCTCATTCGCTGGTCGCTCGAGGCAGCGGAGTCTCGCTCGGCTACGGCGTACGGTCTCGAGACGATTCTCGTCCTCGCGCGCGAGTCGAACGCGAAGGTTGAGGTCGAGTCGGCAACTGGCATGCTCGAGCTCGGTCGTGGACAGGCCTGCGTCGTACCCGACGGTGTCGACTACGCCGTGCGCGCGTCGGCGTCGATTGATGTCTACCGCGTTCGTGTTCCGGGGGGCGTGGAGGCCATGCCGACCTTTCGCGGCCGCCAACCCACCGCGCTCCGCTTCGGAACCAGCGGTCTGCGTGGCCTGGTCTCGGACATCACCGACCTCGAGGCGTACGTCAACACGCGTGGCTTCTTGGACGTGCTCGTCGCACGGGGCGAGACGGTGCCCGGCGGGCAGGTCGCGCTCGGCGGAGACCTCCGTCCTAGCACGACGCGCATCCTCCGGGCCGTTTACGCCGCGGTGCTCGATGCCGGCCTCCGTCCCATGGTCTGCGGCCGGCTTCCCACCCCCGCGCTGACCTACTTTGGACTGCAGCAGGGCATTCCGAGCATCATGGTCACCGGCAGTCACATTCCGTTCGACCGCAACGGGATCAAGCTCGTCGGGCCGCGTGGCGAGGTGCTCAAGTCCGACGAGACCGACATCGTGGCCGCGGTCGAGCGCGTACGTCGCTGGGAATATGCTCGCTCGGCGCAGACCTCCAGGTTTGGCGACGATGGGATGTTCGCGGGTCCTGCCGGCGAGCTTCCGCCGGCGGTCGATGATGCGCGACGCTCGTACGTTCAACGCTACGTCGATGCCTTCGGCTCGGATGCGCTCGAGGGCCAGCGCGTCGTTGTGTACGAGCACTCCGCCGTCGGTCGGGACATCGTCGCTGAGATTCTCCGAGGGCTGGGCGCCGACGTCGTTGCGATGGGCCGTTCCGATGCGTTCGTCGCGATCGACACCGAAGCCATCGCGCCCGAACGCATCGCCATCATGCAGACCCTGGCCGACGACGCGATCGCGGCACATGGGTCCATCGATGCGATCGTCTCGACCGATGGCGACAGCGATCGTCCGATGGTGCTCGGCATCGAGGATGGGCGAGTCCAGTTCATCAACGGCGACCTGCTGGGGGCGATCGTGGCCGAGTTTCTCGGGGCCGATCAGGCCGTCGTTCCGGTGAGCTGCAACGATGCCGTCGACCGCCATCTCGTGCCGCGGGGCGTTCCGGTCGTTCGTACCCGCATCGGCAGCCCGTACGTGATCGCCGGCATGCAGGCGGCTTCGGGCGAGCGTCGCGTCGGTTGGGAGGCCAACGGCGGGTTCTTGCTCGGCTCGCGTCTCGAGCTCGCGACCGGAGTTCTCGAGCCGTTGCCCACGCGCGACGCGGTGCTGCCCATCGTCGCTGCGCTGTCCTCGGCGAAGCGGCGCGGGGGCTCGCTGGTCGAGCGCGTCGCAATGCTGCCCACGCGATTCGGTCGGGCCGGACTGCTGGACCGAGTTCCCCGCGAGGACAGCGTTGCCTTGCTCGAGCACTTCGGAGCTTCCGTGCCCAATCGCGTCGAGGCTTTGCGCGCCCACTTCACGGACGCGCGAGGCTTCGCCGAGATCGAATCGATCGACGACACCGACGGCCTTCGCATCCACTTTGCCGACGGCGACGTCGCCCACGTCCGACCGTCCGGCAATGCCCCGCAACTGCGCATCTACGCGACTGCGGACTCCGAGACCCGGGCCGAGGCGATCGTCGCCGATGCCCTGCGCGAGCCGGACGGCATCCTGCGTGGGCTGTTGGGCGATGCACGACCCGACCCCTTCGTAGACTCGATCATCGCGAACATCGACGCGACGACGGCGTTGTTCGACGCGGGCGATCCACCGGCGGTGATCGGAGCGGTGTGCGGCACCGCCGGGGCGCGAGACTTCTGGCAGTCGCGCCTGGAGGACATGCGACCCCGCTTCCGAGCCCGCTTGGGCGTTGCGTTTCACGAAGACTTGCCCGTCAACCAGGCACTGGGCCTGCTGCTGATGTGGAAGCGACTGTCCCCGCAGCTTCAGGAAGGAGAGGGAGCCCTGGTCGCTTTCGTGTTTGGTGATGGCACGCGGGCCACGCCGCTGACCGAGGCCGAGCACGGCCAGAAGCCCGCGATCGAGTCGTTCGTCACCGATCGATCGAGTGGACGGCGGCTGTCGATCGTCGAGCTCGCCATGCGGTACTTCGCGCCGGTCGAGGCCTACCTGCGACGCTCGGGGTTTCACGGAATCGTCGTCAAGTGGGGCGATGAGGTGCAGATTCCGACGCTGAATCTGTCGGGCACCGACGCCCGCTTCGAGCAGGCGGACGTCGTGCGCTTCGTGTCGATGCGTACGATGGACGAGAGCAGCGCCGCGAACAAGGACTGGGTGGGCGTCGATGCCGAAGGAAACGTTACGGCATTCATCCCGCGACGTCCGCTGCAGGACATGCAGCCGCTCGCCGATCGTGGCCTGCTCCAGCGCCACGATGGGCAGCTCGTTGGAGGCGTCAATCTCGGTTCGATCGCCGTGTCGCGTGCACTCCTCGATGCACTTCTGGCCGAGCTCGAGCCCGAAGTCGACGACCCGAACGCGGATCGCAAGAACCGCCCGGACCTCGACCCGCAGCTGTTCACCGCACTCACGGTCGCAGCCATCCCCGACTCTGGCGCGCGCGCGCGGGCGTGGGAGACGGCGCAGGCGGACAGCCCCGCGATCGCGAAGCTGGTCGTGCAATGGCCCGATGTTCTCGAACGGCTCGTGCGCGCATTGGCCCGATTCGAGGCCGACAACGGTCGCCCGATTCGCATCGTGGCAATGGACTTCGGAGACCAGTATTGGGGCGACATCGGCCAACACGCCAAGATGTACGAGTTCTACATGGCGCTCCGCGACCCCGGTGGACGTGGTCGCATCGCTCGCGCACTCGCGGGCATCGAGGTCGCCGCGGACGGCAACGGCAATCTCTTGGTGGGCGACACGCGGCTGGGCGCGGGGGTTTGGGCGAGCGACTCGGTGTTCGTCGATGCTCAGATCGACGAAGGGAAGATCACTGGGAGCGTGATGATCGGAACCCGGTGCGGACGCGTGCTCGCCAACGAGGCGTTCGACGTGGGGTCCGTGGCTACGGAGCTCCGATTGGGCGCACGGGGTGGCAGCTACAAGGTCGTTGCGGACCATCCAGTCGATGTCTGTGCGGGGCAACGCTGCACGACGGTGTTCCTGCCGAGCGGTGCGGTGTTGCTGCGGGCCGATGAGACAACGGACCTTCGTGACCGAGCGTCGACCTACGACGTACCGATCCTCGGCAATCCGATCGCATTCGCCGAGGCTCACGCGACCGTGTTGGCGGTGGATCCCGTCGCGCTCGAACGAGATCGGCGAACACGCCAAGCGGACGTCGTCAACAACCGACGCCGTCGCTGACGACGCCGAGTCCACCGAAACTCGGTTAAGGCGCGCACGTTCAGGGGCTCAATGGCACTGAGAATGTGCCAGCGGGCGCATGGCCATACGGTGTCAAAAACCCATACGTGTTACACGCCTCCGACGTTACGCGTCACGCAACACCTTAACAACGAACGTTGATCCTGCGAGGATAAAGAAGCCCTATGGCGAGTTTCGTATTGAACTGGATCGTGACTGGCTTCTTGCTTGGAGCGCCGGCCGAGGCGGACGTTGCCGCCGCTGCCGAGGCATTCGCAATGGGACAGCGCGCCGAGCTTGCCAAGGATCACGCACGCGCCGCCGAGTTCTACGAGCTTGCTGACAGTTTGGCCCCGTCACCTCACGCAGTGCGCAGCGCCGCGAAGAACTGGTTGCTTGCGGACGAGCCGGCCCGCGCCGCAACGCAAGCGGCATCGCTGACTCGACGCTATCCGGACGACAAGGAAAACGAGGCGCTCTCTGAGGAGATCCTCGCGAAGACCAAGCCCATGCTCGTGGAGCTCGTCATCAAGTGCGATCGCCCGTGCGTGCTGTCGTCCGACAAGGCAGCGGTCACCGTGGAGCGAGCCCTCTCGCACGATGTCTACGTTACGCCGGGACCCCACACACTCGTGGCGAGCTTTGCCTCGGGTCAGCGTGCCGAGGAGATCGTCGAAGGCCGCGCAGGGGAGTCGGTGGATGTTGCGTTCTCAGCCCCCGTCGACGAAGCCGTCAGCGATCCGGTGGGACCCCGAGGCGAACCGAAGGACACGGGCCCGAAGAAGGGACCATCGAAGAAGCTCGCGCGTCTGTCTCCCGCCTACTTTGCCGTCGGCGCGGTCCTGACGGCGGGACTCGGCGGCGTGACGCTGTGGTCTGGCCTCAACGTGCTGTCGCAAAACGACGAGTACAAGGACGACCCGACCCGAGAGGGGTTCGAGGATGGTCGGCGCGCGGAGCTCCGAACGAACGTGCTGGTCGTGTCCACCGTCGCCGTGGGAGCGGCCACCGTCGTGCTCGGCGTGTTCACCGACTGGAAGCGCAACCGGGGAAATCGGCGCGCGCGTATCAATCCCTCGTCCCGGTTCGTATGGAGTCCTGGGCCCGGCGGAGTTCGGGTGCGGTTCTGATGTCACTGGAAGTCCTCTATCTCGACGAGCCAGGAGCGAGCGCCACTGCGGCGGTCGCCGCGATGAAGGCGTCCGCGTATGGCGTCCATCGCGTGGACTCGATCACCGAGTTTCAGACCGAGCTTCTCGAGCGTGGCCCATTGGGGCGCAACACCCTCGCAGCGCTGGTGCTCGACGTCAGCTCCCAGCCCGACCGCGTGAGGGCGATCGAACGAGCACAGAAGGCCGACCCGCGGTTGTGCGAGATCCCGACCGTGTACCTGATCAAGCCCGGGCAGCAGACGCCGTCGGGTACGCGCAACATGGCGCTCAAGCGCCCGGTCTCGAGCCCCGCGCTGGTGCGCTTGCTCGACCACGCTCTCAAGGGTTCGAACGTTCTGTCCTCGCCGGGGCGCACGTTCGTGGCCCAGCTCGACCCCATGCGTCGCATCAGCGGCGGCCCGGTCACTCTCGGGGACTACGAGCTGATCGCGGAGATCGCCAGCGGCGGAATGGGCACCGTCTACCTCGCGCAGCGCCGCAACGAAGCCGGCTTTGCGCGTCTGTTCGCGGTCAAGATCATGCACGAGCACCACACCAGCGATGGTGACGTGCGCGACATGTTCCTCGACGAAGCAACCATTGCTTCTCGGATTCATCACTCCAACGTTGCGGCCGTGGTCGACCTCGGCATGGACGGCACGCGGCCCTACGTCGTCATTCAGTACGTCGAGGGGTGCTCGTTCGCCGAGCTCTTGCGCGGATGGGAAGGACCCCGACCTCTGGAGCTCGTGCTTCCCATCGTCCTCGACTCGCTCGCGGGATTGCAGGCGGCCCACGAGCTCACCGACGACGAAGGCGAGCCGCTCGGCTTCGTCCACCGCGACGTCTCACCGGAGAACGTGCTCGTCGGGCTCGACGGGATTGCGCGCATTACCGACTTCGGCGTTGCCAAGGCGCGAGGTCGCATCACCTCGACCCGTAAAGGGGTACGCAAAGGAAAGCTGCAGTACCTCGCACCGGAGCAGCTCATGGACAAGGAGATGGACGCTCGCGTCGACGTGTTTGCGGCCGGAGTCATGCTTTGGAACGCGCTCACCGGCAAGAAGCTCTTCTTGTCCGAATCCACGGCCGGCGTGATGCACAACATTCTCAATGCCGACATCCCGCCGCCCAGCTCCGTCGACTCGCGCATCGTGCCGGAGCTCGATGCGGTCTGCCTCAAGGCCCTCGCCCGAGACCCCGACGATCGCTACAGCTCCGCGCGTCGCATGGGCGCAGAGCTGCGCGCCGTTGCGGCCAAGAACGGATTGATCGGACTGCCGGAGCAAGTCGGCGAATGGGTCGAGTCGCTCTACGGGACCGAGCTTCGGGCCCGCCGGCGAACGATCCAGCTTGCACGCCAGGGGCGCCTGCCGTCCGAGAGCGACATCCCGGTCGCGAGCGCCCAGACATCGATCGAAACGGTGGTGCCGTCGACGTCGCCCGCGGTGACGACGACGGTCGAGGCCGTGGAGCCCAAGCGTCGTGGGCTCGGACTGCTGCTTGCCGGCATCCTTCTCGGAGGGGCGACGGCCGGGGCGCTGGCGATGACGTGCGGCGAGTCTCCGCAGAACGAACAAGCGGTCGAAGATCCCAGCCGCACGGCGGTCAAGGCGAACGAGGCACCGCCCAAGCCCGAGTCGGAGGAGCCGGAGGCCAAACCGGAGCCGCAACCAGACCCCGAACCGGCTGCCAAACCCGAGGCGGAGCCGCAAGCAGAGCCCGAGCCGCCCAAGCCGGTCGAGCCCGCGACTGATGCCCCCACGACCGCGCCGCCCGAAGAAACGCCGCGACCAAGCTCCAAGAAGCGGCGTCGCAAGAAACCCGCCCCCCGGCCTGCGCCCAAGCCGGCGGCAGAACCACCTGCGCCGCCTCCCGAGCCCAAGCCGGCACCCAAGCCCAAACCGGCACCCAAGCCCAAGAGCGCGCTCGAGTCCGGACCCGAGAGCAATCCGTATCGCTGAATCACCCATGACACGCGCGACTACCTCGATCTGCCTGGCGCTAGCCCTGACCGGCTGCTCTGTGTTCGATGAATCGCTCTACCTGGAAGCAGAACAGGACTCCGAGGGCGAGCAAGACTCCGACAACGAACCCGGGCAAAGCGCGAGCCTTGCCAATGCGTGCGCCGGCTCTGATCTTCCCGTCTTCTCGGAGTCCACCGAGTTCGAGATGGACCTCAGCGAGCTCACCAGCGTCGGACTCGGCTACGCCAAGTGCTCACCCACGCAGTTCTCCGGACCGGATGGCTTCTTTCAGCTCCAGGCCCTCGAGGGCGAGCGGTGGAACATCAAGGCGATTCCTCAGCAGCCAGAGCAGGACGTCGCGATCGTCGTGCTCGACCAGGGATGCTCACCCGAGGACTGCATCCGGGTTCGCAACCGCTGCTTCGACGCGTTCAGCGAGGACTTCGCCCTCATTGCAGATCGCGACCGCACGTACACGGTCAGCATCGACACGACGCGTCCGGAGCTTTCGGGCAGGGTCTCCGTCATCTTGGACAAGTCCGTCTGTGGCAACGGCATCCAGGAGGCAGGGGAGAGCTGCGACGGCGAAGCGGACTGCGACGAGCAGTGTCGTCGCATGATCCGGTCGGGGACCGTCGCCGAGGGAGAGCCCAACGACATCTTCACCGGGGTCGACATGCTCGGTGTTCCCAACGAAGGTGGCTTGGTGTCGGTGACCGGTTCGGTCGGCGGTCCCTGCGACGAGGATCACTATGCGTTCATCGTGCCCGCGGGTGCGTCGGCCTCGGTGTACATGTACGGGCCAGGGCGGACGCCGTGTCCCGCCGACACCCCGGAAATCGCCCTGCCGCTGGTCGACTTTCTGGCACCGGGTGGGCCACTGCCCATCGGCGCCGGCAAGGTCTACGACCCGACGGACCCCAACGCAGGCGAGGACCCCGGTACCGGTGGATGCCCGTACTTCGACAACCTCGGTGTCGACCCCGCGTTCGACTTCGCCAGAAACTTCGAAGAGACCGAGTATCACCTGATCGTCAACGCGTTCGAGACGCCGAGTCCGATCCCCTACGAGCTCGTCGTCGACATTCAAACGACGACTCCCTGACTGTCGCCTCCCGCCCCCTGACTCCAGTCCATGATGGTTCGCACGTGGGCGGGGGTGCACCCTGACCTACGTCTCAGGCATGGTGTGCGGTGGCAGGGAGTGTTGGCAGGGGATGAAAAAGCAGACGATTGTAGCGCTGGCCGTCTTTGGCGTTTCGTGTGGTGACTCGGATACCAACCCGTTCGACTCGAACGGCGGGAGCAGCAGCGGCGGCGTCGACACCGGCGGAGATGGCCTCGGAGCGACGGACACCGGCGTCGCAACCAGCGGTACGACCGCAGGGGAGGACACCGCGGCCGATGAAACGGCCGGTCTGCCCAAGCTCGACGTGTTCATGGATCCGGACCTCGGTCCGTTCGACCCACCGCCGCAGAGCTGCAGGGTCGTCGACAACATGGACGGCGTCGGTGAATGCGGCAATCAGGCTCCGGCCGGCTCGTTTGCGCCGGACGTGCAGTGGACGTGGGACGGCGGGTCATCGAGCGTCACGCCGCTGGTCGGCAACCTGACCGATGACGACGGCAACGGCGTGATCGACCTGTGCGATACGCCGGACGTGCTCGTAGTGACCTCCGACATCTTCGGCACGATCGTCGTGCTCGATGGCGAGACGGGGTCGGTCCACTTCACGATCGACAACGCGGTCCAGGCCAACACGACGCCGGCGATCGGAGACATCGACGGCGACGGTGAGATGGAGATCGTGTCCGGCGTGGGACCGATCATCGGGACGATGGCATTCGTCGCGTTCGACACCGATGGAACGCAGCTGTGGCAGACCGACTCGATCTGGGAGCACGACCAGGGCGGCGCGGTTGCCATCGCGGACATGGACGCGGACGGCACGCCGGAGATCATCGGAGATGGGCACATCGTGTCGGCCGACGGAAACGTCTTGTTCTCTGCGCCGCCGCAGACCGGCTGGTTCATCGCCCAACGCAACACGGCTTCGATCGCCGCCGACCTCGACGACGACGGTGACCTCGAGCTCATTCTCGGGCAGTCGGCCTATCAGCACACGGGCGAGGAGATCTGGAACAACCCCGACGTCATGCCCGGCTACCCGCAGGTCGCCAACCTCGACAACGACGACGACCCGGAGATCATCATCAACAACGACTTCGGCATCACGATCCTCGAGCACGACGGAACCGTGAAAAACCTGAATATGAGGCCGACCGGAGACCCGGCGGGGCTTGGCGCGTGGTTTCGGCCTTCGACCGTGCACGACTTCGACGGAGACGAGGTCTCCGAGTTCGCGGTGAGCTCGGCGTCGAGCTACAGCGTGTTCGATCCCAACCTCATCGTCGTGTGGAGCATGCCGGTCCAGGACGGCAGCGGTTGGGCCGCGGGCACTGCATTCGACTTCCTCGGCGACGGGATCGCGGAGGCGATGTACGCGGACGAGACGACGCTCTACGTGTTCGACGGCATGGCCGGCCAGGTCGAGCTGCAGGTGCCCCGCAGCTCATCGACGCTGATCGAGTACCCGGTCGTGGCGGATGTCGACAACGACGGCAGCGCCGAGATCGTGGTGGTCTCGAACTTTGACGAGGGAGCTCAGACCGCGCCGACGGTGCAGGTCATCCGCGACGAGAAGGAGCGGTGGATCCAGGCGCGGCGGATCTGGAATCAGCACACGTACCACGTCACCAACGTGCGCGAGGACGGCACCATCCCGTTCCCCGAGCCCAAGTCGTGGCAGCTGCTCAACACCTACCGGACCAACGCACAGATCGAGAACGGCTCGGTCTGCAAGCCTCCGCCGGAGGGCTGAGCGGGGCCGTCGAGAGACGGTTCCAACACCGAAGGCATTCGTAAGTGTCACGCAAAGCCGCGTGATCGGGTGTTGAGCGGTGATGGCCGGCACTCCCACCCGGCGATGTGCTCAAGGGATGCATCGGAAGTCGCGTCCAAGCGGACGAACCGTTTGGAGACCGACATGAAATCTTCGTTGCTTGCCCTTTCGTTCGCCCTTCCTGCTGTTGCCTCGCTGGCCGCGTTTGCGGCGCCAACGGAGGCCCAAGCCGGGCCCCTGGATGCCTGCGGCGACATTCGGCTCGAAGCCGAGGCGGAGTGCGAGCTGGTCGCGCAAGGCTGCGACGTGCAGTGCACGCCGCTGACGGTGGAGGCAGCCTGCGCCGGCGAGCTGCAGGTCGGATGTGCGGGTGGCTGCGCCTTCGAAGCCGAGGTCGAGTGCACCGGGTCGTGTCGCGCCGACTGTGAAGCGCAGTGTCGCGTCGATCCCGGATCGTTTGACTGTGCCGTCGGCTGCCGAGCGGACTGCGACGCCTCCTGCTACGCGCGCTGCGACTCGAACGACTCGGAGTGCATCGCGGGCTGTGAGGCCAACTGCGCGGCGGAGTGCGATGCGAGCTGCGAAGTCGTGCCCCCGGACGCCGACTGCGTTGCGTCGTGTGAGGCCTGCTGCTCGGGTTCCTGCACCGCGTCGGCCAACCTCGAGTGTCAGCTCGACTGCCAGGCGGACGCATGGATCGAGTGCACGGCGGACGTGCAGGGTGGCTGCGAAGCCGACTGCTCCGAGGCCGGCGGTGCGCTCTTCTGCGACGGCAACTACGTCAACTACGGCACGCAGCTCGATGAGTGCATCGACGCCATCGAAGGCTTGCTCGACGGCGAGGTCCGCGGTTCGGCCGAGCTCTCCTGCGACGGCGGAGAATGCCGATTCGACTCCGAGGGCGTGCTGTCGTGCTCGGTGGGAGAGAGCTCCGGACGCGCCCCGATCGGCCTCGCGATTGGCCTGTTCATCGGAATTGCCCTGTATGGCCGCCGGCGCCGATGAGTCGTGTGACGTCGATCGTCCCCACGAACTTGTGCGGAGCTGGAGTCACGCGTCATGCTAGGGACGTGCGGAGCCTTTCGGTCAGTCTTGCCTTGGCGCTGATTCCCGGCGCAGCGCTGGCTGGTCCGGCGCCTGCGCCCAATCAGGGGGAGACCGCGCCTGCGGCGCTCGCTCCTGGCCAGACCGCTCCTCCGCCAGCGGAAACGGCGCCGGCGGAGGCGCAGCCCGAAACGGAGGCGGCTCCCGTCGATAGGGGCGAGCAGCTCCCACCCGTCGCCGAGACCGCGGCGCCCGCAAAGAAACCCGCGGTCGACGACGCTGCCTGGTCCGCACTCGAGGGCCGACAAGTCGAAGTGTCGACGGCAGAGGGCCCGGTCAAGGGCGAGCTCGCGAGCCACGATGGCGACACCCTCGTGCTCGTGGGGCCGGACGGCCAGGTCAGCACGCTGCCGAAGTCCAAGGCGACCGCGGTACGTGTCGTGAAAGCCGAGCCCGCACCCGCTGGTCCCGCTCCCAAAGAGGAGATGGCGTCACTCGACACGGGCAGCGATGACGCGCCAGAAGAGTCCGCCGAAGAAGGCGAAGAGGAGCTCACCAAGGCTCAGCAGCGTCGCAAGGAACGTCGGGAGAAACGCGAGCACGCGATCCTCGGTGCTTTCACGATGCATGGCGCCACCTACTCGCACTGGCGCGGCGACGGCGTGAACGCGGGCCATGCCTCGTACGCGATGGACTGGGGTATCGGGGCGAACTTCTCTCCGAGCTTCGGCATGTACGCGATGGCGGGCGGACTGTTCGGCGCGAAGATCGACGACAAGAGCATCAACGCGAACTACGGGCACATCGCCGCGTTGTTTGTGTTCGGTGGCAAGTACTACTACTCGACCATCGGCGCCGGCGGGGCGTTCTCGCGGCTGCGCTTCGAGGACGACACGCTGCACCGGGACCGCGGTCTCGCCCTGCCGTTCAAGCTGGTCGGCAAGATCCCGCTTCCGCAGAAGCTCTACATCGGCCTGGGGCTGACGTACGAGTTCGCCGCCGTGCGAGGGTTTTCGCGCTTCGTCAACGCGATCGGTGGCCAGATCGTCTTCGGTCGCTGGTAGCGATCAGCTCTTCGCGATCTCTGCGCGCAGATCGTCGAACGTGTAGCCGCGTGAACGCAGGGCAGCCTTGAGCAGGTCGGCCGCCTCTTTCTGCTCGGCTTGGGCGCGGTCGAGCTGGGCCTGTCGTACGGGATCTTCGGGCTGGGCTTCCCGAGCACGGCTTGCGGCCTGCACCGCTTGTTTCGCGAGAAACCACGACTGGAGCTCCGACGAGACGGCGGTGCGAAGGGGCGTCATGTCGAAGCTCGTCATAGTCGGGTGCCGAGCACGAAGCACGAACGCGAGTCCATTTGCGATCGAACCCCGGTTCGGCGCACGCAGACCCGAAAAGAAAAACGCGTGAGCGTCAAACGCTCGACGATCCGCCTGACGCGCCGGGTAGGCACGGGTCGGATCACCGAACACAAGAGATCAGATCGCGATCGCGATCCAAAGCGAGGGGGCGAGCAACAACAACTCGAGATCGTAGAGCTCGAGGACGAGCTCCGACTCGCCGCGGCCATCGATGAAGCAACGATAGAAGAAGTAGCCGACCGCGGTCGGCACGAGCAGCGCGAGGCCGAAGACCGGAACCCAACCGACGAGCACTGCGAGCAGCCAGCCGGCCACGGTGAGGGCTTGCCAGACTTCGAGCATTCGAATGCTGCCCCTGCGGCCGAGCAGCAGCGCGCCCGTGAGAACTCCGGCCTTCGCATCGAGTTGGGCGTCGCGGATGTCGCCGAGGTAGCAGGAGACGAACATTCGGGCGAAGAGAAATCCGGCGAAGCAGACGATCGCGGGGTCGAGCACCAAGTCGCCAACCGCGACGGCAATGCCAACCAGCAATCCCCAGCACGCGGGCGCGTAGAACGTCTTGAGGCACGGTACGTCCTTGAGCCGCCGCCCGGCGAAGATGGGCACGACGTACAGAACGCCCGCGAGTGGAAAGCTGAAGATCCACGCGGCGGTTGCCCCGTCGCTGCTCAGCGCGAGCAGCACGTTGAGGTGCAACGCTCCGCGAATGACGTCCACACAGAGGTAGGGACGCCCGAACGCTGATGTGACACGGTTTTCAGCCGGCGCTGAGCTTCTTGTGTAGCTCCACAACCGATGGATGGTCGTTGCCGTACGCCCGGCGGCGAATCTCGAGGGCTCGCTGGAGATGCTCGCGAGCTCGGGCAGGCTGACGTTCGGCGGACGCCAGGTCAACGAGAATGCTGGCGATGGCGCGGTCGTCCGGACCAAGGAGCGCCTGCCTTGCTTCGAGCGTTTGGGAGAGGCGGGCGAACGCCTCCTCGTTTCGCCCGACGGCGAGCAGGCCACGACCCACGCGATGTTCGAAGAAGCCGACCGACGGGTGACCCTCGCCGTAGTGCTCCGTTGCGGTGTCCAGTGCCGCGCGATAGTCGGAGAGGGCTGCTTCTGCGTCGCCGAGGCCGAGCCACGCGGAGGCCCGGTTCGTTTGCAGTAGCGCCCTTCGCTCGGGGCGCGTTTCTGACGCGAGCGCGCGTTCGATCGCGACGAGAGCCTCGTCGGCCCGACCCGCGTGCAGGAGCGTCTCACCGACCACGCCATCCACCTCGGCGTCATCCCGGCCGGCTCGAGCGATGTCGGCCCGCACCAGATCTGCCATCGCCATCACGCGGTCCACGTCACGACGGAACATCGCGGTGCGCAGCAGCTGGAGGGATACGTCGGCGACCAAGCCGTCGGAAGCAGAGCGGCCCGCGAGCACCGTTGCGCTGCGAAGAATGCTCTCCGCTTCGTCGAGGTTGCCGATCCGGCCGCGTACCGTACCGAGCAGAGTCATCGTCTCGGCGGTGAGCGGCTCGAAGCCGATCGAATCGGCGCGCTCGACCAGACCTTGGGCGGTTTCGGCAACCGCGTCGTAGCGGGCAAGATGGTAGTTCGCCCAGGCATCGGCGAGGTCGGTGCGGGCCGTAGCAACGGCTTCCGCGGACTCGGGTGGGGCGCGATCGCGATCAGTGACCTGGGCTTCGCCGCAGGTCGATAGTGGGACGAGAGTGTCGATGGCAGCCAACGCTCGGGTGGCCTCGCTGGCGGTTGTCACCGATGCCGTCGCGCGGGCCAGCGCGCGGAGCTCGGACAATCGCCGATCGAGACAGTCCATGCGCAGGTCGTGCAGCGAGTCGGACTGGGTTGCGGTGACCCGAGTTGCTTCGCACACGCGCCGGTGCTCGTCGGCCCATGCATCAGCGTAGTCGACGAGTCGGGCTGTGGCTCGACCGACGACCCCTGGATCGACGCTCGCGGCGTGCGACTGCAGTGCTCCGCTCACCGCATCCGGATCGGAGAGTGCGGTGGCGGCGAGCTTCGTACCGCCGGCACACGGGTCGTCCTCGCGTACGGCGGTGACGACCGCGACGGCAACGACGACGGTCGCGAGCAAGACGGCAGGACCGAACAGGCGCTTCACACCAGACGTCGCTGGCTCGAGTGCTTCGACCACCGCGCGCATGCTCGGATGCCGGTCGCGAGGTTCGGGTCGGACGCATCGAAGCGCCACATCGAGCGCCGGGTGTCGGCGCGAGAGCTTCGGGGGCGCGGTCATCAACTCGCGCAGCTCGAGCACGGTCCGGCCCACGAACGGACGCTCTCCCGTCAGTGCCTCGATCAGGGTGACGCCGAACGCAAACTGGTCTCCGGCCTCCGTTGGCGGTTCGCCCTCGAGGCGTTCCGGGCTCATGTACAGCGGTGTGCCGCCCGCCGCCGCGGCGTCGTCCGACTGGGTCGAGCGGGCGAGGCCAAAGTCTGCGACCCATGTTCCGTCGCCCTCGACGAGCACGTTGTCGGGTTTGAAGTCTCCGTGGGCGATCCCTGCCGCATGGGCCGCCGCAAGGCCTCGGGCGGTATCGAGAAGGCGCTCCACGATCTCGTCGTCCGAATGGTTCCCCTCGAGCCAGTGCCGCAGGCTCCCGCCGCCGACGTACTCCATGGCGATGAACACGTCGTCGTCGACGGTGCCGGCCTCGTGAACCGTGATGACGTTCGGGTGACGTAGCTTGGCGAGCGTGCGCGCTTCCTCGAGCAAGCTGGAGCGGTCGTTGGGGTCCGGCCGCGACAGCAGCTTCACCGCGACCCGACGATCGAGCATCGGATCGTAGGCGGCGTATACGATCCCGTTGGCACCGGTGCCGAGTACTTCGAGTACCTGGAACCGGCCCACGGACGGGGCCGCCTCCTCGGGTCCAATGAGCCCGTGCAGCACCTTGGCCTTGAGGACGGAGGCGACCGCATCATCGGAAGGTGGCTTGCCCTGCTGGACGAGGTCGTCGTCGGGGGCGGCCACGACCCAGTGATATATCACGTGGGTGGAGTCCGATGATGCACCAGCAGGACATCGGAAAAGTCGTTCTCGACCACGGAGTGGGCGAGGGCCGAGGTTTTCCGTATGCCCGTGAAGACGAGAGGCGGGTCATCGGACTCGTCCGATGGCCTGCTGCTCGAGGCGTGGCGAGGGGGCGATCGCCGGGCGGGCGCTCGGCTCATCGAGCGCCACTTCGACGCGCTGTGTCGATTCTTCCGCAGCAAGCTCGGGGACGACGTCGACGACCTCATTCAAAAGACGTTCCTCGACTGTCTCGAGCGCAAGCACGACATTCGCACGCCCACGTTTCGCAGCTACCTGTTTGCGGTGGCGCGCAACCGACTGTTCGATCATTTGCGCCGCGGCTTTCGGCAGCCCGTCGACGAGCTTGGCTCGCGTTCGATCGCCGATCTGCGGACACTGGCCAGCGGTGCGATCGCCAAAGCGCAGGCGCGTGAGCTGGTCACGCGGGCGATGCAGGCGCTGCCGGTGGACTTCCAGATCACGCTCGAGCTCGCGTACTGGGAAGAGCTGTCCGGCGCCGAGATCGCGGCCGCCCTCTCCGTGTCGGAGCACACCGTTCGCAGCCGCATGTCCCGAGGGCGCAAGATGCTGCGCGAACAGGTCGAGCGCCTCGCAGCGGAGCCGCTCGAGGCAGAGCAGACGCTCGCGCAGCTCCAGCAGCGGCTCGGCGCAGAGCCCAACGACTCGTAATTGCGCCACTTTCGAGTTTTTTCCAATCGGCGGGATCAATTCGAGGGGCAACGCGCCTTGCCGGTGCCATGAGCCTGCGTCGCGTTCTTGCCGTTTGCCTGTCCCTCCTCGGTTGCCAGTCCACGGTGCCATCGTTCGAGCCTCCGACGCCCGGAGCGACGGAAGACGAATCATTCATCGGTAAGGCGGATGGCGGGTGCGCGATCGAAGGAACGCCGGCGGAAGCCGGGGTGCTCGCGCTGGTCAACGACCCGAGCATCGACGCAGCGTTGCTCGACGCATCGGTCGCCGACGGTGGTGCGGGTCTATACCGCAACGCAGCCGATAACATCGTCGACGCACGTCCGATCGAGGACCTTCGGGCGCTCGATGACGTTCCGTGGGTGGGGCGCGCGACGTGCGAGGCGTTGGTCGAGTTCGCGTGCAACGTCGAGCATCGCTGTCGGCGTGAGCTCTCCGCAATGAGCTGGAACGTCGAGCACTTTCCGCTCACGGAGCAGACCGAGGACGCGGTGGTCGAGGTGCTGCTCCAGACGACGCCCACACTGGTTGGGTTGCAGGAGATTGAGGACGTTGATGCGTTCGAGCGGGTGCTCGAGCGTCTACCGGGATACGAAGGCGTGCTCGGCGAGGAAGGCCCGTTCACTCGGGTCGCGGCGCTGTGGCGCACGGACGTCGTGGCACTCGATGCTGTGCAGCATCACTTCGTCGAGGACTGGTACGCCTTTCCGCGGCCGATGCTCGCGCTGGAGGTCACCCCGCACGGTGCCGTCGAGCCGCATCCGCTCACCTTCGCCGTCGTGCACCTCAAGGCGTTGGGCGGTCAGAGCAACGCAGCCCGCCGCCGCAACGCCGTCGGCAAGCTGCGGGACTGGATCGACGGGCTTCGAGAGCAAGGGCGCTCGGACGTCCTGATCGTCGGTGACTGGAACGACGAGCTGCTCGACCCTTCGGGGGACAACGTCTTTGACGAGCTCACCGAGCCCAGCGCCGGCACGCGCTTCTTGACCGAGCCTCTCGAGCACAATGGCGCACTGACCTACGTGCCGTGGGCGCGCATGCTGGACCACGTGCTCATGACCGAAGAGCTGTCCCTCGAGCACGAGGCAACCGAAGTGCTGGCCCTGGACGAGACCTGGCGCGACGACTACGTCGACGTGGTTTCGGATCATCGACCGGTGCTGAGCACCTTCTCGCTCGCGGTCGAGTGGTGAAAAAAATGGGCGGTCGGTGACATCGCCTCGCCTTTGGATGCCACCGACCGCCCTGGGCCGTCGAGAGGGACTATTCAGTTGTTTTGTTGTGAGGGAGGGAGGCTTCAGCCCGCCTTGGGGCCGGCGTCGCCGTGTTTGGCGGCAAGGTCGATGAGCTCGAGCATCTCGCCGCGGTAGCCGTGCGGGTCCTGACCGAGGGCGCCGCGCGCGAGGCTCTTGGCGGAATCCCAGGTCGAAGTGCCCTTGTGCTCGGAGTTGCGGAGCAGCATGCCGAAGCTGGCGACGGCGGCGGAGAACCGGAAGTTGTCGCTGGTGTCCTCGAGCTTGGTGTCGGCATCCTTGATGGCCGTGGTCGACAGGATGCTCTTGCCGTCGCCTTCGGGCTCCTTGTGGCGCAGCTTCACGAACGCCAGCTCGCCGTCCTTGGCCGCGTCGAGCAGCTCCCCCCCGTTGCCCTTCTTACCCACCCCCCCGTTGCCCTTGGTGTAGCGCTTGGGATCCACCTTTGCGTCGACCACCTCGGCACCGACGGGCACCACCTCGTACAGCGCGGTCACGGTGTGGCCGGCTCCGATTTCACCGGCGTCCTTGGTGTCGTCGTTGAAGTCCTCGGCCGCCATCAGTCGGTTCTCGTAGCCGATGAGGCGGTACGAGGCGACTTCGACCGGGTTGAACTCGACCTGAATCTTGACGTCCTTGGCGATGGTCATCAGCGTGGCGCCGGCCTGCTCGACCAGGAGCTTGCGCGCCTCGGCGAGCGTGTCGATGTAGCCATAGTTGCCGTTGCCCTTGTCGGCGAGCATCTCCATCGTGGAGTCCTTGAGGTTGCCGGTGCCGAAGCCGAACACAGACAGGTACACGCCCGACTCGCGCTCCTCTTCGATCAGCCGTTCGAGCGCGCCCTGGCTGGTGGTGCCGACGTTGAAGTCGCCGTCCGTCGCCAGAATCACCCGGTTGATTCCGTTCTGAACGAACGCTTTGCGGGCGAGGCCGTAGGCCGCTTGAATGCCCGCCGCGCCGTTGGTGCCACCACCCGCGCTGAGCCGGTCGAAAGCCTCCATGATGCGGACGCGGTCCGAGCCCGGGGTCGGCTCGAGCACGACACCCGACGCGCCGGCGTAGACCACGATCGAGACGCTGTCGTCCTCGTCGAGCTGGCCGATCATCAGCTTGAAGGCCTTTTTCAGCAGCGGCAGCTTGTCGGGCGAGCTCATCGAACCGGACACGTCGATGAGAAAGACGAGGTTGCGAGCCGGGGTGTCGTCGGCGGCAACCATCTCGCCCTTGAGACCGACGTGCACGAGCTTGTGGCCTTCTGCCCACGGACAATCGCCGACCTCGGTGTTGACCGAGAACGGCTCGTCACCGGTGGGGGCCTCGTAGTCGTAGTTGAAGTAGTTGACCATCTCCTCGATGCGCACCGCGTCGGCCGGAGGCATGCTGCCGTCCTCGAGGAAGCGACGAACGTTGCTGTACGAGGCGGTGTCCACGTCGACGGCGAAGGTCGAGAGCGGCTGGTCGGCGACCGAGAGGAAGTTGTTCTCGACGATGCGCTTGTAGTCGTCGGCGCCCGCGGGACGTCCGGCCTCTTCGCGCTTCATCTCCATTGCGGCGGGCGAAGCAGCGACCAGTTTCTCGTCGGCGTAGTCGCCCCGGCGTTCGGCGGCGGAGCCAGCTTTGGCGGCGGATTCGTCCTTGGGGCTCAGCGAGTCGCACCCGGTGAGGGCGAAGGTGCTCGCGAGCACGGCAGCGGTGAGCTTGGTGACGGTCGAGAAGCTTTGGGTCGTCATCGGCGGCGTTCCTGCTCCTTGAGACGCAGGACCCCAAAAACAGGCCTTCATGAGCCCACCACGGGTCGGTCATGGTTTCGTCATGGCCTGCTATCGTGGCCCTGCCCGTGGATGAGGGGCTCAAACAGAGGGTCCGCGAACAGCTGTTCGAGCCCAAGGCGCGGCAGATCGGGCGTTTCGAGGTGCAGGCCGAGCTCGGTCGTGGCGGGATGGGCATTGTCTACCGCGCGCTCGATCCCGAGCTGGACCGACCGATTGCGCTCAAGGTGATGCACGCCCGCGCGCTCGGGGACTCTGAAGGCACGGCGCGGCTCCGTCGCGAGGCGCGGTCGCTCGCCAAGGTGGTGCACCCCAACGTCGTCGGCGTGCACGAGGTTGGCGAGCACGACGGCCAGATCTTCGTTGCCATGGAGTACGTGCCCGGCGTGACGCTTCGGCAATGGCTCGAGGACGAGGCGCCTCCTTGGCGCGTCATCGTCGAGGCGCTCATCGGCGCCGCCGCAGGGCTGCGCGCAGCACATGCAGTAGGCCTGGTGCATCGCGACTTCAAGCCCGACAACGTTCTGATGGCCACCGATGGTCGGCCTCGTGTCGTGGACTTCGGACTGGCGCGGGCGGGCGGGGCAACCGACGGGGCGCCCGACCTCAGCGGCATCTCGGGCATGGACGAGTCGATCACCGTCGCCGGGATGATGGTGGGAACGCCGGCGTACATGGCGGCGGAACAGTTCCAGGGACGCGCCACCGATGCACGAACGGACCTCTTTGCCTGGTGCGTCTCGCTGCACGAGGCGCTCTACGGCCAGCGTCCATTCAAGGGAAATACCCTCGAGCAGCTGCGACCAGCCGTGATCGAGGGCCGAAGCGTCGAGGTCGAGCGGGGTGACGTTCCTGCTGCACTCGCGGTCGAGATCGAACGTGGGCTCTCGCCGCGCGCGGAAGACCGTCATGCCGACATGGATCAGCTGATCGCCGCGGTCGAGCGGGCAACCTCGCGAAAGTCCACGAGCCTCGCTTGGCTGTGGGCGCTGGGGGGAGCCGGGCTCGCCTCGCTCGCGATCATCTCCGCGTTGCCGGAGGAGGAAGCAGCGCCGACCGTCGAGGAACGTGCCGTCGAACCCGATCTCGTCGCGGAGATCCTGGCCGGATCACGCCTGCCAGGGACTTACGACGTTCCGGTCGAGCACGATCCGACGGGCGCTACGGTGCATCGTCTCGACAACGGGCTGACGATCTACGTGGTCCCGCGACGCGAGCAGCCACGCGTCGAAGCCCGGATCGTCTTTCGAGTCGGTTCCGCCGACGATCCTGTGGGGGCCCGAGGGGCGGCGCAGCTGCTGGCCGCGGTAACGGAGAACGGTGGGGCCCGACTCGGCGCGATCGATCTCGAGGCCGAGCGCTCACATCTCGCGGAGCTCAACGCGCTGCTCGAGGCCAACGAGCCTGCAGATCGAGATGCGGTGAGTCGGCTGGAGGCCAAGATCGCGTCGCTCGCCGCCTTCGGGGAGTATCGAGCGCTGTTGCTGGAGCTCGGAGTGCTGGCTTCGTCCGAAGTCTCGCGGACGAGCACCACCTTCTCTGCCGATCTGCCGAGCGCCGAGCTGCAACGCTGGCTTCGGCTCGAGTCCGAACGTTTGCGCAATCCGCTGTTCCGCGGTTTCGTCGGCGCCGCGGACCGCCAGCTGTCACGCGACTCGGACTTCTTGGATGGACTTGGGCACGCGGTCCACGGTGACGGACCCTTGGGGCACGACCCTTCGGGTGTTCCACGAGAGCTGGCCGCGCTCCCGCTCGCAGCAGTTCGTCGAGTGCACGAGCAGTACTATCGGCCAAACAACGCTGCGATCGTGCTCGTTGGGGACGTCGATCCGGAGTCGGCAAAGTCGCTGGTTTCCGATGCCTTTGCCGACTGGGAACCGGCGGCGCTGCCCGAGGTCGGGCGCGCGCCGACGCCTACGGGGCCAGGGGAGATTCACATCGAGGAGGGGGCGATCCGCGTTGCGATCGCGTGGCCGGTGCCGATCCCGTCGACACCCGAGGACGAGATGCTCGCGGACCTGGTGTCGAGCCGGATCACTCAGAACTTCGAGCGTTGGGGGGCCTTCATGGGCTGGGGACACTGGCCGGGAGGCGTCGCGATCCTCAGCGATGGGCCCATGCCACCGGCCGAGCTTCGCGGTGAGGTCGAGAATGCGCTCAGGTGGACCCTCGAGGGTGATAACGCCGAGAGGGAGCTCGCGGGACCCGAGGTGATCGGTTCGCTCGCGCACGCTCTGGACCTCGAAGCGGATTCGCTGCTCGCCGATGCCATTGCCGCGGCGTACGAATCCGGTACGCCGTGGTCCGACGCGGTGAGGCCACCAGGGGAGCGTGTAACCGCAGACCAGCTGCGGCAAGCCGCACGCGCGGCGCTCGCGAATCTCAAGACGATTGTCGCCGATCAGCCGCGCAGAGAACCTCCCGAGCGTCGCGCGTCCGCCGATGTCGTCACCGATGTTCGCCCGCACAGCGCGTTCGCGGAATCGTTGCTCGCGATGAAGGTCACCCAGCACGAGCCGCAGTTCTTGGTGGCGGGGCGCCACTATCAGTTCGCCGAGGGGCCTTGGGGGACCGTGGCCGCTGCGGAGTGCCCGGGCGGCGTGGCTCGCTACACGATCGACTACCCGCTAGCCGGGGACCATCGGTTTGGGACCTGCATGTCGGTCACCCTCGCCGGGTTCGCCGGTATGAAGACCCTCGACACCGGCGGCCAAACCGGGCACGCCACGGCCGGCGTCTCGTGCGACCAAGATTACGTGAGCGTGTCGATCGAATCGCTTGCCGCGCACGGAACGATCCTCGGCAGCAAAGACATTGCCGGCTGGTTCGATGAGCCCGGCGAGCGGAAGCGTGCAGCCGAACGGATCGAAGCGCTCGCGCCGTCGTTGCACGAAGGGATGGTCTCGCGCCTGCGTGAGGCCGGTACGGCCCTGTTTCTGGCCGAAGACCTCCTCCTGGACGTCACGAACCCACGCCCCTTCAAGCCCGACTTTTCCACCGATCCACAGCAGTCGCTCGATGATTGGACCGCAGCCGTGGCACGCCGCCCGACCTATTCCTACTGCGGTCCTTCACCGGCCGACTTCGTGGCCGAGGTACGGGATGGTCCCTCTCGGCCCCCGGGGCCCGCGAGAGCCGAATCGCTCTTCGAGCCGAAGCTGAAGGGCCGGCGTGTGGCCGTCTTCGACGAACCCGGCCGTAGCGACATCGAGGCGTATGTTGGCTTGGCGCTGCCGGAGGCGTTCGAGCTCTCCGCCGCCGTGGTCTCGGTCCTCGAGAGTTACCTGCGCAACCGCGTCGAGGAGGAGCTCTACGGCCGCGTTCATCCGCGCGGAGCCAACCTCTCGGTCGAGCTCGAGGTCACTGGGCCCGTCTTGTACTGCCATGTTCGCACCGACGTTGCTGAAGCCGTGCGTGCGGTCGCGCTGACGGTGCGCGCTCTGAAGGAGGCGAGTGTCGACGCAGATGCAGTCCGGCGCGCCGCCAAGCGCGTCGAGCTCGACCTTCGCAACGAACGAATCGCGCCGCGCGACATCCCAGAGCTCGTGCTGCAGTGGCGCCGCGATGGGCGTGACTCCGACCCACGGCGCGACGTCTGGGACGGACTACCGATGGTGACCGTCGAGACGTTGTCTCCGCTGCTCAAAGCACTGCGCCCGGCGCCAACGGCGGTTGCCCTGGTGGGTCCGCTCGATGGTGTGGCGCTCGAGGGGCTCGCCTTCATCGCCCCGCCTGAGCTGGTAAGGCGCTAAGCTGCTGCCATGCGACGTCGTGGCTGGATGCTGGGAGTCGGGGCCGGCGGTGCCGCACTGGCGCTGGTGCGACCGGGCGCCGCCAAACCCACGATGAGTACTCGGAAGATCCCATCGAGCGGCCAGGCCATCCCCGTCATCGGCATGGGGACCTGGAGCACCTTCGACGTGGGCCGGGGCCACTACGACGCGCGAAGGACGGTGCTGCAGGCGTTCTTCGAAGCGGGCGGTCGGGTGATCGACTCGTCGCCGATGTATGGCCGCGCGGAGAAGGTCGTGGGCGAGCTGCTTCCCGATGTTCCCCAGCGCGCGGATGCCTTCATCGCGACCAAGGTGTGGACGCGTGGAGGCAAGCGTGGCATCGCCGAGATGGAAGACTCGATCCGCAAGATGGGCGGGCGCGTCGACCTCATGCAGATTCACAACCTGGTGGACTGGCGTACGCACCTGCCTACGCTGCGAGCGTGGAAGGCCGAAGGCAAGATTCGCTACCTCGGCGTCACGCACTATCAGCTCTCCGCGTTCGACGAGCTCGAGGCGATCATGGAGACCGAGTCGATGGACTTCATCCAGCTCCCGTACTCCATCGGCATGCGCGAGGCCGAAAAACGATTGCTGCCGTGCGCCGACAAGACCGGGACCGCGGTGCTGGTGATGCGGCCATTCGAGGGGGGCTCGCTGTTCTCGAAGGTCAAAGGCCGCGCCTTGCCGCCGCTCGCCAAGGAGCTGGGCATCCAGAGCTGGGGTCAGTACTTTCTCAAGTTCGTCCTCGGCCACCCGACCGTCACCTGTCCAATTCCGGCGACGTCGAAGCTCAAACACATGCGCGACAACGTCGGCGCGGGCCACGGTCCGGTCCCGGACGCGAAGATGCGCGCTCAGATGATCGCCGCGCTCGGGCTGTAGTCCCGCTACATCGATCGATGCATCGGTTTCTGGGGCAAGTGCTTCGAGCCGATGATGCGTTCGCTGTGTTTTGCCCCGCGCCCTGAATCGGGAAATTCCCCGTCCCGTCCGTGGGGCATGCGAACGACGAATCTCATCCTTGTGGCCCTCTTCGTGATGCCTTCGACGGGATGCCTCGGTGCGTTCGTGGCGGGCAAGATCGTCGACGAGGCCACGTGCGCCGCGGGCAAGGGCTTCAAGCGGCGACAGGCACATCTGGACATCACGATCAGCGAGCCGAGCACGCTCGACGTGGGATGGGAAGGCAAGACGCGGAGGGCGGACTGCGACTCCAACGCGGGGCTCGGCGGAGAAGATGGGGCCTTCGTTTTCTTCGACGAGTTCGACGACGGCGAGACGACCGTTGGGTTTCTGCTCGCGGACGAGAACGGCCTGCAAGGCGAGGTCCCCACCGCGCTGGTGATCGACGGCCGCGACGACCAGGACGTGCTGTTTTGGGCGGGGCTCAACTGCACCACGCAGATCATCGAGTACGAGGACCTCGACAACGGCTACGCGTACATCGAAGGGGCGGGCGAGTGCTACACGATTCCGTTCGATGACGACGAGGAGCCGGAGCTCGCGACCGAGTACAGCTTCGCCAACATCGTGCTCAACGATCCCTGGGCCGCGGCCGCACGCTGCTGCTAAAAGACGGCGTGCGTCGGGCGGAGCCGGGTGATCGCGAGGCGTTGTGGCGGATCTTTCGGCGGATCGCCGCCGAGGGCGAAAGCTACCCTCAGCACGGCTCCATCTCGGTCGACGAGTTCAACGTCTACTGGTTCGGTCGCGGGGGCGAGCAGTGGGTGGCGAGCGAGGAACGTGGGGTCGTCGCTGCCTATACGTTGCGCGACAATCACCCGGGGCACGTGGACGCGTACGTCATGACGTTGGCGCTCTAGCTATCGCACCTCTCGGCGCTGGAAGTTCGAGCAATCCATGCGCCCGCTTCTGGTCGTCCGCGACCTGGAGTAGGCTGTCGGCGATGGCGGACGATCCGCTGACGCATTTCGATGGCGCGGGGCAGGCTCGGGTCGTCTCGGTCGACGCCAAACCCGAGACGCCACGTCGGGCGGTTGCGGCCGGGCGCATTCAGATGGCGCCGGAGACGCTGGCAAGGATCCGCGAGGGCGGCGTGGGAAAGGGCGATGTGCTCAACGTCGCGCGTATCGCCGCCATCCAGGCGACCAAGTCGACTCCGCACACGATTCCGCTGTGTCACCCGGTCCGGGTCACCGCGGTCGACGTCGCCTTCGAGCTGCTCGAGGACCTGCCCGGGGTGGCCGTGCGCGCCGAGGTAGCTGCCCACGACCGGACCGGCCCCGAGATGGAAGCGATGCACGCCGCGACCGTCGCGTTGCTGACCGTCTACGACATGTGCAAGGCCATGGACCGGGGGATGACCATCGCGTCGGTGCTGCTGCTCGAAAAGTCGGGGGGCAAGTCCGGGCACTGGCAGCGCGACGGGAATGGCTCGCCGGACCCGGAGGTCTGAAAGATCTCGCCGATGGACGAATCGACCCCGCAAACCCGGCTTCTCCAGCGTGGAACCGCTGCGTTGCTGACGGCGGCGGCGGTCGTGGTCGTGGTCGCGGGGCTGTCGGTGGCGCGGCCCATCTTGCTGCCGCTACTGATGGCTGTGCTCGTGGCGACCCTCGTTGCGCCGATCGTGCGCGGTCTGGAGCGCATCCGGGTACCGACCTGGCTGGCGGTGTTGTTCACCGTGGTCTTGCTCATGGGGGTGTTTGCCGGCTTCGGTACGCTGCTCGTCGCTTCGGTGGACAACTTCTCCACCCAGCTTCCGCACTACAAGGCCCGCATGGTGGTCATGCTCAACCAGACCTCGGCGTGGTTCGAGTCGGTCGGCGTTGGGTTGTCGCTGGAGCACGTCTACACCGAGCTCGAGCCGGGCACGGTGATCCAGACGGTCGGCAACACCCTCAACGGCCTACTCGTCGGGCTCGGCAACGTGACGCTGATGATGGTCACGCTGGTGTTCATCCTGCTCGAGGGCTCGGGGTTCTCGCGAAAGATCGAGCGTGCGGTGGACGACCCGGCCGAGGCCCTGCAGCGGTGGGCGCTCGCGGTACGCAACGTCCAGCGCTACCTGGTGGTCAAGACCGCGATCTCGGCCGTCACCGGGCTGGGCGTCTATCTGTGGGCGTCGTTTCTCGGCGTCGACTTCGCCGTCCTGTGGGGAATCATCGCGTTCCTGCTCAACTACATCCCGGCGATCGGCTCGATCGTCGCGGCCGTTCCCGCCGTCCTCGTGTGCACCGTGCAGCTGGGGGTCGGCTACGCTGCCGCACTCGCGGCGGGTTACATCGTGCTCAACGTGTTGCTCGGCAACTTGCTCGAGCCGGTGCTGCAGGGCCGGCGCCTTGGGCTGTCGCCGTTGGTCGTGTTCGTGTCCCTCGTGTTCTGGGGATGGTTGTGGGGGCCGCTGGGCATGCTGCTGTCGGTGCCGCTCACCATGGCCCTCAAGCTCACGCTCGAGCACAGCACCGAGTTTTCTTGGGTGGCGGTGTTCCTTGGGCCGGCGCACGAACAAATTCCCGAGAAACCGCTTGACCCTCACGCAACGTGAGGCCGTAGCGTGTTCCTCGTGGCCGACGAGACCCACGAGACCTACCGGGTGAAGGAAGTCGCCGAGCTCACAGGGCTCACCGTGCGCGCACTCCACCACTACGACGCGATCGGGCTGGTTTCGCCAAACGAGCGCACGTCCGCTGGATACCGGCTCTACACGCACGCTGACCTGATCGCGTTGCAGCAGGTCCTCGTCTATCGCGAGCTGGGACTGCCGCTCGAGCGCATCAAGCAGATCGTCAAGGACCCGACCTTCGATCGTCAGGCCGCATTCGAGGAGCAACGTCGCCAGCTCGAGAACAAGCTCGAGCACACCCACGCCATGCTGCGAGCCGTCGACAAGGCGCTCGCGGCGATGAAAGGAGAACCGATCATGAACGCAAAGGAACTATTCGACGGCTTCGACCCCGCCGAGCACGAGGAAGAAGCCGAGGCTCGCTGGGGCGATACGGAGGCCTACAAGGAGTCCGCCAAGCGGACGAAGAACTACGGTCCCGATGACTGGAAGGCCCTCAAGGCGGAGAACGACCAGATCATGTCCGAGGTCGCCAAGCTCGTCATCGGCGGGGCCAAGCCCACCGACGAGGCGGCGAAGGATCTCGCCGAGCGCCACCGGCTCCACATCGATCGATGGTTCTACCCGTGCTCGCACACGATGCACCGCGGGCTCGGGCAGATGTACGTCGCCGACGAGCGATTCACGAAGAACATGGACAAGTTCGGTGAGGGCGTTGCGGCCTTTCTGGCCGCGGCCATCGATGCCAACGCCGAGCGCCGGTAGGCGGCACTCAGCCGGCGGGTCGCTTCCCGCCGGCTTTTTGCTTGACTCTAAAAATGAATGAGCTATTCACTTTTCAGGACGCCATGCCTCAGACCCTCAAGACCGAGGTCCGCGAGCGCATCGTGGATGCCGCGGAAGGTGTGTTTGCCCAGCGGGGGTACGTCGGCGCCACGATGGCGCAGATCGCCAAGCAGGCCGGACTGTCGACGGGAAACCTCTACCGCTACTTCGCGAACAAGGAAGCCCTGTTCGAGCACATGCTCGGTGAGGACTTCGTGCGGGAGTTCGAGCGTCTGCTCGACCTTCGGGTCGCGGCTCTCGCTCGGACGGACCTGGCAAATCTGAGCACGGAGGCCAAAGGCGCGGACGAGGCGATGCTGCGTTTTTGGTTCGACCATCGCCTGCGGGTCGTTGTGTTGCTCGACCGCGCGGACGGCTCGCGACACGAGGGTTTTGGGGCGCGCTTCGTGGCACGGCTGGTCGGGCTCACCGAAGCCCAGTTCGAGGAAGACCTCGGTGGGCCAGTCCCCGAGGCCGCGCGCTTCATGCTGCAGCAGATCTTTCAGACGTCGCGCCGGGCTGTGGTCGCGATTCTCGAGCGGTACGAGACCGAAACCGAGCTTCGCACCGCGTTCGCAGCCTTTCGCAGCTACCAGCTCGCCGGGATCGCGGGCTTTCGAGAGTGGGTGAATCGATGACTGAGCTTTGGAAGTTGGATGCGACGGCTCAGGCCGAGCTCGTGCGCTCGGGCGAAGTCTCGTCGCGGGAGCTGGTAGAGGCGGCGCTCGGTCGCATCGATTCGCTGGACCCCGTGGTCGGCGCGGTGGTGGGCCTGGACCGGGAGCGAGCACTCGCCCAAGCGGAGCAGCCTCGATCCGGTCGATTCGCCGGCGTTCCGTTTCTCGTCAAGGACCTGCTCGGTCAAACTGGCCTGCGCTGCTCGTTCGGCTCGCGTTTGTTCACCGGCTTCGTGCCGCAGGAGCAGTCGCCGTACGCCGAGGCGATCGATGCTGCGGGCCTCATCACGCTCGGCAAGACGAAGTCTTCCGAATTCGGTCTGCTCGGAAGCACAGAGACACTGCTCGACGGGCCGGTCAGCAACCCGTGGAGAACGACGCATTCGGCGGGAGGTTCCTCCGGCGGATCCGCAGCCGCGGTCGCAGCTGGGCTCGTCGCATTCGCCCAGTCCAGCGATGGCGGTGGGTCGATCCGGTTGCCCGCAGCTCTGTGCGGCCTGTTCGGTTTCAAGCCGAGCCGAGGTCGCTGCCTGCCGGCGGTGCCCCCTTCTGATCTCCCCGATCTCACCATCGAGCACTGCATCAGTCGATCGGTTCGGGACAGCGCCGGCTTTCTGGCGGAGACCGAGAACCGGGACGGAGCGCACGACCCCATCGGCTTGGTCGCGGAGCCGCGAAAGGAGCGGCTGCGGATCGGGGTCTACCGCGGGACGTTGCTCGGGCAGGACCCGCCGGAGTCCGGAGCTCGAGCCGTCGACCGCGCCATAGCTCTGTGTCGCGAGCTGGGCCACGTCGTCGAAGAAGTCTCGCCCCCAGCGGCGGTCGGGCGCGACGTCTCCGACGCGTTCTTCACCGTTGCTGGGGCGGCAATGGACCGCGTGATCGGGATGGTGGCGTCGATGCGGGGTGAGGCGGTGCGTGAGGGGGAGCTGGAGCCGTTCACCTGGTCGCTCATCACTTGGTATCGCGCACTGCCCCCGGACGCGCTCGATCGTGCACGCGACAAGGTCGTACGCACCGCGAACGTGGTGGAGCAGTACTTGGCCCAGTGGGATGTCACCTTGTGCCCGACGCTGGGTGTAGAGCCGCCAGAGCTCGGCTTTCTCGCGCCGGAGCTCACGCGCGAAATCATCCTCGACCGAACCGAGGCCCTCGCGGGATACACCCCTGCCCACAACATGGTGGGGGCACCAGCGATGTCTGTACCGCTTCACTGGTCCGAGGACGGGCTCCCGGTCGGCTGCCACTTTGCGGCACCCCGGGGCCAGGATGCTCGATTGATCGCGCTCGCATACGAGCTCGAGGCAGCGTCACCATGGGCTGAACGATGGCCTGAGCTCGCAATCGCAGGCTGAACCCAAGGTGCGCCGGTGGGCGCCCGCTACGCCTTCAGCCCGCGTGGGTAGTCGCTATCATCCATTGCGTTGGGAGCGACGAGCGATCCGACCAAGGAGAGCGGTTCCGCCTTGTCGGGGGGCGAGGCTGCCACGCGTCCGGCTCGTCGAGCCGAGCGCCAGCCGCCGCTGGCTCGTGGCGATCGAGTCTCGCGCTACGAGGTCCTGGAGCTCATCGGTGCCGGCGGTATGGGAGCCGTATACGCCGCTCGCGACCCCGAGCTCGATCGCAAGGTCGCGATCAAGGTGCTGTACCTTGCCGAGGATCGCAGCACGCGACGCGCGGAGCGACTGATCGACGAAGGGCGGGCGCTGGCTCGTCTCACGCATCCCAACGTCGTGGCGGTGTTCGACGTGGGGCGCCACAAAGGGTCGGTCTTCATCGCGATGGAGCTGGTCAAAGGACCCACGCTCGACGACTGGCTCGCCGCACGATCGATGGCTTGGCGACGACGCGTCGAGCTCTTCGTCGAGGCTGGACGTGGGCTCGCCGCCGTGCACGCCTGCGGGATCGTCCACCTCGACTTCAAGCCCAGCAACGTGATGGTCGATTCGGACGGGCGAGCGCGTCTTGCCGACTTCGGGCTCGCCGCCGGTGACTTCGACACCAATCCCAGCGAGTTCTCGGAATCCGAGCCTCACTCCGAGCCGACCTCCATCGATATGAGCCGTGCTCGCGGGACCCCGCGCTTCATGGCACCGGAGCAGCAGTCCGCGGGGAAGGTCACCGCCGCCGCCGACCAGTTTGCGTTCTGCGTCGCCCTCTACGAGTCCTTGGCGGGACGGCATCCGTTCGGTCATGCACAGTCCACCAAGGAGCGCATGAGCTCGATTGCCTTTGGCGATCCCAAGCCGCTCGAGGTGCCCGGGCTGCCGCCTCGAATCGCGCAGGCGATCATGCGTGGGCTGTCGCGGCTGCCTGCCGACCGGTGGCCGTCGCTCTCGGAGCTGCTCGACGAGATCGAGGGCGGCGCCCGCCCCACAACCAAGTCGGGCAAGCGCGCAGTGGTCATTTCGTCGGTGGTCGTACTCGGCGCTCTGACGTGGGCCGTGGCAGACCGTGGCGAAGCCGTGACGGCATGTCCGACCGCCGAGGTCAAAGCAGCCGAGGTTCTTTCGAAGAGCGACGCGCTTGCGCTCAGTGAGCACGTGTCGGCGTTCGAATCGGTGCACGGCCCGCTCCCGGTTGGACTCAGCCCCGCGCTGGAGCGGCGGATCGACGACTGGAGCGAGGCCTGGGTCTTGGCGTGCGAGGCCGTACGCGCCGCATCCAAAGCAGGCGAGGCCGAGGCTTCGCGCGTGCTCGATTGCCTCACTGCGCAGCAGGTCGGCCTCGAAGGCACCGCAGCGCTGCTCCTGGACGCTGACACGGCGACGCTCGTTCGGGGTCTCGGTATCGTCAACGCGCTGGATCAGCCAGCCGCTTGTACCGATCCCGGCCATCGACCTGCGGCGGCTCCTCCTCCTGCGGGCCAACGCAGCGCCATCGCCCAAGTTCGGGTGGAGCTGCAGCGCGCTCGCCTACAGCAGCGAACCGGACGGACGAAGGAAGCGATCGCAACGGCAGAAGCGGCCGTCGAGTCAGCGGAGGCGGTTGGCTACGCGCCGCTGACGGCCGAAGCGATGGGAACCGCGGGCGGAATGCTCGCCGGCAACGGAATTGGTTCGCGCGCCGAGCCGATGCTCGAGCGAGCGGCTTGGCTCTTTCTCGAAGCGGGTGACCATGCGAAGGCGGCGCAGATGTTCGTTGCCCTCGTCCGCGCAGGACGTCCAGTGGATCGGCTCGACGAGACGCTCGCGTGGGCAGACCGAGCGCGCGCAATCCTCGAAGAGCATCCCGATCCGGGGATCGAGTCTTCGCTGGAGGTCGGGATCGTGTTCGCGTTGTGGAACGTGGGCCGTATGGCCGAAGCGGTCGAACATGGCCAACGCGCCGTGGAGCTGCTGGGCCCGGGGGTGGGGGACGCGGGCGACATGGCGAGGGCAAAGCAGGGGCTCGCTGTGGCCTTGATGGGTTCGGGACGTCTCGACGAAGCCGAAGCCGCGGTCCGAGAAGCGATCCGACTCCACAGCCAGATCGTGGGACCCCGTCATCCCACGACGGGATCTTCGCAGCAGCTGCTCGCCGCGATTTTGAACGACCGAGGCCGTCTGGAAGAGTCGTTGCTCCTTCACGACGAGCTCGTGGAGTCGTTCCTACTGGCCAACGGCGCCGACTCCCGCATCACCGCCGGCATCTACAACAACCGCGGCAACACCTACATGCGTCTGGAGCGATACGCCGACGCCATTGCGGACTTCGAGCATGCCGCCGAGGTGTGGGATCGCCTCGGCAACTTCGACTCGTCGGTCTACGCCTACGTGGGTCTGGCCGAGACCAAGCTCAACCTCGGCGACCTCGAGGGAGCCAAGCGGGACGCCACCCAGGCGTGGGAGCTCATCACCGCAACCCCCAGCGGCGAGCACTCGCTGCGCTGGGAGGCGGCTGCGCTGCTGGCGAAGAACGCAAAGGCGACGGGCGATGCCGGCAAGGCAGTCGAGTGGTGGAGTGCGGCGCTGGAGGCCAAGCCGCCCACGGCGCTCGATCGTGCGGAGGTCCATGCGGCCCTCGTGGGAGTCTCCGAAGATGCACAGAGCAAGAAGCTCCATCGGATCGCAGCCGCCGAGCAGCTCGAGGCGGCACTGCCCGCGCCCGACCACGAGCAGGCGCGGGTCGTCGAGATCCGAGCGGTCCTCGACGGTGGTCAAAGCAACTGACCACCGGATGCTTCGATGCGTTGCCCCGTGATCCACCGCGACTCGGGAGCGAGAAGCATTGCCACTGCAGGGCCGATGTCGTCCGGTACGCCAGCACGCCCCAGCGCGATGGTGCTCGCCACGTACTGATTGACCTCGGGGTTGTCCCGCACCACGCCACCGCCAAAGTCGGTCTCGATTGCACCCGGTGCGATCGCGTTGACGGTGATGCCTCGACCACCGAGCTCCTTGGCCTGGTAGCGAGTGAGGACCTCGAGGGCTCCCTTCGCCGAGGCGTACGCTGCGTAGCCCGGGGCCGTGAAGCGAGCCAGGCCGGTGGATACGTTGAGGACGCGGCCCCCGTCGCGCATCAAGCCGACGATCTTCTGCGTGAGGAGGAACGGGCCGATGAAGTGCACGTTCACGAGACCTTGGAGCTGCTCGGGCGTGGTCTCGACGAACGGCGCGTGCACGCCGTGGCCTGCGTTGTTGACGAGGAAGTCGAGCTTGTCTGATCCAAGCGCGGACAGTGTGTCGCGCAAGCGCTCGATGAAGCCGTCGAACGACGACGTGTCGCCGACATCGAGCTGGAGGGCGGCGGCCTGGCGTCCGTTGCTTCGGATCTCGTCGACGACGCTCTGGGCAGCCTCGGCGTTGCCGACGTAGGTGAGGACAACGTCAACCCCTCGCTCGGCGAGGCTCAACGCCATGTTGCGGCCCAGCCCGCGGCTGCCTCCGGTGATCAGTGCGATTCGTTGCTGTTGCTCGGTCATGGCCAAGGGATAGCCACCGCGAGACCGACCCGGTAGCCATCGAAGGGCACACTCACTGTTGCGGAAAGTGCGACAATCAGCTGCGTGAACACCGATGCGCTGCGGATCTTTCTCAAAGTCGCGGAATTGCAGAGTCTGACGGCAGCCGGGCACCAGCTAGGGATACCGAAGTCTCAGGTGTCGCGTCGCGTGCGTGGACTCGAGCAGCAGCTCGGGGCCCGATTGTTTCACCGATCGACCCGAGTCGTGCGGCTGACGGCCGACGGCGAGGCCCTGCTGCCTCGAGCACATCGGGTTGTCCGCGAGGCCGACGAGATTGGGGCGCTATTCCGCAGCGGTCGGCGGCTGCGGGGTCGGGTTCGGGTGGACCTGCCGGTGACACTGGCGCGGAGGCTGGTGCTCCCGGCGCTACCTGACCTTCTCGCCCGCCACCCGGAGCTCGAGCTCTTCGTCAGCACCACCGATCGGATCGTCGACGTCGTTCGCGAGGGCTTCGATTGCGTCGTCCGAGTCGGCACGCCCGCGGACTCGGAGCTCGTCCAGCGCAAGCTCGGGGAGCTCCCGCTGATCAATCTCGTGTCGAAGCAGTACGCGGAACGGCACGGCATTCCAAAGACGCTGGAGGATCTCGACGAGCACCGGGTGGTGCATTGGGCGTCCAAGCTCGGATCGGATACGCCGGTCTTCGAATGGGACGTCGACGGCCGGACCCATCACCGATCGATGGTCGCATCCGTCACAGTCAACAACACCGACGCCTACTCGGCGGCGTGCCTGGCCGGACTCGGGATCGTGCAGATTCCCTTGGTCGGAATGAGGGATCGGCTGGCGAACGGGGCCGTTGTGGAGGTCTTGCCGCAGTACCGCTGCGATCCGATGCCCGTCTCGATTTTGCACACCCACGGGCGGCGTCCGCCCGCGCGGGTCAAGGTCGTCCTCGACTGGATCGCCCACGCGCTGCGGGAGCTCGACTGAGCCTCAGTCTGGATGCGAGCAACGGCGGCAGCGCCCGAACAGCACGAGGGCCGACAGCCACGCCCAACCCGCGGTGCCGGGCTGCGAACGACAGCCGCAGCCATCCTGATCTCCGAGGAGAAACCCGTCGTCCGTCGTGGCGACCTCGCCGGTGCCGGTTCCCGGGTCCGACGAGGTGCTCGTGACCGAGCCGGGGTCGGGACCCGTGCTGCTCGGATCCTGATCGCCTCCGGTTGTGTCTCCGGGGCCGGAATCGTCGCTGCTGGAATCGCCGTCATCGTCACCCGTCGTGCCGTCGAGACCTCCGTCGGTCGTGCCCGGATCCGGGAGCGGCATCTGCGGCTCGAGCGGCGGGAGTGGGTCGACCACCGTGCTGGTGCAGTCCGGCGCAGCACCGGGGTCACTTCCCAGGACGAAGTTGGGGCACGCCGACTTGTCCAGGCCGTACAGAGCAGTGCACGGCTCGCAGTTCAGGTGCGAGGGCAGGATCTCGTTGCCCGCCTGGTCGAACGAGCGCGTCTCGATGCACAGCCCATCGTCGACCGGCGACTCGGTCACCTGCGGGGTCGCGATCAGAATCCGAACGGCATCAGCAGTGGTGTCCACCATCCGTGATCTGAGCTCGTCGAATGGCGCTTGGGCGGATCGCAGCCGTGTGACCGTGAACCGTTCTTCGGTCCCCGCCTCAACGGAGAAGAAAGCATCGATGGCGCCGTGCAGCGGCGTGTTCGCGGTGCAGCCGATGCTTCCGCAGTCCGGTGCGGTGTACATCGCAGTATGCACCCCGTCGATGGGGGCCGGTTGCGCGGTCACGGGGTCACCAACGGTCCACGAGCCCGTCTGTTCGCATCGATCGGCGTGGCACTCGTCGATCGTCAACGACGCGCCGACCGGAAGCAGGTACGCCGGGCGGTAGGCCGTGTGGGTAACGCCTTCACCGGCCACCCCCGTCAGGCGCTCGAGCTGGACGAGCTCGACCTCTTCGCCATCCACTCTCGCGACGAAATCGAAGTAGTCGAGGCGCTGGCCGGACAGCACAACCGCCCCGTCCGCGGGAAACGGCTCATCCTCCCGGGGCCAGGCCTGCTCGACCTGGACAATCGGGTCGCACGCGGTCGCGTCGCGGGGCGTCGCTACGAGCCCAACCGCTAACGCCCCGATGACAACCCAGCGCATCCAACAAGCCTAACACCCGCCCGAGGCCTCCGGCATCGTGGCGCTGCGCGCGGTCGCTTCGATGTGTACTCTCGGGCCCCTGATGGCAGACACGATCGCAGGTGCTCTGGTCGACGTCGTGTCGAGACACGGGGCGCCCGAGCAAGCGAACTGGGTTCTGGAAGCATCCGAGGGTCTTGGAGCTCCTCCGGCGCCGACCAAACTGCGGATTGTGATCGCCCGCGCGGCGCGCAAGCTCGGCGACGCGGTCCCCTCGTTGTCGGAGGCAGAGCGCGCCGCTCTACCCCCGGGTCCTGCCTACGATCGGTGGGTACTGCGGGACTTCGGTCGCGCCGCCTTGGTGCTGCTCGCCTGCGAGCGCCTCGACGCCGACGCGCAGGTGCCGTTCATCGAGCCGCTCGTGCGGCGCGGCGAGATCGGCGAGCAGGTGAGTCTGCTGCGAATGGCGGTGCTCCTGCCCGGACCAGAGCGCTTCGTCGACGTCATCGTCGATGCGTGTCGCACCAACTCGCTGGACGTGTTCGAGGCGATCGCCTGCGAAAACCCCTACGTTCGCGATCACTTTCCCGAGGCCAACTTCAACCAGGTGGTCCTCAAGTCGATGTTCATGGAGGTCGCGGTCGACCGGATCGTGGGCCTCGCCGAGCGCGTCAACGCGGAGCTCGTGCGGATGGCCGAAGATTTCGGCGACGAGCGGCGCGCCGCCGGGCGCACGGTTCCGGAGGACATCGAACGCATCAAACACTTGGCCCAGACCAAGGCGGAGGCGTAGCGCACGATGAAGATGTTCGACCCGCACATCCACATGACGTCCCGAACGACGGACGACTACCAAGCCATGGCCGACGCCGGGATCGCGGCGATCATCGAGCCGGCGTTCTGGCTCGGCCAGCCTCGGACGCACGTTGGATCATTCGAGGACTATTTCCTGTCGCTGCTCGGGTGGGAGCGCTTCCGGGCGAGCCAGTTCGGCATTCGCCACTACACGACGATGGGGCTCAACCCCAAGGAGTGCAACAACCGCGAGCTCGCGGAGGGCGTGCTCGACTTGGTGCGCCTGTACGCCGAGAAGGACGGCGTCGTCGCGATCGGCGAGATCGGCTATGACGACCAGACCGAGGCCGAGGAGAAGTACTTCATCGAGCAGATCGAGATCGCTCGTGAGTACGACCTTCCGATCCTGATCCACACGCCGCACCGCGACAAAAAGAACGGCACGATCCGCACGATCGAGCTCGTCAAAAAGCTCGGCTTTCCGATGGAGCTCACGCTCGTCGACCACAACAACGAGGAGACGCTCCCGCACACGCTGGAGAGCGGTGCGTGGGCGGGGCACTCGATCTACCCGAATACGAAGATGGACGAGCATCGCATGGTCGAGCTCGTCAAGAAGTACGGCGCCGACCGGATCATCATCAACAGCGCGGCCGACTGGGGCGTGAGCGACCCGCTCAAGGTGCCCAAGACGGTGGCTGCGATGCAGGCCGCGGGAATCAGCGACGACGTCATCACCACCATCGTCTGGAACAACCCGGTGCGTTTCTTCGCCCAGAGCGGGCGGCTGGACGAGGTGGAGGCCAAGGTCGCGATCGACCAGACGCAGCTGTTCGAAGGCAACTCGGTCCTGCGTGGCCAGAAGCCGGTCGTCGAGAGCTGATGCAGCGCACGCTGGTGCTCCTCGTGGTCGGCCTTGCCGGCCGCCATCTCGGCCGACACACGCCACGGCTCTCCGCGCTTGCGGAAGAGGGTAAGGCCATTCCGCTCAAGACGGTCACGCCCGCGGTGACGTGCTCGGTGCAGTCGACGATGGTCACCGGCACGTTGCCGCGCGAGCACGGCATCGTCGGCAACGGCTGGTACTTCCGCGACTTGGCGCAGGTGTGGCTGTGGCGACAGTCCAACGCGTTGGTGCAGGGCGAGAAGATCTGGGACGCAGCGAGGAAACGCGACGACCGCTTCACCTGCGCCAAGATGTTCTGGTGGTACAACATGTACTCCTCGGCGGATTGGTCGATGACGCCGCGGCCGATCTACCGCGCCGACGGGGCGAAGCTGCCCGACGCGTACTCGGATCCGCCGGAGCTGCGCGACACCCTCAGCGACAAACTCGGAACGTTCCCGTTGTTCGACTTCTGGGGTCCGCGGGCGGGGATCAAGTCGTCGCGCTGGATCGCCGACGCGACGCGCTGGGTCTACGAGCAACGCTCACCCACACTGACGCTGTGTTACCTGCCGCATCTGGACTACGACCTGCAGAAGTACGGACCCGACGATCCCCGGATCGAGCGGGCGCTGCGGGACATCGACGAGGTGGCGGGAGCCCTGGTGGATCGCGTGCGGCGGGACGGGACGCGCGTCGTCGTCGTCTCCGAATACGGGATCACGAAAGTCCGCGACGCCGTCCACATCAACCGGGCGCTCCGCAAGGGGGGCTTCATCGCGTTTCGTGAGGAGCTCGGCGAGGAGCACTTCGACGCCGGTGCGTCCGAGGCGTTCGCGGTCGCCGATCACCAGGTCGCGCACGTCTACGTTCGCAATCCCAAGCGCATCGGCGAAGTCGCCGAGCTGCTCGAGGGCCTGGACGGAGTGGAGGCGGTGCTCGGCGCGGATGGCAAGCGCGAGTTTGGCCTGGACCACGCACGCTCGGGCGAGCTGGTCGCCATCAGCGAGCCGGACCGATGGTTTTCGTACTACTGGTGGCTCGACGATCGTCGCGCCCCCGACTACGCCCGCACCGTCGACATTCACGCCAAGCCCGGCTACGACCCCGTCGAGCTCTTCGTCGATCCCGAGATACCGCTCGCCCCGGTGTACATCGCGAGCCGACTGGTGCGGCGCAAGCTACTCAACCAGCGCGCCCTGCTGGACGTCATCCCGCTGGACACGACGCTCGTGCGTGGCTCCCATGGCCGTCTGACCGACGATCCCGACGACGGCCCCGTGCTGATCACCAGCGATCCCAAGCTCGTCCCCGAGGACACCGTTCACGCGACGGACGTCAAGCGCTTGGTCCTGTCGCATCTGTTCGACCGTGCATAACCCGGAGCGAACTTCGGGCATGAGGTACTAGGGGGTGCCGGTGGCGGTGATGCCGGCGAGCCAGCGCTTGGCTGCTTCGGCATGGGCCATTTCCCGCCCACCGACCGCCTCCAGGCTCGTCGCTGCACTTCGAGCCAGCGACACGATGCGCTCATGGTCACCGCCGGTTGCGTGCAGAGCCCGCGCGAGGACGTACTTTGCGTGCGCGCCCGATTTTTCGGAGACGTTGCTGCGCTCGGCGTACTCGTAGGTCTCTTCGGCCCGTTGCAGGGCCTCGTCGCTGCGTTCGAGGCGAATCAGGGCTCCGGCTACGCCGACCTTGGCCACCACGATCGACACCGTATCCGTCGGCGCGTGCTCGACGAAGATGTCGTGGGCCCGCTGGTACGTCGAAAGCATCTCGTCCCACTGGTGCGCCGCCTCGAGTGCGGCACCCAGCGCCAGCAGTCCGGCCGCCGTATGCCGATGATCAGCGCCGTACGATTCCTCGGTGATCCGGACGAGCTCCCTGTGCTGCTCGACTGCTTCCTCGGGCTTGTCGTCCACGAGCGCGATTCGGGCGAGCAGCCCCCGCGGTAGCGTCATGTCAATGCTGCCGTCGAGGCCGTTGGCGGTGAAGATTTCGACGGCCTTGCGGGCGTGGCGGCGCGCGGTCTCGTAGTCCGCTTCCTCGTACGCCAGTGACGCCAGCCGGGTGTGGTTGGTTGCCGAGACCGGCTGGTCCTCCCGTCGGGAGGCCTTCAGCGCTTCGCCCACGGCCTCGAACTGCTGCTGCGCACACGCTCGGTCGCCCTGCAAAATGCAGGTAACCCCGAGATTGCCCATGTGGGTCAGTGCCGCGGGGTGAGCGTCGCCGAAGTGCTCGACGATGTTCTGTTTGGCTTCGCGCATCTTGAGCGCCGCCCCCTCGAGGTCGCCGCTGTCGCTGAGCGCGGCGCCGAGCAGGCCGAGCGTACGACTGCGCGTGAGCATCGAAAGATCGTCGCCCTGGACCGCGAGCGACTGCTCGTAGCGCTCGATCGCCGTGGCGAGGTCGTTCTCTGCCTTGGCTTGCAGTCCCTGCAGCGAGAGCAGCCGAGCCCGATGCTTGGGCTGATCGCCGGCCATCGTGACGAACAGGCTCGCGGCTTCCAGCAGGTGGCCGCGCTGCAGGTCTTCTTTGGCCCGAAACTGACCGAGCCGGCTTAGCCGATCGAGCCACAGGTCCGCGAGCTGTCCCTTGTTCCCGCCGCGCGCGGCGAGGGCCAGCGCTTCCTCGATGAGCTGGCGGCCCTGCTCCAAGTCGCCCCGCGAGAAAGCGACCGATGCCTGGAGCGAGACGATCTCTGCGCGAGGACGGGGTACGTCGCGGTCGCCGAGGACTTCGAGCGCTTCGGCCAGCAAGGCGCTTGCCCCGTCCTGATCGGCAACGCTGCGGCGAACCTGTGCGAGCGCGAGCAATCGCTGCGCCTGGATCACCGCGTCGCGCCAGTCCGCCGGCGGTGCGTCCTCGAGTGTCTCGATTTCGCCGCACGCACTCGGAGACGGAAGCGAGGCCGTGGCAGCGGTTGCGAACCCGACGGCCTTGGTCGACGGCTCGTCGAACGCCTCGAGCAGCCCTTCGAAGTGAGCGCGCTGGACGGTGAGGCAGTCGCGGCGGGCCTCGAGCAAGTCGGCCTCCAACGTGCGCTGCCACGCTCCGCAGACGTGGTCGTACTCTTCCACCCACTCATCGGCGAACTCGTCGAGGCCGGAGCGCACCCGAGCAAAGCTCTGCGCGGCTCGAAGATGTCCGCTGTCGGAGAACGCCTGGGCGATGGTCGTGGCGCGCGCCTCCGACCAGGCGGCCTCGAGCTCGCTCTCGGCGGTTCGGCATTCTTGGTCGTTGGGTTGTTCGGTCGCCGTCAGCCCGAGCGCCGCACCACCGAGCGCGACCAAGGCGATGGAGCCGACGACCCAGCGCTGACGATGGGCGCCGCGGTCCATCGCGGCGAGCAGCTCGTGCATCGACGCGAAGCGGTCGTCGGGCTCCACCGAGAGACCGCGCCGCAACACGGCGACGAGCCAGCCCGGGACCGTCCCGCGTGGAACCTCCTTGATTTGCCCGCGCCGCACATTGCTCGCGAGATCGACGAGGCTGCTGCCGCCGAATGGACGGGCGGAGAACAGCCCCTCGTGGAGCGCCACGCAGAAGCTGAACTGATCCGATGCTGGTCCGATGTCGACCCCGCCGGCGAAGTGCTCCGGGGACATGTACGCGGGCGTCCCCAGCACGGTGCCGGTGCGTGTGAGCGACACGTCACCGCTGGTGAGCGAACTCGAAGCGGTCGTCGTCGCGGGACCTTCGCGTGCCAGTCCAAAGTCCATGACGCGCACGCGACCGCGCTCCCCGTCGGCTCGAAGCTCGAGCATGACGTTCTCGGGCTTGAAGTCGCGGTGGATGATGTCCGCGTCGTGAGCCGCCGCGAGTCCGAGGGCAGCCTCGCGATAGACGTTCAACACCACTTGCCAGGGGCGCTGCGCCTCGCGTTGCCAGTCCTTGAGCGTTTGACCCTCGACGAACTCCATCGCGACGAACAACTGCTCGTCCAGCTCGCCGACGTCGTGCACGGCGACGACGTTGGGATGATTGAGGCGAGCGAGTGCCTGCGCCTCGCGAAGCAGCCGCTGACCGGCTTCACCCGAAGACTGACCCCCGCGTAGGAGCTTGAGCGCGACGCGGCGATCGAGCCGAGGGTCGTAGGCCGAGTACACTCGACCCATCGCGCCGCGTCCGACCTCACCCAAAACGACGTAGCGCCCGAGGATCGTCCCCTTCGCGAGGTCGCCGTCGTCCTTGCTTCGGTCAGGATTGGTCCCGCCGTCACCGGCGAGCAAGGTGGCCTCGGAGTCCACTCGACTTCCGAGTCTGGCAGCGGAGTGCCGTTCGAGGCAATTGGGCGATCAGCCGGGCACGCATGTGGCGCTCAACGGCACGGTGGTGATGCCCATGCAGTCGCTTTCGCACGCCAAGGCGCTGCACGCGGTCTGCAGATCATCCCAGCAGCAACCACCTGCGAATACCTGGTCCAGGCCGCAGTCGCGCGCGGATTCGGCAACGAGCAGTTCGCTATCGCACTCGAGATCGTCGACCGGCTCGTACACGTCGCCGGGCTCGTCGTCGTCGTCGTCGTCCCCGAGTGGCTCGAAGCTCGGCGCACCGAGTCGCTGAGGCCCCGACGCAGCATCGGTGTCGTCGTCCGGTACGAGGGGAGCACCGGGATCCTCGAGTCCGCTCCATGGCTCGCCAGGCTCCTCTGCGTCGATTGCGCACCCCGCCAACGACACGAGTGCTGCGGCGGCGAAGCCGGTGAAGTACCTGCCCATCCTCGCTCCTAGAGTAGAGCGAGAGCGAGTTCGGTTCACATGTCGGCCTGTGTAGGCCGGGCCCTGCATCTCACGCGGGGTTCATGTCCGACGATCAACCCATCGGAACACAGCTCGTGGTGTCCATCGGGTCGATCGTGCCGGGGCACGGCTCCATGCTGCACGACCCGGCCGTGTTGCAGACCTCGCAGGGCTGGCCGTCTTCGCAGTCGATGTCGACGCCACCGCACCCGCAGTCACAAAAGTCGTCGCCGTACGCGAAGATGCTGCAGGTCCAGCCCGGGACCGGGGTGCACTGCCAGTTCCGATCGGGGTGGATCTGACCGTCGCACTCGCCGTTCGCTTCGGGGGGCACGCAGGAACCCATGGCGTCGCAGACGTCGCAGGAGCCGACGGCCGTGCTCACGCAGTCCGGGTCGACCAGCCCACAGCCGCAGTGACACACGCTCCCGTCGCCGAGCAGGGCCTCATCGCAAGTCCACACCGGCTCGGTGCAGATGGAGTTGTCGTTTGGATCGATGTTCTGGCAGTCCGCCCCACCGCACGACCCGTCGTCGCAGAACTCGCAGTACACCGCGCTGGGATCGGTGCAGTCCGGGTCGACGACTCCGCAGCCGCAGTCACAGCCGTCGTCGCCTCCGTAGAAGCCGGGCGGGCACGTCCACCAGTCGACCGAGATCGCCTCGATGTCCTCGAGTCGCACGCAACCGCCATCTTCGACAAACGTGGTCTCCACCGGCTCTCCGGCGAGCACCACCTCTTCGAGCCGAATTCCAGACAGGCCGATGACGGTCGGCATCCCGACCTCGTCCCCGACATCGACCGTCATCTCGCCTTCGGTCGCGAGGTACTGCGTCTCCCCGTCGACGCTCAAGAAGATGCAGTGCTGGCAGTTGGCGTAGTTGGTGTCGACGGGAAAGCTGCCCGAGACGCCCTCGTAGATCTCGAGCCAGAGCGCGTCCGGTTGCTCGACCTCACCCAGCGGCGGCATGACCGTTCCGTCGACGTACTGGCCGACCGCGAAGAGCTCGAACTCGGGCCCGGGCATGATCGTCGGGCATTCGTCGGGAATCGAGGTGTCACCCGCCGAATCGTCGTCATCGTCGTCGTCCGGATCCTCGTGGGGGGGCGGCGTGGCTCCGGTGGTGGTCCCGAAGCCCTCGACACATCGGCCCGCGCGCCCCGAAGGCGCATCATCGGCGTAGCGGCGACCCGTCTCGCATTCGCCGTCGAGCACGCTGCAGGCCCCGCCCGGCTCGCACTGGCCACCCTCGTCGCAGTCGTCGTCCGAGATGCACAGCGTCGCCTCGGCGGGACAACCCCCTCCGAACGAAGCAACGAGGCCTAGCCCCGCGCCCAAGACCCACATCCGGGCAAACCGGACCACGCCTCATCGTACCAGGACCGGCGCCCAGTCGCGCAAAGGTGGTCAATCCGCCGTGGCGGCGCCTTCGCACGCCAGTGCGGCGAGATCGTTGAGCGCAAACTCCAGCCCCGCCTCGATCTCGTCCGGCGTGCTGCACAGCTCCGTGAAGCGGGTTTGCTCGTCCGGGTCGATGCTCGCGAACAGCAGGTTCGTGACCTCTTGCACTCGGCACGGCGGGGCGGCCGCGCACCCCTCGGCATTGCATTCGCGCGGTTCGGGCCGCTCGCACTCGCAGACGGGGCCGCCGAATACGGCCACCGTCACCTGCCGCGGCGTGCCGCTCTGGAACGGACCGGCGATCTGCTGGGGGTCCATCATGCTGAGATCCTCGCCGTCGCTGGCGACGATGATGAGCAGCGGGTCGTCGTCCGCGTGAAAGCCCGCATTGCAGCTGCCTTCTGCGTTGGCGTCTGCGCTCAGCGCATTCCCGATCGCGTCGATGGTGCGGTGCTCCTCGGCCGCCGAAACGTCGCCGAGGGCGCCCTGGATCAGACACGTGAAGGCAGGTACCAAGTTCGACGTCTCGTCGATGAAGGGATGCTCGCCCACCGCGCCTTCACAAGACTCGGTGAGTGGACGGATGAGCGAGCCGACCTCCGTACAGTCTTCCGCGTCGGGAAGGGTCGAGGACATTGCGTTGCTCGGTAGGCCGCCGTTGGTCGTCAATCCGATGTGGTAGGAGCCGATCGAGTCGAGGGTGTCGAGCCCGGCATCGGTCACCGCGAACAGCCCCTGGAGCAGACCTCCGTTGAGGTAGTCCGCCATCGACGAGCTCATGTCGACGACGACCAGGACATCGATGTGGTCGCACGCGTCGGGGCCTCCGGTCGTGTCGCGAACCGGAGCGCCCGTCGTCGTGTCGCTCGAGGATTCGTCGGCTGCACCGCTCGAGGAGTCCGAGCCCGCGGTGGTGGAGCTGGGCACGTCGGCGCCGCCGCTACTGTCACCGGTGCTGGTAGACCCGGTCTCGTCGTCCATCAGAGGCTGGTAAGTGCCGAAGCAGCCGGCCAGGGGCACGGTCAGTGCAGCGGCGATGGCGAGGCGCGTCACGAATGCACCTCGACTTTGCCCTTGAAGGTGCGCGCTCCCAGCTCGGGGCCGAGGCTCAGGCCACCGAGCTCACGGGACAAGCAGCGTCCCAGGGGAGAGAAGGAATACGGTGGATTGGCGGTGGCTTTGGCGACCTCGCCGGCCGCGTTGATCGTCGCTTCGATCCCGATCTGTTGTCCGTCCGCCGGCACGAAGTCGCTGCACTTCTTCGCCGCCCGTTCGAACCGCGCTCGAATCGCTCGGTCGGGGGGCGGTCGAGCCGTCTTCTTCTCGCCGGGTGTTGATCGGTGTGGTGCCGGGACGACTGCCGCCTTGGCTTTGGGCGCTTGCTTCGGTGGGGGCGATGGTTCGGCCGGTGCAGGCGGCACAGCAGGCTGGACTGGAGCGCCTTCCGGCTCGGGGCGCACGACCGCGGCGGGGGTCTTGGCTTCGACCAGTTCCTTCGCGGCCGGCAGCGCGTCCGTAGGACCCGGAGACATCACCGCGATGACGGCAACGCCCGCAAGAATGACACCGAGCCCCAGGTGCAGCCCGGTCCGACTGGGCTTGGGCGCAACGAGGACCGACCGAGCGCCTCGAAGCTCATCGGCCACCGCTTCGATCGACCGCGGTCGGTCGTCGGGCGACTTGGCGAGCATCTGCGCCACCAAGTCGATGATCGCGGGTGGGATCGCGTCGGGGGCAGGGGCCCGCTCGCGCAGCGATGGGGCCGCAACCGTGATGTGGTGGGCGGCCAGGGCCATCGCTCCGACGTCGTGAAAGGGCGGCGCTCCGGCGAGCAGCTCGAACAACAGAACGCCGAGCGAGTACACGTCCGAGCGCACATCGACGTTGCGTTCGAGCGCCTGCTCCGGCGACATGTATTGCGGCGTTCCGAGGATGCTTCCGGTGGCGGTGAGCGACTGCGTCTCGCCTTCATCGAGTGACTTCGCGATGCCGAAGTCGAGCAGCTTGAGGACCGGACCACCCGCGGAAGATCGTTCAGTGACGAACACGTTGGCCGGCTTGAGGTCCCGATGGACGAGACCGTGCTCGTGCACCGCAGTCAGTGCGCTGCAGAGCTGAAGGGCGATCTCGCGGGTGGCGGGCCAGTCCTGCGCTCCCTCGCGCTCGATGAGCTCTCCGAGGTCTTCCCCCTCGAGATACTCCATCGCGAAGAACGGCAGACCCTCGTCGGTGGCGCCAAAGTCGACGATGTCGACGATGTTGGGATGCTGAATGTTGGATGCCGCCCGCGCCTCTCGGACGAAGCGTCGCGCAAGGGCGGGACCACGAACCGCGAGCATCGGGTCCAGGATCTTGAGCGCCACCCTCCGGCCCAACTCCGTGTGCTCGGCAAGCAGTACGTGGGCCATGCCGCCGGAGCCGAGCGGTCGAAGGACGCGATAGCGACCACCGAGGATCGCGTCGGGTGCCGGAAGCTTTGGCGGAGTCCGAGACGCGAGCCGCTCGTAGACGTCGGCCGCCGGCTCCGTGCTGTCCTGCTCGCCCGTTGTGTTTGCGACGCTCACTCCGATCTGCCACGATCCTCGTGATGTTCGAGCGCCTTGGGCGCGAGCAACTCCGCTGGTCGATCATGCCCGTGGTCCTGGCGCTGTGCTCGACCTCCGTGTACGCGAGTCCCAGCGCCGATCCGGTCGACGTGGAGTCCGAGATCAGCTCCCTTCACCGACAAGGGGATATGCGCTTCGAAGCTGGCGATTACGCCGCCGCCCGAAAAATGTGGCTGGATGCCTACTCGCGGGTTCCGGCAACGACAGAGCGTTGGCCGTATCGCGTCACGCTCCTTTCGCTGGTGGTGGAGGCCGCGGTTGCTGACTTCGCACGTGGCGCCGACCCCGCGACGCTGGAGCGGGTCGACCAGGTTCTCGAGCGCGCCCTCGCGGCTGACGACCTGCCCGAGCCGATGCGGCACGCTCTCGAGATCGAGCTCCGACGGCTTCGGGCGCTGGAGCGGGTCGAACCGAGCGAGGTACCCGAGCCGATCGCCACGGTCGTCGTCGACCCAACGCCAGCGACGACCGGGAGTGTCGAGCTCGACGAGGGAACGCTTCGCGTCGACGACCGACCGCTCGGGGTCGGGTTGCTGGCGGGCGGCGCCATCGGAACGGCCGCCGGCGTCACGGCCGTAGCGATCGGTGCCGTGTTCCGTCCCCGTGCCGAGCGCCAGATTCGCGATGCTGGCGACCCGCTCGATCATCCGAACGCGCAGGCCTTCATCGACGACGAGGTTCGCAAGGGGCGAGTGTGGATCGGGGTGGGGGTCGCGGCAGCGGTGGTCGGCGTCGCCTCGATGGTCGGCGGCGCCGTCGTGCTCGCACGTGGACGGCGGGCTCGAGTCGCGATCGGTGGAGATCGCAACGGCGCGAGCGTGGCACTCCGCTTCGTCTGGTGATTCAGGTGCCCGCGACGCGGCGCTGCAGCACGAGCGTGAGGCCGAAGGCGGCGAGGGCGGGGAACACGAGGTCGATCTGACCCGTCCGGGCGATGAGCATCGCGTCCACGAGCGAGATGCCGGCGATCAAGGAGACGACGGCCGTGCGCGTGCCGGCGGGCGTGCCCTTCTTCGCGAAGTCGATCGAGCGGCTCACCCACATGCCGAAGCCCGCCACGAGCAGTCGCAGCAGCAGCGTGCCCTTGAGCAGCGACAGGCAGTAGATGATCGGCAGGTACAGGCACGCTCGCGGCCAGGCGCGGCCGAGTGTCCCCGAGTTCTCGTGCTTGGCGACGTAGGTCAGGCCGAGCACGTAGAGCAGCAGCAAGCCACCCCCGTACAGGACTGGCTCGGTGAGCGTGGGCGCAACGGAAAGGGCCGACAGCGCGTACACGCCGACGCGGCACAGGCCCATGATCGCGGGGCCGATCGGGTTGCCTTTGTGCCACAGGTCGTAGACGACGATGAGCGCGACGGTGGCGGCCGCGGCGAGCACCGCCGCGTAGGTGCCGGTGCCGACGACTGCGGTGTGTAGGCCGACGCCGCCGACACCAGCCGCAAGCATGCCGAAGCCCAGCGTCTGCACGGTGCCCTTGGAGACCTCGCCCGCCGGAATTGGTCGCTCGGGCCGCTCCTTGGCGTCCAGCTCCGCATCAAAGGCGTCGTTGAGGTACATGCCGCCGACGTAGAGCAGCGATGCCGACAACCCGAGCATCAGCACCGTGACGATCGAAGGCACGTCACCGCCCGCGATCACGAGCGCCGCGAGAACGTTGCTCCACACCGTGGGCAGGTTGGAGACGCGGCCGAGCTTGAGTGCTGTGTCGAGGGTCATGTCGCGGAGCGCGAGGCTACCACTGGCTCATTGGGACGGGCGGGCGGCGTCGAGGGTCCACTGGAGCTCGCCGGCGATGGCGTCGTCGACCGACTGCTGGCGGTGCTCGGGCGGCAAGACGTCCCAGGTGTAGGTCTCGAGCTCGAGGTGCGGCGAGGCATTTCGCGCGAGGACCTCGTCGAGTGCTTCGGTGAGGAACGCCTGCGTGTTCTCGAACGGCGGAAGCTCGCGCATGAACACGGGCACGTGAAAGTGCACGCGCCACTCGTCGGTGGCGATCCGGCCTTCGCGAAATGCTCGCAGGGCGGGCGCAAGATCGACGAAGCGCTGCAGGCCCTGCGGACCGCGGGCGACGACTTGGTGCAGGTACACATCATCGGCGAAGGCCTCGAGCGCTCGGACGTGGTCGTCGGTGACCTCGGGAATGCGAATGCCCGTGGTGACCTGAACCTTGCCGATCCGAATGCCGGCGTCGAGCAGGGCCTTGACGCTGTCGCGCGGATCCTCGAACTCGACGGCCGCATGGCAGGTATCCAGGCACACGCCGACGTGGCGGCGCAGGGCGGCTTCCGCTTGGGCATGGTCGAGCCCGGTGAACGCCGCGACGCGATCGATCGACTCGTTCGTGAATAGATGGTCGCGGAAGAAGGCGACCGTCTGCTCGATGGTCTCGAGCGCGCAGCACGGCTCGGGTTCGAGGGCGAGCACCAGCTCGACGCCTCGCGCACGGTAGCGATGCGAGAGCTCGGCGACCTGGCGACGCAGCGCCTCGGCCATGCGCTCGGCCGCGCCAGCGACGTTGCGCTCCGCGAAGCACCCCGGCACCGTGCTGATGCTCCCCATCGTTCCGGCGGGCACGAGCGCCTCGAGGGCGTTGGCAAGTCGCTGCGTGTAGAGCTCGCGCTCGCGCTCGCGCCAATCCGGGCGATAGACGGCTTGCTTCACCGTCGTGCCGTGAAAAGGACCGTAGGGAAAGCCGTTGAGCGAAAAGACGTAGAGGTCACGCGCCTCGAGCTCTTCTTTGAACTGCTCGATCGCTTCGCCCCGCCCGAGCTCCGCAACCGCTTCGTTGGAGAGCCGCAGCCCTACGCCGAAGCGCTGGTCGGGCGCGACACGGCGACGGACCTCGGGGACGTGCTCGAGCACGTTGCTCCGCGTCTGTTCCCAGCTCTCACCCGGATGGATGTTGCTGCAGTACGTCAGGTGCGGGCCGTCGGGGGACAGCAGCATGGGTCAGGCTCCGGCGACCTTGCGCAGCTCGACGATCGCCTCGCCGACCATCGCTTCGTCGATCGCGTGCACCTCGATGCCGCGGCCGATGCCTTCGAGCAGGGTCACGGTGAGCTCGCCGCCGAGGTGCTCGCGAAACTGATCGAGCCCTCGAATGACCGCGAGTCGACCGTCCGAATCCGCATCGGCCAGCGCGTCGTGCCACAGCTCGAAGCCCACGCCGAGCAGCGTGTCCCAGATGCGCTTCTGCGAGGCTTCGTCGAGCTGCCCGGTGAGCACCGAGATTCGTGAATCGAGGGCGATGCCGATCGCGACGGCCTCTCCGTGGCGCAGCTCATGTCGCGTCAGCGCCTCGAGGCGGTGGGCGGCCCAGTGTCCAAAGTCCAGCGGTCGCGCGCTGCCCATCTCGAACGGATCGCCGCATGTGCTGATGTGCTGCAGATGAAGCTCGGCGCAGCGTCGAATCATCTGCTCCATCGCGGCGGGCTCGCTCTCGCGGAGCTTGTCGCGCTCGGCCTCGAGCCAGTCGAAGAAGGGGGCGTCGCGAATGCATGCGACCTTGACCGCTTCCGCGATACCGGCCCGACGATCGCGAACGTGAAGCGTGCGGATCAGATCGATGTCGTTGACGACGGCGAACGGCGGGGCGAACGTGCCGAGAAAGTTCTTGGTGCGGAACGCGTTGATGCCGTTCTTGACCCCAATGCCGGCGTCGTTCTGCGCGAGTACGGTACTCGGTGCGCGCACGACTCTCAGTCCGCGGTGCGTGATCGCGGCGGCGTACCCGACCACGTCGAGCATTGCGCCACCGCCGATCATCAAGACGAATGCCTGCCGGTCGAGCTTGGCCCCCTGAAAACGGGCGAGCAGCGAGCCGACGAGGTCTGGGTCGTTCTTCGCCGCCTCGCCGCCGAGGATGACCAGCGGGCGATCGGTGAGCTCGAGACGGTCTGCACGGGCTTCGAACCAGGTTTCGACGTCTTCAACGAGCGTTGGCCACGCTTCGGCCACGCCTTGGTCGATGACGACGTAGACCTTGTGGCGGCGATTCGGCTCTTTGCGCGCGAACGCCCAGAGCAGGTCGTCGTTGTCCTCGGCGAACAACCCGCGGGTGAAGACGACCGGATAGTCGTACTCCACCGTAATCCGCTGGGCCTTGCAGGAAGCCGGCTCCCGCAACGGCGGGCTTTGGCCACCCATCCAGCCGGCGAGCATAGCAACTCGCGCTTGGGTATGCTGCGGCCGTGGCGGAGGCAAGCGTTCAGGACTGGCTCGAGGCGTTCATTCGCGACCATGGTGGCGTTGCTGGCACCGTTCACGCCGTGAGCGAAAGCGACGCCGACGTGCTCGAGATAGCCGCTTCGGTCAACATTCCGCCCAAGGTCGTGGAGGTCACGAGGCGGATCCCCCGCGGCAAAGGCATGGCCGGGCTCGCGCTCGAGCGGGATGCCCCGGTGCAGACTTGCAACCTCGAGAGCGACGACAGTGGGGACGTGCGACCCGGCGCCAAGGCCGTGAATGCCCAAGCTGCCGTGGCGCTGCCGGTGCACGGAGACGACGGGGTCGTGCGCGCGGTGGTCGGGATCGCGTACCTGGGCGAGCGCGAGCTGCCCGAGGACGAGATCGCGACGCTCACTGCCTCGGCGAAGAGCTGCCCGAGCTGATGCGGTGACACCCGTCACGGCTCGGCGGGAACAATCGGCGACGCAGATTCGTAGACCGGCCCAGTGCGATGGGTGGCGTTGGGCGTGGTTGCTGTGCTCTCGGGTTGCGGAGTCGTTTGCGACGACGCGTGCGAGGCGGAGAAGTTCGACGCGCGCACGGGACAGACCCCGGTCGAGACGTGGGCCGAGGCGAAGAAGGTGCTCGAAGCATTGCCGACGGTCCGCTATCGAGACCTGCCCGAGGCCTACGTCGAGCGCAGCGGACAGGACCGCAGTCCGTTCGCACGGCGACTGCGAAGGCGAACCTACGTAGTCGTCGACGGCGACGCTCGCCACCGGTTCATCGCCGGGCGGACTCGGCTCTCGGCGCTGATGGGCGGTGACGAGAAGTACCTGCTGGTCGATCCCCGGTTGGTGCGCACGCTCGTCCGCCTGCGTCACTGGCTGAAGAAGGAAGGCTACGACCCGGACGGCTACGTCGTTCGCGAAGGGTTCCGCCCGCCCACCCTCAACGAGGACGTCGGTGGCGCGCCCAAGAGCCGGCACATCTACGGCGAAGCGGTGGACTTGGTCCGCGGCGACCTCGACCGCGACGGCGACGAAGACCAGGACGACAAAGCGATCCTGCTCCGAGCGGCCGAAGCGGTGATCGGCAATCGCGGTGGTGTGGGGCGCTACCCGGGCTCGGAGACCGTGCACATCGACGTTCGCGGGCGCCGAGCCCGGTGGGACTCCTACTGAGGCGTTTTCGAGCCGCCGCGGTTGCGGCCTCCGCGAGGATCCCCGATTCTGTGGAGCAAGGTGCGGCGCTGGTTGAAGATCCTCGGGGCGGGCTCGCTGGTGGCAGTGGTGGTCGCCTGTCTCGCGCACTCGCGGCAGGGCTTCGACTCGAACTTCGGTGAGGTGCGACTGGGCGAGTCCGCGATCGTCGACCGGGGGACCGGTGAGCCGTACTCGGGTCGGCTGATCGCGCGCGGTGACGAGATCAATACGGTCGGATGCTGGGTTCTGTCGGACACGCCCCTCGAGCCCGCGTGTCGAGCTGAGGCCGTCGGGCTGATCCTCGATGCGCCCGTCGAGTCGGGGCACCTGCACGGTGTCGTGTCGATTCGCGCCGATTTGACTTCGGACCAGTTCGGTCCCGCCGTGCAAGAGATGTTCGGTGACCTGTCCGGGCTGGCCCAAACGGCCGTACCCACGGTGGAGGTCGCGCGCGCCCACTTCGTCGACGGCAAGCTGGAGGGCAAGGTCGAGATGTTCGAGCCTTCGGCCGATCCCACCGCGTCCACCCTGCGAGCCGAGGCCACCTTCGTCGGCAATCGGCTCGAGGGCATCGCACGCGAGTACAAGGCGGGGTCGGGCTCCCCTTCGCGCGAGCTGAGCTTCGCGGCTGGCGTGCGCTCCGGTCCACAGCGCCGTTTCTTCACGGACGGATCGCTCGCCGAGGTCGTCCACTACGTCGACGGCAAACCGGACGGCGAAACCGTTGCCTACTACGCCGATGGCTCGGAGCGTCGCCGTGGGGTGTGGAAGGCGGGCGAGCGCGTCGGGGTTTGGGAGGCGTGGTATCCGGACGGCGCGAAGCGTCGGCGCGAAGCCTTCGATGGTTCGTCACCGCACCTGCAGCAGTGGTACAGCAACGGCGAGCTTGCCCTCGAGGCCAACGGAGACGAGATTCGAGAGCTGCCGCCGCACGGCCTCGTCGTCGAGTACTACGACAGCGGCCAAGTTCGCTCGAAGCGGCACTACGACCACGGCCTGGAGCACGGGGCCTTCGAGGTCTTCTATCAGGACGGCGGTCGCTGGGAGCGGGGCGCCCACCTGGCGGGAGTGCCCGATGGCGACCACGAGAAGTGGTGGAAGAACGGCCGCGCCGCGCTGAAGGCCCACTACGTCGGTGGTCAGCTCGAGGGGCAGTACGAGCGCTGGTATGCGAGCGGCGAAGCCTGGGAAAAGGCGACTTACCGCGCAGGCGAGCGCGTCGGCGACTACCGCAAGTGGTGGAAAAACCGCGCCCTCGCGCACGAATACCGCTACGTGGAAGGCAAGCTGGAGGGCGACTATCGGACCTACTACGACAACGGGGCCAAGTGGGCCGTCGGCGAGTTCCGAAGCGGCAAGCCCGTTGGTCAGCTCCGTCGGTGGTTTCCCGACGGCCGGCTCGGCTACCTGATGCACACCGAAAACGGCCGCCCGCACGGCCCCTACAAGCGCTGGTGGGCAGATGGGTCGACGCGGCTCGAGGCGACCTACGCCAACGGCAAGCTCGATGGCGAGTTTCGTAACTGGCTCGAAGACGGCACGGTCTACGAGGTCGCGACCTACGAGGCCGGCAAGAAGATCGCCACGACCCTCGAAGAGGGTCAGCGAAGCACAACAAGGTAGGCGATCAGCACGATCGTCCCCGCGCCCGCCGCGAGCACGGCTCGACTCGCCCAGGCTCGGCGCTCGAGCATTGCGGTGGCGCCGACCAGAGCCGTCGTGATGACGCCGAATGCCAGCGCCTGAGACGGCAGCGTCAGCGCCGCTTCGAACCCGAGCAGGAGGAACAGCGCGATCGAGATCAACGCCAGCAAGACCGCCGCGCGTCGGAGGACGCTCGCGGACACCGAGGGGCGGAACTTCGAAGTCCGCGCGCCCGGTTTGTCGCCCACGCCATCGGGGGTCCACGCTGGATGGGCCACCAAGGCGTAGAGCTTGTCCCGCCAGCTCGTTGCCCGTGCCGCGAGCTCGCCGATCCGCACGAAGTGCTCGACGTTGGCCCACAGCGGGTTGAAGCTGCGCAGCGGCGTCGTCGTTCCGTAGGTCGGCGACCGACGCTCGGGCTCGAACGTTCCAAACATGCGGTCCCAGAACACGAACATCCCGCCGAAGTTCTTGTCGAGATACTCCGGCTCGATCCCGTGGTGTACCCGGTGATGCGACGGCGTGTTCAACACCCACTCGAACGCGCGAGGCAGTTTGTCGACCAGCTCGGTGTGCAACCAGAACTGGTAGAAGAGATTGAGACCGAAGCTGATCAACGCGACGTCCGCCGGCACGCCCACGATCGCGAGCACGCAGAAGAACGGGGTCCAGGTGAGTGGCTCGATCAGCGGCTGCCGCAGCGCGACCGCGAAGTTGTAATCCTCGCTGTGGTGGTGCACCGCGTGCACCGCCCACATCGCGTTGACGACGTGGCTGATCCGGTGCCAGACGTAGTAGCCGAGGTCGACCCCGAGCACGCCGATGACCCAAGGCCAGACGCTGCCCGCCTCCCACCGGATTAGGCTCGCGTGCTCGTACACGAACCAGTAGGTCGCGAGCGCGATCAGCCGGAGGATCAGCTCGAGTGCTTGGTAGCTCGCGCCGCAGGCGATGTCGGCGGCCGCGGTGCCGAAGTGGTAGGCGTCCCGGCGTCCGCGGCGATGTAGCAACCAGCGCTCGACGAGGATCGCCGCGCCGAACACGGGCAACGCCAACGCCAGCGGGTTGAGCTCAGGCACCAGCTCGCTTGGGGTCAGCCCTTCGCGGCTTGATTGGCCCGCGCCGCGAGCTCACTGCCCCACGAGGCACCGCTCTCTGTCGCATCGCGGGCAGCGCCGGCGCGCACGGCTGCACCGATCGTCCCGGCTCCGGCTCCGCCCTTCTGGGCCAGCTCGAGGCGATCCTTGACCGAGACCGTCTCGTCCCGGTCCGACGAAAGCGCCTTGATCTCTTGCTTGCGAGCGGCGATCTCTTCTTCGAACTCTTCGATTTCCGTCTCGAGTCCCGCGATCCGATCGTTGATGCGATCGTGGCGCTTCTCGGCGTCGGCGATGATGCTCGCGATGTCGACGTTGAGAGACTCCAGCGTTTTCTTCACGACGCTGACGACGAGCGGGATGTTGTCCTCCGGCAGCTGCCGCATCAGCTCGATCGCGTTTTGAATTCCGTAGCTCGGTCGCGCGGGCTCGGCGGGCGCAGCCTTGGTCACGACCTTCGGCTTGGGCTCGGGCTTGGGCTCCGGTTTGGGCTCCGGCTTGGGCTCGGGCTTGGCTGCCCTCACGGGCTTGGCCGGTTGCGGCTGCGGCTCTGGTTCTGGCTCGACACTCTTTTTCCCGAACAACCCCATCCTGACCTCCGTCTGCGAACCGCCACTATAGATGATCGAGAGTCGACAAAGCGAGCACGCGTTCGCCGCTCCAGCCGGCCTCAGGGCAGGCTCAGCCGGACCTTGGTGGTCTTGCTCCCCCTCAGAATGCTCGTACCGGGCTCTGGGTTCCGGTACGAGTACTGGATCTTTGCGTTCAGTGTCTGATTGCGGGGCAGTTTGGGGTCGAGCTCCACCAGCACGTCTGCCTCGTGCCGGAAGCCGGCCCAGAGATCGCCGAGCAGAAAGCCTACAGTCCGGTTGTCTTCCGAGGCCGTCCCCTGGCGCCCGCCGAGCACGCGCATGCCTTCGGGGAACGTCAGCGACAGGCGAGCCCCCAAGAAGTGCGTTCGCGGGATGTCCCGGATGATGCGCCTGACGGCAGCATCGATTTGTCCCGTGGATGACGCTCTGTGCACCTGTTCGACCGCGGTGAACGGCCCCGCGTCGACATCGCGCCCGATCAGGAGCAGCTGCACCCGCAGGCCCAGGGTCTCGAGCCGTTCGGCGACGCGTGCGAGCCCATCGTCGTCGTCGGCCCAGCTTCGAGCCGCGGCGACGATCACGACGTTGGGTCCCGCGATGTCCGCGAGGGCCGGTCCGACGGCAGCGGGCTGCTCTTGCGCACCGGCGTGCTCGATCGCCGCCAGCATTCGCCCCCGGTTGCCGCTCGTCATGGGGTTTTCCGGATGCCCCGTGGGCTCGGTGCTCAGTGACACCATGGTGACCCTCGCCATCCGGCCGAGGCCCTTCACGAGCTTGCGGGCGGCGGCCTGGGTCAGCGCCGCGCGAGCCGAGTCGTGACCACCCGTCGCGTCGACGGCGATGGTGACCTCGGTGAGCAGCCTGGCCGAGCTTCCGTGGGCGTCGACGTTGATGCGGAGCCACTGCAGTCCTTCGGTGGTCGGTTTGCCGAGTGGCTTGGCGATGATGGAGAGGCGCTGCTTGCCACTGGTGCCGCGCAGCCGGGTGCGTTCTGCTGTCGTCGTGCGGGACGGGTCGCGCGGCGGCAGGTAGTAGGGCGGCGTGACGAGCTTCGGGTCCAGGGAGGGCGGACCCTCCGCCACTTCGGGCGCAGGGGCAGTCTCGCGTTGGGGCAGTGGCATCGCCGACGAAGGGGGCGTGCTGTTGTTCGGCACCGGGGTGCTCGAGCACGCCAGCAGCACCGTCGCCAAGGCGCAGGCGCGCTTCATGGCTCGCTCCACTCGAGCTCCACCGTCTCGACTGCTTGTGCGGAGGTGCCGCTGGGGTCGAGGTAGCGTAGGCGGACGCTCACCACAGGCGCGCCGGGTTCGAGGCCCTCCGGAATGTCGAGGTAGAGCGTGCGGGTGACGGCCTGGGCTGCGAATAGGTTGCCGATGTGAATCTGCCCGAGCTTTCGGCTTCGGCGCAGGCTGAGCTCCTGGGCGCCGACGATCTCCGCGTCCCCGTGGAGCTCGAGCTCCACCATCGCCAGCCCTCCCACCACGCGCCGCCAACGAGCGATGTCAGTGGCGACCGCGTCTTGCACGTCCACGGACGCCGAATGGAAGCGCCCCTTGGTGACTTCCGCGAGCGTCTCGAGGTTCCGCGCGCCCGTCGTGTCGTCCAGCGAGAACGTGGTGACCTCCGTGTACTCGTGACGGATCCGATTCGCCGCGCGCTCGAGTCGCCTCGCTCGCTCCTCGGCCGTCTGTTTGGCGTCCTCGGATCCGCCAGCAGAAGCCACCACCACGAATCGCGCCGCCGCCTCGAACGGCGCGTGGCTGGCTTGGGCCGCCGCCAACCACGCGCTACTCGCCAGCGGAGTGGGTTTGCCGGTGGGCAGCGCGTCGAGCTTGGCGTGCATGTCGGCCCGGCTGTGCTCGTCGACCGCGGTCGATTCGAGCAGCACCACGTTGGGCGCAGCCAAGCCGACGATCGCGAGATGAGCCCCGTTGGGCATGGCGTCGATCGTCGCGCGGGCGACTTCGACCGCGCGTGTGCGTTGGGCCCCGGTCACGCTCAGGTCCACGGCGAGCACGGCGGAGATCGGAACGGTCGGGGGGGTCCCCGTAGGTTCGACCGTGACTTCGACGCGCCGCACACGACCTTCGGGAAACGCCCACGCCGGCGCGAGCTCGACGCCCAGCCAGTCGCGATCGGGCGTTGGAGTGAGATCGAAGCGACGACGGAACGCCGCGGCCTCGAGCACGTCGAGGTCTTCGTCCGCGCTCGCAATCTCCTTGGTGCGAGAGCAGAGCGCGACGGTGAGGGCGTGCCCGCGAGCGTGCGCATACACGAGATACCGCTTCCCGAGCTGCAGCGTCATCTCGCACGAGGTGTCCTTGCCCAGCACCGATACACCGGCGAGCTGCCCGAGCCGATCCTGGCCCTTGTAGACCTTCTCCACGCGAAGCACCTGCTGCCGGCTCCTGCCTTCGTAGCTCGCCAGCGACGTGCCCTCGAAGACCACGGCGGCATCCTTCACCGCGTCGGCAACCGAGCGTCGCCGGCAGCTGCAGGCCTCCGCGGTGCTCGGAAACGCAAATGACCCGACCACCGACAGCAGCCCGACGAGTGCAAACCACCTCAGCGCCCGTGGCAGCATCGAACGCATTGTCACCTCCGGATCCACGGAGGACCAGACCCGGTGGTTCCAGTCCCGTCGAACTCGGGCATGATTGGCGGCGATGGCCTGGTGGCTGACGGTCTATTGCGCGCGCGAAATCGGAGGACTGGAACCGGCGGACCTCCTGGCGGGGCTTCGGGATCTGGATCGGGATGCGCCCGCAGGTGTGGACTACTGGACGCTGGCCGAGGACTACGGCATCGAGGACACGGCGCTGGTCGACGCGGCGCTCAACGTGCTCCGGGTCGATGCGACGGGCAAGGGCATCGACTGCGAGGTGCGCTACCAAGCCGGCGACGATGCGCGGCCGGTGGTGCTGCACGTCTGGGACGACCCGGAACGCGTGGCGGAGGAGCTCGAAGAGGCTGCCGACGTTCGCAGTCCTCCCGAGCAGATTGCCGAGCGTCTAAAGCAGACCAAGGCGATCGTCGGCATCGAGCTCGGCGCATCCCAGCTGGAGGACATGGGCGTCGTCATCGCCTACGAGGTCGCGCGTTGGCTCGCTCAGCGCGGCGATGGCTTGATCGTGGACGACGACGAAAGCTGGCAGGTCGTTCGCGACGGGGCTTGGGTCTCGGTCTGAGGGTTACTCGGTCGCCGACCGCCAGAGGCCGGAGCGGTCGCCGTCGCTGACGCGATAGAGGACGTCGCTTCCGACATACTGATAACGTGTCAGAGAGGCGTCGGAATCCAGGCGCAGCCGCTCCCCAGGATCGGTCGCGACGAACAGGTCCCCGACGTAGGAGGACTCGGAGACCTTGCGTCGCCAAGTGCTCCAAGCCACGCGCCCATCGAAGTGCATCCATGCCCCGCTGACACCGTCGGCAACGATCCTCGGGGCGCCTCCGTCATACGGCTGCGACCACAGGTCGCCCTCGGCGTCCTCGCACGATCGCTTGCGCAGCACGTCGAGGCCTTCGGTCCACCACGCGCGGCTGCAGATGTGGCCACCAGCCGACGGCCCCAACGGGATGGCGGCCTCGTCTTCGTCGTTCCAGACGTACGACATGTTCGAGCCGTCTCGCTCATGAAGGATCCCGTCGACTCCGGGCCGGGAGAAGACCACGTCGATCTTCGGCGGAAGCGGATGAATCGTCGCGTCGTCGACGTCGACGAGCATGCGATCCGAATCCGCTGGCTCGGCGAGCGCATACGGAAACTCGCCCCAGAGCATGTCGCCTTCGTAGAGCACGGTATCGCTGCCCGTGGTCATGTCGCGCACGTGCACCGGAGCCGGGCCGTCTCCATCATCACCGTCCCCGCGCTCTTTCCAGTAGAGCTTTGTGGCGGTGGGGCTCAGCCACGCCCAGTCCGCGTTTTCCTCGAGGACCGAGCGCTCGCCTGTGACCAAGGACAGCTCGGTCAGCTGGTGCTCGACGTTGACGTAGTAGACGGACTCGCCCACGGTGACCAGGCTCGTGTCGCATCCGTGGAAGCCAATCGAACACGAGCCCACCATCAGCTCGAGATCGTCTGCGAGCAGCTCTGCACCTCGCTGCGTGCTGGTGGGGTCCCGCCGAATCCACAGCTCACCGCTGTCGCGGTTGGATGCGAGCCAGCCGTGCTCCGTTGCGAGGATCGAGCACCCGACATCCTCGAACAGCGCAACAGGCTCGGCGACCCCGGTCGGATCGATCCGGACGATGTCTCCGTGGGGCGTGAGCCACTCGTAGGCGTCGCAGGCCACGAGATGCTCGTCGTGCCAAGGGTGGACTTCGAGGTCGCGCGCGACCAGTCGGGGACTCTCGCCGCATCCCCCGACGACCCAGGTCTCTGCCGGATCGGCGTCTTCCTCCGCCCAGTTGAACGCGTACACGCGCACCAGCAGCTCGTCGCCGAACTGCTGTGCCGTCGATCCCCGATCGGGTCCGTGTTCGAGCACGCGCACCGGGCCATCCTCGCCGCACGTCGCCAGCCTGGCGAGCGGCTCCTCGATCGCGGGTCCGCAGGCGCTCGTGGCAAACGCCAGCAGCCAGCCGAACCTTCTCGCTACCGCACCATCCATGGTGCGTCGACGATACCCTGGTAGGGTTGTTCCCGCATGGATCAGGCGCCGCCCAGCTCACCGGTGACCGATGACGTTCGGATCGCACAGATTCGGCCGTTGATCCCGCCGGCCCTGCTGATGGAGGAGCTGCCGGCCTCCGACCGCGCGCGCACGGTCGTCTCGAAGGGGCGGGCCGACGTGGGACGTGTGCTGCGGGGCGACGACGATCGGCTGCTCGTCGTCGTCGGCCCGTGCTCGATTCACGATCCCAAGGCGGCCCGAGAGTTCGGCTCGCTCGTCGCCGACGCGTCCGAGAAGTACGGCGACGATCTGATGATCGTGATGCGCGTCTACTTCGAAAAGCCGCGCACCACGGTGGGCTGGAAGGGCCTCATCAACGACCCGGGGCTCGACGAGTCGTTCAACATCAACCGCGGTCTTCGCGAGGCGCGAGGTCTGCTGCTCGACCTTGCGGAGCGCGGCGTGCCGGCGGGCACCGAGTTCCTCGACACGATCACCCCGCAGTTCATCGCCGACCTCGTATCGTGGGGCGCGATCGGAGCCCGCACCACCGAGAGCCAGGTCCATCGCGAGCTCGCGTCCGGCCTGTCGATGCCGGTGGGCTTCAAGAACGCGACCGACGGCGGCATGCAGGTCGCCGTCGATGCAGTCTGGGCCGCCCGCGACCCGCACGTGTTTCTCTCGGTCACCAAGCAAGGCATCTCGGCGATCGTGCGCACGCAGGGCAACGATCGCTGCCACATCATCTTGCGCGGGGGGCAGGGCGGTCCGAACTACGATGCCGAGTCGGTGGCCGCGGCGTTGGAGTGCCTACGCACGTCGAAGCTTCCCACGCGGTTGATGATCGACTGTAGCCACGCCAACAGCGGTAAGGATCACCGGCGGCAGCCGGCCGTGGCGTCCGCGATTGCGGCCCAGCTCGCCGCTGGAAACCAAGAGATCTTCGGGGTGATGCTCGAGAGCAACCTCGTCGCCGGGCGCCAGTCGCTCGGCAACGGCAAAGACCTCACCTACGGCCAGTCCGTCACCGACGCGTGCATGGACTGGTCGATGACCGAGCCGGTGCTCGACTCGCTCGCCCAAGCGGTCCGCAAGCGCCGCGGCTAGAGCTTGCGACGGACCGCGGCCAGAAGGATCAGCGCCGCCCAAACCGGCGCGTCCGAGCCGTTCGTCCGACAGCTGCACCCGCCCGAGTCTTCGTCCTGAGCACCTGAGCCCGACTCGTCGCTCGCGGCGCCATCGGTCGCCCCACCGGCGTCATCGTCGTCGTCGTCATCATCGTCGTCATCGCCGTCGCCGGGACCGGGGCCGTCGGTCGCGCCATCGGTGCCGTCGAGCCCGCCGTCCGCGTCGTCGTCATCATCGTCGTCGTCATCGTCGTCGTCACCCGGGGGCACAGGCGCGGCCTGACACGGCCCACCGCCCAGCTCGTCCCAGCCGATGTCCGGCGCATCGCCCTCGAACGGCAGCCCAACGTCGAGGCCCGCATCGACCCACGGGCTCCCGTCCACCAGCCGGTACTCCGCGTCGAGCATCGGGTCGTCGAGCACGTCCTCCGCGGACCCGATCTCGTTGTCCGCCACTATCCAAAAGCCGTTGTGCGACGCCTCGAAGTCCCCGTCGCTTTCGATCTGCGTCGCGTTGATCCACGCGTTGTTCCGGATCACGCCGTTTTGCACCGACGCCCCCTCGAGGCGCAGGCCATCACCGTCCACGTCGACGAACGTGTTGTTGAAGACGTCTGCCCCGTCCGTGCCGTCGAACTTCAGCGCGTACTGCTCGAACCCCACCATCAGGTTGTTCGAGAAGGTGATCGTTTCGATCGTCCCGCCATCCTCGCCGCGAAACTCCACCCCGGTGAAGCCGTCGGACATCTGATTGCAGCTGACCTCGATGTTCGCGGGGCCCTTCTGAAAGACGAGCGTCTTGTTGTCGAAGAACCCCCACATCACGTTGTCGCGGATCAGCAGGCCATCGGCGTTCTTGACGTCGACGGCGTTCTCCGTCCGAGCGATCGCACCCGTGTAGTAGATGAGGTTGCGCTGGATCGTGGTGTCGATGATCGTGCGCTCGACGCTCTGCGAAAACAGCTGCACCCCGTCGCCGCTGCAGTCGAACAGCTCGTTGTCCTCGATCGTCCAGCGCTCGGCGCCGGGGTTGAGCACGATGCAGTGCGCGTCGCTGTCCCCCGCGTCGTAGTTGTGGATCATGCAGTTGCGGATCGTGACGTCGACGCCGCCGCCATCGACGCCGTCCCGAGTCCCGCCACTCATGTCGAGCCCGTCCAGGACCACCCGCGTGCCGTTGATCTGGATCCCGTCGGTGTCGGGCGGGGTCTCGATCGTGAGCCCGACGATCTCCCAGTCGCTGCCGTCGATGTCGATCGCACCCTGCAGCACTGCGGCGCCGGGCTCGACCGACTCGATGCGAATCGGACTGCCCTCCATCCCGCTGGTCGTGAGATCGAGGTCTTCGACGTACGTCCCCGGGTGCACGAGCACCGAGTCCCCGGCCTGCGCCGCTTCGATCCCCTCCGCGATCGTCGCGTACGTCTGACCCGCGCCGACGTCGAGGTCCACCCCGAGCGTCAGCAATGCAATGAGCAACCCCGTCCCCATGGGACGAGTTTACTCGGTCTTTCCGGAGTCCGTCGCGGCTTGTTCGCCCTCTGCCTCGTCGCTGTCGGCTTCATCAGCCTCTTCGGCGTCCTCGCCGAGCACATCGCCGGTCGAGGGGTCGTGCAGCCAGCCTTTGGTCGCGTCGCCATCGGCGACCTCGACTGCCATCACCAGGCGCCCGTCCGAGATCTCCAGCTCGATCTCTCGGATCGAGCCCACGTCGTAGCTCGACTCGGCGAGGGCGATGACATCCGCCAGGGTTACGCCGCTGCTGCCGAGTTGCTCGGCCAGGGTCGGAAGCATCGCGGCTTCCTCCTCGTCGAGCTCTTCGTCCTTCTCGACGACGATCTCACCGGACTGAGGATCGAGGTACAGCTCCTTGATCACGCCCTCGACGAGAAACTCGACCTCGAGCAGCTGCTTGCCGTCGACCGTCTCGATCTCGATCTCAATGGCCGGGGCACCCGGGTACTTCTCCGCCGCGATCTTCAGTGCATCCGTGAACGAGAGCGACTGTCCCTCGACGGCCGGGCTCGCGCCGGCATCCACCGGAGTCTCCACCGGGCGGTCCTTGCCGCAGCCGAATGCGGGCACAACAAACAAGGCAGCGATCAGCGCGACGCGAGGGGCCATGCGATCGGCCTACCACACGCCTCGCCGGGGGAGCGCGCAAAGATCGGGGAACGACGATTTCGTCACGCTTGGGCGAGCAGCTTCTCGCTGATCTCCCACAGCTTCTCGGCCGACTCGTCGCTGCACGCGTGCGGGTCGACACCGAGCCAGCGGGAGGTTGCAGAGCCCTCCTCGGTCGGCTTGGCGACATCGCAGTCCTCGCAGTAGACGCCGGACTTGCCGTCGAGCTTGGGTGACGTCGCCGCCCACAGCGTGGTCGAGCAGCCCTGCTCCGGGGTCTTGAAGCCCGACTTGGCCATTTCGCTGGGTTCGCCGTTTTCCTCGATCCAACCCAGCGCAACCATCTCTTCCTTGGGCAGATGACGCTGTAGCGGCGTAAAGATCCCACCGGGATGCACGGCGAACGCGAGGCCGCCTGTGTCTTTGAGTCGCCGCGACAGGCCGTTCGCGAACAAAGCGTTCGCCGTCTTCGACTGCCCGTACGCCTGCCACTTGTTGTAGTCGTCGCGCTCGAACTGGATGTCGTCCCAGCGAACGTCCGAGATCTTGTGGCCGGTCGAGGAGAGAGCCACCACCCGCGCGCCGCTGGACTTCTGCAGCAGGGGCATGAGGGCCTGGGTCATCGCGAAGTGGCCCATGTGATTGACCCCGAACTGTGACTCCCAGCCCGGCCCCAGTCGAGTCTCGGGGCAAGCCATGATCCCGGCGTTGTTGATGAGCATGTCGAGTCGCTCGAGCTGCCCGACCATCGCCTCACCGAACGCGCGCACAGAAGCCAAGTCCGAAAGGTCGAGCGCGGCCGTCGTCACGTTGCCCTCGATCCCAGCAAGGGTCTCCTTTGCCTTCTCCGGCGAGCGGACGGGCACGACGACCGACACCCCCTTCGCAGCCAGGGCTCGTGTCGTCTCGAGGCCGATGCCGCTGTAGCCTCCCGTGACGATCGCCGTCTTACCGCTGAGATCGAGGTCGGCAATGACGACCGCGCCGTCGGTCTTGGCGGGGAAGCCGGAGTTGGTCGGGACTTGGTCGGTGATGGCCATGGGCGCGAGAGTCTCGCACGCCCTGGCCCGGAATCTGCCGTGATACTTTTGCACCGATGGTGCGTCGCCAAGAATGGATCTCACTGGCTGCGGTCCTGGTCATTGGATTGGGTTGCGGCAAGGAAACCGGGGCCAGCAATCCGCCCGGAGAAGCCGCAGCGGCCGCCGACGATGGCTCGGCCGTCGAGGACGCGCCGGCGGACGATGTTTCGGACGACGCCGTCGAGGACGCACCCGAAGACGAGGGGCCAGATGCTCCGCCCGAGGACTACGTTTCCGAGGCGTTGCTCAAGCTCGAGCTCGTGCGAGGCAAGACGAAGATCGAGCATCCGGGCTACATGGTCGTGCCGGGCGAGGCGGTCACCATCGTGATGACCAAGGGCGGCCACACCCACGAGGTGGACTTCCTGTTCAACCCCGGGGACGCGGGGTTCGACGTCGAGGTCGAGTACCGCGACAACGGCAAGAAGCTCATCAGCGAGAAGACCACCGCCGAAAAGCAGAAGTGGTTCGTGCTCAAATCGGGGAAGGCCAAGCTCTCGCTGCACATCGATCCGGACGCCAAGCGCCCCGACGAAGTGGAGCTCGGCGAGGGGGATGATCCCCTCGACAGCATGGACTGACCGGTCCGAATTAGCCGGGGCGAAAACGCACCCTGTGGTGAGAGACATTTCGAATTTTTCGCGGTCTGATATTTGCGTCTTGCCCGGTCGTAGATAAGCTACGCCGGCGTGCAAGAACACCGTCCAGAGGGGCGTGCAGCACAACTGCGTCAGACCTGGGAGTGTCTGAAGCAGCGCTCCGACGGCGTGGCAGAACGGTTTGCCGCACGCGTCGGCCAGGCAACGATTCATGAGTTGGAGACCGCGCCGAGCAAGTCGTGGCTGCCGGTCGAGTACGACGTGCTGATGGTCGAGGAAGTGTTCGCGACGTCGGGGCAACAGGGCCTCGTCGAGCTCACGCAGTGCTCGATCACGCAGACCATCGACACGCCCGTGCTGCAGACATTTCTGCAGGAAGCGCTGCGTGTGTTCGGGCCCGGGCAGGGCACGGTGATGCGCGCCGCCACGCGAGTGTACGAGCACTTGTATCGAAACTGCGGCGTATGGCGCTTCGACGAAGTCGACGGCACGATCGCGCACGACGGTGCGCCGGAGTCGATCCTGTCGAGCGAGGCGTATATCGAAGTGCTCGGCCACGCACTCCAGGCGGTCGTCGAAAAGCTGACCGGCTCGGGCTCGGTGAGCGTCACCCGCGAAGGCGACAAGCTCCGCTTCGCAGCGAGCTGACTCGCCCTAGAGGCCGTCGAGCGCTTCGCGAATGTGCTGGAGGATCACGTCCGGCTGAAACGGCTTGGTGAGCACCCGGGCGCCGATCGGAACGGCGTGTCCCTCGGCCCGCGTGTCTCGGTAGCCGCTCGTGAAGATGACCGGAAGGTCCGGACGATGGGTACGCATCGTCTCGTACGCTTCGGGTCCCGTGGCGTTGGGCATCACGACGTCGAGGATGACGATCTGGATCCGCTCGGCGTCTTGCTCGAACAGCTTGACCGCCTCGGCGCCGTCCGTCGCAAGCACGACCTCGTAACCCGCCCGGCGGAGGCACTTGAACACGACGTCGCGCACCAACGCGTTGTCCTCGGCGAGCAGCACGACCTCGTTGCCGCCCTCGGCCGGAGCCGGCGGGGGCAGCGGAGGTGGGTGTTCTTCGAGTGAGGCGAGCGGGAAGTAGATCCGGAAGGTCGTGCCAGCCCCCGGCGTGGAGTTGACGTGAATCGAGCCCCGGTGCTGGCGAACGATTGCGTTGGCGGTCGCAAGCCCCAGGCCCGTGCCTTCGCCGGCGCCCTTGGTGGTGAAGAACGGTTCGAACGCCCGCTCCTGCACCTCTCGGGTCATGCCTTCCCCATTGTCGTTTACCGTGAGCTGGACGACGTCGCCGCGTGGTGCCCAAGTCGGCGCGTTGGGGCGCGGTCGCTCGATTCGCATCTTCTGGGTGCGAAGGGTGAGTCTGCCGCCGCCCGGCATGGCGTCGCGAGCATTGAGCACGAGGTTGAGCATCAGCTGCTCGAGCTGGGTTGCGTCTGCCTCGATCTCCGCACCCTCCGAATTGGACTCGAAGTCGATCTCGATGTTGGCCGGGATCACGCGGCGGGCGAGCTCGACGACGCGCTCCACCGCACGGTCGAGCGCGAGGGGCGTGTGGTGGGCCTGGTCTCGGCGCGCCAGTCGGCGGATCTGGGCGATGAGCTCCACGCCGCGCTCGGCCGCTTCCTCGACCTTCTGCAGGTGTCGCTCACGCGCGTCGGGGTCGTCCGCGTTGTCCCGGGCGAACTTGGCGTTGGCCTGCATCGCCATGATCAGGTTGTTGAGATCGTGCACGACCCCGCCGGAGAGTCGGCCGATGGCGTCCATCTTCTGCGCCTGGAGTAGCTGGAGCTCGAGCGACCACGGCTTGGTGATGTCACGGGCGAACACAGCGAAGCCCTCGAACTCGTGCTCGTGAATCAACGGACCCACGCGCGACTCGAACAGCAGGGTCTTGCCGGCCCCGTCGACGTGGGTGCTCTCGAACGTGTCGGGAATCAGCGTCTGTCGCACCCGGTCCAGGCACGTGCGAACGGCAGAGCGCTGCTCCGGCTTGAGGTGGGCATAGATCGACGCCCCCTCGAGCTGAGGTGTGGTCGTGCCCGGTAGCGGGCGATTGGCGTAGCGAATGATCCCGTCGGCATCCAAGAGCAGGACGAGGTCGGGCGAAGCCTCCGCGATCGAGCGAATGGCGGTGCCCAGCTCCTTCGGCAGGACCATCCCGGCCACTTTGCCGCACCGCGGCGGAGCTTGCTAGAGCACCGAACAGTTCGATTCCCCAGGCTGATGCACGCCTGGGACCGTCCCTGGCGGCGTCGCGAGGCACTCGTAGTGTGCCCGACACAACTTCGGCCACGCTCCTACCCAGGAACGGTCCCAGACGCACCTCAACCCGCGGAATCAAACTGTTCGGTGCTCTAGCTGCCCGTCAGAAACGAAGTGTGGCTGCGGCCCCGAAGTGTCCGCCGCCGATCGCCGGGGTTACGGCCACGGTACTGAACCCTCCTCGGGTCAGCCGATTCCTTCGCGAGTAGCCGACGATTGCAAGGGCGAGGCCGATGCTGGCGATTGCACCGCCCGTGATGAACGAGCCGAGCATGACTCGACGGCGCGTCTCGGCCTGACGCAGCGGTCGTTCTTGGTCGACGCGGTACGTCGCCTCTTCCGCCTCGACGAGCTTGCGCCGGTACATCGACATCGCCGGTAGGCCGATACCTGCCCCGGCGATGAACCCCACGCCCATCAGCGCCAGGCCCGTGTGCGCGGTGGACTGAGCACGCTGGTACTCCGCGTGCAGCACCGGGTCGCTGAGAATCTCGCGCATGCGCACGGCTTCCGGATCCATCGAGACGTTGGACTGCGACGCGGGAGCGGGCTGAGCCGCCGGGGCGGGCTGAGCCGCGGGCGCGGGCTGAGCCGCAGGCGCGATCATCAGCGACGCGACGAAGGTGGCAACGAACGCGGTCGACATCGCTACTGCCCCTCCGTGGTGCTCGGAATGTCCACGATGACCGGGATGGTCTCTTGGAACTCGCCGTTGACGAACACTTCGAGCTCGGTCTGCCCCGCCGAGCCCGCCGAGAGCGCCCAGGTGTCGACGCGAACGCCAGGAACGACTCGGGCGATCTGCGAGTCCACCGAGCGAAGCTCGAGGGTATCGGTGACGTCGTAGTCTTCAGCCGCGTCGCGTGCGATCGGATTGGCCGAGAACACGAGGATGCGTCCCTCGGGAAGGATGAAGCCGCGGCCAGTCGCCTCGGACTGCTCGGGTCCGGCGAGTCGACGGACTCGCAGCGTCTCGTAGTCCGACTGGCATCCCGCGAGCGACGCGAGCAGTGCGATTCCAGCAATGAAGCTCGTGCGCATCACTCCGTCCCTCCCGTGCTCTCGTCGCCAGTGCCGGACTCGCCACCCGTACCGGACTCGTCGCCCGTACCGGACTCGTCGCCCGTACCGGTCCCGGTGTCTTCGTCCTCCGGGAGGTTCCGGCGCGGGGGTTCTTCGTCCTCCTCGGGATCCGGGGGAGGGGCCCCCGCGATGTACACCTCGACGACCTCCTCGTGGCCGCCCGCAGTGATGCGAAGCAAGGCGGTCCCTTCGGCCTCGGCCCAAAGCTGGGCTTCCCGACCCTGCAGGTTGTTGACCCGCAGCAGATCGGGCGTCAGCGATTCCCACTGGTAGTCGAGCGTGCCGGCGAGGCGGGTCTCGTTCGCGTACGGCATCGTCTGCACGATCGGCGAGTCACCGACGTACATCGCCACGTCGCCACCTTCCATGGGGCCCGCCGGCGGGATCTCTTGGCAGTAGATGAAGCCGCAGCTCACGTCTTCGTGGTCCTCGTCCTGCGCGAGCGTGAGCGACAGTCGATCGACGGACAGCACGTTCAGCGTGACGAAGTCGATCAGCTCGCCGCTCGAGGACATCGCGGCCATCGAGACCGGGCCCTCGACCTCGGCGGTGAAGTTGGGCGTTTGGGAGATGCGCTCGCGACTCGCGGGCTCAATACGGCCCAAGCGGACCTGTTCGGGCAGCTCGACCGAGCCAATGAAGGAGAGATCGAAGCGCGAGTCGAGCGCGACCGCGGTCGGAAAGTTTCCCGTTCCGCAGGTCGTGTCCGCGTTGGAAGTGCAACTCCAACGGAAGGTTCCGAGGCCGAGGACGCCGTCCGTTTCCTCGACGATGGGGTCTGCCTCGTTGAGACAGCCCCCGAGCGCAGCTGTGGCGGTCAGCAGCGCGAAAGCCAGTGAAGCTCGCATGTTGTGTTCCCCAAGGTTAAGGCAGGCTGGAGGCGCGAGGGGTCGCGCCGTCGTTGGTAGTGCCGGCTGGTCGCGGGACGATCACCCTGCGTCGGATCTTTTTTGCCCTACCTACGCCTACGTGCGCGATCGGCAGTTCGCTGGCGATCGCACTCAGAACGGCCGTCCGGCGGCAAGTCGACTGGCCGTTCGAATCTCCCGATCACCCTTCGGGATCGAGAATCGATCCTCTACCATCGCGACCCCTTGGCTCGTGCTCGCGACGTTCGCTGGTCCGACATTGAAGCCGCGGCGCAAGCCCGTGATCCCCAGCTCGCCGATCTGGTGATCAACTACATGGAGGCGCGGGACCCACCCGAGGACCGCCCCGAGGATGCGGACCCCAACGCGTCGGTCGCTGCACTCCCGGACGGCGCCTGGACGATGCGTCGTCTTCGGACCGCCGTCGGGCCCGGGGCGATGGCGCACAAGACCGACGACGAAAAACGAGCCACACGCAAAGCGGCCTGGGATGCGCTCCTGGCCGCTCCCAATCCACCCCCGCGGCTCAAGCTCGGCGACTTGCTGGTGGAGCTCTACGAGAGTGGCGACGAGCCGGGCATGGCGGCGCTGCGAACCATCGTGGAGCGCTCGCCGATCGGCTGGGGCTTTTGGCAGGGCTTCAAACGGATCTTCAAGCTCGCCGAAGAACGTCACGACGTGGCGATGTTCGGGCTGCTCGCATGGCGACTCGATACCTCCAATTCGACGCGGATGAAGAGCGGCGAGGTGAGCCGCGGGACGCTCGTCTACATGCGGCGACGGGCGTGGCGTTTCCTTCGTGAGCTCGGGACGGCCGTCCCCGAGGCATATCCTCAATTCGCCGTCGAGGTGCTTCGGCACTACGACCCGCGCACTCGCTTCTATGAGTGCTGGATCGCGCCGCAAATCTGGGCGCACGAGCACATGATCGGACTGGGGCAGGGTGGCTACCCACGGCCCAGCCAGGACATGAAGCATTGGGCGTTTCCCGATGCCTGGAAGCTCGCTCCACAACCACTGCTGCGCTTGCTCGAGCACGCTGCGGCCGACGAGGTGTGCCAGTTTGCGATCATCGGGTTGACCAAGGCGCACCCCGAATCACTGCGCGAGCTCGAGCCGGAGTGGCTGCGCCGACTCGGCGAAAAACCGCTGCCCGCGGTCCACGACTTCATCGTCGACATTCTCGGCAAGACGCCGAAGTTTCACCCGTCCAAGTTGGCCGACGTCGGCCTGCACGACTTGGTGATCAGTCTGCTCGAGAGCCCGAGTGCCAACGCCCGCACGTACGCGCTCACGTACGCGCGTGCCCATGCGCCGAAGCTCGAGACGGAGCGTCTGGTTCGGCTGGCGATCGGTGCGCACGGCGACGTGACGAAGTTCGCGGTCGAGCGACTCGACAAGCTCGGCGGCCGCGAGATCGGCTTGCCCGGCCTGGTCCGCCTCATGAGCAACCGGGCCACCGCGAGCATGGCGGAGAAGAAGATTCGCGAGTCGTATCGCGTCGCGGACCTCTCGGTCGAGGAGTACACCGGCCTCGCGACGGGTGGACGGGCGGCGGAGCAGTTCGTCGACAAGTGGTACGCGGACGCCAAGTCGCGCCCGCCGGCGAAGTTCCTCATCGCATTGCTCGAGGACTCTCGGCTGTCCCGCTACCGGGTGCGGCTGGTCATGGATCGGCTGCGCAAGCGGCCGGCCCGGGACATCGGGCTGGACTGGATCAAGAACGCGCTGGTCGATCGCCGCTACACCGCGACGGTGACCCAGTGGCTGCAGGGCGGAATCCTTCAGGGGCCGGACGTCGATCTCGAATGGTTCAAGGAGCTGCTGGCCCGACCCAAGCTGCGGGGGACGGCCCTCACGGTGCTCGGCAATCCGAAATGGGTCGACCCCAAGCGGCTCGACTCGTCGTGGCTGCTGGGATTGCTGCGGCATTCCGATCCCGACCTGCGTCGCTTCGCGCGCCGGCAGCTGCTCGAGCACCTGCCGCCCACCGGGGAGCTGCCGTGGACGCTGCTTTCGGATCCGGGACAGCCGGAGACGGTGCGCGAGTTCGCGGCGACCTATCTCAAGGTGCACCACCCCGAGCTCGGTCCCCAGCAAGCCGAGGCGCGGGACCTGGGAGTCGAGCCCAAGCTCTCCGCGGATGCGTACGCGCAGTCGCGGGTCGAGCCGCTGCTGTCGGACCCGCGGGGGGACGTGCGGCGTGTCGCCGGTGAGATCGCCTCGGCCGAGGTCAAGCGCTGGGGAGACGCGGGGCTTGCGTATCGCCTCGCCTCCAACCGCTACGCCGAGCCGCGCAAGATCGGCGGTGAAATTCTGTTGCGTCTCGGCGAGCCGGACGTTGCGCCCGAGCGGGCACTGCCGACGTCGTGGCTGTCTGTCGATGCCGTGTTCGCGCTGGCGGAGAGTCCCAACAAGTCCACGCGAGAGGTCGCGCTGTCGCTGGTCCGCCGGCACTATGCGCGCTTGGGCGGAGCGGAGCGGCTCGCGTGGCTGATGGAGAGCCCGGATCGCGAGGTGCGGCTGTTTGCGGTGCGGCTTCTGTGGGACGAGCATCGTCCGCGCAGCCTGCAGGCGGTGGAGCAGCGCGCAGAGGAAGGCACGCCGTCGCAGCGTTTCGATGCTCCGGAGGCCGTGCGCGAGTTCCTCAGGACGGTGCTCTTTGGACTGCCGCCGGGTCGGATGGAGCGCCGGGTTCACGGGGACCGTCTGCCCGACCGTGCGCTCCCGGCCTCGGTCGCCAAAGCACGCCTCATTGGCGTCGTGCGGGACTTCGCGCTCGAGGACGTCGACTTCGCCCGCGTGGTGCAACCGGTGCTCGAGTCGTTCATGCACTCGCAGGCCCGCGGCGAGCGGGATGCGTGCATCGCCGCGATGGCCTCCATTCGTCAGGCCCACCCGGGTCTGATCGTCGATCTTCCTCGTTCCAACGTCGAGCTTCGCAAACCCAAGCGTGCTCGCTTCGGAGCAGAGCCCACGTCCTGACCCCGTCCGATGTCGAGCAAGCACGCACCTCATCTCGAGCGACTCCTCGCGGTTGCCGGCGCACCTTCGGGCCGCCGCTTCGCGACGGGAGGCGAGCGCGAGGCCGAGGGCGTGACGACGTCGCAGGTCCACGTCTTCAACGCCGGCAAGCGCAGTCACACCGCGGCGGTCGACGTGCCGGCGGCCGTGGGGGCGCTCGCCTTTCTCGCGAACGACCTGCTCGTCGCGGGTGGTGCCGACGGCAAGCTCGTATGCATCGACGCGGAATCGGCCGAGCCCACGGTCGTGGGTCATGCACAAGGACCGGGCGGATCGATCACGGCGCTGACCACCGACACGATCGGCAAGACGCTGGTCGCGACCACCGAAAGCGGCCGCGTCGCGGCGTATCGCCTCGAGGTCGAGGGCGCGAAGCCGAAGCTGGTGAGCCTCGGGGCTCGTGCGGTGAGTCCACGACCGCTGCGGTGCGCCGCGCTGGACGTCTTGCAGCCGCGTTTGGTGTGCGGTGGCGACGACGGCATCGCGCGGGTGCTTCCCCTCGAGGGGCTCGCGGATGCCGAGCCGCACGAGATTCCCAGCGGAGAAGGCGGCATTGGGGCCCTGGTCGTGCTCGACGACGGTCGCGTCATCGTTGGCTGTGGGGACGGCTCGATCCGGATCAGCTATCTGGACGGTGCCGCCGACGAAGAGCATCGCTCTGGCGATGCGGGGCACGAAAAGGCCGTCAGCGCGTTGGTGCTGGGGCCGCAGCTCCGAGACGAAGCCAAGCGCGAGATCCCGCGCCGGTTGTTCTCGGCGGGGCACGACGGCGTCATCAAGTCGTGGCCACTCGACTCGAAGCGCCGGCCCAAGACGGTCGAGCTGTCGAGTGGAAAGCTCGTCGACGTTGCTTGGGTTCCGGGCTCGTCGCGAGCCAAACCCGATAAACGCGGCGGGTTGCTGGTCAGCGTCGACGAACGCCGCACGGTCGCCGTCGTCACTCTCGACGAGCAAAGCGCGCCAGCGGAAGAGGTCGACAAGGTCCGCGGTCGCCTCGACGAGCTCGCGGCGCAGCTGCGGGCCACGTCCGCCAAGGTGCGGGAGCAGGCCGTGGTGGTGCTCGGGGAAGTTCCCGAGGACGAGGCGCGGCTGATGCTCGAGCGGGAGCTCGCCAACAACGACATCTCGACCGTGCGCCGCGGCGCGGCCGAGGCTCTGGGGCTGTCGCTGCGTCGCCGAAGTCGAGGTGCACTCGCGACCGCGCTCAACGACAAGGAGCGGGCGGTGCGTGGGGCGGCCTACGACGCGCTGCGCCTGATCGACGAGCGCAATCCGCTGTCGCCGGCTCGCGCTGCGGTCGGCTCGCGACATGCGGACATTCGCAAGATCGGGCTCGAAGCGTTGCCTGCCCTGCGCGATGCTTCGCCGATCGTCCCGGGACTCATTGCCGGGCTGCTCACCGACGGCGAGGCCACGGTTCGCCAGGCCGCGTTCGTTGCCCTGCGAAAGATCGAGCCCGCGGGTTCGGGTCAAGCTGCACGCACCGCCCTCGAGCGCGGTCCCGACGACATTCGAGCGGCCGCGGTGCTGCACGTCGGACGCTCGGGCGCGGCATCGGGTCCCGAAGGCTACGAGCTGATCGAGGATGCGCTCGACGACGACTCCGGTGAGGTGCGACGGGTTGCCTTTCTCGTTTCGATCGCAGCGCGCCCCAAGCTCGGGCGGCGCCTCTACGCCGGGGATCCGCGCGTACGCGAGGCGATCGACACGCTGCATCGCGACGGGCAGCTGCTACCCGGCGGGGCATCGAACGAGTCGCTCGACGACGACGATCTCGCGCCGCTGTTTGCCGCGCTGATCTGCCGTCACCCGGACACTGCGCTTCGCGGCGCCCGGGCGCTGGCGCTGCTGGAGGACCCGCGGGCCACGGGCGCGTTGCTGCAGCTGTCGCGCGAGTCGTCCGCAGGTCTGCGCAAGGACGTCGTCAACGCGTTGCTTGCCGCTTCGGTCGCGATGCCCGGCGACGACAGGCTACGCACCCGGTTGCAATGGCTACTCGACGATGGCGACGCGGGAGTTCGCTCCGATGCCCTCGATGCGTTGCTACAGCTCGCCGAGCCGCAGGGCGACGTGGGATTGCTGACGACCGCCGCGCTCGCCCTCGAGAGCGGACAGCCCGACATTCGCGAGCGCGCGATGGCCATCGTCGTGAAGTTCGGTCCCGGGGCGAGTCCCGCGAATTCCGAGCGTGCCGACGAACTGCTCGGCGCGGCGCTCGACGACGAGGCGAGCAAGGTTCGCAACACAGCCTTCAAGACGCTGTGGGCCTGGCACGGCGACAACCCGGACAAAGTGCTCCCGCGCGCCTCCGCGGCGCGTCACGCCGACATTCGCCTCGAGGTCGTGCGTGAGCTCGACCGCATCAGTGGCGACTGGGCCGATGCGCTGCTGCTCGCGATGGTCGTCGACCCCACCGCCGACGTGGGCCTTGCTGCCTACAACGGGCTGACCCGCAGCAAGAAAAACAAGGACCGCGCCAAGGCGTGGAAGGGGCGCTCCGAAGTTCACCTGGCGGCGCTCGGATCGCCGCGGGCCAAGGTGCGTGGGGCAGGGTGTCGGGGAGCGAAGAACGGCGAAGCGGACGCCTTGCGAGTCCGGCTGATCGAGCTGCTCGAGGACGAGTCGGCCGAGGTCCACGAGGCCGCGATCGAGGCGCTCGATCACCTGATTCCCAAGGACCAGCAGGCGTTCGTCACCGCGTACGGCAGCAAGTTCTGGGGACTGCGGGTGCGGGCGGCAGAGCTGCACGGCAAGCGCCGCGATCGGCGGGCGATGTCTCCGATGCAGGCCCTGCTCGCGCTGCCCGAAGGCGACGTGAATCGCCCGAATCCGGTGCTGCGTCAGCGCGCCGCAGGTGCGATGGCGGACGTCGGTGACGACCGCTCGATGAGCGCCTACGTCACCCTGCTGTCGGACGAGGACCCGCTCGTGCGAGAGATGGGAGCCCGAGGGCTCGCGGCGGCGGTCAAGCCGGGCCTCGAGCGACCGCTGGTGACGGCGCTGTCGCACGATGACCTTCCGGTTCGAAGCTGGGTTGCCGAAGGCCTCGCGCGACTCGGCGATCCGCGGGCGGTGCCCGTCCTCGCGGGAACACTGGCGCACGACCACAAGCCGATCCGGCTGGGGGCGATCCTCAGCTTCGTGGCGCTGGGGCCCGACGGGGTTCGGGGGATCATGCAAGGGCTCGAGGATCCGGATCGCGAGATTCAGGACCTCGTGTTCGCGATCGTCGTCGCCCGCGACCTCGCGCTCGCGCGCAAGGAGCTTCCCGCCGATCTACTGATGGCGGCCCTCGCCGCTTCGAGCCCCGAGCTGCGCTACGTCGCCGCGCGAGCGCTCGAGGTTCGAACCGATGCGGAGGCACTGCATCCCCTGGTGGAGGAGCTCGTCGGTCCGCGCAAGCCCGATCGAGCGGCGGAGCTCGACAAGTGGCCATCGGAGGCGGAACGACGGGCGCGACTCAACGTGCTGATCAGCGTGATCGCGAGCGACGATCCGGCGCGGCGTTACGCTGCTGCTCGGGTGCTCTCGCTGCGGCCGCAGCCCGAGGCGTTCTGGCGCGAGGCGGACCGGCTCGGGGGTCCCGTGTCGAGCTCGGACGAAGGTGCACCGTCGACCGGTCCCGAGCTCGAAAGGCGTCAGCCTCGCAAGCGCGGCTGGATTCGGCGGCTCATCACGCAAGCGGTCGGGGCCGGCACCGGATCGAGCATGACCCAGCGGGTGCTCGAGGTCATCAAGTTCGCCGGCGGCACCGACCCGCGCAAGGTGCCGCCGGCGGCGAAGGTGGGCGACGGCGACGTCGCTCGTCTGGTGTTCGGCACGTACGTCGGCTTGGTTCGGCAGGCGCCCGCGCCCAAGGCTGCGGACGAGACGCATCGCGTGCGGCGGGACTCGCTGGGACGGCTCGGCGAGCTTGCGGGCACGCCTGCGGTGGGGCGTGCCGCCGTGCTTCCGGTGCTGCGACGGGCGCTGTCGGATCCGCACCACCTCGTTCGCAAGGCGGCCGTGGCCACGTTGCGCCAGCTCTACGGCACGGGCGACACCACGCCGGCCTCTCTCGCGCTGGCGGCCCAGTACGCCGACGTCGGACGCTCGGCGGTGGACGAGCTGGTGGCGCTTGCACAAGACGGTCACGAACAGGCGCATGCCCTGGTGCTCGGTGCCGTCAACGCACCGAGTCGCGAGGTTCGCAGCTACGCGGTCGCGATGATTCAGCGACTGTTCGAGTCGGGGAGCCTGGAGCCGTGGCTGGTCGCGCTAGAGAGTCGCTACGCGGACGTACGGCTGTCGGTCGTCGATCGTCTGGTCGACGCGCAGGACGAGCGTGTGGACGGAGCACTCGGACGTGCGCTCGAGAGCGACCACGAAGACCTGCGGCTGCGCGCGGCGCTGGCCCTCTCGCAGCGTGGGGACGTGCGCTCGGTGGACGTGCTCGCCGCGTTCCTTCGTTCGGACGACGGCGGCACGGTCCGGCGCGCTCTCGGTGCACTGGTTGGCTTGGTTCGGGCGCGCGACAACGACGAGGCGGCTGCACGCGTGTCGGCGGCGCTGGTCAACCGCCTCGAGGACGACCCGGACAAGACCGCGGACAGCGGCGCACTGGTCGATGCGCTCGGTCGCGTTGGGCACGCCGATGGTGCGCCGCCGTTGCTCAGGCTGGTCGAGGGCGAGGACAAGGAGGCCGCGACACGAGCCTTCCGGGCACTCATCACTATCGGGTCCCATCGCAGCGAGGGGCCGCGCCGGCTCGCAGACGGACGCACGCGGCAGCGCTACGACGATGCGCGCGTGCTGCCGTACATCGAGGTTGCCGCGGCGCAGCAGGACCCCGAGCTGCGTAAGCGAGCCGTCGCGGTGCTCCGCGATGTGGATGACGCGGCAGCCGAGACACTGCTGGGTCGGCTGCTCGACGATCGCGACGCCGAGGTCCGCGTGGCGGCAGCGGAGGCTCTGGCGTTCCGGGCCGACGTGGTCGAGGGCGCGAGTCTGGATGCGCTGGCGCTGGCGCTTCGGCAGGGACGGCGCGAGTTGGTGCTTCCCGCCGCCGCGGGACTGGCGGGTCGACGTCGTCCCGAGGCGCTGCAGGCGTTGCTGCTCGTGCTCAAGGCCGGCGAGCAGCCGGAGCGCGAGCGGGCGCTCGTCGCACTCGGTCGCTTGGGTGACGCGCGGGCGCTGCCCGACATGGAAGTGCTCATCGACCCGGATGCCGAGCTCACCGACGAAGATCGGGCGCTCGCTCCGGCCGCCGCCGAAGGGCTCGGGCGCATGTTGGCCGTGCTCGAGGCCGGCGACGAGCGCGACCGCGTACGACGAAGCGTCGAGACGCTCGTGGCCGAGGCTCGACCCGACGTTCGCAAGCACGCGATGACGGGACTGCGTTGGGCGGGCGACGACCGCAGTCGCGGCTTGCTCGAGCGTATCTTGGCGGATGCGTTCGAGGGCGGTGACCTTCGCGGTCATGCGGCTGAGCTGCTCGGCGCGCTCGCGAATCCGGCATCGGAAGCGGCACTCGCCGATGCGGTCAGCGATGCCAACCGTGCGTTGCGCTCCGCGGCGGCCAAGTCTCTCGAGAGTCTGTTCCCGAACGACCCCACGCGGGTGCACATGATCCGCCTTCGCTGTCCGTTCGGCGACATTGCAGAGCCCTCGGCCAGCTTCCTGGCGTTGCACGGTGAGCCGGCCTCGTTGCTGCAGCACATCGTCGAGATCGACAAGCCAGCGGTGCGTCGCCGACTGCGTCGTGGGCTCATGCGCCGGGGCGAGCTTCCCACGGCGGCGATTGGGCGCTTGCTCGCCACCGACGACCCCGGGGTGCGAATCGACGCGGCCTGGCTCGCGGGCGCATCGGCGGATGCATCGCTTCAGAGTGCGGCGATCGAGGCCGCGCAGCGGAGCGAGAACGAATGGCGCGCGCTCGATGCCAAGGCGATCGCTGCTGGTGATACGCAGGCGGAGAGCAAGCTCGGTGAGCTGCAGGAGGCGTGGCGCGCGAATCTGTGGGCGCTGCGACGGATCGGCGGCGGCGTCGAGCGGGCCCGCGCCGCCGTCGAAGGCAAGGCGCCGGCGCCTGTGCGGAGTGAAGGCTTGCGGGTGCTCGCGGACGCCGGAACTGCCGAGGACGTCGGCCGCGTCGAGGCACGACTCACCGATTCCGATCCGTCCGTGCGTGCCGCAGCCGCCCAGGCCCTGCTCGCGCTCGATGCCGCGAGAGCTGTTTCGGTCGTGGCGGCCAAGGGCGTCGCCGATCTGCGGGTGGTCGCAACCCTCGCCAACGAAGCGTTGGATCAAGACGCGCAGGGACTGCTCGGCTCCGCGGAGGCCCGGCCCAATGTGCTCCCGGCGACGCTCGGCGGCGGTCAGGTCCAACCACTCGCCGCGTTGGCGAAGGATGGCACGGACGACAAGGCTCGCTTGGCCGCGATCGATGCCCTCGGTCGCGTCGCCGGTGCTGAGCCGTTGGCCGCCCTCGAAGCGCTGCACGGCGACGACAAGCAACCGGAGGCCATCCGCAAGGCGGCGTGGCGTGCGCTCCGTCGGGCGCAACGGAAGAACGATCGTGCGGCCGCGTTGGCCGAGTTGCAGGAGGCCCGATGACCCAGACGGCAACCGATGTCCGCGTTCGTTACGCCGCGATCGACGAGCCTCGACCCGAGGGCGACGGGCTCGCGCTGTCGCTGCCGATCGACGGCGTGCGCAGCGACTGCCGCCTCGACGGGACGCTGCAGCGCCCGGGGGTGGTGCGGGATGCAATCCTGACGATGTCGGAGATCCTGACGTCGGACCTGCGCCGCAAGGCCACCAGTCGCGCGGACTACCTCGCGTATCTGCTGTCCAAGGGCAAGCGCGTCAGCCAAGAGGTTTGGAACGCGCAGAAGGCCTTCCTCGAGGCGGAGTACGGCAAGGCAGCCCAGGAAGAATCACCCCTCGATCCGATCGTGCACGTCGACGAAAGCGGGCTGTCGCTCGAGGTGTTCTCGGCGGACGAGTCCGCGTATGGGCGGCTGCACCTGCGGGCCGGAGATGCGATCGACGTCGGCGATGCCAAGCACGGGACATCGCACATCGACCTCGGGTCCGCGGACCTGCAGCGTGCGGTGGGGAGAATCCGGTCGTATCGGGACACGCGGTTGGTGCTCTCGCCGAGCGCCGAGGGGGACGAACGCCGCTACGCCGTGCCGCACCGGTGGCTGCGGGCGTTCGGTCAGGTCCAGGCCGCGTCGACGCTGCCGGCGACCAGCTTTGAGCTCGATCCGGTCGACCTCTACAACCTGCTGCTGACCCTGCGCATGCGCAAGGCTCGGACCTCACCTCGGGCGCTGCGCTATGAGCTCGTGCCGGGCGAACGCCCACGGCTGGTGCTCGAGCCGTGGGAGCTCGTGATCGAGTCCACCACACCACCGTACGCTCGCAATCGTCCCGCCGTAGTACGCACGTGGGGACGTCGGCGGCTGTCCGCGCTTGCTCGGCTCCTGCCGCACACCAAGAAGGTCACCGTGCACCTGGTTGGTGCCGGGCTTCCTGCGTACTACGTACTCGACCTCGGTGACGCCACGCTCACCCTCGCGCTGTCGGGTTGGACCGACAGCGGCTGGGCCGGCATCGCCACCTTCGACCTGCTCACCGCGGTTGCCGTCGACGAGGTGCTCTCGCGCCGGATCCTCGAGGCTCTGCGCAAGCAGCCCGCGTCGCTCGAGACGCTGGCCGAGACCCTCGACCGTAAACGCTCCGACGTGCGCAACGCCGTGCTCGATCAGATGCAGCGCGGGGCCGTCGTCAACGACCTCGGCGCGGGCAAGCTCGTGCACCGGCCGCTGATGGTCGAGCCTCCGGATCCCGAGACGCTACGCTTTCGAGACGAGCGCGAACGCGAAGCGCATCGTCTGCTCGACACCAAAGACGCCGTGAAGCTGACGCGCGTGCACAACCTGCCGGCCGAAGGTACGCGCATCGAGGGCGAGGTCGAGGACGCCAAGGCGCATCGCTCGTACAAGACGTCCTTCACTCTCGATCGCGAGGGCCGAACCGTCGACGCATCGTGTACGAGCCCACAGTTTCGCCGCGCGGGCTTGCGCGAAGGCCCAACCGTGCCCATGATCGCGCTGCGACTGCTCTATGGTCGCGAGCAGACGCGACTCGAGCACGCGCGCAACACCGAAGAAGGTCGTCGGTTGATTGTCGCCGAGACCCGCGTCATGACTCGGCGCCAGCGCAACGGTGTCGTCACCTATCGAGTTTCGCTCGACGATCGCCAGGTGGTCGTGCGATGGGGTCCACGCCCCGACGACATGCGAGTGCAGCGACTTTTCTTCACGACACCCGAGCACGCCAAGGCCGACTACTTCGGTCGGCTCGATGACCTCAGCCTCCGGGGCTTCGTGGACGCCACGGCATCGGAGGCAGTGTGAACGCCACCATCACCAAGTTTCGAGGAGGAGTAGGGAACCGAGCTCGTTAGCCTCATGGGCGGCGTTGCGCCGCCTTGGACCAACAGCAGCACATTGTCCACAAGGTAGGCTGTTCGTGGTTTGTTTCGGCCAAGGGGGCCCCTGCGGGCCAGCTTACCTGGAACAACCACGCCACCGTCGTTCAAGCTAGCCCGCAGGGGCCCCCTTGGCCGACAAACCGGTGAGCCTACCGTGTCCCCAGTAGGGAAGTTGCGAGCCCGGATCCCTCCTCCTCCTCACCTTTTTCTCCGATGACCGAACCCACCACCACGACCGAGCGGCCGCTTCCGCCCTGGCCCGACATTGCCGCGGCCGGCGGGACGCAGCAGTGGGTCGTGTCCGAGCTCGAAGCGCGCGGGCTGTGGGAACCCGGCATCGACACCTCGCGGCTTTCGGAACGCGAGCGCAAGCAATACAAGGCGCGACGCCAAGAGGAGCGGCGCGTTCGCAAGATCCTGCAGGCACACGCCTGGGCTGCCTACCGCGAGCAGCACCTCGTGCACATCGGCGCGGGCGTCTTCTATCACGACACCGTCGACGTCGATCGCCACGACATCGCGCAGCGGGAGGAGCGGCTCGAGGAAAACGAGCTGCCGAAGATCAAGGACGCCAAGGGCCTGGCGGATCAGCTCGGCGTCTCGGTGGCGCAGCTGCGGTGGCTGGTCTTCCATCGCGAGGTCGATTCGGGCACGCACTACCAGCGCTGGCACGTGCCCAAGCGCGACGGAAGCCTGCGTCTGATCAGCGCGCCCAAGCCGGTGCTCAAGGGGGCACAGAAGTGGATCGCGCGTCACGTCACCGAGCGGCTGCCGGTGCACGGGGCGGCCCATGGCTTCTTGGCCGGGCGCAGCACGGTGAGCAACGCCAAGGCACACGCCGGCGCGGGCGTGGTGATCAAGTTCGACATCAAGGACTTCTATCCGACGATCACGATGCCGCGGGTCAAGGGCCTGCTGCGCAAGGCCGGCTACGGCGAGCAGGTCGCGACGATCATGGCGATGTTGTGCACCGAGTCGCCGCGCGACGAGATCGAGATCGACGGCAAGACCCACTACGTCGCCACCGGTCCGCGCTCGCTGCCGCAGGGCGCACCGACGAGCCCGTCGATCACCAATGCGCTGTGCCTTCGGCTCGACGCGCGGCTTGCCGGGCTCGCCCGCAAGTTTGGGTTTGCGTACACGCGCTACGCCGACGACATGACCTTCTCCAGTCAGGACGACGCGGCGATCGGCAAGCTCAAGTTCGCCGTGCGCCGCATCGTGGGTGAGGAGGGGTTCACCGTGCATCCCGCCAAGACCCGAATCATGCGGGCGGGACGGCGGCAAAAGGTCACGGGGCTGGTGGTCAACGCGACGACGGATGGGCCCTCGGTGCGTGTACCTCGGAAGGTGCGCCGGCAGATGCGCGCGGCGGTTCACAACCGCGCTCAGGGCAAGGAAGGCCGCGAGAGCCTGGCGCATCTGGCCGGGATGGCGGCCTACATCCACATGACCGATCCCAAGCTCGGCCGAGCGCTGCTCGAACAGATCGCCCGGCTCCGTAATCATCAAGGCGGGGAGGGAACGTGAGATGAGCGATTGGAGTGTCGAGCTCGAGCTCGTCGACGGAAAGTCCAAGAAGTTCTGGCGGGCGCGCACCGAGGGCGGCTCGCTCGTCGTCAACTTCGGCCGCATCGGCACGGACGGGCAAAAGAAGACCAAGGACCTCGGCGATGCAGACGCGGCCGAAAAGGAGCTCGACAAGCTCGCCGCGTCCAAGCGCAAGAAGGGCTACGCCGACGTGGCCGGTGCCGCCAAAGCAGCCCCGGCTCCCGCCGCGGCGCCGGTCGTCGTCCCCGTCGAAGAAGACGACGCCCCCACCGGCCCCGTCACCATGACCTACAGCGCCGGCGGCCGACAGATGAAGCTCACGATGAAAGTCGTCGGCAAGTCGATCGAGACCGAGCTCTCCGAGACCTATCCGGACGAGGCGGCCGCCAACAAAGCCCTCGCGAGCATCCAAAAAGCGCTCACCGAAGAAGGCTACCGCTGAACGGCGCCCCGGGCGACGTTCGGCGGGACTGACTCGAAGTCACGGGCGTCGAACGTCGCGGCTCGCGACGAGCGGGTCGCCGTTTGTGATGCGCGCCACTTCGTGGGCGATGCGGGGGCTGGGTCGCGCATCGGAGGGGTTATGCGCCGCCTCTCCTCGTGTTTTGTCCCGATCCTGACCCTCGTACTCGTGCCGGCATGTGCTGCGGACGACGAAATGAGGGGCGGTGACACCGAATCCGTCGACCCGGGCATGCATGGAGCGGCGACGTCCGGTGGTGCGGGAGCTGACGGCCCGGGGGACCCGGGCGACGAGTCGGGTGCGCCCATGTGCATGGACTGTCCGTGCCCGGGCGGTGCGCCGGGCTTTTCTTGTCCCGAGATCGACAACGGCGCGTGCCAATGCACGCCGGGCGCGGAAACAGGCAGCTCGGACGGCGACTCGATGGGGTGCCGAGCGATGTTCGACGTCTCGGGAACGTTCGAAGAGTCCTACGACCACGCCGAGGCCGGATGCGAGGTGCTGGTCGGTTCCTTTGGGGCAGGCCCCGACGACTTTCTCGGACTGTTCGTCGGTCCGCTCTACATCCGGATTCCGATGGTCGCCGGTGCCGGGACGCACGAGAGCGAGGCGGTCGGCGTCGAGCTCACCGACGAGATCGACGGGCGCGAGATCGACTTCGGTTGGGAAGGCTGTGTCGGGTCCTTCGAGATCGAGGGAGCGACCGATTCGATCTCGTTCCGAGTCGAGGGCAGCGTCGACTGCAGCGGCATCGTGCCCGATGCGTTCGGCAATGAGCCGTACGAGGACTTGAGCGAGGACTACCAGGACCTCGCGATCGCCCCCTTCGACTTCAGCTGGCGTTTCTAGTCAGAAGCGCAGCTCAGCGTCGTCTCGCCCTCCGCGCTGTGCTCGAAGACGGTGGTGAGGTCGTAGTCGAACCGACCTCCACGGACTCGGGCTTCGATGATGCCGTCGAGCGCGGAATCGTGACCCGTGAAGTCGATGATCCATGGGTCCACCTCGATCGACTGCCCGAGGTCGGGTCGCTGGGCCGTTGCCGAAACCATCTCGTAGGTGAGCTGAAGGGCGTCGTCGCACTCCGCGACATCGCTCGTAACCGAGCGGGCGTGGTAGGCCACGACGAGCCAGCCGGCGTCCAGGTCGACCGTGATGCTGGTGTCGAATGACAACCCGCCCCCGGAGTCGGCATGGATTCGGAGCTCCACCTCGACCCCCGGAGCTACGGTGCGGTAGGTCCCGTTCCCTTCGTAGGACCACCCCTCCAGCGATTCCGCCGGCCACTCGCCCTCGACCGAGGTCGCGACGTGCGTTTGGATCGCGGTGCAGAGCTCGACCGTCCGCCGTCCATAGACCGCGAGGCTGTTTGCCATCCCTGCGAACGCGAACGCGATTCGGGCATGGTCCGCGATGTCCTCTTCTGAAACATCGGCGGCGCACCCCTCGAGCTCGGGCGGGACGAGGTCTCGTTCGCCGTCCGAGCCGGCAGGTTCGCTCCACTCTGGATCCAAGTCGCCCAGCTCGGGGCCGCAGGCGGTCACCGAACACAACAACAAGCACGTTCGAAGGGTATTCATGCGGGCTCGTCCGAGCTGTCCGGTTCGGTCGAGTTTTGATTGCGCGTCGACGATCGGATCGAGCCGCGCACCTTCGCGCACCCGGTTTGCGTCGCCTTTTTGGGCGGTCGAAGACTCGCGTTCCTCGGAACGAAAACGTATCGTTCCCACCCCATGACCCTCCGTAAAACCCCCTTTGCCATCGCCCCTCTGTTGACCTTTGCGTTCCTGGCCGTCGGGTGCGTCGGAACGCCGGAAGGCTTCGCCAAGCGTGGCGCGAAGATCTCGTGCACGAACTTCGAGGAGTGCCAGGGCGCGCTGTTCGAGTCGGAGTACGGCGGCGACCAGGGCGAGTGCCGCGAAAAGGTCGAAGAAGCCAGCATCGACAGCTACAAGCTGCTCGAGGACATGGGCTGCGAGTACCAGAAGGACAAGGCGCGCGAGTGCATCAAGGAGGCGAACGCCAACAAGAAGGAGTGCGACGCCGACGCCCCATCCGCATGCGCCGAGGTTTGGGACTGCCCCGACCCGAGCATGGGTGAGCTCGACAAGGACGACGACGAGCTACGCGAGCAGTACAAGGTCGAGGCCGCCGAGCTCGCCCCGCCGATCTACGAGCCCGTCTACTACAGCATCACGCAGCTGGACGAGTAGTCGGCGCGCTCGCTCGGGTTATCCTCCCGCCGGTGAGCACGTACCGCGCGCGTCAGCGGTGGGAGATCCGGGCACGGCGCCCGGCACAAGACGTGGTCGCCTACTTCGAGGATGCGCTGGCCAAGGCGCTCGACGAGAGGATCGATGGCGTCGAGATCGAGCGCCGGCCGCTCGGGACCGGACGTACGATTGGCGTCCGTGCCGACGGCTTCGTGATCATGTTCGCGCTGGCGCCGGTCCGCGGCGGCCATCCCTTTCGTCGCAGCCTGCGGCGACGCGGCGTGGTTGACCTGACGGGTACGCTGATCGTGTCCAATGACGCGGCTGACGTCATGGTGCTCGCGGGAGACCGCCCTGGACGCTTGCGGAAGGCGGCCCGGAAGTTTCACGAGACGAGCAACATTGGGCTGTCCCTTCTCGCCGTGGTTGGCGTCGTCCTCTCGTTGGTCGACCCGTGGCTGTGCCTGCCCTTCTTCCTCGGGATCGTTCTCTGGTCTGCCGACGAAGCCGAAAGCGAAGACGAGGTGTTGGCCCTGCCCGAGCCAGAGTCGGCGATCGAGATCACCGCCGTGCACCTTTGGAGTGCACTGTGCGACGACGTTGGCAAGCTCGTCTCGGCCACCAATCTCGTGCCCGCGTTGATCGACGGCGATCAGGCGGGTTGACCGTAGGCATAGACCTGGGGCGTGAAGTTGTTGAGCGCCTGCCAGGGATGGACGACGGGGGGATCGTCGCGGAACCACACGTGGGGATCGCCGTCGGGGGTGTCGTCGCAGTCCGCCAGCCGGTCTCCCATGCCCTCGAGATAGACTCCGACAAACAACCGCTCGGACTCCTCGATGATGAGGGGCTGATCGAGCTGGGCAACGTGGAGCTGGGGCAGGGTGCTGCCTTCGACGACGATAGACTCGAACACGGGATCGACGGGAGGGGCCAGACTGTTGTGTTCGAAGTACACCAGCGTTGCCGGGCCTGAGCTTCCGACGACCGCTGCGATGGCTTCGACACGATACGGGTAGCTCGGCACGTCGACGCGCGCGACGACCCAGCGTGGGAACTCTGTGCCGAGGCCCGTGTTCTCGCTGCATGGCTCACAGTCGAAGACGGCGAGACGCTCGCCCGACGGTTCTTCGCCGAGGCACACGTCCTCGGGATCGGGGTCCTCGGGGGCGGTCCCGACGTCGAGCTTCTCCTCCGCCTCGCCGTCGTCATCGTCGTCGTCATCATCGTGGCCATCTTCGTCACGCGAGTCGTTGCCGCCGCTGTCACTGTCACCTGCGTCGTCCTCTGGATCGCTCTCGCTATCCGCCATCGCACCCATTGACGACGAGTCTTCGTCACCCGGAGCCTCCGCCCCGCAACCGACCACACCAACGACCAAAGTCGCCACCATCCACCACCTGTAACCACACATCGCTCCGGTAGTGCAGCAGGCGGCGGCTTCGATCACGGCGGTCCGGGGTTCGTTGAGGCGATTGAACGCGAGGTATTGCCGGCTACGTCAGCATCCGCAGGACCAGTACGGGACCGGTCGTTGAGCTCGCGGGACACACCCGTCACACTGGACCGGTGCGGTACCTCGTTGCATTGATGCTTCTGACCACGTCGATGGGGTGCGGAGACGACGAAGTCGTGCGGCCGCGGGACTGCGGCGTGGAAGGGCCGATTGACATCCTTGCGCTGGAGCCGGACACGCACGCCAGCGCAATGTCCTTGGGTGATCGACTTATTGTCACGGCTCGATCTGACCAAGTCACGACAACGTGGTCCGTTGATAGCTGCGGTGGTGACGAGATCCGCCTTTGGTCGCATCACCAGCAGGACCCGGTGAGGCTGTCCTACGGCCAAACCGGGGGTCATGCGATCCGGTGCGACAAGGACACAGGCGCCGTTGACTGGGTCGATCTTCTCGATGAGAAACAACCCCACCGGTTGTTCGAAGCCACGCTATCCTGCCGGATGCTGCCGGTGGCCGGTGGAATCGCGGCCTACGACTCAGGTGCCGACGCCTTCCTTTTCGTCGAGGACCCCTCGGACCCGACACGGGAGCCCGTAGTCCTTGCGGACGACTACGCGGGTTTGGAGATCCCGTATTGGGGCGGTGGCGCGGCGACCTCCTTGTCCGACTTCGGTGCGACCAGAACTGGTCCAACCTGGGCGCTGGTGCTCGGAGCGCACCTCGTGTTCAACCACTCGGATGGTCGCTTCGTGGAGATGGATCCCCTCACGCTCGAGACGTGGGTGATCTACGAGCGGTCGGCGACTGACTTCCAGCTCTTGTCCGACGGGAAGCGGGTGCTCTGGACCAGCTGGTGTACTGCGGACGAGCTCTCCTCCGGTTGCAGTGGCACGCAGATATGGGATTCGGAGACCGCAACGTCGACCAAAAAGGCGCCGTTCATGTTGATCAGTGACAAGGCAGAGCCTTGGATCACACTGGACATCGCGGGGTTCAGGCCGGGAAAGTCCGCGGTCCATTTCCGTGCCTACAATCTCGAGGACGGCGAGCGGCACACCTTCGCCTCCGAGTTGGTGGCACCTCCACGGCGAGGTGACCATGACTGGATCGGGTTTCGGCCGTGGCGCCTCGAGGGCAGCCTGACTCCGGACGCAGTGCTTGTGTCGGTGCCCCCCGATCCCTTTTCCTGGGAAGAGGATCCCATCCCCCACCTCTACTGGCCGCATACCGAGGCGCTTCGTGAACTCGAACTCCCGTACGAGTCCGGGCCGATCAAGACGGATGCTGGGCTTTACTGGCCGCGGGATGGACTCCGGTTGCTGACGACGGACCAGCAGGTTGTTGTGATGTCCGAGGAGATAGCGTCTCAGATCATCATGGCCGACGGCCGGGTGGCGCGTCTTGCCGGCGATGAGTTGCGCCTGTTCCACACGGACGGTAGCTGGGACGTCCTCGAAAGTGCAGTGACGGCGCTCGATGTGCCGCGGTGGCCTCCCGGTGGGGCCGTCAACGACCTCGAAGATCTCTTCTACGTCGCCGACGGCATGTTCCGGCGGTTCCCGTTGCCCTGAGACCACCTACGTTGCACGACACGGAGCGAACGTCGTCCGACCCGCGGGCCGGGGCCTTTTCAGGCGCGTTTTGACCTCGCTCGGGGCCTTTTGCGGGCGCGGGTCCGGGGGCAAAATCTCGGGCGCATGGCCAAAGCTGATCGGCTTCGCTTTCTTCGAAACCAAGTGCTGAAGGCCAAGCAGGCCTACTACTTCGGCGACCAGCCGATCATGACGGACGCCGAGTACGACGCGCTCGAGGACGAGCTGCGCAAGCTCGATCCGAAAGACGCGGTGCTCAACTCGGTGGGCGCTCCGGTTTCGCCGGACAACATCCTGACCAAGGCGCGCCATCGCATTCCGATGGGAAGCCAGGCCAAGGTCAACACGCACGACGAGTTCAAGGAGTGGTACGACAAGCGCGGGGCGGCGGGGATTCACGCGTCGCTCAAAGGCGACGGCGCGAGTGCGGCCGCGTACTACGACAACGGCAAGCTGGCGCAGGTCATCTCGCGTGGCGATGGCACGGTCGGCGAGGACATCACCGCCAACGCGGTGAAGTTCAAGGGGCTGCCGGCGCTCGTCGAGCACGACGATGGCTCGCCGTTCAACGGAGCGGTGCGGCTCGAGGTCATCTTGACGCTCGAGGATTGGGGCAAGGTCGACCCGTCGAAGTCCAAGAATCCACGCAACCTCGGCAACGGGATCATGGGTCGCAAGAACGGCAAGGACTCGCACTTGCTGACGGCCTTTGCGTTCGACGTCTCGGACGAAGAGTGGGACTTCGAGACCGAGACCGGCAAGAGCGAGCACCTGGTACAGCTCGGCTTCAACCTGATGCCGTGGAAGTTCTGCGAGAACATGGACGAGTGCATCGCGTACTACGACGAAGTCGTACGCACGCGGGCCAAGCTTCCGTTTTGGATCGATGGCGCGGTCATGAAGATCGACGACCTGAAGCTCCAGGCGAGCCATGGCGTCACCTCCGGTCGGCCGAAGGGGCAGACCGCCTGGAAGTTCACCTCCGAGGGCGCGGAGACGCGGATCAAGTCGTATGTGGTCACCGGCGGGCATACCGGCGTGCTGGTCCCGACGGCGCAGTTCGAGCCGGTCGAGATCGGCGGCACGACGGTTCAGAACGCGCTGCTCAACAACTGGGAGGAGATCGAGCGGCTCGACGTCGCGGTGGGCGACACCGTCTGGGTGATCAAGGCCAACGACATCATTCCCAAGGTGATCGAGGTCCGAAAGCGGGCGCCGAAGGGCAAGCGAGGGATCATCGAGGAGCCAAAGAAGTGCCCGTTCTGCGACGGCAAGGTCGCCCGGCGTACGAACACCAGCGGTGAGTCCGGGGTGGCCACGGTGTGTCTCAACCCCGAGTGCCCTAAGAAGACGGTGGGCAAGATCAAGCGCTGGATCAAGAGCCTCGACATTCAGGGCATCGGTGACTCGGTGCGCGAGGCGATGGTCGACCAGCTCGGGCTCGAGGATCCCGCGGGGCTGTACACCCTGCGCGACGACAAGAAGGCGCTCTCGGCCCTCATCATCAATGCCGACAAGGACATCAAGCTTGGCGACAAGCGGGCGACCTCGATTCTCGACGAGATCGAGAAGACGCGCGAGCTCGACTTGCGCGACTTTGTCGGGTCGCTCGGCGTGGAAGGCCTCGGTAAGCGGCGGGTCGAGCTGATGATGACGGCGGTCGGCGGCAAACTCGATCGTCTGGAGGACTGGCGCAGCGGCAAGCTGCGCGACGTCGCATTTGCCACCGAGGCGGGCATGCCGAACCTGGGCGAAGTGATCCAGGACCGACTCGATGCCGTGGGTGACGTGGTCGACCGGCTGCTGGCGAACGGGGTGAAGGTCAAGCGCGGCAACACCAAGAAGGCGGTTGCGGCGGCGGCCGCCAAGGCGGCGTCCTCGAAGGGAACGGTGGCGATCACTGGCAAGCTGCCGAGCGGCAAGAAGAAGAACGACTACGCAGGACCCCTGCAGCAGGCGGGGTACGAGCTGGTGGACAAGGTCAGCAAGGACCTCTCGTATCTCGTGCTGGCCGACCCGAGCTCCAACAGTGCCAAGGCCGTCAAGGCCCGCAAACTGGGCGTGAAGCTGATCTCTGAAGACGACCTCGAGAAGATGGTGAACTAGCGATGGCGACGAGCAAGAAGAAGACGGCGAAGAAGAAGACGGCGAAGAAGAAGGTCGCGAAGAAGAAGGTCGCGAAGAAGAAGGTCGCGAAGAGGAAGGCTGCCGCGAAGAAGAAGACCGCGGCGAAGAAGAAGACCGCGGCGAAGAAGAAGACCGCGGCGAAGAAGAAGACCGCGGCGAAGAAGACCGCGGCGAAGAAGACCGCGGCGAAGAAGACCGCGGCGAAGAAGACCGCGGCGAAGAAGACCGCGGCGAAGAAGACCGCCAAAGTCTCCAAGAAAAAGGCGGCCAAGAAGGTTGCCAAGCAAGCGGCTGCGCCAGCCGCCCCGGCGGCCGCGCCCAGCAACAAACCGGGTCCGGGGGGTATCATCGAGGAGATCACCCTCAACTGGACCGATCTCACCGGTGCCCGCACAGGCGCAACGAGCCTGGGCTCCAACAAGTTCTACAAGGCCAAGCTCACCGAGCTCGCACCTGGCAGCTACGAGGTCGAGTTCAACTACGGTCGTGTCGGCACTGACGGACAGACCCAGCGCCTCACCTTCGGCGTCCTCGACGTTGCGCGTCGCAAGATGATGTCGAAGGTCAACTCCAAGATCGCCAAGGGCTACACACGGCTCCAGATGCGAACGCAGGAGGACGAGCTCGCCAAGGCGAAGGCCAAGGGCGTCAAGGTCGACAGCCCCAAGAAGAAGAAAAAGAAGAAGAGCACCCGCGAGTTTCACCCGCAGGTCTCGGCGCTTCTTCGCATCATCTTCAACGAGGCGGGCAAGGCGGTGAAGAAGGGGCTGTCCGCTTCGGCGGGCGCCACCGACGACGCGCCGCTCGGCAACCTGCAGGATTCGCAGCTCGACAAGGGCGCCGACATTCTCGAGGAGATCGAGGGCCTGCTCGAGAAGAAGAAGCCGCAGCAAAAGACGCTCATCAACCTCACCAACGCGTACCTGTCCAACATCCCGCGCAACATCGACCACGCGCGGCGCGGCGGAAAGCTCGACCTGTCGTTGATCCTCATCGACAACCGCGAGCGCATCGAGGAGCACCGCAAGTTCCTCACTCTGCTGCGCGATGCCTACCTGCAGCGCGAGGTCTTCGCCGAGGCGGCGGTGGCCGACGATCCGGTCGAGGTCTGGTACGACGGCCTAGGCTGCGATCTCGAGTTCCTCGAGCCGAAGAGCGCGGAGTTCAAGCGTGTCGCCGGTCTGTTCGACAACGGCCAGTCGCCCAAGAACTCCAACTTCTACAACAAGCTCAAGGTCGCGCGAGCGTGGAAGCTGCAGCGTGTCGGCAAGAAGACGCTGCTCGACACGTACGCAAAGAAGACGGCATTTGGAAAGGGATGCACCGGCATGGTGCCTGGTTGGCACGGCACGCGAACGGAGAACCTCATGGGTATCTCCAAAGGCGGCTTGCTGATGCCCGAGAACCTGCCCAAGGGCGTGCACATCACCGGCAAGGCGTTCGGCCGCGGCATCTACCACGCGCCGTGCTGGCCCGATGCCGGCAAGCCGCGCAAAGCCGACGACGGCAAGACCTATAAGCGCTTCAACGGCGCGCTCAAGTCGATGAACTACACGTCGATCTCGGGCGCCTATTGGTCGCGCGCAAACACGGGCAAGGCCGGCTTCATGTTCCTCGAGGAGATGGCGCTCGGTAAGCCCGAGGTTCACCTCACGGCGTGCTGGGACCGTAAGCGCCCGGCCAAGGGCTTCGACTACATCTACGCCCAGGCGTTCGGCAACCCGCAACTGAGCCACGACGAGGTCGTCACCTTTCACGAACACGCCTCGATGCTCACGCACCTGCTCGAGATCGTGCACAAGTAGCGTGTCGGAATCTGCGCTGACGCCCGAGGAGTCGGAGACACTGCGCGCCCACGGGTTCGCGGTGTTCCGCGGTCGTCTGATCACTGACGCCCGCCCGCCGATCACGGCGGCCGAGTTGGCAAAGATCGAAGAGACGATCGGCACCACGGTGCCTGCCGGCCTGCTCGAGCTTTGGAACGTGTCGTTTGGCGGCAGGCTCGACTACGCTCTGACCATTCCGTTCGGCGAGTTCCTCTACTCGGCCAGCTTCCGGGAGCTCTTTTTTCCCGGGAGCGACGGTTATCACGATCTCCTGGGGTGGATCGAACACGAGCAGGAGGGCTACGCGGACGCGGCCGAGGAGGCCGGCGAACCGGAGCCGGATGTGCTGCCGGCGCTCCCGTTCGGCGGGTTCGAGTACCTCGAACGCTTCTACGTCCTCACCGAGGGGCCCGACCGCGGGAGCGTGCTGATCTACGCCCAGGGATTGCCGCCGGCGTGGAAGGGGCGACTCAACGAAGACACGGTCGCGCCGGTGGCGGCTGGAGTGGCGGAGCTCTTCGAGATGCTCGAGCTCGTAGAGGACCCTCGCACCGCCGACCCCGAGTCGTTTGCGGCTGGTTCGGAGACGTTGGCCAAGATCAACGAGCTTCGCGAGCAGGAGCCCGACCTCGCCGAGCGGTTGCTCGAGCTTCTCGTCGACTCGGTGTTCGATTGGCGAGCGATGATTGAGACGTCGACGTTCGCGGGTGAGGCGAAGCAGCACCACGCTGCCCGGCTCGCGCTCGTTGCCGCGGCAGGTGACAACGACGCCGCGCTCATTCGAGACATGATTCGGGGCGGCTACCCGCTCGACGGTCTGGTGACCGGCAATGCGACCGCGCTCTCGTACGCGATCGGCAAAGGCGCGGCCGAGGTCGCCGAGGAACTGCTCGATTCTGGGTGCCCGCTCGGCGATACGACGATCGTCTTCGCCAAGAGGCTCACGCCTCGCCTTCTAGACCGACTCATCGCGGCGGGAGTCACGTTCGACATCGAAGCCGCGCTGACGGCCGGTGAGAGCGGGGCCGTCGACACTGCATTGCAGATCATCACGAGCGGCCGACGCCACGGTGACTGGAGTGACGTCCCGGCCGCAATCGTCAGACGGCGGCAGCGAGCCCTCGATTCCGCGGCGAAGATCGAGAGCGGCAAACTGCACTCGTACGCGACGCCAGCCGAGCATCGAGAGGAAGCGGAGCACCTCTCGGAGTTGCTCCGTCGCCTGTAGCCCGCCTCAGCGCAGGGTGCCTTCGAGCTCGAGCTTGCGGGCGCCTCGTCGGACGATGATCGGCGAGGTGCCGTCGTAGGCGGAGAGGCGGTCGGCGGGGACGACGACGACATCCTCGACGTCGAGCTCCGCGAGGGGATCCTTGGTTGCGTCGGGCGGAACGATGACGAGCCCGGAGCCGATGCCGGCGGCGTCGAGGTGCACGGTGTCGTCGTAGATACCCGCGCGCTCGAGAAAGCCGCTCGGGATTTCGATCGACCCGTCGCGCTGGCGATGCAGCGACAGCTCACTGACGTCGAGGTTTGGGCCAGCGGGCGCAGCCGCGGGAGCGGGGTCCGACGTTGGGGCGGGGGAGGGGACCGGAGCACCGCGCCGCGCCGATGGCGGGCGGGCTTTCTGCTCCCGGAGGTCACCGTCGTAGTCGTCCGGGTCGTCGTCCTCGTGGTGATAGAGGAACGCCTGCACGGTCTTGCCACCGGCGAGCACGTCGATGGTCGTGCGGGTGTAGTCGTCGCCCAGCGCACCGTCATCGAAAAGCTCGCGGACGATCGGCGAGATCTCGCGGTGGCGGACGCCTTCGAGCTCGAGCTTGACCTCGTTGGAGACGTCGAGGGCCGTGAACATGAAACCCTGCTCGACCAGGCGCTCGAGCACGCCGAGGGTCACCGCTCGCTTGTCTGACATGGCGACGACGAGGATACGATCACGGTGACTCGGATGGTTCGCACAGCCGGGTGGCGAGCTCGCCGATGTACGAACGGCCTTTGGGGCCGTCTTCGAGCCGTTCGAGCCAGATCTCCGGCAAGGCGGTCTCAGATACCCGCGCGCCGACCAGCCCACCGGCCATGGCCGCGATGGTGTCGCAGTCGCCTCCGAGGCAGACGGCGACCGAGACGGCGGTCGGATAGTCGTCGGGGTAGAGCGCGAGTAAGGCCAGCGCGGTCACGGCGGACTCGTGGGCGGCGATGCCGTTGCCGAGCGCGACCAGCTCCTCTGGTTTGGTGACCGAGCGCGCAGTCTCGATCTTCTTCTCGAACTCCGGCGTGCTGACGAGGCCCGCGAGCTCTTTCCACAGCGACTCGGCATCGAATGGCTCGTCGGCGGTTCGAAGCGCATAGCCGGTACCGGCCGCAATCGCGATCCCGCCATCGATCCCGATCGGATGGCAGTGCGTCGGAAGAGCGCTTTGTCGCGCCTGCTCCACCAGTCGTGCAGTGTCGTCCGCAAAGCACAGACCCACCGCCGCCGCTCGCATCGCCGCTCCGTTGCCGTACGACCCGGTCTCGAACGCGATCGTGGCCGCTTCTTGCACCGACGCGCCCTCGCCGAGTGCCGCGATCGTCTTCTTGGCCCCACCGCCGTAGCCACGCCAGATCTCGAAGTTGTCGACGTAGGCCCGCGCGTAGTCGACCGCGTCCGGATCCTCGTGCTCGTCCAACGTCTCTGCCACTGCGATCGCCATCTGTGCGTCGTCGGTGTAGTGCAGCCGCAGCCCGGGCGGGTCGAACAACATCCGAGACGGCGTTGCGTAGCGCTTTTGGATCGTCTCCGGCGAGCGCCCTTCGAACGGTGCCCCGAGGGCGTCGCCGAGCGCGTGTCCGAGCAGGCTCCCGCGTACTCGAGGGGCGGTCACGAAGGGCGGGCGTTTGCGAGCCATGGGCGACCCCGAGCATAAAGAAAAAGTGCACGTTGAAGGGAACGGTGGTCGCAGCCCGAGTTGGTCACTCAGCCCGGATCGAACACCGCGTAGCAGACGAGCAGATCTTCAGTGACGTCGCGCGCGAAGATGCCGAGCGCATCGAGTTGCTCGGCGGCCAGCTGCGCGACGAGCAGGGCGAACCGCTCATCCGAGAAGAATCCCGGTCGCCACAATGCACCCGCGCCAACCGACTGAGAGAGGTGATCTCGTAGTTGCGCCACGGCATTCCAGTCGATCGGCTTGTACGTCGCGTTCGCCCACGACCAGCACCACGAGTACTGCGTGCGCGAGTACGAGCCGAGGACCTGTGCTGGCATCACCAGCTCGCCCCCTTCGAGCTCGAAGCGCAGTGAGGCCTCGTTGCCGTCGTAGCGCCAGGCCCCCATTCCTCGGAGGTCCTCGGCGAGGTCCCGCTGGCATGCCTCCCACTCGGCCAAGCCGCCCGCGATCAATCGGCAAAGATCGTCCGTGAGCAGCTGACCACGCGCCGTGGCTTTGGGGACGTCAACGGAGAGTGCAGTTGTTCCGTCAGGTTGGACGAAGTCGACGTGGATCGACTCGAGCGCAGACACTGCGTCTTCGATGAACTTGCGCTGCGCGTCGCGTAGGCTGGCCGACAGAGTGTGCGACGGCCCAAGACTTCGTCGCTCGGCGGAGCGAAAAGCGCCGGAAGTAGGGAACCTCTGTGTGCGCCGGCACACCCCCTCAATGAGGGACCGCCTGGGGGGGCGGTGCCGCTCGGTCCGAGCGGCAGGGAGAGCTGTATGCGCATCAAACGTGATGGGATGGGTGCGCGCGCCGGGTGGGCGCGCGACGGACTGGTAACGGCGGGCTTGATCGCCCTCATGACGGGAACGCTGGGCTGTGACCCCGACTCCGGAGGGCGTGGTGGTGCTCCGGGCGGTGGCATTGGCCTCGGCGATGATGGAGCCGGCGACGATGGAAGCGCCGACGACGGTGGTGGTGATGATGGGCAGGATCCGGGCGCGCCGGATCCTGCCGGTGATGACGACGACGACGACAGCGATCCCGGACAACCTGCCGACAACCCGCCGACGCCCGAGCTGCCGTTCGATGCGGGCAAGCTGGCCGAGGTCTGCGCACGGAACAACGGCGATCGCGTCGCCCAGGCGCTGTGCAACGGAGTGCAGCTCTCCTCGCTCACCGAGCTGCGGGAGGCGCTCGAGTTCCAAGACCCGTTCTTTGCGCTCACCGGCAATTCGACGTCGCTGGTCGGCCGGAAGATTTCGGCGATCAATCCGCGTCTCGTCGTCGGCGACAAGACTCCGTTTTTCGGGTTCCCGTTGCCCGGCGCTGACTTTCCCGGCGGCGACGGCGACCAGCTCGAAGGTAGCGGCTTGCTCTCGATGGGTTACGCGCGCGGCGATCAGTTCGTCGAGCTGATGGCCTACGACCCCAACAAGGATGACCTCAACCTGTACCTGCTCGTGTACGAGCAGGCGTGCAACGATTCGCCCGATGGCTGCTCGACCTCGGAGCTCGTGACTCCGGCGGTCGAGAGTGACTGGACCCGCTGGACGCTCTACCAGGACGAGGACCTGGTCAACACGACGCTGGATTGCAACGTCTGCCACCAGCCGCTCGGGCCTGGCACCCCGAAGATCCCGCGCATGCAGGAGGTTGCCAACTCGTGGACGCACTGGTTCCCGACGCGTCCGCCTCCGCCGCCGCCTCCGGGCAGCAGCGGTGGTGGCTGGGGCTCGCCCTCGGGTGGCAGCGGCGAGACCGACGGTGTGCCCCCCTTCTCGGACGGGCACGGAACCGCCTCGAGCGCCGAGCTCTGGGACCTGTTCACCCGCATGCACAGCGCGGACGAGACCTACGGTGGTGTGCCCATCGCGGAGATCTCCGACTCCGAGGCCGGCCCCGACATGGAAAACTTCGTCGCGTCGTACCTGATGAGCCGCGGAGACAGCCTGCCCCAGTCGCTGGCCTTTCCGATGGAGGGCGTCGAGTCGAGCTCGGACTTCTTCTGCAACTCGTCGGACATGGAGCTCGACGGGGCGACCTCGTCCTGGTCCGTCCAATACGCGCGTGCCCTCGATGGCAACCGTCAGCCCCCGCCGTCACCGCGGATCGACATCTCGTTCGAGCCGACCCGCGAGGCCGCGATCCAGTCGTACATCGACGTCCTCAACGGCACGAAGCAGCCCAGCGAGATCGTCGATCCGACGGCGGTCATGTCGACCAGCGTGCTCACCGAGCTGAGCATCGCGCCGCGCTCGGATGCGTCCGCGCAGGAAATCCTGACGCACATGTGCGCGCGCTGTCACAACAGCAGCCTGGACCAGACGATCACTCGCGCGAACTTCGACGCGATGGCGCTGAACAACCTGAGTCAGGACGACAAGGACCTCATCGCCGACCGTCTCGAGCGGGATCACACCGACGCCAAGTTGATGCCGCCGTCGCGCTTCGCGACGATGCCGGACTGGGCGCGGGACCGCGTCCTGCAGTGGCTCGCAACCGAATAGGCGAGCGTCACCCAACGACGAGCGCCGCCGCCCTTCTCGGGTGCGCGGCGCTTCTCGTTTTGGTGCCTCTGTGATCAATCGCGCCACAAAGACGAGGAACCGGTACGCAGACGCGGAAACGTCGAGAGCGTGCGTCGATCGATTGTCATGGCCGTTGCGGTTGCACTGGCATCCGCTTGCAGCTCGGGTGACCGAGGTCTGAGAGGACCCGGAGCCTCGAGCCTCACCACTGTCGCGGGCAACGACGACGGCAACGGGGGAATCGGCGACGAAGGCGCTGATGACGACGACGATGACGACGACGACGACGACGGAGACGCCGGTGACGACGATGACGATGTGGACGACAGCTCCAAGTTCGACCTCGGATCGACGCCGGACGGAGGCGAGCTGCCGCTCCCCGAGCCGGGATGTCACAAGATCGACTTCCTGTTCGTGGTCGACAACTCCCAGAGCATGGAGGACGACCAGGACAACCTGGTGGCCAATTTCCCCGCCTTCATCGAGGGCATCGAGTCGTCCCTCGAAGAGGTCGACGATTTTCACGTTGGTGTGATCTCGTCCGACGGCTACGCCTTCAACCCCGCCGGGTGCAACGTCCTCGGCGGCCTGGTCTCGCAGACCGGCGGTGAGGCGTCGTCCAACGCCGTGTGTGGTCCGTATGCCGACGGCCACAACTACATGACCAAGAACGACAACCTCCAGCAGGCGTTTTCCTGCGCCGCCAAGCTCGGGGTCGGCGGCTGGCCGCTCGAGCAGCCGATGGCAGCGCTCGAGGCCGCCGTTCGCGGTGACGTGGCGGGCCAAGGACAGTGCAACGAGGGCTTTCTTCGCAGCGATGCGTTGCTCGTCGCCGTGCTCATCACGGACGAGTGGGACGGCCCCGGGGACCCCGAGCTGCTCGCGTCACCGGGGACGCCGCAGAGCTGGTACGACACGGTGGTGGCGGCCAAGCAGTTCCCGGAGAACGCCGCGGTAGTTGCGTTGGTCAACTACGCCGGCGGTCCGTGCGTGCCGCCCGAGCCGGTCTTCGACGGTCAGAACCTCGTTGCGTTCGCCGAGCTGTTTGGTCCCAACGGGTTCGTCGGTGGGATCTGCGACGACTTCGGTCCCACCTTCACTCAGACCATCGATCTGATCGACGACGCGTGTAAGAATTTCCAGCCGCCGCCTGGATGATCCCCGCGCGTGGTAGCGTGGACGCATGGTGCGTTGGGTTGGGTGTTGCGGGTGTTTGGCGGTGGTTGCATTGGCGAGCCCACGAATGGCTCTCGCCAACCCCGGTCCGCAGGGGGACGAGGTCTTCGAGCCGGCGCCCATGCCCGCTTCCGCCGCGCCTGAGGATCGGCTGCCGCTCGGGGTGGGGCTGATCAGCGGAGGGTTGATCTCGTTCTCCATCGGCGCGCTGCTGCAGTCCGTCTGGGCGATCGAGCCTTGCCTCGACACCCCGGACGGCGGCTTCAGCAGCTGCGGACCCGGGCCTCCGATCGTTCCCCTTGGAGTCACGGGCATCATGCTGATGACCGCTGGAGCCGGAATGACGATCCCCGGCGCGATCATCACCCACCGCGCCCGCCGCACGAGTACGAAGCGGCAGGCCCGCCTGCGCCCGGTTCTCAGCCTGCGCTTCGCGGGACTCGCGGGTCGCTTCTGAGGCGGCCGCGATTTTTTTGTCAGGCGGATGCGGCCGTCGGTGACTCGATTCGTGTGACGGCAATGACGATGACCGAGTCCAGCGATGCGGCGCTCCTGCGACGCTGTCGAGAGGGGGAGCAGACGGCGTTTGGGACGCTGGTCGAGCGGCACCAAGGGGCCGTTTGCGCGGTCACCTTCGCGACGACGGGAGACCGCGCCCTGTCCGAGGATCTCGCGCAGGACGCCTTCTTGGCGGCGTGGCGCGGCCTCGACGACCTGCGCGATGCCGGCCGCTTTCGGTCGTGGGTCTGCAGTATCGCGCGCAACCTCGGACTCAACGCAGTGCGCTCCAAGCTGCGGCGTCGGGAACAGGCCGATGCGGTCCTGCCCGAGCCCGCTGATCCCGCGGACATCGACGAGGCCCTCGACGCCCGTGAGTCCGCCGCACTCGTATGGTCGTCCCTGGAGCGCATCCCGCCGCGGTACCGCGAAGCGCTGGTCCTCTATTACCGCGAGGGCCAGTCGGCGCAGGAGGTTGCCGACGCGCTGGGCATCAGTCTCTCCGCCGCCGAGCAGAGACTGTCGCGAGGGCGCAAGCACCTGGCCCGCCGGGTGGAACGTCTGGTCGCAGGGTCCCTCGAGCGCGATCGTCCCACGCGTGGATTTGCGGCGGCAGTGGTCGCGGCATTGCCGACGGCGAGCCCAGTCGCTCCGCCCCCCTCGACGGCTCGGCCAGCGCTGTGGGTCGGTGTCGCGACGGCGGCGACCCTCGTCATCGGAGCCGCGCTCGCGTCGTCGGAACGGGAGAGCTCCGATGCCGTTCCCGCTGCAACCCAAGCGCCCGAGGATCCCGAACCGGCTGCGGCTGCGATGGCGCCCGATGTCGACGAGGTCCGACGGCAGCGCGCACGAGTGAAGGAGCAGCCGTCCGCGAAGCCCGAAGGACAACCCTTTCGGTTGACCACGGTCTCCGATGACAAGTACGCCGTCGATCTCGACGGTGGCTTCTCCCGCGCAACGCTGCCTCCGCTTCCTCCCGGGCAAGAGCGCCCGCCGGCTGCGCGGATCGTTCGACGCATTCGGGGCGTGGTGCTCGACGCCGAGGGCGAGCCCATCGAGGGCGCCGTGGTCATCGGGGATCGTGCCCTGCTCGTTTCATCGCGCGACATCCGAGGATCGGCTGGCGCCGCGACCGGGCCGGATGGTCGCTTCTCTCTGAATGTCCGCACCGAGCACCCCTTCACGTTCGTTGCCGTCGAGCGGCGCGGCTGGTCTCGACTGACGTTGGCGGAAGCGGGAACGGACGATGTCAGCGTGACGCTTCAGCTCGGCGCACCGGCCCGAGGCTCGGGGACGGTGGTCCGTGCGGACCAACCCGCCGAAGCAGACGTGCGCGTCACCATCGACGACGGCAATGCTCGGCTGCAGATCTTCACGAAGACCGACGATGCCGGGCGGTGGTCGCTGCCTCCGATGCCGCCGGGAACCTGGAAGGTCACCGCCAACCTTCGGGGAAGCCCAGCGACGGACTCGCCGAAGTTCGAGGTGGGGCGTGGCGAGAAAGCCACTCAGGACGTCGAGCTTCCCATCGGCGGCACGGTCGAGGTCATCGCCGACCTCGACGCCGTCACCGATCGCTTCATCGGCGTCGAGCTCCTCCCGGGGTCGCATCGCGTGCCCGATGCCGCGACGCTCGACGACCTCAAAGAAAAGTATCTCGGACACAAACAGCATCTGTTTCGCATCAACGCGCAACGAAACGAGCCGCTCGTGTTCGAGGACGTGCCAAGGGGAGCGTTTACGGCCTGCGTGGTCACGTTCCCCTCGACGGGCGTCGAGGCCAGTGCGTTGGCATGTGGCACGGGCTCGCTCACCGAGGAGCACGTCGCCGTGGAGCTACCGCCGCTTGCGTCCGCCGCCGGCGAATGACGCGCCCCGATCTTTTTTCCGACCTGTGGTGAACCGCACTCTCGGCGCGAAACGACTGAATCCGCGCGACTAGGCTGCGTCCGCGATGAGGTGGGGAGAACACTCGGGTTGGACCCCCGGGGCCGTGACACGGGGGTGGGGGCCCGCGTGGTCGCTCGAATGTTCGGCGACGGCACGCGCGGCCAGTACATCGGACGCTATCGGATCGTCGAGCGTCTCGGGGGCGGCGGCATGGGCGTCGTCTACCGCGCGTTCGACCCGAAACTGCGTCGCGAGGTCGCACTCAAGCGGCTTCGCTCGCCGAGCGTGGGTCAGATCGTCGACGAGGCGCGCGCGATGGCCCGGCTGGCCCATCCCAACGTGGTCGCCGTCTTCGACGCCGAAGGAGAGGCCTCGGGCGACGGCGGCTTCGTGGTCATGGAGCTCGTGCCGGGTACGACGCTCGAGCACTGGCTCGCGGACGCCCCCCGACGTTGGCAGGAGATCGTTGCGATGTTCGTGGGTGCGGGACGCGGGCTCGCTGCTGCCCACGCCGCCGGCGTGCTTCATCGCGACTTCAAGCCCGCCAACGTGCTGATCGGTCGCGATGGTCGACCGCGTGTTGCCGACTTTGGGATCGCGGCCCCACTCGTCCCCGTTGGCGACGGTGCTGATACGTGGGGCGGGGTTGGCGACGTCTCGCGCTCTGGCGTCGTGCACGGGACTCGGGGCTACTTGGCCCCGGAGCGTCTCAATGGTCAACGCGCGACTCCGGCATCGGATCAGTTCGCCTTCTGTGTCTCGCTCCGCGAAGCCCTCGCGCGAACGTCCACTCCGATTCCGCGCTCGCTCGGGCGGATCGTCGTCCGCGGGGTCGCCTCCGATCCGGCAAAGCGTTGGCCGTCCATGGAGCGACTCGTCGACGCGCTCTCGGCCAGAAATAAGCGCCGGCGCACGGGGATTGTGCTCGGGGCGGGCGTCGCCACCGCGGTCCTGGTCATCGGAAGCGGTGAACCGGCACCACAGCAGTGCGAGACAGTGGAGGGCATCGCGATCGTCGGCCCACAGCAGCAGCGGGCCGTCGCCGAGAGCTTCCGGCGGTTCTCGCGACCCGTCGCGGATCGGCTCACCGAGGGCCTGGATGGCTACGTGGCGAAGTGGACGACGATGCGTACCGAGATCTGCGAGGCGGCGACTACCGATGCGCCGGCCCTCTCCGATCTCCCCAGCCTCGAGTGCATGCAGGGCGCCCGCGATGCGCTCGGTGCGGTCGTCGAACAGCTCGCGCTGCGGCCGGAGGTCTCGCGTGCCGATCGACTGCTCTCGAGCCTTCCCAGTCTCGAGGCCTGCCGCGGTCCACAGCCCGAGGCCGCTACGCCGCTGCCGGCAGATGCACCGGGAGTGCGGTCCTCTCGGCAGACGCTCGCCCGCGTTCGGGCCATGAGGCTGGCGGGTGACCTCACCGGTGCCAAGGCAGAGCTGGACACCCTGGTCGACGCGGTCTCCGACGTCGACTTCCCGCCGCTGCTTACGGAGGTCGCACTCGAGCAGGGGCTGCTCTCGACCACCAGCGGCAGCTACGAGACCGCCGAGGAGCACCTCTCGCGTGCGCGGAGCCTCGGCATGGAGACGTCGCAGTGGCGCGAGGTGACGCAGGCGACCGCGGCCAAGATGCACCTGCTGCTGACCCGTGGTGGCCAGGCGAAGGAAGCGCTGCTGCTCGCCGACATGGCCCGCGGGCTCGTCAAGCGTTACCCGCAGCAGCGCTACGACGTCGAGATCGTCATTGCACAGAGCCACTTCATTCTCGGAGACGACCAGAAAGCCGAGCTCGGGTTTGAGCTGGCGCTCGAGCACGCCCGAGCGGACGGAAATCAGCGAAAGATAGCCAAGGCGCTGGGGGAGCTCGCACGTCTCGAGGCGTTTCGAGGCAACCACGTCGCTGCAGCCGAACAGCAACTCGCCGCACTCGCGATCTATCGCGAGCTGGAGGGAGAAGACTCTTCCAACACCGCCTACCTGCACTCGATGATCGCCACGACGCTGCGGAGTCAGGGGCAGCTCTTGCCGGCGGAACAACACGCGCGCCGTGCCGTCGAGATTCGGCGTCGTCTCAACGAGCCCGGTGACCCCAAGGTGGCGGACGCGCGGAGTCAGCTCGGGCAGGTGTTGAGGAGCCTTCGCCAATACGAGGAGTCGATCGACCACACGCAGTGGGCCATCGACCGGTACGACGCGCTCGGCAATCGGCTCTGGGCTGCGCGAGCGCGGTGGAATCTCACCGAGACGCTGCTCGAGCAGGATCGCTACCAAGCCGCGTACGAGGTCGCCGAGCGTGGGCTCGAGGATGCTCGATCCGCGTCCGACGGGGCTACGATCGTCGAGGTCGTGTTGCTCAGGTCACTGGGCGTGGCCCAGTGGGGGCTGGGGGAGGAGGCGGCGGCGCTCGAGAACCTGCGCGCCGCTCTGGCCATGGTCGAGCGGCTCGGCGCACCCGGGCATTTGCCCGCCTCGCGTTCGGTGCTGGCGCGATTTCTCCTCGATCAGGGCAAGCCCGCCGAGGCGGCCGAGCTCAATCGCCTCGCGCTCGAGGAGCTCGACGACACGCAGTGGGCGCCCGATTGGGTTGCGGGGATCCAGGCGAGCGAGGCCCTCGCGCTGCACGAGAGCGGCGAGCTTGCCGCTGCCGAGTCCGCCTACCGGAAGGCCTTGGAGATGTTTCCGGACGACTCACCCGGGGTCGAGGAGGAGCGCACTCTGTGCCGGATTCACCTCGCACGACTGCAGGCGCAGCGCGGCTCCGACGACGCAATACGCGAGCTCGAAGCGCATTGGGACGAGGCCCGCCAAGGCGCACCGACGAACGTTCGATCGGCGGCCGCGTTTGCCCTCGCCCGAGCGCTGCGGCCAAGCGATGCCCCGCGAGCGCTGCGCCTGGGCCGAAAGGCACTCGCCGCTCACAGCGCCGAAGATCCGCTGATGCCGGGCAAGCGCGCCGAGATTCGGGCGTGGCTCGAAAACCCGGAGGGATTGTGACCGGTCGATCTTTTTGCAATCGACCAAGCGAGACCGCGGAACCCATCGGGCATGCTTGCCCGCAAGATTCGGATCGTCACGATGGCTTCGGCGCTGGCCACGGCCTTTGCCTTCACGCCCACGGCCAGCGCTGCGCCGCCTCCAGCAGACCCTTCGGACGAGCCTCCCCGCTCGCCCATGCTTCGCAACGGCGCAATCCTCTTGCCGGTCGGTCTGCTCTTTGGCGCGACGGCAGGAGGCCTCGCCCACGCCGCCTTCAATCCTCCGTGTCGTGAAGCGGGGGACCAGCCGCTGGATTGCGTGCCCAGCCTCGGCGGCTTGGTGGCGCGTCGCTACGCCGTCTCGTTCTCGGGCATCTCTTCGGTTGCCGGCGGCGTGCTCGGTGGACTGGGCGCAGGCTTTCTGACGCGAGGTCTCGCCGCGGAGTCGACGGATGCAAACCGGGCCAAGCGCAAGAAGATCATGACCGGGGTCGGAGCCGGCGTCGTCTCGTTCGGGCTTGCGAGCGCGGTCGCAGGAACGACGATGTTCGTGGCCGGCCTGCGCGGTGCCCTCGAGCCGCTGCCCGACGACGATGGCTCGGCGGCCGCCGACGATCAGCTCGAGAGCGCGGTCAATGGCTTGCTCGGCAAGGTTCGTCTCGGGCGATCAGGCCTTGGTCTGCTGATGGCGTCGCCGACGTTCATCGCCGCGGGGGCGGCCATGCTTCACCGACGTCATGCGTTCACTCCGCCGCCGGTGCGCGTCTCGTTCGCGGTGTCGTCGCGGGAGGTGATGCTGGGCGTGAGCGGCCGCTTCTGAGGAGCTGGTCCCGCCGCAGGTGCTTCGCGATGCGGGCGCGAGCGCTGCGGAGCCGGGTGCGCAGCGTGCCCTCCGGGATCGCAAGGACCTCGGCGAGCTCCGGCGCGCTCAGGCCGTCCCAGTAGTAGCCCTCGAGGGCGGCCTGCTCGTTGACGGGCAACAGTCGCAGTGCGTCGAGGAGCCGCTGCTGGGACTCGTTGCGCGCGACGACCGAGCTCGGCGACGACGACAGCTCGCGAAGGCTCACGGTATCCAGATCGAGGGAGCGCGCGCGACCGTAGCGGCGCCGAAGGTGCTTGAGCCACAGATTGTTCGCGATCCCCAGCAGGAACACGCGAAAGCTCGAGCGACCCTCGTAGCGCTGCCCGGCCTCGGTGATGGTCAGAAACGTGGCCTGGACCAGGTCGTCCCGCTCTGCGTCGACCTTGTTGGCAAAGAAGCGAACGACCGCATCGATATGGCGCTTGACGAGCATCTCGCCCGCGCCTTGGTCGCCGCGTTGCCAGGCGGCAACCAGGTCGGAATCCGATGAGTTGGCGCAGTCCAGAGCGACACGTGGACGGGCCTGTGCCCAGGCGTATTCACTGCGTCACGATGCCGTAGGTCAGTCGCATCCAGCGCCGGACCGTGCCGACCATCGTGAGCCGAACGACGGGGTACTGGAGCAGCACCATGGCGATGACGGCACCGAGCCCGATCAGCAGGTCGCCGGAGTCCATCATCGACCAGAACGTCGCGCCCATGATCCCAAACAGTGCGAGCACGAGGTAAGCGCCGCCCAGACCGACCACCTGCGGGATCAAAGGGCGCTCGCGGGCGCTCAGCGGAACGTCGAGCCGGTGAGACAAGACTTTTGCGTAGTGCTCCGCCTCGCTGGGCGAGCTCATTTGGAGCTCGACCAGGTTCTGGTCGGTGACGATGGCCACGACGAAGCGGTCCTCGGGCTCTCCGTACTGCGTCGTCGGAGGGATCACCATCCGGTGGACTTCGATGCCCTGCACTTTGTCGGCGGCGATCATGTGACGGTCTGCTTCGATGCGCACGCGCCCATCGGTCTCGAGCAGCGAGAGCTTGCGCGGCTGGGTGAACACCATGAAGCGCGCTGCATGCTCTGCCCCGAGGCGGAACAGCCCGACCAGCGAGGTCACGCCGCCCAGCATCGTCAGACCGATACCGAGACCGGCAGCCTCACCTTCGCCGTCGCTGCCGATCATCACCAGCACGCCGAGCACGAGCGGGACGATGCCGATGAGTGCGATCATCTTTGCGATCCCGATCGGCGAGCTGCCCTCGGCTTCGAGGACGAAAGGTTCGGTGCTCGTTTGCGAGTAGCTCAGCACCGGGTGGGGACCTCCATAATCAGTTCGTTCATCGCAATTGTAGTTGCAACGAAGGGGCCCTTTGATCTCCGATTTCGGACTAAACGCCGTCCGCGGAGCCTGAGCGCGAACGAACGTGTGGTTGGGTGCGACCTGTGTCCGCGGCCGGGGTTGGCCCGTTGATGGCACGACGAGCATCGTTATTCCTCACCGCCCGCCGAGCGCTGCTCGGTTTCACCCTGGGACTCGTGGCGCCCAGCTGCGACCAAAAGCAGTGTGTCGAAGGCGATGCGTGCATTTGCGAAGAAGACTGCTCCGAGTCCTGCGACGGAGCCGGCTGCGGCTTCACCTGCGAGGCCGGGGCGTCCTGCGACTTCTCGTGCCCCGACGGCAACTGCTCGGCCACCTGTGAGTCCGGGTCGGACTGCAATCTCGACTGCGAAGGCGGCGGGTGCAACATGGCGTGCACCGAGGGCGCCAGCTGCCACATCGACGAGTGCTCGGGCGGGGCGTGCATCCTTGCGTGTGGCGGGTCGGACGACTGCGACAATGCCTGCGGCGTCGCGCAGGGCTGCGTCAGCGATTGACCGCGGGCCCGGTGCGGAGCAGGCGGGAGATGCTGAGGTCGAGCTTGGAGTCGATGAACTTGCGCAGCATCGTCTGCTCGACTTCTTCACCCACGTGCTCGCTGACGTAGCGGCGGGTGAGGTCGGCGGCTTGGGCGCGGGCGCGGGCGAGTCGCCGCGCCGCAGTGGCGCGATGCACTCCGTAGGCGCGCGCGATCTGGTCGATGCTCAGGTGGTCCACCAGGTGATGGCGCAGCAGCACGCGTTGACCCGGTTCGAGATCGGCGAGTGCGGCGCGAAAGGCATCCTTGACCAGCCGGCGGTCGAGTCCCTTGAGCAGGCTCAGCTCGGGGTCGTCGAGGGCGTCGTCGAGTGGTGACTCGGCGGCCAGGCCATCGTGTCGGCGCTTGCGTCGATCGTCGCCGCGGCGGAGGTTGAGTGCCAGCCGGGTCGCGGCCACGCGCACCAGGCTGCCCATGTCTCCGCGACCGGCGAGGGTCGCGATGCGCGGTGGCTCGTCGGGGGAGGGGGCCACGAACAATCGCTCGCGTACGCGCTGCTGCAGCTCGTCGGCGCTCGACGAACCCGAGAGAACCTGGGCTGCGATCGCGCGCACGAGCCCGAAATAGCGCGACTCGAACGTACGCAGCGCGGTTCCATCACCCGCCGCACAGGCGACCCCGAGCCCCACCGCGGCGACTTGTTCGTCGTCGTCTGGGGTCAGCACACCGTCCGCGGCGAGACTGCCGATCGCCCGGGCGAACGCCGATGGATCGATCTCGAGCGCAGGCCACGCGGCACGGGCGCGCGCCAGCAAGTCGTCGGTGTTCGTCGTTTCCGGCGGCACCACGGTTACAATAGCGCCTCGCGACACGGGCGGTAGTGCGGGGTTCAAGCAATGATGGCGTCACAGTGCCTCGATGAGCTCGCCGTGCTTCGCCTCGAGTCGGGTGAGCTGACGGCGGGCGAGTTGGCGACCGTCGAGGTGCACCTCGACGACTGTGAGGCTTGCCGGCGATTGGTCGCGACCGTGGCGCGAAGCGAGCCCGACGCAGAGCCAGTGGACACGATCGAGGCTGGGCGTTCGATCGGACGCTACGTGCTGCTGACCCCGGTTGGGAGCGGTGGCATGGGTACGGTGTTCGCTGCGTGGGACCCCGAGCTCGATCGCAAGGTCGCGATCAAGGTCGTCAACGAGAGCGCGGCTACGAGTGCGAGCGCCCAGGAGCGCCTGATGGAAGAGGCGCGCACGCTGGCCTCGCTGCGGCACCCCAACGTCATTTCGATCTACGACGTGGGTCGTGTCGGCGACCGGGTGTTCATCGCGATGGACTACATGGAGGGCGGCACGCTCGGCGCGTGGATGGTGGGCGGCCTGCATCCGTGGCGCGAGGTCGTGCGTAGGTTCGTCGAAGCGGGGAGGGGGCTCGTCGCGGCGCACGCCGCCGGCCTCGTTCATCGCGACTTCAAGCCCGCCAACGTGCTGCTCACCCGCGACGATCACTGCGTCGTGACCGATTTCGGACTGGCGTCGGCCTCGTTCATCGAGCCCGCCACGATTCCCGAAGCGATGGCGCGTAGCACCGCCTGGGGGACGCCCGCGTATGCCCCTCCCGAGGTCGTGTCGCGCAGCAAGATCTCACCCGCCGCTGACCAGTTCAGCTTCTGCGTGGCGTTGCATGAAGCGCTCTACGGGCTCACGCCGTTCGCTGGGGATACGGTCGAGTCGCGCTTCAAGGCGCTTCGGGATGGCATGCGTCGCGAGCTGCCCAGCAAGAGCTCGGTGCCCGGCCCGCTACGGCGGGTCGTGCAGCGGGGGTTGGCGCTTGCTCCCGAGGACCGATTTCCTTCGATGGAGGCGCTGCTCGAGGCGCTCGAAGCCGCCGCGTCACGGCGGCGCTTGTGGACGTGGGGCGCAACCGGGGCTGCGCTCGTGGCACTGGCGTTCGCAGTGACGCCCACAGGGGAGACCGAGTGCGACGGCGGCCTCGGGGAGTGGAAGACCGTCTGGGGCGACGCAGCCAAGGGGGACCTGAGCGCGGCGTTCGTCGACAGCGGTGCTCCAGGGGCCGACCAGACCTGGGTTCGCTTTGCCGCGGCGTTGGACGACTACGTGGCCCAATGGTCCGATGCGCATCGACAGGCCTGCGAGGCGGCAAAGGGTGACGCAGCGCAGCGCGCCGATGCGGTTGCGGTCACGCGGTGCCTCGGGGGCGACCGGCTTCGGGCGTTCGCGTTGCTCGACGCATTGGATGCCCCGCGGCCCGAGACGGTGGAGCGCAGCCTGACGGCCGTAGCGTCACTGCCCCTGCCACGGCACTGCGTGGCCGGTGCCTCGCCACTCCAGACCGAAACGACCGATCCCGCGACCCAGCAGGCGCTGCTCGAAGAGCTCGCCAGCATCGACACCGTGTGGCGACTGCACGAGCCCGAGCTCGTACGCCCGCGCCTCGACGACCTCGAGGCCCGCGCAACGGCGGCTGGACTCGATGGAATCGTGGCCGGGGTTGCGGTGCAGCGCGGTCGATTGCTCGTGGATGCCGCCAACCACGCGGATGCGCGCGAGACGTTCGTCGACGCCGGCTTTCGTGCCACCGCCGCGGGCATGCCCGATGTGGCGGCCGAGGCGTGGATTTCGTTGATGGCGCTCGACGGCGCCGAGAGTCAGCGCTTCGACTGGGCCGAGCACTGGGAGGGCCTGGCGTCGGCACAGCTTCGTCAGGTTGGAGAAGGGACGCGCTTCCACGCGATGTTCTCGGCCCACCAGGGGCTGGTGCGGGCCAATCGCGGCGACTGGGAGGGCTCCAGGGATGCGTGGCGAGAAGCGGTGCGCGTCGGCTCGGAGGCCCTCGGTGAAGCGCACCCCGACGTGGTCGCGTTTCGCGTTCGGCTGGGCGAGGCGCTCGCGCTCACGCGCGATGTCGAAGGCGCGAAGGCGGAGCACGCACGTGCGCTCGAGCAACACCTACAGCTCTACGGGGAGCAGCACCGCGAGACGGCGCGAACGCTCCGCGCGATCGCCCATACGCTGGTGCAGCAGGGGCGGCCCAAGGATGCGATCGAGTACCAGCAGCGCTGCCTCGACATTCAGCGCGCGGTGCTCCCGGCTCGTCACCGCGAGATCGGCTACACGCTCGGCAATATGGGCATCACGGTGATGGCCGCCGACTCGAGCCGCGGCGAGGAGGCGCTCCGGCTGATGCGGCAGGGACTCGCGATCATGGCCGAGAGTCAGGACGTCGATCACAACCGCGCGAGGATTCTGCGTCACCAGATCGCTCGGGCCCTCGTGGCACAAGGCCTCTTGGAAGAGGCGCGGGACGCTTGGCTCTCGCTCATCGAGAGCTTCGGCGATGCGCCGCCCGAGCACATCGTCGTGCCTCGAGCCCATCTGCAGCTCGGGATCGCGTTGCGATCTCTGGGTGAAGACACCAGGTCGGTCGAGTACCTGCAAAAGGCCGTACAACATGCGGAGACGTTTCTGGGGCCCGACCACGTCGAGGTACTCGTCACGCTGGTCGAGCTGGGCGACAGCCTGCTGAAGACCGACGTCGCCCAGGCGCGGACGGTGCTCGCCCGCGCCATCGAGCACCCGGCGAAGTCGACCGCGCCCGACTACGTGCAGCGCGCTCGCGACCTGCTCGCTACGTTAGAAACTCCGTGAGCGGCCCCGACGAGAACTCGGGCATGCCGAAGGTCTGCACACTGACGCCCATGGCGTTGAGCACGCTGACGAGTACCCGTCCGTGCGGCTGCCCGCCG
>JGI12316J15310_10000048_pt23 | contig 110247 bp, 110 predicted proteins | sample MarCyaLeptolynsp_FD_15310 | JGI IMG/M metagenome (IMG submission 15310) | reverse complement strand
CGCCTTGGCCATCCCGGGATTCGCCACTCCGACCGAGGCCTTCGCGATGCTACGCGCCGGCGCCGACGCCCTGAAGCTGTTTCCGGCGGAAGCGGCGCCGCCGAGCGTGCTGAAGGCGATGCGCGCGGTGCTGCCGGCGGATGTTCCGATCCTGCCGGTCGGCGGCATCACGCCGGAGGTCATGGCCGGCTATGTTGCCGCCGGCGCGGCCGGCTTCGGCCTCGGCTCCGCGCTCTACAGGCCCGGCGATGATCCTTCCACGGTTGCCCGCAAGGCCCGGTCCTTCCAGGCGGCCTGGCGGGATCTGCAAGCCGCATCCGCAGGGCAATAGCCGGCGCCGTCCGCGTTCGACCGACCGGGTCCGCTGCCGGCGGGAAATCGATGGGTTAGCGCCCGGCCGCCCATTCCTCCGCCGTGATCGCATAGCCGAGCACGGGGAAGTCGTTGTAGCTAGTCTGGCCGATCGCCCGCAGGCCGACCGCCTCCAGCACCCGCGACGAGGCGGTGTTCTCCGGCACCACGAACGCGATGATCCGGCTCAGGCGCGCGTTTTCGAAGCCGAAAGCCAGCGCCGCCCGCGTCGCCTCGCGGGCGTAGCCCTTGCCCCAGGCGGCCGGCGTGAAGGCGTAGAGCACCTCGACATCCGCGTTGCGCTCCAGCTTGGCGAGCCCGGCATGGCCGATCAGTGCGCCGGTCGCCGCCTCCTCCACCGCCCAGACGCCGAACCCGGCCGCCCAGGCCTTGGCGAAGCCCTTGATGCGCGAGTCGGCGATCTCCGCGGCGAACGGGATCAATGCCTCGCCGCCGATCAGGAAGCGCACGAAGTCCGGATCGGCGCGCATCGCCGCATAGGCGTGCCGGTCCTCCCGGGTGAAGGCCCGCAGGCGCAGTCGCTCGGTCGTCAGGGTGGGGATGGAGTCGGGCATGACGGTGAGACCCCGGCTTGCATGAGCGGCGATGGGGCTCGATACTCGCGAACCCTTCCCGAGGCAACCGGAGCAGCGTCCAGCAATGGCGATCATCAACCGCATCGCGGAGTTCCATGGCGAGATGACCGAGTGGCGCCGCGACTTCCACGCCCATCCGGAACTCGGCTTCGAGGAAACGCGGACCAGCGAGATCGTCGCCGCCAAGCTCGCCGAATGGGGCATCGAGGTCCATAAGGGCATCGGCAAGACCGGCGTCGTTGGCGTGCTGAAGGCCGGGAACGGCGACCGGCGCATCGGCCTGCGCGCGGACATGGACGCGCTGCCGATCGTCGAGCGCACCGGCAAGCCGTACGCCTCCGGCACCGAGGGCGTGATGCACGCCTGCGGCCATGACGGCCACACCACCATGCTGCTGGGGGCCGCCAAGTATCTGGCCGAGACCCGGAACTTCGACGGCACCGTGCATTTCATCTTCCAGCCGGCCGAGGAAGGGGTCGGCGGCGCCTTCGCCATGCTGGAGGACGGACTGTTCGACCAGTTCCCCTGCGACCGGGTCTACGGCCTGCACAACATGCCGAACCTGCCGCTCGGCGACTTCTCGATCCGGCCGGGGCCGATCATGGCCGCCGGCGACACCTTCGAGGTGACGATCCAGGGCCGTGGCGCCCATGCCGCCATGCCGCATCAGGGGGTCGATCCGGTGATCGTCGGCTCCAACGTCATCATCGCGCTGCAGACCCTGGTCAGCCGCACCGTCAGCGCTCAGGACGCGCTGGTCGTCTCGGTCACCGAGTTCCATGCCGGCGAGGCGTTCAACGTGATCCCCGACAGCGTCGTGCTGCGCGGGACCTGCCGGACCCTGAACATGGAGATCCACAAGACGCTTGAGGACCGGTTCCGCCGGGTGGTCGACGGCATCTGCGCCGCCCATGGCGCCTCGGCGACCGTCGACTACAAGGCGGTCTTCCCGGTGACCGTTAATGCCGACGACGCGACCGACCACGCGCTTGGCGCGGCGCGCACGGTGTCCGGCGACGGCCGGGTGATCGACAACGCCAACCCGCTCATGGGCTCGGAGGATTTCGCCGCCATGATGCTGGCGGTTCCCGGGTCTTACATCCTCATGGGCAACGGTCCCGGCGCCTCGGTCCATCATCCCGAGTATGACTTCAATGACGAGGCGCTCACGGTCGGCGCCAGCTACTGGTCGACGCTGGTCGAGCAGCAGCTCGCCAAGGCCTGAGCGAGAGGAGAGGGTCATGCCCATCGTCAACCGCATTGCCGAGTTCCACGACGAGATGACCGCGTGGCGCCACGACCTGCACGCCCATCCCGAGCTCGGTTTCGAGGAGCACCGCACCAGCAACGTGGTCGCGGCCAAGCTCGAGAGCTTCGGCATCGAGGTGCATCGCGGCCTCGCCGGCACCGGTGTCGTCGGGGTGCTGAAGGCGGGCACTTCGGATCGCGCCATCGGCCTGCGCGCCGACATGGACGCGCTGCCGATCCTGGAGCGCGGCCAGGGCTTCCGGCCGCACAAGTCGACCAACGACGGGGTGATGCACGCCTGCGGCCATGACGGCCACACCACCATGCTGCTGGGGGCGGCCAAGTACCTGGCCGAGACCCGCAACTTCGACGGCACCGTCCACTTCATCTTCCAGCCGGCCGAGGAGGGCAAGGGCGGCGGCGACCGCATGGTCAAGGAGGGGCTGTTCGACCAGTTCCCCTGCGAGACCGTCTGGGGCATGCACAACATCCCGGGTATTCCGATCGGCGAGTTCGCGGTCGCGCCGGGACCGATGATGGCGGCGCGCGACAATTTCGAGATCACCATCCAGGGCAAGGGCTCCCACGGCGCCATGCCGCATCACGGCATCGACCCGGTGCTGGTCGGCGCCCACATGGTGATGGCGCTGCAGTCAATCACCTCGCGCAACCTGGACGCCCAGAAGGCGCTGGTGATCTCCGTCACCCAGTTCCACGCCGGTCATGCCTTCAACGTTGTGCCAGACGACATGGTGCTGCGGGGCACCTGCCGGGTGTTCGATCCCGCGATCCAGCGCAGCCTGCCGGAGCGGATCACCCGGATCATGGAGGGGGTGTGCGCCACCTTCGGCGCCAATGCTGAGCTGAACTACATCAAGGGCTATCCCGCCACCGTGAATGACCCGGCGCAGGCCGGCGTCGCCGCCGATATCGCCGAGGCGGTGGCCGGCGACGGCCGGGTCGACCGGGCGCCGCAGCCGGTGATGGGAGCGGAGGACTTCTCCTACATGCTGAACCAGCGTCCCGGCGCCTATATCTGGGCCGGCAACGGCGACACCGCCGGCGTCCATCACCCGGACTACGACTTCAACGATGAGGCCCTGCCCCACGGCGCCAGTTTCTGGGCGCGCTTGGTGGAGGATCGCCTCAAGCGGGCCTGACGGCGCGGGTTGTTCACGGATGCTCGATGACCTCGGCCCGCTGGACGCGGTGGGCGTGCTCGGCACGGTGATGGTGCTCACCGCCTACGCCCTGCCCCAGCTTGGCCGGTTGCGACCGGATGACTTGGCCTATCTGCTGCTCAACCTGGTCGGCGCCGCGCTGATCGTCGTCTCGTTGATCGAGACCTTCAATCTGTCGGCCTTTCTGATGGAGGCGGCCTGGGTGCTGATCAGCCTGTTCGGCATCTGGCGCTGGTGGCGCCGCCGGCATGCCGGCTGAGTCGTCGCGACGGACGCGCGGGCCGGGGCGCCAGTCTACAGATCGGTCGAATTGAGATACTGCACCGCCACGCCGCCCTCCACCCGTTCGGGCCGGGCGACGATCACGTTTCGCGTTCGGTAGTAGTCCGGGACGTCATCGCGCCCGGCAAGGCGAAGTTCGATCGAGTATCGGGGCGCCGCGGCCCCGGCGGTCGCCTGGGTGCGATGCGGGACGCACTGGTTGAAGATGATGGCATCCCCGGCGCTCAAGGGCGGCGTCACGGCGCGGTGGTCCGGGTCGATGCCCGCCGTTGCCGCCAGCCATTCGGGATCGGACACGGGCGGAAACGGCATATCCGGCCGGGTTCGGCTCGTGGGGTCGTCGACCCAGCGGCACCAGGCGCGCCAGACCCGCCGGACGGCGTCCTTGTCGGTGAGAAAGCTGAGGCCCGGATGGTCGGATCCTACATCGACCAGCGGGATCCAAATGTTCAGCATCTCGCCCGTGGCGCCCATGAAGTCGGCGTCGAGGTGCCAGGGAGAGGCGTCGGCCGGATCGCGGATGTCGCGCCGCCGCACGATGCAGTGATGCAGCAGGAAGACCGGGTGCGGGCCCAGGATCTTCTGGGCGATCGCGTAGCCGACCGACCGCATGAAGATCGACAGCAGCCGGTCCGCCAGCCGCCGCTCCTCGGTCGCGGCGACCAGCGAAAGCGGGCAGTAGTTGATCCCGCGCGTCACCGGTTTCGGCGTCGCCAGCAGCGCGTCGATCGTCTCCGTCATCTCGGCGAAACGGTCCGCCGGCAGAACCCCGCGTGCCACCTTCGGGTACATCGTGAGCGCGCGGTCGAGCAGGCGCTCGGCGGGCGGCGGCAGATCCTGGAATGGGGGCACGGGCGATCGCGGCTGTTGGTTGCGTCGGCGCCCGATCCTAGTGCGCCCCCGGCACCCTTGGCCAGATCTGCCCTGCCAACTGAACTTTCACTATCTGCGCCAGGGCCGCCGCGGTACGCTGCGATACATCAATTTCGAGCTAATCTGAACGCATCTGTCCGGGGAGATATCGATATGCGTAAGTTCTTCGCCATCGCTGCATTTCTGGTGTTCGCCGCCGCAGCGCCGGCCGCCTCCGAGGATCTCGAGTTCGTTCTGGTCAACCAGTCGAGCGCCGATCTGGTCGGCTTCAACGTCTCGCCGGCGAGCAGCGACAACTGGGAGGAGAACCTGCTGGAAGGCGCGTACCTGCCGCCGGATCACGAGATCGGCGTCCTGATCGCGGACGGCCTGTCCACCTGCATCTACGACATCCGCGGCACCTTCGACGACGGCGCCGTGTCCGAGGATTTCGGCCTCGATCTCTGTGACTTGGGCGAATACACCTTCGTCGACTGATCAGCCGGGGTAATAGCCCCGCCGCCGGTCCCGTTCGACGGTGGCCGGGTCGCGGTCGGCCGGGTCGCCGTAGCCACCACCACCGGGGGTTTGCACCGTGATGGCGTCACCCTCGGCGATCGCGATGCCCTGTTCCTTGGACAGGTGCAGGGGCGTGTAGGTGTCGCCGCCGCGCTCCACCAGCACCGTGTTCGGCGCGCCGTCCTCGCCGCCAAGCGCGCCTTGCGGACCGACGCGGCCGTGATCCATCACGAAGCTCGCCCGGGCATCGCCCCGGCGCAGGCGCACCTTGTAGCGCACGCCGAAGCCACCGCGTCGCGCACCCCGGCCGCCGGACCCCTCGCGCAAGGCGTACTCCTCGTAGAGGATCGGATAGCGCTGTTCGACGACCTCGATCGGGGTGGTCTTGGAGATGCCGATGGTCGAGCAGCCGTTGGAGATGCCATCGCCGCCCGCGTGCCCGCCGTAGCCGCCGCCGGAGATCAGGTAGCAGACATAGCCGCGACCGGTCTTCGGGTCGATCCCGCCGAGCGAGAAGTTGCCGCTGGTCCCGGCCGGGGCGGCGAACAGATGCTCCGGCACCGCCTTGGTCATGGCGGCGAACACCGCCTCGGCGATGCGCTGGCTCACCTCGGCGGCGCAGCCGGAGACCGGACGCGGGTACTTGGCGTAAAGGAAGGTGCCGTCCGGATCGGCGATGGTCAGCGGCTCGAAGGTGCCGGCGTTGATCGCCACGTCCGGGTAGATGTGCTTCATCGCCAGATAGACCGACGACCGGGTGGTGGCGATGACGCTGTTCATCGGCCCCTGACACGGCGGCGAGGAGCGGGAGAAATCGAAATGCGCCTCCTCGCCCCGGATCGTCAGGGTGAGCGCGATCGTCAGCGGTTCGTTCACCACCCCGTCGCTGTCGACGATGGCGGTGCTCTCGTACACCCCGTCGGGCACGGCGGCGATCTTGGCCCGCATCTGCTGGGCGGCGCGCAGCCGCATCTCGGCGATCGCCCGGTCGACGGTCTCCGCCCCGTAGCGGTCGAGCAGCAGGGTGAGGCGCCGCTCGCCGACGGTCAGCGCCGCCGCCTGGGCCTTGATGTCGCCGATCCGCTGGTCGGCGATGCGGATGTTTGAGTTGATGATGCTGAGGATTTCCTCGTCGATCTCGCCGGCCTTGTAGAGCTTTACCGGCGGCAGGCGCAGGCCCTCCTGTTCGACCTCCGTGGCGCTGGCGGAGAAACCGCCAGGGACGGCGCCGCCGGTATCGGGCCAGTGCCCGGTATTGGCCAGCCAGCAGAACAGTTCGCCCCGGTAGAAGAACGGTTTGACGAACTTGACGTCCATCAGATGGGTGCCGCCGAGATAGGGGTCGTTGACGATGTAGACGTCGCCCGGGCGCAGGTCCTTCGCCCGCTCGATCACCGTGGCGCAGCAATCCTGCATGGTGCCGACGAAGACCGGCAAGCCGTCCTCGCCCTGGGCGATCAGGGCGCCGTCGTCGCGGTGGTAGATGCCGTCGGACCGGTCGTGGGTCTCGCTGATCACCGGCGAGAAGGCGGAGCGGGAGAACGCCAGGTCCATCTCGTTGCAGACCTGCTGCAGGCCGTTCTGAATCACCGTCAGGGTGATCGGGTCGAGCGCGCTCATGACGGGCCTCCGAACGGGTTGGGGACGGTGATCACCAGGTTGCCGTGGATGTCGAGCCGGGCTGACTGGCCGGGTTCGATCACGGTCGTGGAGTCGAACTGGGCGACGATCGCGGGGCCGTCGAACGCGGCGTCGGCCGGCAGGCGCTCGCGGCGGTAGACCGGGGTCGGCTGCCATCCCGCGCCCTCGAACCAGACGTCCCGCGTGTTCTCCCGCGCGCCCGCCAGGTCGCCGACGCGGTCTTCGGAGGCGGCGAGGGTGGCGAGCGGCACCGCGGGGCGATGGCCGAGGACGGCGGTGTGCAGGTTCACCAGCACCGGTCGGATCTCCGGCAGTTCGACCGCGAACCGCTCCCAGTAGGCGGCGGCGAACTGGCGGTCGAGCGCCTCGAGGCTCGGCGTGGCGGTGTCCAGCGGCACCTGCAGGATGTGGGATTGGCCGAGGAACTGCATGTCGGCGGAACGGCGGACCTCGATACTGGCCAGCGCCACCCCTTCGGCGTTCAGCAGGGCGCGGCCTTCGGCCTCCTGATCGGCGAAGATCGCGTGGACATCGGCGATGTCGAGGTCGGCAAGCGGCGCGTTCAGCGTGTTGACGAAGTCGTGCCGCAGGTCGGCGACGGCGCAGCCGATGGCGTTGGTGATGCCGGGTCGCGCCGGAATCACCACCGTCGGAACCGCCAGCTCGCGGGCCAGCGCGGTCGCGTGCAGCGGGCCGGCGCCACCGAAGGCGAACAGCACGAAGTCGCGGGGATCGTGACCCTTGGCCAGCGAGACCATGCGCACCGCACCGGCCATGCGGTCGTTGGCCACGCGCAGGATGGCGGCGGCGGCCTCGTCGGCGGAGAGGCCCAGGGGGTCGCTGGCGACCGCCTGCACGCGGGCGCGGACGTCGGCGAGCGAGACCGGCGTGTCGACCGAGAGCAGGCGCTCGGGATCGAGCCGCCCGAGCACCAGGTTGGCGTCGGTGATCGTCGGCTCGGTTCCACCGCGGGCGTAGCAGATCGGGCCGGGGCTGGCGCCGGCGCTTTCCGGGCCGACCCGCAGCAGGCCCGAGGCATCGACCGAGGCGATCGAGCCGCCGCCGGCGCCGATGGTGTGGACGTCGACCATCGGCACATGGATCGGCATGCCGTATTCGAGGTCGAGCTCGCTGTGAATGCTCGGGATGCCGTCGATGATCAGACCGACATCCGAGCTGGTCCCGCCCATGTCGTAGGTCAGCACGTTGGCGAACCCGGCGGCCCGCGCGGTATAGGCGGCGGCCATCACGCCGGAGGCGGGGCCGGACATGACGGTGTTCACCGCGTGATCGGCCGCACGCTCGGCCGAGATCGTGCCGCCATTGCCCTGCATCACCAGCAGGGTGCGCCTGTAGCCGCCGTCCGTAAGCTGGTCGGTCAGGCGTTTCAGGTAGCGGCGCAGCACCGGCTGGACCGTGGCATTCACGGCGGCGGTCGTGCCGCGCTCGTACTCGCGGAACTCGCTCAGGATCGCGTGGCCCGCCGTGACCTCCGCTTCCGTCCAGTGGGCACGGACGATCTCGGCGGCGCGGCGTTCATGGGCCGGATTGGCGTAGCTGTGCAGGAAGTGGATGACCACGGCCTCGCAACCCTCGGCCTTCAGGGCCTCGGTGGCGGCGATCACCCCCGCCTCGTCGAGCGGCGTGAGGACCGTGCCCTCGGCATCGACCCGCTCCGCCACCTCCATCCGCAGCTCGCGCGGGATCAGGGGTTCGAACCAGCCGGTGAGGCCGTAGGGGGTTGGCCGGGTCCGCCGGCCCAGTTCCAGCACGTCGCGGAACCCGCGCGTGGTGATCAGCCCGGTCCGCGCGATTTTGCGCTCCAGCAGGGCGTTGGTGGTGGTCGTGGTGCCGTGGACGATCTGGTCCAGGGAGCGGGCGTCCACGCCGGCTTCGCGCAGGGCGGCCATCACGCCGCCGGCCTGGTTGTCGAGGGTGGTGGGAACCTTGGCGAGCGCCAGACCGCCGGGCAGGGAGGGATCGAGATAGACGAGGTCCGTGAACGTCCCGCCGACATCGACGCCCACCAGCCGCGCTGATCGACGAAGCTCCGCACCGTGTAGCACTGACCGCTCCCGCATCACATTGTTGTTCGCATGCTAACAATATGTCGGGGTGGCCGGTAGCACTGTGTTTGGGCTTCGGCCGCTTCTGTCGCTTCGGTATGGTGGGCTTTCAATTTTGGCGAGATCCCATATGGCCGCGATCACACCAACGCCCCTGCGATGCAAGGTGGACAACCTCGAGTTCGGATTGAAGGCTTTCGAGTCGGACTTTCTGGCAAAATCCATCATCCGCGACGGGCTCTGGGAGCGCCACCTGACCTACGCGATCCCGGGAGCGTTAAGGCCGGGGGCCGTCTTCTTCGATATCGGCGCCAATGTTGGGTACTACACCGTTCTTGCGTCCAAGGTCATGGGAACCCGGGGGCGTGTCGTCGCGGTGGAGCCAAGCCCGGTCATTCTGCCGGTCCTCAAGGAAAACGTAGCCCGAGAGAACTGTCCCTCGGTCACGATCGAGGAAGTCGCCGTCGGGGCGGCGCCGGGAGAAGCACGCATCGTCTTCGACAGCGCCGAGTCGGGGGGCAGCCACGTTCTGCGGGTCGGCGAAGAGGGTGATCGGACCGAGGTCGTCACGCTGGACATGCTGGCGGAAAAGCATGGCCCGCCGACCGTCATCAAGGCGGATGTCGAAGGCCTCGAGGGTGATCTTCTGATGGGAGGCGTGGATACCTTCAAGCAGGGCGCGCCGGTGATCTTCATGGAGTTCGCGCCGCAGAACTTCTCTCGCTCCGGTACTCCCCTGATCGACGCACTGAAACTACTGGACTCACTGGGCTACAGGTTCGGCATGTTTCGCGGTCACAGCGCCTCGGCCCGGATGCCGATCCAGCTCTCGACCCTGGCCGATCTCGCGACCTACTGGCTGTCCATCGATTTTCAGGGACATATGGACATCGTCGTCGGTCGTCCGGGCCAACGCTAGACGCGCCGCGCATACCAGACGACACGGCCGATGATCGAGACCTCGTCGACCGTGCGTTCGTAGTCCTGGTAGCGCGGATTCGCCGAGCGGATCAGTACCCGGGCGGGCTCGGTGTTGGGCACCGGCTCGAGCTGCTTGGCCACCAGGCCCATGCCGTCATACAGCACGAAGATGCCGGGAGGCGACGGCGCCTTGCGCGAGGTGTCGATCAGGATCTTGTCGCCGGCCTCCAGGATCGGCTCCATCGAATCCCCGTCGATCGAGATAATCCGCAGGTTCTCAGCCTCCGCCCGCAGCTCATGGCGGAGCCAGGAGGCCGGAAAGTACCAGTTGTCGCCCCGGCGCTCGTGATCGACGAGGGCGCCGCCGCCGGCGGATGCGTTGATGTTCACCTCGGGCACCGCGGCCACGGCGGGATCGTTGTCGATCGTCAGCGCCCGGGCGTAGGTCACCGCGCGCCGGGTCGTCATCGCCGGTGACTGACGCGCGCCCGACGGCGCCACCTGCGGCGGCCCACCATCGCGCAGCTCGCTCTCATCGACGCCGAGATGACCGGCCAGCAGATGGCGCACGTCCTCCGGCAGTTTCCGCGGCGTGCCCCGGTGCACGAACTGGTGCAGATAGGCGTGATTCTTGCCGCAGGCGATTGAGGCCTTCTTCAAATCCGTCGGCGGATCGCGGTGCGCGATCAGCTCGAGGACGCGGCGCCGGATGGGGTCGAGCTTCATGACACGGATCATATTCCGATTTTCGCGCAGGTGTACAGAATAAATTTCCTATTGAATGAAGGCGTTCGGTGCCATAGGTTGATATAATCGTATTGTATGCAAACCCTGGTACCGGAGAGTGTTGCCCATGGCCGATCATGCGTCCGTCCACGCGTCCAGGATCCGCGCCGCCGCGACGGCGGATCCCATCCCCGCGCTCCTGGAGGAGGCCGCCGAGACGCTGAAGAGGCTGCCGAGAGCGATCGCGCGACCCCGCCTCTCCAGCTGGCCGGAGGTCGTGCGGGACTGTGTTTCGCTGCTGGCTCCAGGGGAGTCCGGCCGCAGAAACCGCATTCCGCCGTCACCGCAGGCCATCGACCGGATGGATCGGACACTCGCCTGGTTGCTGGCCTGTGACGACGAGGCCAGACGGCTGGTCTGGGCCCGCGCGAACCGTATTCCCTGGCGCAAGCTAGAGGACATCGACGGCCGAAGCCATGTCACGCTGCGCAAGATCGTCGCCCGCGGTCATGATCAGATGCGGCTTCGCATGGCCGGTCCGGATGGAAAATCGGAGTAAATAAGAAAAAACCTCTTTACAAGCTTTCGAAAATCGGATAGGAATTCACTCACGCTCGGATCAACACGCCGTCTGGACATCGGGACGACGGCGCGCCGATCCGCAAGGGCCACTCCAACGGGGTGGCCCTTTTTCGTGACCGGCCGCCGGCCCGTCACCGGACGGTTCGTCCAGCAGATGAATTCCGGAGTCGTCGATGCCCGCACTGAAATGGACGCCGCGGCGTCGGGGGACCTTTCTGAAGGCCCTCGCGGCCAGCGGCAATGTCGCCTTCGCCGCACGCGAGGCCGGGGCCTCGCGCTCGCGCGCCTATCAGCTCAAGGCCGAGGACCCCGACTTCGCCGCGGAATGGGCGCTGGCGCTCGAGACCGCCACCGACGAGCTCGATGCCGAGGCCCGGCGCCGCGCCGTCGAGGGCGTCGAGGTGCCTCACTTCCATCAAGGCAAGGTCACCGGGACCGTCCGCAAGTATTCCGACACGTTGCTGATGTTCCTGCTGCGCGCCCATCGCCCCGAACTGTATCGCGAGCGGGCCGGCCTCACTTCCAGCGGACAGGACAAGGATGACGAGACCGCCGAAGACTACGCCGGCGCCCGCGACGCCCTCGCCGAACGGTTTGCGAGCCTTGATCCGGGGGATGACGCCGATGATGGCAAAGGCGGTCCTGACCGGGCTGAGTGAGCGCGAGGCCGCCCACCTGCTGCATGACTGGTCGCTCTGGGCCCGGGACAAGCAACTGCCGCCCGCCGGCGACTGGCGGGTCTGGCTGATCCTGGCCGGCCGCGGCTTCGGCAAGACCCGGACCGGTGCCGAATGGGTGCGCGGCCTGGCGGTGAGCGGGCGCGCCGGCCGGCTCGCCCTGGTCGGCGAGACCGCGGCTGACGCCCGCGATGTCATGGTCGAGGGCGAGAGCGGTCTCCTGGCCTGCTGCCCGCCCTGGGCGCGGCCCCGCTACGAGCCTTCCAGGCGGCGCGTCACCTGGCCGAACGGCGCCGTCGCGACCTGCTTCTCGGCCGATGATCCTGACCAGCTGCGCGGGCCGCAGTTCGATGCTGCCTGGGCCGACGAGATCGCCAAGTGGCGGCACGAGGCGGCCTGGGACAACCTGATGCTCGGCCTGCGCCTCGGCGCAGATCCGCGGTGCGTGGCCACCACCACGCCGAAGCCACGGCGGTGGCTGACGCGGCTGATGGCCGACCCGCGCACCACGGTGACCCGCGGCGCGACCCGCGAGAATGCCGCGAATCTGGCGCCCGCCTTTCTCGAGCAGATCCTGGCGCGCTATGACGGCACGCGGCTCGGCCGTCAGGAGATCGAGGGTGAGTACCTCACCGACACGCCGGGGGCACTGTGGACCCGGGCCATGGTGGAGGCCGTCCGCGTGTCCGCTGCCGCTGTGCCGGAGCTTGCCCGGATCGTCGTCGCCGTCGATCCGGCGGTGACCAGCGGCGAGGCGTCCGACGAAACCGGCATTGTCGTCGCCGGGCGCGACGGCGCCGGAGGCTTCTGGGTGCTGGAAGATCTCTCGGCGCGCGTGAGCCCCGATCTCTGGGCCCGGACGGCGGTCGCCGCCTTCTCCCGGCATCGCGCCGACGCGGTGGTGTGCGAGGTCAATCAGGGTGGCGACCTGGTCGTCGCCACCCTGCGGACCGTCGATCCGACCCTGCCGGTGCGGGCGGTGCGTGCCAGCCGCGGCAAACGTCTGCGAGCCGAACCGGTCGCGGCGCTCTACGAACAACGGCGGGTGCGGCATGCCGGCGCCTTTGCGGCTCTGGAGGACCAGATGACCGGATACACCGGCGCCGCCGGCGAGCCGTCACCTGACCGCCTGGACGCCTTGGTCTGGGCACTGAGCGATCTGATGTCGGGGGCGGGACCGGCGGAGAGCCGGGAGTTCCTGATCTGAGAGGCGGTGCAGCGACGCGGATGCCGCCGGCCGGCTCGATGCGCGGGCTGTGCCACCCCCGTTACTGGAGGCCACGATGACCCATGACGAGGCGCGTGCCGCCATCGAGACCCTGATCGCCAACGCCTGGTCGGCGACCCCGCTCGCCTATCCGAATGTCGCCTTCACTCCACCAGGGGATGGCGGGCCCTGGGCGCGGCTTGCGATCGAACCGGGAGCGACGGTTCAGGCCTCCTTCGGTGGCGCCACCCGGCGTTTTCGCTGTACCGGCGACGTTCATTTCGAGCTTCTGACCGCCACGGGCGTCGGCTCCGGCGACGCGTACCGGCTGGCCGGCGAGGCGGTGGCCCTGTTCGCCGACGCGGATATCGCCGATCTTGTGTTCGGGGCCGCCGCCACGCGGCCCGGGCGCGACGACGATAGCTGGTTCAGCGTGGTCGTCTCCGTGCCGTTCCACCATGACGACCTCCGCTGACGTTGCCCGGACCGCCGCGACGGCGCTTGCCCCGCATGTCATCGGCGGCGAGCTCCAGGTCGAGGTTCGGCTGGTGCTGCGGCGGGACGGCGCCCTGTCGATCCGGGACGCAGGGACCCTGCATGTGGCCCTCGCGAGCGGGTGCGGCGCCTTCGCCCGAGCGGGTCGGGTCGGCGCCGCGCTGCGGTCCTCGGGTCTTCGAGCCCGGCCACCGGCGGTCGACCTGGACTCCGCTGGCGCGCGCCTGCGGGTGCCGGTCGATTGGGACGTGACCCCGTGACCCGACAGCGAAAACCGAGAGGACGGAGCATGAGACACCGCGCCAACGCCCCGACGCTGGCGGCGGGAGAGGCCGACGTCGCCTCGCCCAATGCCGCCTGGCATGCCATGGCCCCGGACTGGGAACTGATCCACGATCTGCTGGGCGGCACCCGTGCGATGCGCGCCGCCGGCGAGCGTTGGCTGCCACGGGAACCGAAGGAAAGCCTGGAGGCCTACCGCATCCGTCTCGCCTGCACGGTTCTCTTCAACGGTCTGGGGCGCGCGGTTCAGACGCTGTCGGGAAAGCCCTTCGCGAAGCCGGCCGGCCTGTCCGACGACGCCGATCCGCGAATCCGCGCGCTATGCGCCGACGTGGACATGGGCGGGCGCGATCTGACGACTTTCGCCCGCGACGTGCTCCGCGCCGCGCTCACGGATGGTCTCACCCACATCCTTGTCGACTACCCGCAGACCGGGGATGGCGTGGAGACCCTGCATGACGAACGGACCCGGGGCGTCAGGCCCTATCTCGTCCACGTGCCCGCCGCCGACCTGATCGGCTGGCGTGCCACTGGAGGCGGTCGGCTCGAACGGGTGCGCATCCGCGAAACCATCGTCGAGCGTGACGGCGCCTGGGGTGAAAAGGCGGTGCCGCAGATCCGTGTCCTGGAGCCCGGCCGGTGGGGTCTCTGGCGGCGACCGGACGGCCCGGACGACTTGCCATGGCGCCGGGTGGCCGGTGGCGAGACCAGCCTTGCGGACATTCCGCTGGTGACGATCTATGCCGGTCGGACCGGTTTCCTGACCGCGCGGCCGCCGCTGCTGGACCTCGCCTGGCTGAACATGGCGCATTGGCAGTCGAGTTCCGACCAGCGCCACATACTCCATGTCGCCCGCGTTCCGATCCTGTTCGCCCGCAACCTCAAGGTCGGCGAGGACGGGGTCGAAATCGGGCCCAATCGCCTGATCCTGGGCGAGGGGGATGGCGCGGATCTGCGATTTGTCGAGCACTCCGGCGCGGCGATCGCCGCCGGGCGCCAGGATCTCGCGGACCTCGAGGATCGAATGGCAGTGATGGGGCTCGACCTGCTGGTCGGACGCTCTGGCAACGTGACGGCGACCGAACGGGCGATCGACGCGGCGCGGGCCGACAGCGCGCTTTCCGGCCTCGTTCGTGAGACCGAGGACGGGTTGAGCCGCGCTCTCGGACTGGCGGCGCGCTGGATGGATCTCGACCCGCCCGCCGCCGGCCGGGTGAGCCTGGATCCCGATATCGGGCTCGACCCGCGGGAGGCCCAGGAGGTCGACCTGCTGCTCAAGGCGCGCCTCGCCGGTGAGATCGACCGGGCGACGTTCCTCGCCGAGATCCGTCGCCGCGGCATCCTTGCCGACCTGACCTGACCGAAGGAGAGATTCCATGGCGCTTCCCGCGACCGTCGACACGTTGGCGGACCTGCCCGAGGCCGTGCAAGCACACTACGTCGAAACCGAGGACGGCCGCTTCCGCCTGGACGCCGAGGGCGTCGAGGATGTTTCCGGTCTCAAGTCGGCGCTGGAGAAGGAGCGCGCCGAGCGCAAGGCCCTGAAGGCGGCCCTCGCCGCCCGGGATGCCGCTGCCGAACCGGCGGCCTCCGACGCCGCCGAGACGGCAGCGGAGCCGTCCAAAGGGCCCGATGTCGAGCCCGACCCTGTGGGCCCGCGCGCGGCATCGCTTGAAGCGCGGCTGATCGAGGCGGAAGCGCGCGCCGCGATTCAGGGCGCCAACGGAGTGCCGGAACTGCTGCTTCCGGTGGTGGCCGCCCGGCTGACCGTCGCGGAGGACGGCTCCGTCGTCGCGGCGGGTGAGGATGGCCGAGCCCTCGGCGTCAACCAGTTGGTCGAAGTCCTGCGCGCCGATCCGGTCTTCGGCCGGGCGTTCGACGCCTCAGGCAAGGGCGGCAGTGGCGCGCCGATCGCCGGGCGCGGCGATGCCGGTCCGATGACCGTTTCCGCCACCGACCCGAGGGCGGTCGCGCGCCATATCGCCGATATCGCCGCTGGCCGAGTCCGGGTGGCATGAGCGCGGGCCGTTGATCGCGGACGGCGCCTTCGGTCGGAGGGGCAGGGTATTACCCGCCGCGGCGACTTGGGGACCGAACCGGCTTCAGCGCGTCGCCAGTTCGGGAAACAGCTGGCCGGAATAGCCGATCCGGATCTGCCGACTCTCCGCGTCCCGCCAAGAGATCAACATGCCCCTGACGCGGGTCGGGTCAGTGTCGATCGGGAGCGCGTCAAGGGCAGCCATCCGGAACTCGATGGCGATGCGCCGCTTTGTGGCACCGGGCAGGATCTGCGTGCGGTGTGGCACGGCCTGGTCAAAGGCGCAGAATCCGCCAACTTTTAGGGCGACGGCCCGCCGGCTAAACGGACCGAGGGCTTCGGAGAGCGCCGTTTCGTCGAAGGTGCTCCGGCCCCGCTCGTCGGGTTTTAGGTCTTGCCACGCACGGCGCATGACCGCGAGGTCGACCGGCTGTTCCGGTTGTGCGAACTCGAGCCCCGGCGCGTCGACGCCGACATCGACCAGAGGCACCCAGGCGACCAGAAGCGGCACGGTGAACCCGTAGAAATTCGCATCGATGTGCCAGGGCACGTATTCGTCATCGGGTCGGGTCTCCTGCACGCGGATCGTGCAGAATTCGAGGAGCAGCATGGGCTCGCGCTCGAAGAGTCCTCGGTAGAGCCGGTCGATGCCGCTGGACCAGAAGAAGCGGACGACATCCCGAACGAATTCGGTCTCGCTCTGATCCGCCGGCTCGCGGTGCATGCGACTGACCGAGAGTCGGGCGGACGAGCCGGTGCCATGGCTGCGCGCGTGCAACGCCTCGATGGCATGGCGCAGCGCCTCGAGCTTGGCGGTGTTCAGGCCGTAGTCGAAGACTTTCAACAGCATACCGTCGTGTCCCACAGGCCGGCGCGGGGTGCAAGCGCGTCCCACGTGCCACGGACCCGACGGCGATACGGTCGGTCCGGGGACCACCGCACGTCGCGAATGCACGCTCAGGCGGGATGCCGGCGCGCCTCCTCCCACTTCCGAGTTACGGAAAGGAGTTCGCCATGGCGAACACGCTCACCGACATCATGCCGAAGATCCTCGCCCGCGGTCTCATGGCCCTGCGGGAACAGGCGGTCATGCCGCGCCTGGTCAACGCCGACTACTCGTCGGACGCCGCCAAGAAGGGCGACACGATCGATGTGCCGCTGCCCAGCGCGATCTCGGCGACCGATGTCACGCCGTCGAACACGCCGCCGGTGCCGACCTCGCTGGCGGCCAACGTAGTGCAGATCCGGCTCGACAATTGGAAGCGCGCCGGCTTCCACCTGACCGATCGCGAGGTCATGGAGATCGATCACGACGAGTCCTTCGTGCCGATGCAGATGTCGGAGGCGATCCGGGCGCTGGCCAACGCTGTCAACGCGTCGGTGCATGCCGAGTACACCGGCATCTACGGCTATGTCGGAACCGCCGGCGCCACGCCCTTCGCCACCGATGTGAGCGATGCCACGCTGGCCCGCAAGCTGTTGAACCGACAGCTCGCGCCCCGGGCCGAACGGCGCGGTGTTCTCGACTTCGACGCCGAGACCAACGCGCTGGCCCTCGCGGCCTTCTCGGACGCCGAGAAGGTCGGCTCGTCGGCGGTCAAGATCGACGGCGAGATCGGCCGCAAGTTCGGGATCGACTGGTTCGCCGATGACGGTGTGCCCGGTCACGTCGCCGGGACCGCGTCCGACGACGCCACGTACACGATTACCACCGGCACCGGCGGATCGGCTGGAGAGGCCACCGCCACACTGACCTCCGATGTCGGCACGCCGACGCTGGTGGCGGGCGACGTGATCTCGTTCGCCGGCCATGATCAGACCTATGTGGTCACCGCCGGCGACACGCTGTCGACGGGCAACACGAGCGTTGCCATCGCGCCGGCGCTGAAGACCGATGTCTCGAGCGGCGTGGTGGTGACGGTGCGGGAGAGCCACATCGTCAACCTCGCCTTTCACCGCGACGCCTTCGCGCTCGCGATGCGGCCACTCGCGGCCGGGCTCGCCGACCTCTCGCTCGGCAATCAGATCCTGGCGATGACCGACGCCCAGACCGGCCTCTCGCTGCGGTTGGAGGTGAGCCGCCAGTACAAGCAGACGGTCTGGGAGTTCGACGTTCTCTGGGGCGTGAAGCTCGTGCGCCCGGAGCTCGCCGTGCGCATCGCGGGCTAGCCCGGACACACAGTCCCTCCCGCCCGGCCGATCTCCCCTGCGGCCGGGATCCTCTCGGGGTCGGTTCGCACGTCGAACCGGCCCCGAGCCTTTTCTGGCTCTGCCCTTTCCCTCCGGCTTTCGAGGAGTTGCCCCGTGAGCGATGTCGAAACCCTGCCGACGGTCGTGCTCGAGAACGCCCGCACCGGCCAGCCGATCGTGGTCGACCAGCGCGACTACCTGGCGCGCCGGCACAATCGCTACGCCAATTGGCGGATGCTGGACGATGGCGGGTTGATCGCCCCGCCGCCGTTGCCGAGCGAGATTGCCGACGATGACGGGCTCGCCGCCACCCTTGCCCGGCCGACCCTGCCCTCGTCCAAGAGCCGCCGCCACCCTTGACCCTGAGACGCGCCACAGAGGAGGCCGACGATGGCTGTCACCGCCGGAACCGATGTCTACACCGACGTCGCCGAGGCCGATGCCTATTTCGCCGCCCGCAACGTGACCGGCTGGAGCGACGCCCCGATCGTCGAGCGGGAGGCGGCCCTGTTGCGGGCCACGGCCTATCTCGACGGCCACTACCGTTGGATCGGGTCCCGCGCAGCGGCGGAACAGCCACTCGGCTGGCCGCGGATCGGCGCCGTCGATGCCGACGGGCGCGCCCATGGCGGGCTCCCGGTGGCCGTCAAGCATGCCTGCGCCGAGCTAGCCTGGATCGCGCTCCGTCAGGAGCTGGCGCCGAGCGCCGATCGGGGCGGCCGCGTTCTAGCGGAACGGGTCGGATCGGTTGAGATCCGGTACGCTGACGGCGCGCCCTCCGGCCGGATCTACCCCTATGTCGACCTGCTGCTCGTCGGCCTGGTTCGGGACCCCACCACCGCCGCCGTGAGGCGGGCATGAGTCGCTTCGATGAGTCCCTGCGCCCGATGGTCGCCGCCCTGGTGGCGCGCGCCGGCACCGCCATGACGCTGAGGCGCGAAGGGGAGCCGCTCTACACCCCTTCGACCGGCGAAGTCGCGGCCGCCGCAACCAGTCTCTCGGTCGCCGGCGTCATCGAGGACGTGGAGACCGGACACGCCGACGGCCTGGTCCGCCGGGGCGACCGCATGGTCACGCTCGCAGCCCAGGATCTCCAGACCGATCCGGTACCCGGCGACAGCCTGCTCATCGGCGGCGTGACCCATCGCGTGGTCTCGGTCACCGCGAGCTACGCCGGTGATCGGCCCGCGGCGTACCGCCTGCACGTGCGTCGCTGACCGCCCGGATTGCCTGCCCACAACCACGATCGAAGGAGACGGCACGATGGCCGACAGCAGCCGCGCGCAGCTCTACAGCCTGAAGGAGTCGGTCTGGGGAACCACCCCGGCGTCGGCGATGACGGAGCTGCGCTACACCGCCGAGAGTCTCGGCTACAGGATCACAAACGTGACCAGCAACGAAGTCCGGTCCGACCGTCAGGTCACCGACCTGATCCAGGTCGGTGCAGAAGCCTCCGGCTCGATCGATTTCGAGTTGAGCTACGGCGCCCATGACGGGTTCCTGGCCGGGGCTTTGTTTTCAGACTGGGGTCCGCCGGTCGCGATCTCCGTCTCCGACGACATCGCCGCCTCGAACACCTCCGGGGCGTTCACCAGCACGGTGACCGATTTCATGGCCGCCGGCATCGTCGTCGGTCAGTGGCTGAGGGTCTCCGGTTTCGCCGCGTCGTCCGGCGCGAACGACGGGTATTACCAGGTGACCAGTGTCGCCGCGAACAGCCTCGGCGTCTCCCCGGCGCCGGCGGCTGATGAGGCGGCGGCCGGCCTGTCGATCGCCATCCAGGGGTCCGTTCTGCGCAACGGCGTGACCGAGAGTTCGTTCACGCTGGAGAAGGCCTTCACCGATATCGGCAAGCACATCGCCTTCACCGGGATGGTCGCCAACAATCTCAGCCTCTCCATCCAGACCGGCCAGGTCCTGGCCGGGTCCGTGACCTTCATGGGACAGTCGGCGGCCATCGCGGACGCCACCGTCGGCACTGGCATGCCGGTCGCGGCCTCGACCAACGCCGTGATGAACGCGGTGAACAACATCGGAGAGGTCCGCGAGGGCGGGACGGTTCTCGCCGGGACCGTGCTCAGTTCACTCTCCTTGGAGCTGACCAACCGGCTGCGCGGGATCAAGGCGGTTGGCTCGCTCGGCAACGTCGATGTCGGCGCCGGGCGCTGCGCGGTCACCGGCCGGGTCTCGATCTACTTCTCCGATGGCGCCTGGTACCAGAAGTACCTTGCCGGCACCGAGACCTCCCTGTCTTTCCGGGTTCAGGACGGTGCCGGTAACGCCTATGTCGTGAGCCTGCCGCGGGTGAAGCTCACCGGCGGCGATGTCCGCGCCGGCGGCAACGACCAGGATGTCATGGCCGAGTTCGACCTCCAGGCCCTGCGTGACCCGACAACCGACTGCACGATCCAGATCGACCGGTTCGCCGCCTGACCTCCTGGCGCGCCCGGTCGACGGCCGGCGGGCGGATCTCCTCGCACCCGCCCGCCGGCCCCCCCCTTTTCCAAGCCATGCCGACGAGAGATGAGAGGGACCCCCCATGGATCTCAGCCGTTTCAAGACCGACACCGCACTCGAGGACGACGGAGTGTGGACGACGATCGACGCCGCCTCCGACGCCGAGATCCGCATCGCGCGGATCGGCAACCGGCGTTATCGCGAGACCATGGCGCGGCGTCTGAAGCCGTACCGCCGGGCGCTGCGGGCCGGCTCGCTGGATGAGTCCGTTTCCGAACGGATCACCGCCGAGGTTTTGGCCGAGACCGTGCTGCTGGATTGGCGCGGTCTTTCCGTCGGCGGCGACCCGCTGCCCTATAGCCGCGAGACCGCGCGCGATCTGCTGCTCGATCCGGGGTATCGCGACTTCCGGGACCTGGTGGTCGAACTGGCGGGCGAGCTCGACCTGTACCGCGAGCGCGACCTCGAGGAGGCGGAAAAAAACTCCGCGACGTCGTCCGGTGGCAGGTCGACTGGGGAGGCCGGGTCGATTTCCTGACGACCCTGGCCGCCCAGACCGGACGGGAACCGGCGGCGCTCACCGCGCGGCCCGAGCTGTTCGAGGATCTGCACGCCCTGCTCGACGGGTTCGCCGTTTTATCGGCGGGTCGCACGGCCTCCGTCGGGCTCGCGGGAACCATCGTCAACCCGATCGCGCTCGCTGAGATCGAGGCCTATTGCCGGCTCAACGGCATCGCCGATACCGCCGAGTTCTGCCGTCTCATTCGAGCGATGGACGTGGCGTACCTGGATCGGGTCCGCGAGCGTCAGCGCGCGGCCGCCGGGTCGTCCTCGGGCCCAGGCACAAGGAGTCAGTCATGCTGATCGAGTTGACGAAGACTGCGGCGCTGACGGCATCGGTGGTTGGCGAGGACGGAGCGACCGATGCGCTCGAGCGGCTGACCGATGCGGCGGAGCGGGCGGCCGGGGCATTCGCGCGCCTTGCCGACAGCATCGCCGGGGTCGCGTCCAATCCCACCGGCGCCGATGTCGTCGGAGTTGAGAGTGTCCGGGTGACCGGCTCCGACCTGATCGACGACGTGGTGCGCAGCAATGAGATCGCGGCCGACCGCTCGATCGATGTCTGGGACGGCTTCGGGGATCGCATGGTGCACCTGTTCATGCGGCTCTTCGACCACGTCGCGCGCGACGGTCAGATAAGCTTCGCGTCTCTGTTCGATGCCATCGCGCCCCTGGTCGCTGACCTGTTGCAGCGGATCTCCGGGATCGATCTCTCGGGGATACTCGGGACGGTCGGCAATCTGCTCGGCGGGGGAGCGGGCGGTGGCCTTGGAGGCCTGATCGGTGGATTGACCGGTGGCCAGGGTTCCGGATTCGGTAACATTCTCAGCGCCGGTTCGTCGCTCATCAGCATGGTTTCCGGGAGCGGCGGACCCTTGGGTGGCGTCTTCGGCGGCGCGTCCGGCGCGCTGGCTGGGGCGATGCCTTACATCGGGGCGGCACTGACCGCCGCACAGATCATCGGGCCGCTGCTGTTCTCCCGCTCACCCTCGGTCGGCCCGACCACCGTCGCACGAGTCTCGCCGGCAACCCGAGACGCGATCTACACGACGGACAACGGCGGCGACGCGGACGCGCTGACCGAGACGGTCGAGGCGATCTTCGAGGGGATCGACCGCTTTCAGGATCGGTTCGGTGGCGTGCTGAACGGCAACGGCTTCGACATCGGGTACTTTCCCAGCCCCGAGGACGGGTCTGGCCAGACGGGTGGATACAACTTCAAGGCCATCATCGGCGCCCATGCCGAGGAGCAGGACCGGTTCCGGGGTCTCAGCGAAGCCGAATTGATCACCGAGGCGGTGAAGTTCATCGTCCAGGAGGGGCTCGACGGCATCGACGTGCCCGAGGTCGCGGAAGCGGCAAAGCACTCGGTCGCGGAGAGCCTGGAGGACCTGTTCGACGACCTTCTGTTCGCGGAACGGTTCGGCGCTCTGCGCGCGGCGCTGGATGACGCGGGGGAGGGCGCGGACGCCTACACCGTCGCCCTTCAGCGCCAGCGGCAGGAAATCCAGGAAACCGGTCGCAGCCTCGCGACCGACGGTGTGGCCGCAATTCGTGGGTTCCTCGATCGGGTGTCCACGCTGTTTCCGGGCGCGCCCTACCTGGATACGGGGACGTCGGCGTCCGGGGAGGTATCGGATATCGGCTCGCCGATTCCAGGAACCGACAGGACCCTGCTCTACGAACGTGAGCGCGGTATCGACGTGTTCCATCCTGGCGTCGAAGGTGCCTACGACGACCGGGAAGGCGGCCTGATTGGCCTCGACATCGGCGGCGAGGTGCTGACCTTCGCCGGAGACACGGTGCGGGACGAAGGCCTGGTAGTGAATCCTGACCCCACAGCCGACGGTCAGATTCTGCTGACTTCGGAAGGGGCCACGATCGCGAATGAAGCGCTCGAGGGTCTGGTTGCAACGATTTCCGATCTGGGCGAGCAAGCGGCCGATACCGTGGTCCGCAGCCAGGAATATCTCGATAACCAGGAGCGTGTTCGCGATGCGTTTGCGATTGCCTTCGCGGATGTCGACGCGCTGATCGGGACCATCGCCGGGACCTTCGAACCGGATACGATCGGACCGTTCGAAGAGAGGATGATCGCCGGTAGCGCCGCCATCGACCAGCTGGAGGGCGAACTCGAGCGGATCAATGAGGACATCGCCGCCGCGACCGAGGTCTTCCCCGAGCTCGGCGTGGCCGCGATCGACGTGGCGGAGCGGATCGAACAGGCGACGGCTCTGCTGCAGGCTCAACTGCGTGCAGACTACAACGACCAGGTTTCCCGCGATCTCCGCGAGGCGACCGGCCTCGGCGCCCAGGATGAGATCACCGATCTCGCCGAGGAGTTCGGGCAGCGTCGCGCCGATGGCGTGGCGATCGGCGTCACCGATTTCAGCGATCTGGAAGACCTCTACCGTCAGCGCATCCGGTCGCTGCTGGAGGGCAGTGACAACCTCGCCGACATCATCGGACAGGTCGGCGGATCGCTCTCTGACCTGACCCTGGTCGGTGACCTGCTGCCGGGTGTGATCGAGGATCTGCGGTCCGACTTTGGCGATGATCTCAAGCGGGACGTTCGCGAAGTTCGCGGTCTCTCCCTTGTCGACGACGTCGCCGATCGGCTGTCGGAGCATCAGGAACGTCTGAGCGTCGGCGAGGCCCTGGGTGTCGCGGATCTTTCCGGGCTGGATGAGATCCTGCGTGATCAGCTGAGCGGGATCTTCGACCCGCAGGCTCTCACTCATGAGACCGTCGAGGCCTTACGGATCGCGTATGCTGACAACGTCGTCGTCATGGATGCGTTGGCCGACGCCCTCGGTCAGGTGGCTGGCGCGGCCAACGACAACCTGGGTGCTCACCTCTCACTCGCCGATGCGACGCGCCTGGCGACCGGTGAATTGAATGCGCAGATCGAGGAGCAGGAGCGGCTCGCCACCACGGCGGAGCGCGTCATCGACACCGTCGCCGATGCGAGGCGGCGGATCGCACTCGACCCTGACCTGTCCATCTTGTCGCCCGAGCAACAGCTCTCGGAGGCGAGGAGCTATTTCGAATCTCTGGCGGAGCAGGCGGCGACAGGCGATCAGGATGCCCAACTGGAGCTCGGAACCGCGGCCCAAGATTACCTGCGGCTGGCGCGGGACTTCTACGCGAGCAATGAAGACTACGCCCGCATCTTCGCCGATGTCGATGCGGCGCTCGGCGACACGCAAAGCGTGGCGGAGCGTCAGCTTGGTGTCGCTCAGGCGCAGCTGGAGGAGCTTCGGGCGATCAACCGGGGACTGTCCGGTGGGCTTGCCGAGTTGCCGAATCCGACTGCGGACTTCGGCCGCGCGCCGACCCGCAACCGGCTGATCGCCAGGCTGACCGGCTATTCGGGAAATTTCGGCAGCGGGGGATTCTCGGCCTTTCGAGGCGGCCTGTCTGATGCGTTGAACCAAGCGGTAGACATGCTGGTCCAGGCCATTCCCTTCGCCGATGGCGGAGTGATGACGACCGCTGGTCCCCTGCCTTTGACGCGCTATGGCCTGGGAGGCATCGCCGACAGTCCGCAATTGGCGCTGTTCGGCGAAGGACGCATGCCCGAGGCCTTTGTCCCCTTGCCCGACGGACGGACGATCCCGGTGACGATCATCGAACCCGCAAACGACGAACCGGATGGTGACGGTCAGGGGATAGGCGAACTTATCGAGGAAACCCGCCGCATGACCGCGGCGGTGATGGCGCTGCGGTCGGACAACGCGTCCCTGCGGCGTGGACTTGACCGGGTGGTCGCCGCCGCGGACGGTCGCGGGAGGGCGGCATGAGTGCTTTTGACGAGCTGATCGCGGATCCATTGGCCCGGCGGCGGTACCTCGTGATTCTCGAGCCTTACGATCCGAGAGCGGAAACAACCGTCGCGCACTATTTCAGTGACGACGGGTTCATCACCGGGCCATCCGATGATCCGGCGAACACCTATTTCGAGCCACGCCTGACTTTTGCGCTGAACTTCGAGCGCCAGCTCTTCGCCGGCGGACGGCTGTCGGGGCGTTCGCTTCCAGGGGCCGGAACCCTGCAGCTCAACAACGCCGATGGCGCGCTCGACACAATGACGGAGCTGGCCTTCGATGGTCGGCGCGTGCGGGTGCTGCTGGGCGGTGAGGGGTTCGCGTACGCTGAGTTCGCCGTGATCTTCGATGGGACCGCCGACGGCATCGAAGTCGACGACGAGGTCATGACGGTCCGATTGCGCGATCTCCAGTCGCGCTTCGAGGCGGGGCTTGACCGCGGCATCTATGGTGGGACGGGCGGGCTTGACGGGCGCAGCGGCCTGAAGGATCGAGAGAAGCCGCTCACGTTTGGGCGTGTATTCCACGTGCCGGCCATTCTCGTGGATCCCGCAACGCTGACCTATCAGGTCCATGACGGTGCGATCGAGAGCATCGACGCGGTTTACGACTCCGGATTGGCTCTCACGAAGGTCGCTGGTTCGCCATCGGCGGGCCAGTTCTCCGTGGACGCCTCCGACGGCACGTTCACGCTCGGAGCGTCGGCGGCCGGGCCGGTGACCGCCGATGTTCGCGGCGACAAGTCGAGCGGCTCATACGTCGAGACGGTTGCTGGTCTCATCCAACGCCTTGTTTCCACACGGCTCGCAGGCGACGAAACCGTATCGGTCAATACCGCGGCGTTCCAGCACGGTGACCGATTTCATGGCGATGCTGTCGGGATCTGGGTCCGTTCGGGGGCCGGGTTGGCGGAGGTTCTTGATTCGTTGGCCGATAGCGTCGGCGCGCATTACGGCTTCGACCGCGCGGGTGCGATGACGATCGGCCGGGTCGACGAGCCGGCTGAAACGCCGGCGACACTGTTCGACGAAACCCAGGTTCTGGAGATCGAGCGGCTGGCCGTCGCGCGCCCCGTCTGGCGCCAGAGCGTCGAATACCGGCGCTACTGGCAAACTTTGGATGCGGGATCGGTGGCCGGCGCAGTCGGAGAGGAAGCGCGCGCGGATCTTGCCGAGCCAGTGCGTGTCGAGGCTGTCGAGGATCCGGAAGTTCGGACCCGACACCTTCTCTCCGTTGATGCCGTGGCTGTAACCCTGCTCACGGAGACGTCGTCGGCGGCCACGGAGGCTGCCCGATTGCTCTCAGTTTTTGGTGCCGATCGGGTCGCCTTTCGCGTCCTGCTCAAGACCCAACCTTTTGCACTCGACCTCGGTCAGACCATCACGCTTCGCTACCCGCGCCACGGCTTGCAGGCCGGTCGGAATCTTGTGGTCGTCGGTATGGTCGAGGACTCGGCGTCGAACGAGATCACCTTGGACCTATGGGGATAGCTGCGCCATGGCCACGATCCTGATCGCCTACCGCAACCATGTGGACGGCGCGACCTTCTCGGGCGGAGATTGGAGCGTCTCTCTCCCCGCCCAGAACCTGGCCGATAGGCAACCGTCCAGAATGGCGCGAACGAACGGAACCGATCCGGCCCAGACGACGCTCAGTGTCGACTTCGGTGGCGCCGTGCCGGTGCGTTTCGTGGCGCTGTTGCGTCACAATCTCGGCCAAACCGGACGGTGGCGCATCCGGCTTTCCAACGATGCGGGCCTCGACTCCATCGCCTACGATACTGGGTCGATCGATATCTGGCCGTCCGTCGTCCCGTTCGGCATCGGCCTGTGGGGTGAGTTTTCCTGGGGTGGACGTTTCGACCCGGGCGAGGTTGGAACATACGGCGCCCAGGCTGTCCACACGTTCACGACCGCGATCCGCGCCCGGCATCTGCACATCGACCTGGCGGATGCCGGTAACCCAGACGGCTTTCTGCAGGCCGGGCGAATAGTGGCGGGCCCCGCCTGGCAGCCGACCGTGAACTTTCAGTACGGTTGGACGATCGAGCAGGTCGACGAGAGCGAGATCCGGCGCTCCCGCGGTGGCCAAGCCTATGTGAACGCCAAGCCGCGATATCGCCGGCTTCGCTTCACGATCGACCATCTCGAGAAGGACGAGATGTTCGGTCATGCCTATGAGTTGGAGCGCCTCAAGGGAAAAGGCGGCGATATCATGGTGATCGCCGATCCGGAAGATCTGACGCACCTGCACCGTCATACGGTTTACGGCGCACTGTCGGAAAGCGCGCCAATCACAAATGCTCAGCCGGGGCGCTACCGTCGATCGTTCGTCGTCGAAGAGTTGCTCTGAGGCCACGAGTCACCGACCAACCGTCAGAACAGGAGATAGCCATGGCCTGGAGCGTCACGCTCTCGGGGCGCACGTTCACGAATGCGAATGTGGATGGGAACGCCTACGCCGACGAACAGAATGGGTTTCCCGCTATCCTGCAATCGGTCGCTGAAACCGCGTCATCGATCGCTGGGATCTATGCGACGTCGTCGTCCGCCCGTTTCGCGGCGGTGGGTTCCTTTGACCTCGTCACCGATCAGACCGCCGACGACGTCGCCTTGCACGTCGGCACCATGGTTCGTGCCGCCAGTGCATCCGATCTGAGCGTGTATGTCGTCGGCACGGTCGCGTCCTTCACGGAAACAAGTCTGATCATCGATGCGACGATCGCCGGACCCGGTGGCGTCGCCACCGATTGGATTGTGGGCCATCCGAGCCTGGTCGCCAGGCACCTCATCAACGACCCGGCACCGCGGCTCGCCGCGGATCTTGACGCGGCCGGTCACGCCATCACGAACGCATCGAATCTGAAGAGCTACGCCGTGACGCTCGGGGCCGCCTTCGCCCTATCCGTCTGAGCCTCGACGATCCGTTCAACACTCGCTGGAGAACCACGCCATGGCCGTAACCAACACTCCTGCCTGGCCGCAAGTACCGCGCTACGCGGTCGCGTCAATCGCCTCCGCCAATGCCGCAACCGACGGCACCGGCACGATAACCACTCTCATGGCAGCGGGACCGAACGGGACGCGGCTCTCAGGCCTCTACGCGGGCGCGAGCGCGACCGTATCTGACACCGCTGTTCGGTTCTTTCTCTCCTCCAATGGCGGAGCCACTTGGACCTACCTGCCACATCTGGAGCGCCTCGTCGCAGCGCACACGTTGGCATCGACGACGGTGAATGATGGCCGGGTGACGGTGATCAACCAACATGAAGCGAGCCAATTTCTTGATCTACCGGCCGATGCGGTTCTGGGCTGCGCGATTGCCGTATCGGTTTCTGGCGGAGCGATGATCGCAGAGGCGATCGGGGCAGATTACTGATGGTGTCGCAACATGCTCCGGTCGGAGACCAGCCGATCGGCAGGGCACCGGTTGGTGCCGCCAAATCTAATACGCGTGGCGGCTTCATTCCACCGGTACAGGCGGCCAAGTTTGTCTCCGACGGGCAGTTTCAAGCAAGCATGACTGGCTGGTATCGGGTCCTTCTCGTCGGTGGTGGCGGGGCCGGTGCGAAGGCATGGTACGCGAAGACCGAGCGACCTGGCGCTTCGGGCGCTGGTTCAGGGTTCGTCTGGGGTGGATTGATCCGTCTGTCTGCCGGTGAGGTCGTATCCGTGTCCGTCGGAACCGGTGCGACAGCGTCGCCCACTTCGGGTGTTCGCGCGAACGGTGGTTTGACGAGATTTGGCGCCCACGCGACCGCGAATGGTGGCATGGGTGCTCAAAGTCAGAATCAGACACAAACCTTCACCTCGGCGGGAGCTGGTTTCTCCGGCGGCGGGCAGGCGGCAAACAATTTCGTCTCCTCCGGCGGCGCCGCCGGAGGAGCGAACGGCTCCGACGGCGGCATTCAGGCATCCCCATCGATCGCCGCGCCGGGTCAAGGACATGGGTGTTTCGACGCGTTCTTCTCGACGTTTGTCACCTGGACCGTGGCTGGTGCATCGCCCCCTGCCTCACCGGGCAGCTACCAGTGTCAGGGTGGCAGCGGGGTGCAGATCGATACCGACTCGTTGGGTGCCGATGACGGAGGTTTCGACGGGATGGCTTCCGGCGGCGGCCAAGGCGGAAACGGCTACGGCGCCGGGGGAGGTGGAGGATTGTATTCCTCGTCGGACGGTGAAGGCGGTAACGGTGCCGCTGGACTTTGTTTGGTCGAAGGCCCGGTTCTGACCGGATAGGCACAAGCCGAAGGCGTTCGTCCTGCGAGAACACAGCTTCGAGCCACAAATGGTTCAGTAAAACAATTCTTCGCTCCGTGACTGATTTTTTGAGCGCCTGCCTGCGTTTCTGTGATCGTTGGGTCGGAGGGGGTTATGGACAACTTAGTCCATTCGCTTGTGTTTCCGTTCACGGCAGTGCTCTCGATCACCGAAATCAAGTCGGAAAACGCAGCCGTGTCGGGTGGTGGCCCTGATGCCTGACTTCACCGTGCCGCGTCCCGCGTCCGACACGACGCCACCGGTCCGGCCCGAACGGACACTATCGAACTATCGCTTGCGCGAGCTGGAGCGTCGGGTGGGGCGCATCGAAGCCTTTCTGCTGGGTGTGTTGTGCGCGATCGCGCTTTCGGTCCTCGGAGGTCTGGCAGCTCTGCTGAACTTGCCGAGCGTTTGAGCGACCTCCTCCAAACTTAGGAAACATCGCTGTGAAACCTGTTCTGATGACATGCCTTGTCATGGGCATCTTGGGAGCATGTTCTCCCGTTGCCGCGGTGACGGCCGGAGGACTCGTGGCCGCCGTTATCGATGGTTACTGCAAGTCAACCTCTGATCTCGGCAGGCAGTCGGTTCGAGACCGTGTATCGGACGGCCGGGCAGTTATCGACTGTGCCACGGAGAGTAGCGAATGACGCGCGGGACCGTGACCGGTGCGACTGTGGGTTCAGGTGTCCTTGTCGCATGGGCCTGGAATGCGGCCGTTCCAGACATGCCCATGCCCGCCGAGGTCGCTGCCGTCATGGGGGCGATCCTGGCCCCGGTTTTCGAAGTGGCCGTGGCTGTGCGCGATGCGGCCATCGGGCGCCTGTCTCAGTCCTTGGACGGCGGTTCCCACCAGTAAGCGTCACGCATGTAGGCGGCGGAGAACTTTCCCGACTCCCAATCCTGAGCAAGAGATTCCGGTGGCCGGTCTGCGGGCGGGCCATAGCCGCCCGCCCCTGGGGTCTGCACGATGGCGCTCTCGCCCTCGCGCAATGGAGCGTCGCCAAACTTGGTCGGCATATCGCGCACCGTATCGCCCTTGGTGCGGATCGAGAAATGGCCGCAGGCTCCGGTCTTTCCGCCGAAGATGCCCCAGGGGCGGTGGATGAAACGCTCGCCGATGCCGGTGAAGACGCAATCGTGACCCATCGGCGTCACCACGCGCCGCAATCCCATTCCTCCGCGCCAACGGCCAGCACCGCCGGAATCCTCGATCAACCCATACGCTTCGACGAGTAACGGGTACTCCATCTCGATCGCTTCAACCGGCAGGTTCGAGGTGTTGGTGATGTGAACCTGTACCCCGTCCTTGCCGTCCCGGTCGTCGCGCCCTCCGAACCCTCCCCCCAGAGTCTCCAGATACACGTACGGCCGTCCGGAACGCGGGTCGGTCCCGGCGAAGATCGCCATTGAGTTGGCGCCATTCGCCGCTCCGACCGCCTTGTCGGGCAGGGCTTCGGCCAGCGCACCGATCACAACGTCAATGATCCGTTGCGAGGTATGCGCGCGCGAGGCGACCGAGGCCGGCTCGACGCAGTTCACCACTGTGCCCGGCGGGGCGGTGACGGTGATAGCGTCGATCACACCCTGGTTGTTCGGGATCTCGGGATCCAGCATCGCCTTGATGACGTAGCAGACCGCAGCCAGCGTTCCGTTGAGCGGGATGTTCACGTTCCCAGGAACCTGTTCCATGGTGCCCGTGAAGTCGAACAGCGCGTTGTCACCGTCGACAGTGACGGTGAGCGCGATCGTCACGTCATCGGTGCCCGCGCCGTCGTTGTCCATTACGTCCCGGAAGCGATAGGTCCCGTCTGGTATCGCGGCGATGCTCTCCTTCATTCGTGCGAATGTTCGGGAGATGATGCCGGTGAACACCGCTTCGACGGTGTCGCGGCCATTGCCGTCGATGATCTCCATCAGCCGGCGGCGCGCCAGCCTCAATGCGGCGAACTGGGCGTTGTAGTCGCCGCGCCTCTCCTCGACGACACGCACGTTCAGCAGGATCAGGTCGAAAAGATCCCGGTCAAGCTCACCACGCCGGAACAGCTTGATGACGGGGATGCGCAATCCCTCCTGATAGATCGAGGTCATGCCGCCCGCCATCGATCCGGGCGACATGCCACCGATATCGGCGTGGTGAGCGATGTTGCACACGAAGCCGATCAGGTTTCCGTCCACAAAGACGGGCATCGCGAGATTGACGTCCGGCAGGTGCGTGCCACCCCCCACATGCGGGTCGTTGGCGCAGAACACGTCCCCCTCATGGATCTCGGAGGGCGGGTACTTCGCCAGCAGTTTCTGCATTAGCCCCAGCATCGAGGCGATGTGGACGGGGATCGCGTTCGCCGCCTGCACGACCAACCGACCATTCCGGTCGGTGATGGCGGTGGAGTGGTCGTGGCGTTCCTTAATGTTGGTCGAGTACGCGCTTTTCATCAGTGCGACAAAACTCTCGTCGGTGACCGATTGCAGCGCGTTGAAGATGATCTCGGTGGTAATGGGGTCAGGCCCTGGCACTTCGCCGACGGAGGTCATCGCGACACCTCGATGATCAGGTTGAGGGCGGCATCGACGGTCACGGCATCGTCGGGGTGTACGACGGTCGTGGCGTCCAACTGGTCGATGATCGCCGGGCCTGTGAAATGCTGACCCGGCGCGAGTGCCGCGCGGTCGAAGACCGGAGTGTCGTGCTCTACGCCGTCAAACCATACAGCCCGGTGTCCGGCTGGCCTCGGATGGTGTCCGGCGTCACCGTCCATCACCGGGGGCGGGATGCGGTCGGCTTCGCCGATCGCGGTGAGCCGGAAATTCACCGTTTCGATCGGATCATCGGCCGTGTAGTGACCGTAGGTTTTCTCATGGGCGATAAAGAAGCGGCTTCGCAACTCATCGAGTCCTGGAAGTGTCGGGGTGCCGCCTCCGGTCTCGTCCGCAGACACCAGGAGCTCGAAGTTCTGGCCGATGTACCGCAGGTCCAGGGCCAGTCTCAGCCTTCGGCGTTCCGGCTCGATTTGCTCCTCTTTGAACCAGGTGGCCGCGGCGTGGGCCAGTGGCGCGATCACGGCATCGATCGCTGGCATCGTCTCTTCGGACAATGGGATACGCGCCGTCGCGACGAAATCCTCCTTGAGGTCGGAGACCACCAGACCCTGTGCGCAGAGAATACCGGGAGCGGGCGGCACCACGATCTCCGTCATGTCGAGGGCGCGTGCCACATCGCCCGCATGCAGGGCCCCGGCACCACCAAACGGCATCAGCACGAAGTCCCGTGGATCGTGACCGCGCTCCACGGACACGGTGCGGATCGCCCGGACCATGTTGGCGGTCACGATGCCGAGGATGCCTTCCGCCGTCTTCTCGATCGAGAAGTTCAGTCGCTCGGCGATCGGACGGATCGCCGCCCGGGCCCGGTCCACATCAAGCGCCATCGCCCCGCCGATCAGCGCGCCGGAAAGCCGACCCAATACCAGGTTGGCATCCGAAACAGTCGCGTCGGTGCCGCCACGACCGTAGCAGGCGGGTCCCGGCACGGCGCCTGCCGAGACAGGCCCGACCTTGAGCAACCCGTCGCGATCGAACCATGCGATCGATCCACCGCCGGCGCCGACCGTGTGGACGTCGACGATGGGCATGCGCACCGGAAAACCCGCGACGTCCCGCCCGAACCCGATCTCCGCCTCGAACTCCCGGATCAGTGCCACGTCGGCGCTGGTTCCGCCCATGTCCAACGTGATCACGTCCGGCTTCCCAGCCAGGCGGGCCACATGTGCGGCGCCTACCGCGCCCGCCGCCGGTCCCGAAAGGGCTGTGCGCACCGGGAAGTCGGCCGCCCGGTCGACCGACATCAATCCGCCGCTCGACTGGTTGATGCCAAGCCGCGCCTTCGGCGCCCGCTCCCTCAACTGCTCCCCCAGATGCCGCATGTACCGCCCGATCAGCGGCTGCAGATAGGCGTTCAGCGCCGTCGTCGAGAACCGCTCGAATTCGCGGAACTCGGGCTGCACCGCGCTCGCAAGCGAGACAGCCACATCCGGCAATCTTTCCCGCAGTCTCTCGCCGATCCGGCGCTCGTGGTCCGGGTTCAGGAAGCCGAACAACAGGCAGACCGCGACCGCCTCCGCCCGCGACGCATCGACCCGATCGATCACCGCGTCGATTGCCGCGTCCTCCAGGGGAATGCGCGGCGTGCCGTCGGCCATCATCCGTTCGCGCACTTCGAAGCGGTGCTTGCGCGGCACCAGCGGTGGCGGAGCGTCGGCCTTCAAGTCGAACATCTTCGGTCGGATCTGGCGGCCGATCTCCAGCAGATCACGAAATCCCTCGGTGGTGATCAGCGCGAGCGGGGCTCCCTTGCGTTGGATCAGGGCGTTGGTCGCCACCGTGGTGCCGTGGGCGAGGCGAGTGACCTCGTCGGCTGGAATGCCGTTAGCCGTCGCCAGCGAGTCGAGACCGGCGAGGATCGCTTCCGCCGGGTTGTGCGGCGTTGAGGGCGTTTTGTGGACGACGACCCGCGCGCTCTTCCGGTCCACCGCATAGAAATCGGTGAAGGTGCCGCCGACATCGACGCCAATGAACCAGGCCATGCGATTCCCCTAGCGCTGATTGCCGAAGGTCATCATGTAACTCGCCGCCTCAACCGCCGACGTCGGCAGGTCGTAGGCGTGCAGCGCGTCGTTTCCGAACGCCGCCTCGAGCGCCAGGGTGGCGGTGGCCGGCGTGTCGGTGTCGAGGATCACCAGCCATTCCTGCTTCATGTCCGACGGCACCGGCTTGCCTTGCGCCTTCAGGCCCTCAGCCACGACATCCAGATCGTTTTCCAGCACGCAGGCCCCCAGGACGCCGGGACGCTTCACCACCTCCGGCAGGACCTGCTCGGCAAGCTCCTTCCTGAGGTCGGCCTTCTGCGCCTCGGCCGGATAGAACCGCGCCAGTCCGGCCGCGCCGGAGAAGCCGTGGGTCAGGTCGACGGTGCAGGCGAGGGTCAGCCGGTCGAAATGGGTGAACAGTGCCATCACCTTCTTCGACCAGGGCGACTGGTCGCCCAGCAGCTTCATGTACTCCGGCGCGCAGAGATCGCGCACGGTCTCCGTCTCATAGGTCGCGAAGTATTTCACCTTCGCCCGGTCGTCGGCGGCGAGGTAGCGGCGCGCCCGCTTGAAGCCGGGCATGAACACCCGCTCGTCGATGTGCTCGCGGTTGTACCATTCGTTGAACTCCTCCTCATGCTCGGCGGCAACCTCGGTGAAGGTGACCAGCATGCCTTTTCCGTACAGCGCCATTCCGCTCTCCCTCAGGGATCGATGAAGGTCGTGGTTTCGGGTTCTTCCACCACCCGGTTTTCGATATGGCCGAGCCCGTCGATCTCGACGCGAACGACGTCACCCGGCTTCAGATACGTCTTCGGGGACATCCCCTCTCCGACCCCGGGTGGGGTGCCGGTGGTGATCACATCGCCGGGCTCCAGAGTAACGCCTTGGCTCAGCAGCGCGATCAGGTCGGCGCAGGTGAAGATCATTTCCTTGGTGGAACTGTCCTGGCGCACCTCGCCATTGACCAGGGTGCGGATCTTCAAGTCCTGCGGGTCGGCGATCTCGTCCGCCGTGGTCATCCACGGGCCGAACGGGCCGGTGGTGTCGAAGCTCTTCGGGATCACCACCTGCGGGGTCAGGTTGACCCATTCGCGGACCGTGAGATCGTTGACCACGCAATAGCCGGCGACCACTCCCAGAGCCCGCTCCTTCGGCACGTGACGACAGCGTCGCCCGATCACGAGCCCAAGCTCGCCCTCGTAATCCAGGGTGTTGGATACGCGCGGCCGATGCACGTCGCCATAGGGCGCGTTGATGCAGGTCGACATCTTGGCGAAGGTCGAGGGGAAGTCGGGCGTCTTCGCCCCGAGTTCGGCGATGTGGTTGGCAAAGTTCAGGCCGACAGCGAGGAATTTGCCCGGCCGCGGCACCGGTGCTTCCAGCGCGACCTCCGCGAGCGGCAGTCGGGGCGCGCCGTCGAGCGCTGCGGTGAGGCGTGCGGCGGTCGCCGCTCCGCCCGTCAGGTAGTCGGTCATGTCGGCCGGAATCGCCGGATCGACTGCCGACACATCGGCGATGCGCGAGAACTCGACCACACCGATCCGCGATCGGTCCCGCTCAGTGAACGTCGCTAGTTTCATCGATCTTCCTCCCTCCCGCGAACAACCCGTCAGGCGATCAGCCGCGCGCAGAACGCCTTGAGCGCCATGCCGACCTCCCCGCCCAGGGCCTGTGCCGTTTCATTGACCCGGCTCAGGATCCCGTCTTCATAGGTCGAGCGGCCATCGCCGATGCGGGCGCTCATCGCCGCCACCGTGCCGGCCGCGATACCGCGCGCGTCTAGGGCCGGCAGGCGGGTGAAACCGGCCTCCTCAGCCCCGCCGCCGGCGTCGTTGTAGAAGGCGGCGAACGCGTCGACCTTGAGGGCTGTCCGGGGATCGGATCCGAGCATCCCGCCATGGCTGCCGCACACGAAGATCTGCCCGATGTCGCGCGCCTCGATCAGCGACGCGGAATCGGCCAGCACGACGCGCCGGCCGTTCGCGCCGGCGGGGAGGTCGACGCGTGCCTCCTCGTAATGCGGGACCGCCGCGGAGATCCGCTCGGCGGCGCTCATCCGTGCGGCCGCGGCCGCGACCTCGTCGCCCGGCGCCACGCCGAGCTCCGACGCGGCGGCGTTGGTGACAGAGACGATTCCGCGGGTGATCATGTCCTCGGCGTTGCCGATCCGCGCCGACATGGTGTCGATCGCGGCGTACGGCAGGCCGAGGGCATCGCACCAAGCGGCGCCGCCGATTCCGGCGTCGTCCTTGCCGCGCCCGGCATCGTTCAAGATCATCCCGCGCACCCCCGCCTTGGCCGCGCAGTAGGCGGCATAGACCCCGCCATGGGAGCCGGAGACCAGCACGGCGCCTGGCCACGCCGCGGTCGGCTTGGTCACGCTGTCGGCGGCGACGACTCTAGGGGGTAGGTCGGGCATTCGGGGCGGGCCTTCGATGGAACCTGCCCATCCTGAACGGCCATCGCGGTCGGGTCCAGGGGGCGAAGCCTACTCGCGCCTCTCAGGCGGTGGAATGTCGAGATCGCGGGTCGCGATGACCTCGGCGAGCCACGCGCGCTGCCGACGAAGGCCATCGATCGCCATCGGCGTCAGCGCATCGGACGGCGATGGCGAGGGTTCCCGTGCCAGTTCGGCCAGGAGGCGTTCGGCCTTGCGCCACCGTTTGGCCTCGGCGGCGAACTGAACGAGCGAGTGCAGATACACGATCCGGGGCGGACCGCTCGCCGGCGCGTCCGGCAAGGCCCGGGTGATCGTGGCGGCGCCGTCCAGCAGGCGGTCGGCGGCGGCCCCGTCTCCCGCATCGCTGAACGCCTGGGCGCCGGAGACATGGGCGATCCAGCGTTCGTCGATGTCCGCCAGTTGGCTGCTTGCCGAGGTGAATACCTCCATCGTGGCGTCGCGGTCGGTGTTGAAACCCGCCGCCGCTTGCAGGGCCGCGGTCTCCAGCAGCCAGGTTAGCGCGCCCGAGGTTCTTTCGGTCCTGGAGAAGTCGGCCCGCGATCGCGCGACCGCATCCGCCAGGACGCTCCGTGCCGCCTGAGCGTCGCCGGCAGCGAAATGACCGCAGGCGACGAACTGAGACAGCGGTAGCAGCGAATTCGGATCGCGCAAGCGGCCGAGCCGACCGGTGGCGGCAGCCAGCGCGCCCGTGGAAACGTCGTCACAAATGGATCCGCTCTCCGTGCGGCCCTCGCAGACGAAGCCGACATCCCGGACCTGGCATTGCGCCAGCGCCGGGGCCTGCGCCGTTGCCGGCAGCGTTCCGTCCGCCGATGCCCCAAGTGCCGCAACGACCGTCGTCAGTCCCAGAACAACCGCTCCAGAGGCCCACATGCGATCCAACGTCTTCTCCGTCTACGCTCCGCCGTTTGTGTACGGTCCCGCCGCCGCGAACATCCCAAGCTTTCTCGGCGGCGAGACGCCGTTCGCGTTTCGCGTCAGCGCGTCCACGATCAACAGGTCCAAGGGGCCTATCGAAGGGCTGATCGAACTCTACGACGAGGATGATCGGTGGACATCCCGTGTCTTCGGATCAGACGTCGAGGTCGTGCTGAGCAACCGGAGCGCGTTCATCCCGAAGATCTATTTCAAGAGCCTGACGATACACCCGCTGACCGTTCGCGGCCGATGGTACGTCAGCGCCCACCACTGAACCCTTGGCACCGCGGAAGATTGAATCGCGTCTGGGCCGCGACTCTCAGACGCGCTTCCATTCGCCCCGGACTTGAGGGTCATTCTCCCGCGCCAGCCGGTCGCCCGGCTCTCCCCCCAATCGCAGATAGGCCCAGACCGCCGCGCCGCGCACCAGCGCGCTCGCGTCGTCGAGCAACGGCACGACCGCGTCCAGCGCCGACGCGTCACCCGAATTCCCCAGCGCGATCAGCACGTTGCGCACGAAGCGATCGCGCCCGGTCCGCTTGATCGGCGATCCGGAGAACCGGGCGCGGAACCCCGCATCATCGAGTGCCGCCAGCTCGGCAAGGCGCGGCAGTGTCAGGTCGTCCCGGGCGATGAACGCGGCCTCGCGGGCGGTCTCGGCGAACTTGTTCCACGGGCAGACGGCGAGACAGTCGTCGCAGCCGTAGATCCGGTTGCCCATCGCGGCGCGAAACGCGCGCGGGATCGGACCCTTGTGCTCGATTGTCAGGTAGCTGATGCAGCGCCGGGCATCGAGGGTATAGGGGGTGGGAAAGGCATCGGTCGGGCAGATGTCGAGGCACCTGCGGCAGGAGCCGCAATGGTCGGTCTCGGGCGCATCCGCCGGCAGGTCCAGGGTGGTGAACACCTCGCCCAGGAACAGCCAGGAGCCATGGTCGCGGCTGACCAGGTTGGTGTGCTTGCCCTGCCAGCCGACGCCGGCGCGGGCGGCGAGCGGTTTCTCCAGCACCGGGGCCGTGTCGACGAAGACCTTCACCGCGCAGTCCAACTCCGCGTGCATCCAACGCGCCACCCGCTTCAGGCGCTTCTTGACCAGGTCGTGGTAGTCGCGGTTGCGGGCGTAAGCGGCGATCACGCCCCTGTCGCGGTGCTCGAGATCTGCCAGCGGATCGTGATCCGGGCCGTAGGACATGGCGCAGACGATGACGCTGCGTGCCTCCGGCCAGAGCGCGCGGGGATCGCGCCGGCGGTCAAGGGTGTCGGCCATCCAGGCCATCTCGCCGTGCTCGCCCCCCGCCACGAAGGTGTCGAGGCGCGCCTGCTCGCGCCGGCCGACCTCCGCCCGGGTGATGCCGACGGCATCGAACCCGGCGGCGCGGGCCTCGGCCTTGATGCGGTCGGCGAGGGAGGTGCTTTCCGCCAACTGCTCTCCTTCCCCGTTCATGTCCCCGTCATCCCGGTCGACCGCAGGGAGGGCCAGGACCCAAGCCATACGCTCGCTTGGTCCCGGTCTTCGCGTCGCTCAACCGGGATGACAGAGTAAGAGTTACAGTGGTGGGATGTCCCCCGCCGCCTGCTCCTCAGCGAAGGCCGCCGCGAAGTCGGCCAGCGTTCCCGCCTCGATCGCGTCGCGCAGGCCGGCCATCAGCTCCTGGTAGTAGTGCAGGTTGTGCCAGGTGAGCAGCATCGGCCCCAGGATCTCGTCCGCCTTCTGCAGGTGATGCAGGTAGGCGCGGCTGTATCCCGTGCAGGCCGGGCAGGCGCAGTGTTCGTCGAGCGGTCGCGGGTCGGCGGCGTGGCGGGCATTGCGCAGGTTCACCGGACCCCGCCGGGTCAGCGCCTGACCGGTGCGGCCGGACCGGCTCGGCAGCACGCAGTCGAACATGTCGATCCCGCGCATCACCCCGCCGACCAGATCCGCCGGCTTGCCGACACCCATCAGATAGCGCGGTCGGTCGTCGGGCAGGTGCGGCACCGTCGCTTCCAGCACCCGGAACATCTCGTCCTGACCCTCGCCGACCGCGAGCCCGCCGACCGCGTAGCCCTCGAAGCCGATCGCGGTCAGCGCCTCCACCGACTCCCGCCGCAGGTCGTCATAGACGCTGCCCTGGACGATGCCGAACAGCGTGTGGCCCGGGCGATGGTCGAACGCGTCCTTCGAGCGCGCCGCCCACGCCATCGAGAGGCGCATGGACTCCGCCGCCTGTTCGTGGGTGGCTGGGTGTGGCGTGCACTCGTCGAACGCCATGGTGATGTCGGAGCCGAGCAGGTGCTGGATCTCGATCGACCGCTCCGGCGTGAGGCGGTGCTTCGAGCCGTCGATATGGCTCTGGAAGGTGACGCCGTCCTTGTCGAGCCTGCGGCGCCCGGCGAGCGACATGACCTGGAATCCGCCGCTGTCGGTCAGGATCGGTTTCGACCAGTTCATGAACCGGTGCAGCCCGCCGAGCTCGGCGATGCGCTCCGCCGTCGGGCGCAGCATCAGGTGATAGGTGTTGCCGAGCAGGATGCCGGCACCGGTCTCGGCCACGCTCTCCGGCCGCATGGCCTTCACGGTGGCCGCCGTGCCGACCGGCATGAAGGCGGGGGTCTCCACCGCGCCATGCGCCAGCGTCAGCCGCCCGCGCCGGGCGGCACCGTCCGTCGCCCAGGTCTCGAAGCCGATGCTCACGGGTCCGTCCTTTCAAGCAGGCAGGCATCGCCATAGGAGAAGAACCGGTAGCCCTGGGCGATCGCATGGGCGTAGGCGGCGAGGATCCGTTCCCGCCCGGCGAAGGCACTGACCAGCATGAGCAGGGTCGATTTCGGCAGGTGGAAGTTGGTCAGCAGCAGATCCACCGCCTTGAACCGGTAGCCCGGCGTGATGAACAGGTCGGTATCCCCCGACCAGGCCGGCACGGTCCCGTCGTTGCGGGCCGCCGCCTCGAGCACCCGCATCGTCGTGGTTCCCGTCGCGACGATGCGCCCGCCGGCGGCCCGGGTCTCGGCGATCGCCCGCGCCGTCTCCGGCGAGATCTCCCCCCATTCCGAGTGCATGACGTGGTCGTCGGTATCCTCGGCCTTGACCGGCAGGAAGGTGCCGGCGCCGACATGCAGGGTCACCAGCGCGCGCCTCACCCCTCTCGCCTCGACCGCGTCCAGCAGCGCCGGCGTGAAATGCAGGCCGGCGGTCGGGGCCGCCACGGCGCCATCGCGGGCGGCGAAGACGGTCTGATAGTCCTCGGCATCGCTCTCGCTCTCGCCGGCGCCGCGCTTGATGTAGGGGGGCAGCGGCATGGTGCCGTGCGCCTCCAGCGCGGCCATCAGAGCTGGCCCGGCTTGGGAGAACCTCAACGTGACCTCGCCGGCCTCGCCCTTGGCGGTGACGTCGGCGGCAAGGTCGTCCGCAAAGACGATCCGGTCTCCCGGGCGCAGCTTCTTGGCCGGGCGGGCGAAGGCGCGCCAGATGCTCTCCCCCTCCCGCTTGTGCAGGGTGACCTCGACGCCGGCCTCGCCGCGCCGGCCCCGAAGGCGCGCCGGAATGACCCGCGTGTCGTTGGACAGCAGCAGGTCGCCGGGGCGCAGCACGTCCGGCAGGTCGCGCACGACACGGTCCGCCCATCTATGCTCACCCGGACCGCCGCCGGTCAGGTCGAGCAGGCGGGCGGATTCCCGCGGTCGCGCCGGGAAGCGGGCGATCCGCTCCTCCGGCAGGGTGTAGTCGAACAGATCGACGCGCATGCGTCGGGCGCCTCAGGCCGGCTGGCTGGGGGCTTCCTGCCAGTCGCGCGGCAGCAGAGCCAGCAGCATGCGGAACGGCACCAGCAGGATGGCGGCCATGGCCAGCTTGGCCGCGTAGTCGCCCATCGCCCAGGTCACCCAGGGCAGGCCGGTCATGGCGAAGGCGGCGGAGAAGAAGATCGCGGTGTCGACGGCCGAGGCGATCAGCGAGGAGATCAGCGGCGCCCGCCACCAGGTCCCCTGGCGCAGCTTGTTGAAGATCCAGACGTCCAGCAGCTGGGCGATCAGGAAGGCGCCGCCGCTGGCCGCGGCGATGCGCGGGTCGGCGAAGTAGAGCGACAGCGCGACGCCGACGGCGAAACCGGCATAGACCACGCGCCGGGCGGCGGCCGGGCCGAGGATCCGGTTCGACAGGTCGGTGACCAGGAAGGCGATCGGATAGGTGAACGCGCCCCAGGTCAGCCAGTCGTTGATCGGAAAGCCGACGGCGATGTTGGAGACCAGGACGACGAGTCCGATCGCCACCATGGCGGCGACCAGGGCCGAGCGTTCGGCGGCGTGCGTGCGCATGGCGGCACCTCAAACGGCAAGAGCGCGGGAAAGCGCGGGAAAGCGCGGGGTTCTAACGCTTGAGGAGCCGAATGTCGAGGGTGCTTGCCCGTCTAGTGCCCGTCACTTGCGATGGCGTCACTCCGGGAACTTGCCGTCCAGCACGCCCCAGATCTCGTGCGCCTTCAGGTCGCGGACCGTGACGATCCGCTGCTCGCCGCGTTCCAGGATCTCCAGCAGGGTGCCGCAGGTCTTCTGGCCCAGGGTCACGTCGTACCAGCCAGCCCGGCGGATCGCGCCGTCGGTCGAGACAAGCTGTGGCGGGCCGAGCTCGTCGCGGGCCTCCTCGATCGTCCAGTCCTCGACATCGTCGTCCAGGTCCTCCAGCGAGATCCCGCGCGAGGTCTCGCCGCATTTCTCCTGGGGCTCGGCACCGTAGGGCGCGAGCCTGGCCAGTTCCTCGCGGTCGGAGCCGCACGCGGCGAGCAGGCCGGCGCAGAGTGCGAGGGCGGCGACGGAACGAAAGGACGGCATCGGCGATCTCCTGGCATTCGGTATCCCCAACCGGGGCCGACTCAAGCGCGTTCCTGTGACCGGATCAAGGCGGTATCAGAGGCCGAGCATCGACCGCAGGGCGATGAGCGAGGCCGCCGTCGCCGCCGGACCGTCATGCGGCATGTGGGTCTCCAGAACGATCGCCATCTCGCCGTCGGGCGCGGTGTCCAGGATGGTGCGGAGGCTGCCGGCATGGTCGATGCTGCCCTGGCCGACCGGGACGTAGACCTTGTCGGCATTCAGGTCCTTCACATGCACGGTGCCGCCGGGCCGGGCGGCGGCGACGATCTCCGCCGTGTCCGGCGGCGGATGGCCGGCCGAGACCTGGTTGGCCAGATCGATCGCTGATTTCAGGCGTGGGTGCGGATGATGCGCCTGGACTGCGGCGATGTCCGCCAGCGTGGCGACGTTGCAGACATGCTCGTTCTCCAGCACCAGATCGACATCGAAATCCTCGGCGAGGTCGAGCAGGGCGCCGAGATCGTCGTCCAGGTCGGCCGGTTTGAAATCCGGATAGGACAGGTACGAGAAGATCCGCACCTGTCCGGCGCCCAGCACGCTGGCGACCTCGAAGGCGCGGACCATGGCGGTCTCATGGCTCATGGCGTCGGGGTCGAACCCGTGGAAGTGGGTGCCCTCCGGCACCGGCATTCCCGGCTTCGTCCATTTCAGCAGCGGCGAGCAGAAGCAGCCGACCGTCAGCCCCGCGTCCTTGAGCCGGTCGGCCAGGTCGGCCAGTTCGCGGTCGTCGAACAGCAGGACGCTGCGTCCGGCGACCGCGCGGATATCGACACGGGTGACCGCGTGCTCGGCGATGAAGGCCAGGACCGCGTCCAGGTCCTGGCTGACCTCGTCGGTGATGACGGCGATGACGGGGGTGGCGGCCATGACGCGATCCCGTCCGCTACAGGCCGAGGCGCCAGCGCAGCAGGTCGATGCGGTCCTGTCCCCAGAAGATCTCGCCATCCGCCAGGACGTAGCTCGGGGCGCCGAACACGCCGCTATCGATCGCCTTCTGGGTGTCGGCCTGCATCTGCTCCGCGTAGTCGGGGGCGGCGGCGACCAGGGCGGCGCCGTCGAGACCGAGCCCGTCGGCGACGTCCTTCACCACCGCCGGATCGCCGGTGTCGCGGTCATCGCGCCACAGGGCCGTCAGCAGCCCGTCGCTCAGCGCCAGCGCGTCGGCGCCGGTCTCGCGGGCGGCGACGATCGCTTGCGAGGCGACCGGATTGGTCACTGGGAAGGCCTTGGGTTCCAGAACGATCGGGATACCGAGCTTGTCGCGCCAGCGCTTCATCTCCATCCAACGATACGACTGGCGCTGCGGCGCGCGCTTCGGCAGCGGCAGGCCGCCGGAGACCGAGAACACCGCGCCGAAATCGACCGCGTGGACGCCGACCGTCGCCCCCGTCTCCCGGACGATCTCGAGAAACCGGCCGGAACCCAGATAACTCCAGGGGCTGGACGGGGTGATGTAGTAGTCGATGTGCACGCTCACAGGGAGTCTCCTTCGTCGGTCCGCGATTCCGTCTGACGGCGACGGGCATGATCGTGCCGCGATGCGCCGCCGACAAGGCCGCCTCTTTTCGGCGGTGATTTTTGCGCCGACGATCCCGGACTGCGGGCGGTGTCGTCGGAGTGATAAGGTGACGGCGACCCACCGACAGCGCCCCGTCTTCCCATGCCGATCGATCCGTGACCGACGCGTCTTCGAAGATCCTGCAGGACGCGCACCGCGTCTACGCAGAAGGTTTCCGGCGCCGGGCCGAACGGTTGTGCCGCCGCATTCCCGCGGGCGATATCCATCGGGCCGAAGCCTTGTGCCTGCTGGCCGCCATCCAGATCGACGACGGGCGCCGGGCCGAGGCGCAGCGGACGGCGGACCTGGCGACGGGGGCCAGTCTGGCGACCGCGGGCGCCTTTGCTGGCCTCGGCGCCGTCTTGGAGAGACTTGGCCGACGCGCGGCGGCGGCGTCGGCGTTCCGCCGGCTTCAGCTTCTGGACCCAGGATCGGTGGTCGGCGCCTTCTCTGCCGGCAACATGCTGCGGGCCCTCGGCGACGTCGACGCCGCGCGGCGGAGCTACGGTCGGGCGCGGGTCATGGCGCCGGTGCACCCGAACATCGCCAACAATCTCGGCACCCTGTCCTTCGGCCAGTCGGAATGGGTCGACGCGGCGACCTGGTTCCGCGCCGCCACACGTCTGGAGCCCCAGCATGTGCCGGCGATCGTCAATCTCGCGCGCACGCTCAAGGTGCTGCTTCAGGAAGAGGATGCGGCGGCGCAGTTCGGTCGCGCGCTGATCCTCGATCCAACGAACCTCTCGGCCTGGTGCGAGCTGTCCGTGTTGCGCGGCCAGGCGCGGTGGGCGAGTTGGGCGGTCGCCCTGAACCCGGTCGATCCCGAGCCGCATCTGGCCCGCGCCCGGCTGGCCACCGCCGACGACCCGGAGCGATCGCTCCTGCATCTGCGGCGCGGTGCCTGTTTGCAGCCTGAGAACGCCGCGCCCTGGAACAACATCGGGGTGGCGTTCGAGCGGCGTGGTATCCCGCGCCTCGCCGCCCGGTATGGCGCGCGCGCCACCCGGATCGACCGCCGGTTCGCCGGGGCGCAGTACACGACCGCGCTCGCGCTTCTCGCCCTGGAGCGGTTCGAGGAGGGGTGGGAGCGGCACCGGTGGCGGCTGGCGACGGAGGAGTTCGCGTCCAGCCGGCGGCGCTTTGCGATCCCGGAATGGGTCGGGCAGTCGCTGGCCGGGAAACGCGTGCTTCTGTGGCGCGAGCAGGGCATCGGCGACGAGGTGATGTTCCTGACGCTGGCCCACGCCCTGTCCGGGCGCGGGGCGGGGGTGACCGCCCTGACCGATCCCCGGATGCGGCCGATCGTGGCGCGGAGTTTCCCCGGATGGCGCGTTCCGGATGTCGGACCGCCGACCGGCGAGATCGAGGATCACCATCGCTGCGACTATCATGTCGCGGTGGGCGACCTGGCTCACCGGTTCGGCGTGTTCTGCGGCGGGGAGGTTGCCCCGCGTCCCTGGCTCACCCCGGATCCCGACAGGGTGGCCGGCCTGCGCGCGGCGCTGACGGCGCGGCATTCGGGGCGGCCGCTCGTGGGCATCACCTGGCGCTCGGCGGCGGCGAGGACGGGGACTCTGCGGACCATTCCGATCCCGGTGTGGCGGGACGTGGTCAATACGCCCGGGGTCGCGTTCGTGTCGCTGCAATACGGTCTGGAGCCCGGCGACCTCCAGGCGTTCGAGGCGTCCGCCGGCCAGGCGATCGATCATGCGCACGGCGTCGAGCCGCTGGACGACCTGGACGGCCTGGCGGCGCTCATCGCGGCGATGGATCTGGTGATCTCGCCGGCCAACAACACGGTCCAGTTCGCCGGCGCGATGGCCAAGGCATGCTGGACGCTGATTCCCGCCGCGCCGGACTGGCGCTGGGGGCTCGACCGGGACGATACGCTCTGGTTCCCTTCCATGCGGGTCCTGCGGCAGGAGCGGGCGGGGGATTGGGCGCCGGTCATGGCCCGGGTCGCGGCGGACCTTCGAGCCTGGGCGGCGGCGCGGCCGTCAGACGGCTGAGCCGTCCTCCCGGTGCCGCTCGCGCAGAACGCGGCGCATGATCTTTCCGGTCGTGGTCATCGGCAATTCGTCGACGAATTCGACGATGCGGGGATACTCGTAGGCGGCGAGCCGGGTCTTCACATGGGTCTGAATGGCGCGCTTGAGATCCTCGCTCGCCGGGTGGCCGTCGGCCAGCACGATGCAGGCCTTCACGGCCTGGGTGCGCAGCGGGTCGGGCACGCCGATCGCCGCCGCCAGCGCGACCGCCGGGTGGGTCATCAGACAGTCCTCGATCTCCCCCGGCCCGATGCGGTAGCCGGCCGAGGTGATCACGTCGTCGTCGCGGCCAACGTAGTGCAGGTAGCCGTCGGCGTCGTAGCGTCCGAGATCGCCGGTCAGCATCCAGTCGTCCCCGGCATCCCCACTGACGAATTTCTGCTCGGTCGCCTCGGGCTTGTTCCAGTACTCCAGGAACATCACCGGGTCGCCGCGCCGCACGGCGATGGCGCCGGTCTCGCCCGCCGGCAGGGGCGTGCCCTCGGGATCGACGATGGCGACCTCGTGCCCGGGGATCGGCTTGCCCATGGAACCGGGACGGACGTCCATGATCGACGCGCAGTTGCCGACCACCAGGTTGCACTCGGTCTGGCCGTAGAACTCGTTGATGGTGAAGCCGAAGGTGCGCCGGCCCCAATCCAGCAGTTCGGTGCCGAGCGACTCCCCGCCGGAGCCGATGGAGCGCATGGTCGGACAGCGGGCATCCGGCACCTGGCGCATCATCTTCAGCGCGGTCGGCGGCAGGAAGGCGTTGCGCACGCCGTGGCGGGCGATGAAGTCGAAGGCCTGCTCCGGGTCGAACTTGGCGAAGCGGTGGGCGACGACCGGCACCCCGTGATGCAGGGACGGCAGCAGAACGTCGATCAGCCCGCCGATCCAGGCCCAGTCCGCCGGCGTCCAGAACCGGTCGCCCGGCTTCGGGAAGAACTCCTGCGGGAACTCCACGCCCGGCAGGTGGCCGAGCAGCACACGGTGGGCGTGCAGCGCGCCCTTGGGCGGACCTGTGGTGCCGGAGGTGTAGATGATGATCGCCGGGTCGTCCGCCGCCGTGTCGACCGGGGAGAACGTGTCGGCGGCAGCGGCGAGGGATGGCTCGAACGCCCGCCAGCCCGCGCCGTCGCGCGCCTCGTCGACGACCAGGATCAGTTTCAGCGACGGTAGCCGATCTTGGATCGCATCGATCTTGGGCAGGCTCTCGCGGTCGGTGACCAGCGCCGCGGCGCCGCTGTCCGACAGGCGATATTGCAGCGCGTCCTCGCCGAACAGGGTGAACAGCGGGACCGAGACCATGCCGGCCTTGTGGGCGGCGATATGGGCGATGGCCGTCTCCGGACGCTGCGGCAGCAGGATCGCCACCCGGTCGCCGCGCGCCAGCCCGGCGGCGGTCAGGACGTTGGCCAGGCGGTTGGAGGCGCGCTTGAGATCGGTGAACGAGACGTCCCGGACTGCGCCCGCGCCGTCGACATGGAACAGCGCGGTGCCCGCCCCGGCATCGGCGTGCCTGTCGCAGATGTCGACACCGATGTTGTAGCGGGCCGGCACACGCCAGCGGAACGCGGCGCGCGCCTCCTCATAGCTGGCGGCGGGTTCGAGCATCGGTCCTCCGGCGTTGCATCGGGTCTCGGCGGAATCAAAGCGCCCTGACCGGGCGGGGGCAAGGGCCTCCCGGTCTCACCCCACCCAGCGGGAGAACGCGAGGCAGATCGGCACCATGCGGGCGATCACATGTTCCGCGAACTCCTCGATCGCGGCGACCGCCGCCGCCGGCGCGGGGCCGGCATCGGCGCGCAGATGGGCGAGGCGAGCGGACTCGGCCAGGGCCATCGAGCGGGTGGTGGCGATGGCACCGCGCAGCCGTCCATCCGCCTCCAGCGGCGCGAAACCGGCATGCATCAGCGCCAGCAGGCCCGGCCAATAGGCGAGATGGCGGTACAGGGTCGCCAGGATCGGCTCGTCCGGGCGGGAGCCTAACCCGTTAAGCGCCTCGACCAGGGCCCAGACCTGCGGATCGACATCGCCCTCGGACAGCACTTTGGGGATCGGCGCCGACGGATCGCCGACGGCGGGCACCGGACCCGCTGGCACCGGGCCGGCCGGCGGCACCACGAGCGCGCCGAGCGACAGCAGATTCAGACCGTTGCCCCGGTTGTAGCCGTCGGCGATCGCCCGCACGGTGGCGAGATCCTCGGCGGAAACGCCGACGGCCTGGAGCGCGCCGGGAGGCAGGGGCGCCGGCATGGCCAGCGGCAGCCGGGCGAACAGGGCCTCGGCCGACTTCCGGGCGTGTCCGCTGGAGTAGATCGGCTTGGCCGCCGCCCAGGCCCAGTCGAGCCCGCCGTCGATCGTCGCCAGATGCCGCCAGATCAGGTTCACCACCGGCACGCCGAGTGTCGCCTTGATGTCGGCGAAGGTCTCGGCCACCGCGCCGGTCGCCTTGTGCTCGGCGATCGCCGGCACCGGGTCGCCCATGTCGTCCTCCCATGCTTCCCGGCGGATTGCAGCGCGCGGGGCGGCAACGGGTCAATCCACGATCTGCGCAATGCGGGGCTTGGAGAGCGGGGGGACAATTGGCTATGTGAAGGGCGGCACCGCGCAACGGAGGAACACTGATGTCCGATCGACCGAGGATCGGCTTCGCCGGGGTCGGCCTGATGGGCCGGGGCATGGCGGGCAACATCCTGAGGAAGGGCTACCCGCTGACGGTGCTCAGTCACCGCAACCGCGAACCGGTGGAGGCGCTGAAGGCCGCGGGTGCGGCGGAGGCCGACAGCCCCAAATCCCTGGCGGCGGCCTCGGAGGTGGTGATCCTGTGCATGCCGAACAGCCAGGTGGTGGAGCAGGTCTGCCTCGGCGCGGACGGGATCGTCGAGGGGGCGGCGCCGGGCACCCTGGTGCTCGATGCCTCGACGGCCGAGCCGGCCTCGACGAAGCGGGTGGCGGCGGCGCTGGCCGCCAAGGGCGTCGACTTCATCGACGCGCCGATGACCATGACCCCGAAGGAGGCGATGGAGGGCACGCTGAACGTGCTGGTCGGCGGCTCCGACGCGCTGGTGGAGAAGGCGCGGCCGGTGCTGGAGTGCTACGCCCGCAACATCTTCCACATCGGCCCGCTCGGGGCGGCGCACGCGCTCAAGCTGATCAACAATTTCATGAGCATGTCGATGTCCGCCCTGGTCGCCGAGGCGGCGACGACCGCGCGGGCTGCGGGTGTCGATCTCGGCAAGCTGCGCGAGGTGGTATCCGCCGGCGCGGTGAACTCCGGCATGTTCCAGAAGATCATGGCCTACGCGGTGGAGGGCGACGCGTCCGGCCTGCAGTTCGCCATGGCCAACGCCCGCAAGGACATCGGCTACTACAACGACATCGCGGCCGGTGCCGGGCTGCCGGCGCCGTTCGGTTCGGCGGCGCTGCAGCTCTACACACTGGCCTGCGCGACCGGCCACGGCGAGGACCATGTGCCGCTGCTGGTCGATGTCATGGCGGAACTGGGTGGCCTTGACGGGGGGAAGGCATGAGCGCCGAGCGGGTTGACGCCGTCGTCATCGGCGCCGGAGTCGTCGGTCTCGCCGTGGCCCGCGCGCTGGGGCTGGCCGGCCGCGAGGTGATCGTGCTGGAGGCGGCGGAGGCGATCGGCACCGAGACCAGTTCGCGCCATTCCGAGGTGATCCACGCCGGTATCTACTACCCGCCGGGCTCGCTCAAGGCGCGGTTCTGCGTCGAGGGCAAGCACAAGCTCTACCGCTATCTCGACGAGCACGGTGTGCCGTACAAGCGGCTCGGCAAGCTGATCGTGGCGACGGCGGAGGACCAGTTGCCGGCGCTGCAGCAGATCCAGGACCGCGCGATCAAGGCCGACGTGCACGACCTCGAGTTCCGCAGCCACAACGAGGTCGCGGCGATGGAGCCGGAGCTGCGCTGCGTCACGGCGCTGTGGTCGCCCTCGACCGGAGTGCTGGACAGCCACTCCTACATGCTGGCCCTGCAAGGCGACGCTGAGGAGCGCGGGGGGATGATCGCCTTCCACGCGCCGGTGACCGGTGGGCGCATCGACGACGATGGCATCGAGATCGCCGTCGGCGGGGCCGAGCCGATGCTGCTGAAGGCGACGACGGTGGTGAATTCCGCCGGCCTGCACGCCCAGCCGCTTGCCGCGTCGCTTGCCGGGTTCCCGGCGGACAAGGTGCCGGCGCACCATTACTGCAAGGGCAATTACTACTCGCTCTCGGGGGTGCGGGCGCCGTTCAGCCACCTGATCTATCCCGCACCCGAGCAGGCCGGGCTGGGCATTCACCTGACCCTCGATCTCGGCGGACAGGCCCGCTTCGGTCCCGACGTGGAGTGGATCGACGCGATCGACTACGACGTCGACCCCCGGCGGTCCGACAGTTTCTACGCCGCCATCCGCAAGTACTGGCCGGGCCTGCCGGACGGGGCGCTGCAGCCGGGCTACGCCGGCATCCGCCCGAAGATCCAGGCGCCGGGTGAACCGGCGGTCGATTTCATGGTGCAGGGCCCGCGCGACCACGGGGTGGCGGGGCTGGTGAACCTGTTCGGCATCGAGTCGCCGGGGGTGACGTCGAGCCTGGCGATCGCCGATCATGTGGCGGAGTTGCTGGGGTAGGTTGCCTGCGCTCCGTCGCCTGCCCCTGTGTCCCGGATAGCCCTGCAGGCTTCCGGGAAGTCGGTCAGGGGAACTCACCCGTTCTCGGCTTCCCGCAGCCGCACAGGGGCATCCGGGACCCAGGGCAAATGCCTGCCGCTAACCGCCCTCCGCCCGCTCCTGCAGTCGGTCGAGGAGCCGGTCCAGCACATCCCGTTCCTCCGCACTGAACCCCTCCAGCAGCGCCGCCTCCCGCGCCCGGGCGAGGGGGACGATCTCGCGGTAGACCCGTTCGCCCGCGGCCGTCATGGCGATGGTCTGGCGGCGTCGGTCGGCCTCGTCGACAGTGCGGTCGATCAGCCCCGCCTCGGTCAGCCGCGCGATCGCCCGGCTCACCTGCACCTTGTCCATGGCGGAGCGCCCCTGAATCGCCGACGCCGTCGCCGGCCCGAACGCCCCGAGGATCGCCAGGATGCGCCATTCCGAAATCGTGATCCCGAAGCGGTCGGCGTAGAGCCGGGCAATCCCCTTGGAAACCGTGTTGGCCAGCACCGCCAGGCGGTACGGCAGGAAACTCTCCAGAAAGATCGGGTCTTGAGTTTGTTTCATTTGAAACCATCTGGCTGATCGGTTACAGATGAAACTAACACGCATTCACGCGCCGCCGCGAGCGTGCGCTTACAGGAGGTCTTCATGGCATCGACGACGCTTCCCCCGGTCCCGCAGGGCACGCCCGAGAACCCGATGGCCACCGACGGCTTCGAGTTCGTGGAGTACACCGCGCCGGACACCGCCGATCTGGAGAAACTGTTCACCGCCATGGGCTTCCGCGCGATCGCCCGGCACCGCTCGAAGAACGTTACTCTGTACCGCCAGGGCGGGGTGAACTTCATCGTGAACGGCGAGCCGGACAGCTTCGCCCAGGCCTTCGCCAAGGTGCACGGCCCGTCCTGCTGCGCCATCGCCTTCCGGGTGAAGAACGCCGCCGCCGCCTTCGAGCGCGCGGTGAAGCTGGGCGCCCGGCCGTTCGAGGGCAAGGTCGGCCCGATGGAGCTCAACATCCCGGCGATCCACGGCATCGGAGACAGCCTGATCTACCTGGTCGACCGGTACGGCCAGCGCACGATCTACGACGTCGACTTCGTGCCGATCGAGGGCGAGAATCAGGCCCCGGCGGGCGTCGGGCTCACCTATATCGACCATCTGACCCATAACGTGCACATGGGCCGCATGGACGTGTGGGGCGAGTTCTACGAGACGCTCTTCAATTTCCGTGAGATCCGCTACTTCGACATCGAGGGCAAGCTGACCGGCCTGAAGTCGCGGGCCATGACCAGCCCCTGCGGCAAGATCCGCATCCCGATCAACGAGAGCTCCGACGACAAGAGCCAGATCGCCGAGTATCTCGACCAGTACAAGGGCGAGGGCATCCAGCACATCGCCATGGGCACCGACGACATCTACAGCACGGTCGACGGCCTGCGCGGGCTCGGCATGAAGTTCATGGCGCCGCCGCCGGCGACCTATTACGAGATGCTGGACGGCCGCCTGCCGAACCACGGCGAGGACCTGGACGCGCTGAAGTCCCGCGGCATCCTGATCGACGGGGCGCCGACCGAGGACGGCGGCCTGCTGCTGCAGATCTTCACCAACACCGTCATCGGCCCGATCTTCTTCGAGCTGATCCAGCGCAAGGGCGACGAGGGCTTCGGCGAGGGCAACTTCAAGGCGCTGTTCGAGTCGATCGAGCAGGACCAGATCAATCGCGGGGTGCTGAAAGGCTGAATCTCGCGGGCCTTACCGGAACGCCGCCTGCACGCCCTGGAAGTAGCGATCGATCGCCCGGGTCATGCCGGCGGCGACCTTGCGGCGGAACGCCGGATCGCTCAGCCGGCGGGTGTCCTCGCGGTTGGAGAGGAAGCCGAGCTCGACCAGGATCGATGGCACGTCCGGCGCCTTGAGCACCGCGAATCCGGCGAAGCGGTGCGGGCGGCCCAGCAGCTTGGTGTTCTTCTCCATCTCGCCGACGACGTAGCCGGCGAACCGGGCCGAGTAGTTCATGGTCCGGCGCTGGGCGAGGTCGATCAGGATGTTGGTGACCTCGGGCTCCTGGTGCGAGAAGTCGATGCCGGCGATGATGTCGGCCTTGTTCTCGTTGGCCGCGAGCGCCGCCGCCTCCTTGTCCGAGGCGGTCTCCGACAGGGTGTAGACGGAGAGCCCGCGTAGTGACGCGTCCTCGATCGAGTCGGCGTGCAGCGAGACGAACAGGTCGGCGTCGACCCGGCGGGCGATGGCGATCCGCTCGCGCAGGCGGATGAAGCTGTCATCCTCGCGGGTCAGCACCGCCTTGTAGCGGCCGGTCTCCTCCAGCGCCGCCTTCAACGCCTTGGCGGCGGCGAGGACGATGTCCTTCTCGTAGGCGCCGTCATAGCCGATCGCCCCGGGATCGACGCCACCGTGACCGGCATCGATCACGATGGTCATCCGCGTATCGGACTTCGGCAGCGGCGCCGGGGCGGCGGGCGGCGTGCGCAGGCGCGGCCCGCTGAGCGCCACATGCTGCTTGATCGAGGCTTCGGACGCCTCCAGGAACGCCTCGCGCGAACTGGCGGCGAGATCGATGACCAACCGGTGCTTCTGCGCGCCGGAGGGCGGCAGCACGAAGGCGGCCTTCACCTGCACCGGGCTGGCGGCATCGATGACGACCCGGGACGTGCCCGGCCGGAACTGCCCATAGCGCCAACCGGCGATCGGCCCGACGGCGCGGGACGACGCGCTGTCCGGCAGTTGGAACGCCACTTCCGCGATGTCGACGACGACCCGGTAGGGATCCGGCAGCAGGAAGATCGAGAAATCCAGCCGCTCGTCCATGTCGAGGACGATCCGGACCTTGTCCGGATGCTGGCCGACCCGCAGGTTCGACACCACCGGGGTATCCGCGCCCAGCGCCGGTGGGGCGAGCGCCGGCGCGATCGCCAGAACGGCGATCAGCAACAGGCCGAACATCATCGCCAGACTGCCGGCGCGGCGCGTCATTCCCTGTCCCCGACACGGTTGCAAGTCACCCCACTGTAGCCGCCGTCAGCGTGCAAGGCAATATTTACGATAGAAATCATGAGGCTATACAGCACAGTTCCAGTCGGCCCTCAATTCTTGCGCCGGTGCATCGAAAACACGGTGGGAAATCGGATTCGCGTGCAGATTTGGATTGTTACTATGCGCCTGGAACAGTATGGTGTTCCCGTCCTCGAAGACCGTGTGCGGGTTCGCGCGCGCCGTTTTAGGCCAAAGGGTTACGGGGGCATGCGAGACTTTAAACGATTTCGGGCCGGGACGAATCGCTGTTCCGCGCTCCGCGCAGGACCGACAGACGTGAGACCTGCAACCAGGAACAGTCCGGCGACGACAGACCCGTCGCCCGCGGCGACCTCATTGCTTCCCGCCCACGGGGCGAGAGGAGACGGGCGCGCCTTGACCGGTTCCTACGACCGCATCCGGCGTGCCGAGGGCGCGCCGCCATCACAATCCGCGCCGCCACTCTTCGCGCCTGGGCCGACGCCGATCCGCGTCGCCGACCGCGCGGGACCCGAGCCTTGCTCGCGGTCGTCGCGGCGCGCCACGGAGATACCGACACATGACCAAGCGTATGCTCATCGATGCCACCCACCCGGAGGAGACCCGGGTCGTGGTGGTCGACGGCAACAAGCTCGACGACTTCGACTTCGAGACCGCCGCCAAGAAGCAGCTTAAGGGAAACATCTATCTCGCCCGGGTTACCCGGGTGGAACCGTCACTGCAGGCCGCCTTCGTCGAATACGGCGGCAACCGTCACGGGTTCCTGGCGTTTTCCGAGATCCATCCCGACTACTATCGCATCCCGATCGAGGACCGGGAGGCCCTGCTGCGCGAGGAGCAGGCCGAGGCCTTCGACGACGAGGATGAGGACGAGGCGGACGGCGACGACGAACAGGGCGTCCCGGCCGAGGAGGATGTGACCGGGGAAGGCACTGGCGAGGAATACGGCGGCACCGCGGACGCGGAAGAGACGGAATCCGACGCCGGTCCGGAGAACGGTGAGGAGTCGGCGGCCGATGACGACGACGCCCCGGCCCGCGCCACCGAGGTCAGCGTTCAGACGAAGAAGGGCGCCAAGCCCGAGACGGTCGGCGGCGACGCCATGGAGGAGGTGCGCCGCCGGCGCAAGCCGTCCAACCGCCGCTACAAGATCCAGGAGGTCGTCGCCCGCCGCCAGATCATGCTGGTGCAGGTCGTCAAGGAGGAGCGCGGCAACAAGGGTGCGGCGCTGACCACCTACCTGTCGCTGGCCGGCCGGTACTGCGTGCTGATGCCGAACACCGCGCGCGGCGGCGGCGTGTCCCGCAAGATCACCCATGTCGGCGACCGCAAGCGCCTGAAGCAGATTGTCGAGGGCCTGGACGTGCCGGAGGGCATGGCGGTCATCGTGCGCACCGCCGGCTCGCAGCGCACCAAGGCCGAGATCAAGCGCGACTACGAGTACCTGCTGCGGCTGTGGGACGAGATCCGCCAGACCACGCTGGACAGCACCGCTCCCTGCCTGATCTACGAGGAAGCCAACCTCATCAAGCGATCGATCCGCGACCTTTACACGCGCGATCTCGACGAGGTGCTGGTCGATGGCGATGACGGCTACCGCATCGCCAAGGACTTCATGAAAACGCTGATCCCGAGCCACGCCAAGCGGGTCAAGCGCTACAAGGACACCCACGTGCCGCTGCTCCACCGCTTCCAGGTGGAAAGCCAGCTCGACGCCATCCACAGCCCGGTGGTGGAGCTGAAATCCGGCGGCTACATCGTGATGAACCAGACCGAGGCGCTGGTCGCCATCGACGTGAACTCCGGCCGCTCGACCTCGGAGCGCAACATCGAGGAGACGGCGCTCAAGACCAACCTGGAGGCCGCCGACGAGGTGGCGCGCCAGCTGCGCCTGCGGGATCTCGCCGGCCTAGTGGTGATCGACTTCATCGACATGGAGGAGTCGCGCAACCAGCATGCGGTCGAGCGCCGCATGAAGGAGGCGATGAAGTCCGACCGGGCGCGCATCCAGATCGGCCGGATCAGCCATTTCGGCCTGATGGAACTGTCGCGCCAGCGCCTGCGCCCGTCGCTGGTCGAGGCCAGCACGCAGGTCTGCCCGCACTGCAAGGGGTCAGGCTATATCCGCTCGATCGACAGCACCGCGCTGCACATCCTGCGGGTGATCGAGGAGGAGGGGCTGCGCAACCGCGCCGCCGAGATCTCGGTTCACGTTCCGGCGCAGGTCGCCCTGTACATTCTCAACCACAAGCGCGACCGCCTGGCCGAGATCGAGCTGCGCTACGGCGTCCGGGTCATCCTCGAGCAGGATGATAGCCTGGTGCCGCCGGATCACCGGCTGGAACGGATGCGGCCCAAGACGGCCGACGAGCGCGCGGCATTCCAGAACGCCGCGTCCGCCGGCGCCGCGGTGATCGAGGAGGATGATGGCGACGACGCCGTCGAGGATGACGAGGACGACGTCGAGGCCCGCGAGGAGCAGGACGATCGTCGCGGCCGTGGCCGCTCGCGCCGCCGTCGCCGGGGCGGCCGTCGCCGCCAGGAGGAGCGTGGCGAGGACGCCCAGGACGCCGCCCAGGAATCCGCCGAGGACGCCGATGCCGAGAGCGACGGCGACGAGGGCGGATCCGATGACAGCGAGCGGGGCGACGGCGAGCGGGGCGATGGTGACGATGACGGTGACGGGGACGGCCGCAAGCGCCGCCGCCGGGGCCGTCGTGGCGGTCGCCGCCGCTCGCGTCGGCGGCGCGACGGCGAAGAGGGCAGCGAGGCGGATGCCGAGTCCGGCGATGAGGACGGTCAGTCCGAGTCGGAGGACGGGTCCGAAGAGCAGCCGGCCAAGGAACCGACCGAGGAGTCGATCGCGGCGAGCGCCGGATCCGACGCCGAGGAGAGCGACGATGCGGCCACCGACGGTCAGCAGCCGGTCGAGGATGAAACTGCCGACGCGCCGGCAGTCGTGGCCGCCGAAGCGGCAGACGCGGACGAGGTCGCGGCCGACGTGACGCCGGAGACCGTCGCCGAGGACACGCCGACCGTCGAGGTGTTGGCCGTCGAGGCGGGGGGTGAGCCCGAGACGACTGAGACGCCGGCGAAGAAGCCGGCCGCCAAGCGTCCGCGCCGCCGCCGCAAGAAGGACGACGCCGAGACCGCACCGGAGACCGATGCGGCCGCCGAGGCGCCGGCTGAGCCGGCCAACGACGCGGTACCGGTCGCCGAGAAGACACCGGAGCCGGCGCCAGAGCCTGTCGCCGAGGCGGAGGCGGACGCGCCAGAGGTTGCCGAGGAGGCGATCAGCGGCGAGGTCGGTGAGGACCAGACCAGCGTTGAGGCACCGGCGGCGGAGGAAGAGTCCCTGCCGCAGAACCTGAGCTCGACCCCGATCGAGGTGCAGACCCTCGACAAGCCGGTCGAGAAACCGCGTAAGGGCTGGTGGCGGCGCTGAGCCGACGCTTCCAACTGCAGGAACCAAGGGCGGCACCGGTTCGGTGCCGCCCTTTTCGTGTCGGTCGTCAGGTCGTGGCCGCGTGCCGGAACCGGCCGCTTAGAGCAAATCATGTCTAGGCGCGATCGCTGGCGATCGCGACATGGCATGATTTTCTCTAACGTATTGAAGAAGAACATGATTCACGTCTAAGTCGGGATCGCGAAGCGATTCCGTCTTAGACGATCATGATCTAAAGCCAGGCCTTGAGCCGCTTGCACGCTTCGGCCATGTCCTCGCTCGATCCGGCGAAAGAGAAGCGGATGCTGGTATGGCCGCGCGTCGGATCGAAATCCCGCCCTGGCGTGCAGGCGATGCCGGTCTCGGCCAGGATGCGCTTGCAGAACGCGACCGTGTCGTTGGTGAACCGCGTGACGTCGGCGTAGACGTAGAAGGCACCGTCGGCCGGGGCCAAGTCGTCGAGCCCGGCGGCGGGCAACTCGTTCAGCAGGATCTCGCGGTTGCGGGCGTAGCGCGCGACGTTCTCCTCGGCCTCGTCGATGCAGTCGAGGGCGGCGGTCGCGGCGATCTGCGACAGGGTCGGGGCCGAGATGAAGAAGTTCTGCGCCAGGCGTTCCACCGGGCTGATGAGATCCGGCGGCGCGATCAGCCAGCCGATCCGCCAGCCGGTCATCGAGAAGTACTTGGAGAAGCTGTTGATCACCAGGGCGTCCGGGTCGCTCTCCAACGCCGAGACGGATCGCCGGCCATAGGTGATTCCGTGGTAGATCTCGTCCGAGACTAGGCGCACGTCATTGGCCCGGCACCAGGCGGTGATCGCCGCCATCTCGGTCTCGTTCAGCATGGTGCCCGTCGGATTCGACGGGCTGGCGACGATGAGCCCGTCCAGCGGCCCCACCTGCTCCAGGCGGGCCACGGTCGGCTGGTAGCGGTCGCCGATTTCCGTCAGCAGGTCGACCACTTCGACCCCGAGCGCCTTCAGGATGTTGCGGTAGGCCGGATATCCCGGTGAGGCCATGGCCACCCGCGCGCCGGCCTCGAACGCCGACAGAAAGGCGAGCGTGAAGCCGCCGGAGGACCCGGTCGTCACGCAGATCCGCTCGATCGGGACGTCGACCTTGTACCAGTCGCAATAATGCCGGGCGATCCGCTCGCGCAGCGTTGGCAGGCCGAGCGCCAGAGTGTAGCCGATGCGGTCGCTGTCCAGCGCGGCCCTGGCGGCGTCGAGTGCCGCCTTCGGCGCCGGCGTCGAGGGCTGGCCGACCTCCAGATGCAGCACGTCGCCGCCGGCCGCCTCGCGCTCCGCCGCGGCGGTCATCACCTGCATGACGATGAACGGGTCGACGTCGCCACGGGTCGCGGGTCCAGGCATCGTGTCAGCCTCCGAATTCGAAGAACATCAGCCCGGTGCTGCGCGGATCCTTGCCAATGCCGCAGCGGATTTCGCGTCGCGGAAGCCCTTCGACGCAGCGGAACATGCTGGCGGTTCCGAGCGTCTCCCGCGTGGCGACGTCGTATCCGCGGCGGCGCAGGCCATCGATGGCGCTCGCCGCCATCTCCGGTTCGACGAAGATGGTGTTGGCGCCGCCGGCGAAGTGCGCGCGCGGAATCCCGGGCACCTCCTCGATCTGGATACGTTGCTCCCAATGGTCAAGCACCGAGCTGATCACCGCCGACAGCGATTGCCGGCCGCCGCCGCCGGAGGCCGCCATGTGGAACTGCCCGGTATTCACGTTGCCAACCATCAGGGCGAACGCGCCGGGCCCGTCGGCCCCGGGGTCGGCCATCGGCGTCAGGAACACGCCGAGCCCGGGGATCAGGCGTCCGGTGCCGAAGGGCGCGCCGAGGCCGATCGCGCAGCTGACGGCGAGACCGGAGCGGTCGACCGCGAAGAACGCCGTGGCGCCCGATCGCCGGGCCGCTTCGGTGCCGAGGGTCTCGGCGAGGCGGGACAGGGACGGACCGAGGCCACGCCGATCGGCGGAAAACCGCGCCATCGCCTGGTCGAAGGCTGCCTCGGTGAGTGCGCCGCCGGAGTCGGCGAGCGCCGTCGCCTGGGTCAAGGCTTCCGCCAGCAGATGGGCGCGCGCGCCCTCGTCACCGTCGTCCCAGCCGTTGCTCGCCAGCACCATGCCCAGTGTCGCGTCGGCCAGCCGGATGTCGCGCTGGTTCGGTGCCGCCAGCGCCCACAGGTGGTTGTCGTGCTCGATCGTGGTGACCGGCGTCCAGACCGGCAGGGCGGTGCGCAGGCGCTCCGGATCCACGGCGTAGCCCTGGGATGCCGCTCCTGCGATGAAATCGCGGGCGAGCGTTCCGGAATGCAGCGATCCCACCCCCTCCGATCGCAAACGGGCGAGCGTTGCCGCCAGCTCGACCTGGCTGAGCGCGGCGCCTTGCGCCAGCGGCCGGCCCTCGGCGAAATAGATCTTCGTCGCCGGGCCGTCGCCCTGCAGGACCCCACCGTCATCCCCCAGTTCACGGGCGAGGGCGCGGCTGATCGGCGCGCCGAACCGCGCGATCCGCTCGCCCTGAATGATCAGTTCCGCTAGGGGTTTACGGCCGTGGCGGGCGTGCAGCGCGAACATCGCGCGCGGTGCCAGCGGAAGGCTCGTGGCATTCGGTCCGTCGCTCGACGGCCGCGGCAGGAAGTCGAGACGCTGGAACGACTTCTCCCGCGGGTCGTGGACCAGGCAGGCGCCGCCGGCGGTCACCCCGGCGGAGGAGGGCAGCGTGGCGGTCAGGACGAAATAGGCGACCACCGCCGCGTCCGCCGCCGATCCGCCGTCGACCAGGACGTCGCGGGCGAGCAGGGCGGCGCGCGGTTCCTCGGCGACCACGGTGCCGAAGAACCCTTCCGAGAGATCGACGGTGTCGGCCTCGCACGCCGCGAGCAGTCCGCCGGCAAACAGAACGACGAGCGCTCTGATCAGCGGGCGCGGTGATTTCGCGCGCCCGTGCCTTTTCCATCGGCCGTCGGGTCGATAGGGTGTGCGGGGGCGGAAAAGAGCGAGGATGGGCGCGGGCGTGATGCGAATCATCGTAGGACCGGGGCGGTGGATACTCGCGGCTGCGACCGCCGCACTCATGATTCTGTCCCTGGCCACGGGCGCGCAGGCGCAGCGCAGCCTTATCCGGGACGCGGAGATCGAAGCTACCATCCGCGATCTGGCCACGCCACTGTTCCAGGCGGCCGGTCTGAACCCCGAAGCGGTGTCGATCTACATCATCAACAGCGATGATCTGAACGCGTTCGTGGCGGGCGGGCAGAACCTGTTCCTGAACACCGGTCTCATCATGGCGATGCGCTCGCCGCTGGAGCTGATCGGGGTGATGGCGCACGAGACCGGGCATATCGCCGGCGGCCACCTGGCCCGTACCTCCGACGCGATCGCGGCGGCGTCGAACACCGCGCTTCTGTCGGCGATCGTCGGTGTGGCGACGGCCGTGGCGACCGGGCGCGCGGATGCCGGCGCGGCGATCGCGCTTGGGGGGCAGTCGGCGGCGCAGGGAAGTTTCCTGCAGTACAGCCGGGCCCAGGAATCGGCGGCGGACCAGGCGGCGCTGCGCTATCTCGACGCGACCGGGCAGTCGGCGCGGGGGCTCGCCCGGTTCTTCGAGGAACTGGCCTCGCAGGAGCTGCTCTCGGCGTCGCGGCAGTCGCGTTACCTGTCGACCCACCCGTTCACCCGCGACCGCCTGAACACGGTCGAGGCGCATGTTCAGCAGTCCAGATTCGCGGATACCCCCGCCACGCCGGAACAAAGCGCCCGGTTCAATCGGGTCGTCGCCAAGCTGCACGGCTTCATCCGATCCCCCTCGCTGACCTTTCGCAAGTATCCGGAATCCGAGACCGACCTGCCGGCCCGACTGGCCCGCGCCATCGCCTATCGCGAGGTGCCCGACTATCCGAAGGCGATCGAGCTGACCCGGGGACTGATCGCCGATTATCCCGACGACCCGTTCCTGCATGAGCTCGAAGGCCAGCTGCTTTTCGAGTCCGGACAGATCGACGCGTCGATCGCGCCGCTGGAGACGGCGCAGCAGCTGGCGCCCAACGCCGGGCTTGTCGAGGTGGCGCTCGCCCAGGCGCTGCTCGCGCGCAACGATCCGGCCTCGGACCAGAAGGCCCTCGACCATCTGCAGAGCGCGCGGAAGTCGGAATCCGCCTGGCCATTCTTCTGGCGTCAGTTGGCCACCGCCCAGGGCCGCCTCGGCGATATCGGCCAGGCCGCCTTGTCGCTCGCCGAGGAGGCGGTGCGCCAGAGTAACTGGGAAGTCGCCGAGACCCAGGCCAAGCGCGCCCAGGCCATGCTGCCGGCCGGTGCGCCGGCGGTCTTGCGGGCCTTGGACATCGAGGAGCTGGCGAAGCGCGAGCGCGCCGCCAAACGCAAGCGCTGACGCCACCGTGATCGCCGGTGGGGTTGCCCGGCGGTGGACGTGCCGCCGCCGCTCGGCCAGGATGGCGCCGCCGGTTTCGTGTGGAGTGTCCGATGATCAGAGTCACGACTTTCGCCGCCGCCCTGTCCGCGCTGCTCGCCGTAGGGCCGGCGCTCGCCCATGACGGTCCCCTGACGGCCGACCAGAAGGCCGAGGTCGAGGCGCTGGTCCGCGACTACATCCTGCAGCATCCGGAGATCATCCTGGAAAGCGTGGCGATCATGCAGGCGCGCCAGGAGGCGGAGAAGAGCGAGTCGATCCGCCAGGCGCTGGCCGACAACCGCGAGGCGCTGGAGCGCGACCCCGGCGATCCGGTGCTCGGCAATCCCGAGGGCGACGTGACGGTCGTCGAGTTCTTCGACTACCAATGCGGCTACTGTAAATCGATGCTGAAGCCGCTGCTCGACCTGGTCGAAGCGGACGGAAACATCCGCCTGATCCTGAAGGAATTCCCGATCCTCGGCCCGGCCTCCGAGACGGCGGCTCTGGCCTCGCTCGCGTCGGCGCGTCAGGGCAGGTACGAGGACTTCCACGTCGCCCTGCTCGGCCTGCGCGGACGGTTGAGTTCTGAGGCGATCTATCAGGTCGCCCTGGAGGTCGGCCTGGACGTCACGCAGCTGAAGGCCGACATGACCGATCCGGCGATTCAGGCGCATGTCCGCAAATCGTTCAAGCTGGCCCAGGTCCTGGAGATCCAGGGCACACCGGCGTTCACGATCGGCGATCAGATGATCCCCGGCGCCGTGTCGCGCGAGCAACTGGCCGAGCTGGTGGCCGAGGCCCGCGCCGGCGGCTGAATGTTGCCCGCGCCGGCGGCTGATCCTCACGCCTCGCGCGGTTTCTCCGGCTGGCCGGCATAGGCCAGGGCCGACAGCGTCAGGGCGGCGATCACCAGTAGGAAGACGATGCGGTGACCATCCTCCGGCGGGCCACCCGTCGCCTCCACCCAGTCGATCGCGGCACCCGTCGCCGTCTGCAGCACGAAGACACCGGTCAGGCCGGCCAGGTTGATCGTCGTGATGGCGCGGCCGGCGCGTTGCGGTGGCACGAAGCTGCGAGCATGGCTGGCGAGCACGACGAAGAACGGCGCGACGCAGCCGAAGACGAACAGCACCGGCCCGGCGACCAGCAGAGGCACCGTCGGCCAGATCGCCAGCACGCCGAGACAGGCGACCTCCAAGGCGACCGCCGCCAGAACCAGCCGCTTGCGTGAGGCGGCGAACCGTTCCAGCGGGCCGTAGAGGTAGGTGCCGACATGCAGGGCGATCACCAGGATCAGCAGGGCGATCGACGCGCGCTCGTGCGACAGGCCTTGGACGTCGGTGAAATAGGGACCGGCCCAAAGACCGCCGATGGTCATGAACGGGGCGGTGAAGCAGAAGCCCATCACGTAGATCCGCCGTAGCTCCGGCATGCGGATCACCTCCCACAGTCCGCTGAGCGACTGCAGGAAGGTCTCCGGCGCGGCCTTCGGACCGCCCGAGGCCGGGCCGTCATTCACCGTGAACTGGATCACGAAGGTGAGCGCCAGGGTGACGGCGGCGATAACCAGGAAGGTGGTCGTCAGTCCGGCCTCCGACAGCACGAGCTCCAGCGGCGCCGTCGCCAGCACGCCGCCGATGCCGCCGGCGATGCCGACGAGGCTGGCGGTCGCCTGGGCCACCCGGTCCGGTGGCGCCCAGCCCATGGCGATCAGGTAGACGGCCGTGATGACCCCGCCATGGCCGATTCCGATGGCGAACCGGCCCAGCACCAGGGCCCAGGTGCTCTCGGCGACGGCGAACAGCACGATGCCGGCGACGGCGAGGAGTCCCATCGTCACCAGCGTGCGCTTGGCGCCGAAGCGGTCGAACAGCAGTCCGGTCGGCAGCTGCACGACGGCCGAGGCGAAGAACATCGCCCCCATCACCGTGCCGATATCCGTTGGCGACAGGCCGCGATGGCCGCCGAGATAGTTCGCCAGCACGCCGCCGGCCGAGCGGTTGATCTGCACGAATACGAAGAACAGGCCGAGCAGCACCAGGATCCGCCGTAGCGCGCGGCGGTGTTCGGCGGGCCAGTCGATCATCGCGGGCCGGGTCGTGTCGGCACCACCCGGTCAGACCGGGTGAGGGGGGCGGGGGGCAGCACGGGGGCGTTTCCAGGATTGTTTCGGCCCAGACTAGCCTGTCGCCGAGGTGCTGTCGCCTGCCGGCTCGCGGGGTGGATACACGCATGGGCGGTGCGAATTTTCACCGCGAACCCGTGACCCGCGCCGCCGTGGAACGGCGCGGAGAGGGGTAGGATGTCGGATAGCCGGCCCGTGCAAAGCGTCAAGAAGCCGGACGGACAGTCTTTCGGAAACTCGGTCGCCGTCGGGGGTGGGCCGAATGCGCGGGGCGCGGTGTCGGCGCTGGCGGCCGCAAGACTGTCAGGAGGAACACTCATGGCCCAACTCAGCACCATCATGCTGTCGACGCTGACGGAGAACACCCGCTTCGCCGGCACCGACAGCCGCGCCGTCCTCATCATCATCGATGACGGGACCGACGTCCTGCACCAGGTCGTCCCCCGCACGGCGCAAGCCGATCTCGAGCGGGGGGACGCGAACCTCTACGCGATCGGCGGTATCGTGCCGCTCGTCCCGACCGTGGAGTCCGCCAATCTGACCAACTCGTCGGTCCGCCTCGGGCTGCTCGGTCCCGACATGTGGGCACCGCGTCACTGCTTCGTGTGGGGCTACAACGGCGCCAATGGCGGGCCGATCCCGGTCGCGATGGACACCGAGATCGATCAGCGGCTCAGCGCCGACACCAACCGCGAGGGTCGGATCTCGCTTCCGGTGCCGCTGGTCGGCCTCGGCGGCGACGACATGACGATCCAGGGGCTGATGATCGTCCTGCGGACGGCGAACATCCGCTGGGCCGGCACCAACAGCCGGGTGACGTTCAACGTCAACACCGACCCCGCCGTCTCGCCGCCGCCGCCCTTCGTCGTGCCCAACACGCCGCAGCGCGATCTGGAACGGGCGGAGGCCAACATGTACTTCATGCCGGTGGCCGGCAACCCGCAGGTGCCGCTGACCAAGTCCAGCATCACCGGGGTCTCGGTGACCATCAGCGGCGGCGACATGTGGGCGCCGCAGCGGATGCACATCTTCGGGCTGGACGTGCCGGCGGGCGGGGCGAACCAGGCGACGCCGACGTCGGTGGTGCCGCTGGTCGACATCCGCAACTGGCCGAACGGCGCCAACCTGCCGCGGCTGAGCACCGATGCCGGCGAAGGCTCGGCGACCGTCAACCTGCCGCTGGTGGCATAGCCGCGCGGCCTGGCGCGCGGGGAGCGGCCCCGGCGGTTTCCCGCGCTGCCCGTGGCTCAGCGCACCACGTAAACCGAGACCGGCGCATGGTTGGCGATGTAGCCGGCATTGGTCGAGAACAGGTGCTCCTTCAGCCCCGGAATGTGCGACGCCATGATGATCAGGTCGGCGTCGAACTCCTCGCCCGCCGCCAGAATGGCGCGGGGAAGCTCGACCGAGGTGTCGTGGGCGGTCGCCGCCTTGAACGATGTCGCTACGCCGCGAAGAACGGCCTGGCCCTTCGCGAACCGTGCCAGGGCGTCGGCGAACGCGCTCGGGTTGGCGGCCGCGCCGGTCGGCGCGGTGCCGGTCATGGCGAAGTATCGGATCTCGGCGCCCTCGGCCTTGGCGATGGACGCCGCGACCGCCAGGGCCTTCTCCTGCCTGTCGACATGCTCGAGGTCGACGGGGACCAGAATCCGCTTGGTCATGCCACTTGCTCCTCCGGACGTACTCTCCAGGTTAGCCATCCCGATCGGCCGACGCCATGACCTGCGTCAACGCCCGTCCGTCACGTCGTGGAGCGCGCGATCACCTCGAACCCGAGGTCCAGGGTCCGGTCGCGCGGCGGCGCACCGGCGTTCACGTCCAGGATCAGTTGCGCGGCCCCCTCGCCGATCGCGACGCCCGGGATGCGCACGGTGGTCAGGTCGAGGCCGTCCGGCCCGGCGAACTCGAAATCCCCGAATCCGGCCAGCGCCAGGTCATCCGGGACCCGCAGGCCGCGGCGCCTCGCCTCGCTGAGGGCGCCGAGGGCGAGCGCGTCGCTGGCGCAGAACACCGCGTCCGTGTCGGGCCAACGCTCCAGAACGGCGGTCAGCCCCCGGGCCCCGCGCGCGGTATGACTGCCGGCGGAGGGGGCGGCGGCACGGGCCTCGGCGATACCCGCCGCGCTCAGGGCCTCGGCGAACCCGTCATAGCGCAGCCGGCCGCGCCGATCGCCTTCGGACGCGATGCCGATGAAGGCCGGTTGCCGCCGGCCGGACGCCAGAAGATGCCGCGCCATCGCCGCGCCGGCATCCCGATTGGAGAACCCGACGGCGAAGCCGATCGGGTCGGCCGGCAGTTCCCAGATCTCGACCACCGGAACGCGGGCGGCCGCGAGCATCCGTCGGGCGTCGTCCGTGTGGGCGGTGCTGGTCAGGACGATGCCGTCGGGTCGCCGGCCCAGCATGGCGGCCACCGCCTCCGCCTCCTTGGCCGGGGAATAGTCGGTGCCGGCGAGCAGGAGCTGGTGACCGTGCGCGCGCAGCCGGGCGCCGAGCCCATCGACGGTGGAGGCGAAGGTCGAGCCGGCCAGCGTCGAGATCATGGCGCCGACGATCCGGCTGCGCCGGGATGACAGGCCGCCGGCCGCCTCGTCGGGGACGTAGCCGAGGTCGGCGATCGCCGCCTGAACCTTTGCGCGGGTCTCGTCCCGCACCTTGTCCGGGTCGCGCAGGACGCGGGAGACCGTGATCTTTGAGACCCCGGCCCGGGCCGCCACGTCGCCCATCGTCACCCAACCGCCTTCCGCCATTCCACGCTCCCGCTGGTTGCTTCAAGAATAGATGATATCGATACCATTGACGACGACGGTTTTGTGATGGTATCGGTAACATCATTGTTTCGGGACTGTCTCAGGGAGGACCGCCATGCTGTCGCGCGACCAGACCGAGTTCTATGACGAGAACGGCTACCTGATGGTCGAGGATGCTGTAACCCCGGCGCAGCTTCAGGCGCTGCGGGACGTCACCTATGCCCTGATCGACGCCTCGCGAAGTGTCGGCGAAAGCGATGACCGCTACGACCTTGACGCGGGACACGGTCCGGACAACCCGCGGCTGACCCGCATCAAGCTGCCGCACAAGATCGACCCGCTGTACTGGGACGTGCTGCGGAATTCGGCGATGACCGGGGTGCTGACGGATCTGCTCGGGCCCGACACCGTGATCCAGACCAGCAAGCTGAACACCAAGGCGCCCGGCGGCGGTCAGGCGGTGGAGTGGCATCAGGACTGGGCGTTCTATCCCCACACCAATGACAGCATGCTGGCCTTCGGTCTGATGCTGGAGGACGTGGACGAGAGCAACGGACCGCTAAAGGTCATTCCGGGCTCGCACAAGGGCCCGGTCTTGGCCCACACCAATGCCGATGGCGTGTTCTGCGGCGCGGTCGATCCGGACGACCCGGACTTCGACCTGGCCCGGGCGGTGACCCTGACCGGCAAGGCCGGGTCGATGACCGTGCACCACGCCCGCACCCTGCACGGTTCGGCGCCGAACACCAGCGACCGAAACCGGCTGATCCTGTTCTACGAATGCCACGCCGTCGATGCCTGGCCGATCCTGGGGGCGGGATCGTACATCCACAGCCTCGGCCAGCGCGCGTTCTACGCCGACCTGCAGCAGCGGGTGATCACTGGCGGGCTCACCATGCAGCCGCGCATGGAGGCGGTGCCGATTCGGCTGCCGCTGCCGCCGGCACCGGAATCCGGTTCGATCTTCAAGACCCAGAAGAGCGGCGGGGCCCGCAGCGCTTTCGCGGCCTAGTTCTGGGCTTTGGCGAGGCCGGCCACCAGGACGGCACCGGCCGCGAAGGCGGTGGCGCCGACCAGGAACACGGCGGGGTAGGAGCCGGTGGCGTTGAACAGCGCCACCAGCGCGTAGCCGCCGACCATCTGCGCCGCGCCGACCGACAGCACCATCCAGCGCCACAGGCCGAGCATGGATCCCTTGCCGATCACCCGTTGGGCCTGACCGGCGATGACCGCGGTCAGTCCGGGCTGGGCGCCGACCAGGATGCTGGAAACCAGCACCGCCGGCGCGGCGGTGATCAGCATCGGCAGGGCGGCGCCGACGGCCATGCTGACATAGACCGCGACCAGGCTCGGGCGAAAGCCGACCCGGTCGGCGATCCGGCCCCAGACCAGGGTGCCGGCGATCGCCGCCGCGCCGAACACCACCCATTGGCCGCCCGCCACCGCCACGGTCCAAGTGAGATCGCGCACCAGATAGTCGACCCAGTAGATCGAATGCGGGACCAGGCCGACGGCGAACAGACCCTGGGCCACGACCAGCCGCAGCCCGTCGCCGTGGGCCCGGCCGAGCGCGGTCGGCGGCGGCGGGATCGCCCGCGCCGCCGTTGCCGCCGGCCCCGACCAGCCCCAGAGCCCGACCAGCAGGCCGCCCGCGCCAAGCAGCGCCGCCACGCCCCATGCCCAGGCCTCGCCGAGCCGAAGCAGCCAGGGCAGGCCGGCCGCCGACAGCAGGATGCCGATCCCCACCCCGGTATAGGCGATCGCCGTCGCCACGCCGGTGCGGTCCGCCGGGGCGGTCGCGGTGACGCTGGAGATGCCGACGATCATGATCACCGCCACGGCGATCCCGACCAGCCCGCGCCATGCCGCCAGCCAGACGAACCCGCCCGGCACCACGCTGGCGGCGAGGCAGAGAGCGGAGAGGGCGATGGCGCCGCGCATGAGGGTCACCCGGTCGGCGCGGCGGAGCAGCCAGGGCACCGCCAGGCCGCCGATCAGGTATCCCCCGAGGTTGATCGCGCCGACATACCCGGCCTCGGCCGCCGACAGTGTGCCGCTGCCGATCAGCGCCGGAACCATCGGGGTGTAGGAGAACCGGCCGAGCCCCATCCCTACCAGCAGCCCGGCCTGGGCGCCGATGGCGATGCGCAGCCAGGTAGGGATCGCGGTCAGGCTCGGCATGGGGCGACGGTAGACGCCGCGGAGCGCCCGCGAAAGCCGTTCAATTCGCCCCGGCCCGAAGCATCGGGCGCGTGCACTTGCCTAGAACGGATTGGCCCGGGCGCCGCGATGAAGCCCGATCCCTTGTAAAGTGTTTCCGCCATGTCGCCTCCTACCTCCAGCCTCCTCGACCTCGCGCTTCTGGGCGTGCTGGCCCTGCTCTGGGGCAGCTCGTACCCGCTGTTGAAGATCGCCGTCACCGAGATCCCGCCGGTCACGCTGATCGCCGCTCGGGTGACGATCGCCGCCGTCATCCTGCTGGTCATCGTCGCGGCTCAGGGGGATGTCCTGCCGCGCGGCCGGGCCGTGTGGGGACGGTTGTTCCTGCAAGGGTTCCTGAACAGCTACGGTGCCTGGACCCTGCTGGCCTGGGGGCAGCGTCAGATCGAGAGCGCGCTGGCGGCGGTGCTGAACTCAACCTCGCCGCTGTTCGTGTTCCTGATCACGGTGCTGGTCACCCGCCATGAGGCCGCCGGAGGGCTGCGGCTGCTCGGCGCGTGTCTCGGCATCGCCGGCGTGACGCTGATCGTCGGTGTCGACGCGCTCGACGGGCTCGGCGATCAGGTCGTCGCCCAGCTCGCGGTGCTGGCGAGTGCCGTTCTCTACGCTTTCGCCGCCCTGCACGGGCGGCGGTTCTCGTCGCTGCCGGCGGCGGTGACCGCGGCCGGAACCATGCTCTGCGCCGCGGCCGTGCTGATCCCGCTCAGCTTCGCGGTCGACCGGCCATGGACGCTGACGCCGTCCTGGGCCGCGATCGGCGCCGCGCTGACCCTCGGGTCGCTGTGCACGGGCATCGCCCTCCTGCTGTATTTTCGCCTAGTGCACACCCTCGGCTCGCTCGGCGTGACGAGCCAGAGCTATCTTCGCGCCGGGGTCGGTGTGCTGCTCGGCGTCGTGGTGCTCGGCGAGACCCTGACGGCGACGGTGGCGCTTGGTGTCGCGGCCGCCATCGCAGGCGTGGTCGCGATCAACTGGCGGCGATAGAATGGTGTGGGTTCCGTTACGTCCGCGAGGAGTGAGATGGCCTCCTATCCGATCGACATGTCGGCCCGTCCCGACGTCACCAGTTTCTTCGATCCCGCCACCAACACGATCAGCCATGTGGCGGCCGATCCCGCGACCGGGGCCTGCGCCGTCTACGACTCGGTGCTGGACATCGACTACGCCGCCGGCCGGCTGTCGCACGCCCACGCGGATGAGCTGATCGGGTTCATCCGCGACAGGGGTCTCTCGCTCGCCTGGCTGATCGAGACCCATGTCCATGCCGATCACCTCTCCGCCGCCCCCTACATCCAGGAACGGCTGGGCGGCAAGATCGGCATCGGCGCCAGGATCGTCGAGGTGCAGGAGACGTTCGGGAAGGTGTTCAACGAGGGCACGGCGTTCCAGCGTGACGGCAGCCAGTTCGATCAGCTGTTCGAGGATGGTGACACCTACGCGGTCGGCGGCATCACCGGCTTCGCCATGCACACGCCGGGGCATACGCCTGCCTGCATGACTCATGTGCTGGGTGACGCGGCCTTCGTCGGCGACACGCTGTTCATGCCGGATGGCGGCACCGCCCGCGCTGATTTTCCCGGCGGCGACGCGGGCGAGCTCTACGACTCGATCCAGAAGGTTCTGTCCCTGCCGGAGGCGATGCGGCTTTTCATGTGCCACGACTACGGCCCCGGCGGGCGGGAGATCCGCTGGGAGACGACCGTGGCGGAGGAAAAGGCGCGGAACATCCACGTCGGCGCGGCCGCCGACGGGCGGGAACGGGACGCCTTCGTGAAGCTGCGCACCGAGCGCGACAGCACGCTGCCGATGCCGAAGCTGATCATCCCGTCGATCCAGGTCAACATGCGCGGCGGCCACATGCCGACCGGCGAGGACGGCCGACCGGTGCTGAAGGTGCCGATCGACACGCTTTGAGCCGGTTTCGCCGACGGGAACGGTGTCCGTAAACGATGTTTTTACGGATGAGTCGTACACTTCCTGCACAGTTCGAATACTGCGGCTGAAAAACCATGGTGGCTGATTTCCAAGAGCGGGCTCCGAGGAGCGGCCCGGCCCCGGAGGCCGGTGGCGAGGACCCCCTGTCCGGCCTGATCGGCCGGGACGGGTTCGCCCTGCGCGCGCGCGACCGCCTCGGTCGGCATTTGCGTGCGGCCACTGTTCTGACGCTGATCGAGATCGACCATTTCGACGACGTGACCGGCCGTTTCGGCGGCGACTGCGGCGCCATGGTCATTCGCGGGGTCGGTCAGGAGTTGCTGGCGACGGTGCGCGGCAGCGACGTGGTTGGCCGCGTGGAACGGGCGACCTTCGCCGTTCTGCATTGCGACATCGACCTGGCGTCCGTGCGCGCTGTCGGCGAGCGTCTGCGCAAGACCGTTCAGGACATGGCCTTCTTCGGGGAAGACGGGACCAGGATCCCGGTCACGGTGAGCGTCGGCATCGAGGTGGTCGACCGGGTGGGCAGGCGGCGCGCGCCCAGCCTGGAGGCATGCCTGTCCCGCGCGACAGAGCGTGTCGCCATCGCCCGCGACGCCGGTTGCAACCGGGTCGTGGCACCGCTCCCTCGAGCCGCCTGACCTCGGTCCCTGTCGTGTGACGACCGACCTGCCGGGTCCGCCGGCGAGGCAGTCGACGGGTTGGCGCGCATTTTGCGTTAGACTGGGGACACGTGCGCGCGAGGTCCCATGTCCGATATCTTCGACATCACCGTCACCGTCACGACCGACGAGTTGTCCGGGTCGGTCGACGCCGACACCCTGACCGGCACCGATGACGACGAGATCATGTTCGGCTTCGACGGCCGTGACATCCTTTCGGCGCTGGGCGACGACGATGTGGTGTATGGCAATGCCGGCATGGACAGCCTGTCCGGCGGGTCCGGCGAGGACACGCTGTACGGCGGCCAGGACGACGATCTGGTCTGGGGCGGGGATGGCGACGACGTGCTGGTCGGCGGACGCAACAGCGATAGCGGCATCACCATCATCGACGGCGAGGTCATCTTCGTCACCGGCCGTGACACCCTCGACGGCGGGGCGGGGGACGATATTGCCTATGGGAACCAGGGCGACGATCAGATCCTGGGGTCGGCGGGCGATGACACGCTCTACGGCGGCCAGGATGACGACACCCTGTCCGGCGGCGCCGACGACGACTACCTGGTTGGCGGCCTCGGTTCCGACGCCTTCGTGTTCGCTGCGGTCGACGAGGACCGTGACACGATTGCCGATTTCGACGTGACCGCCGACCGAATCCTGATCGCATCGGGGAACGCGGTGAGCAACCGCCTGGATCTGGGCGATGACGCGGTGATCCGGCTGTCCAGCGGCACGCGGATCACCCTGATCGGTGTCGATGATCCGGACGCCGTGTCGGTCGCGCTGTTCTGAGCGTTATTCGCCGGCGAGGCGGACCGGCTTCTCCACCGCCCGCGGGGTCCACCAGCCCCCGAGTTCGCGGGTGACCAGCGCGTCCAGCATGTCGACCGCCTCCGGCGAGGCGTTCATGCAGGGCACCGTCGTGAAATGGGTGCCGCCCGCTTCCTCGAATTCCTCGCGGCCCTGGATGGCGATTTCCTCCAGCGTTTCCACGCAATCCGCCACGAAGCCGGGTGTCACGACGGCGAGCCGCCGGACGCCCTCGTCGCGGGCCAGCGCCTCGATCGTCTCGTCGGTGTAGGGCTGCAGCCACTCCTCCTTGCCGAATCGCGACTGGAAGGTCAGGCGGAACCGGTCCTCCGGCAGGCCCAGGCGCTCGCGCACCATGCGCGCGGTCTTGGCGCAGTGGCAGTGATACGGATCCCCCGCCATGAAGTAGCGCTTCGGCAGGCCGTGGAACGAGGCGAGGATGACCTCCGGTTCCCAGTCGAGAGACGCGAGATGGCGCTCGATGCCGACGGCGACAGCCTCAATGTAGGCGGGGTCGTCGTGGAAGGCGGGCGCGGTACGCACCGCCGGCTGCCAGCGCATCGCCAGCAGTTCCCGCGCCACCTCGTCAATCACCGTTCCGGTGGTCGAGGCCGAATACTGCGGGTAGAGCGGCAGGATCAGGATCCGGTCGCAGCCCGCGGCCTGGAGCGCGCGCATGCGGTCGCCAATCGCCGGCTGGCCATAGCGCATGGCCCAGTCGACGACGACATCATCGCCCAGCGCGTCCAACCGCTCAGCAAGCCCCTCGGCCTCGGCCCGGGTGTAATGGCGCAGCGGTGACTCGTCGAACTCCTCCATCCAGATCGCGCGGTACGCCTCGGCCGTCTTCGGCGGGCGCGTGCGCAGGATGATGCCGTACAGGATGATCTTCCAGAGCACCGGGTTCAGCTCGATCACCCGCGGATCCGACAGAAACTGCGCCAGATAGCGCCGGATCGCCGGGATCTCGGTTGAATCGGGGGTGCCAAGATTGACCAGCAACACGCCGATTCGGCCGAGTTTGATCTCGGGGTGATCGGGCGCTTGGGCGACGGAAGTGGTGTGGCGCAGGCTCATACGGCTCCAGTATATCCCGGCAAACGGATTTCTGTGTCAGTTCCTGGAAATGGCGCAATCCCCCACGTCGACAAGGGCCGAACCGCCTGAGACGGCGATCACCGCGCCCTTTCGGTCAGGCGGCGGCGAGGAAGACCAGAAGGACATAGCGCGTCCCTTCGCTGACCGCGACCGCTTCGTGCATGAGCGAGCAGGAGAACGCGACCCCGCCGCCGGCCGGCGCGCGCCAGCGGTCGTCGCTGTATTCCGGGAAGATGAGCCCGCCACCCGTGTAGTCGTCGTTCAACTCGATGCTGATGGCGATCCGCCGGTCGGCGGTATGCGGCAGGGTGTTGTCGCGATGCGCCGTGAAGAAATCGCCGCGGTCGGCCGTGTAGCTGGCGACGTAGAACGCCTCCGTGCGCAGGTGGGAGACCCACCACGCCTTGTACAGTTCCGGCATCACCCGGGAGGCGAGCGCGTGGCGCACGGCGGCGTAGAGCGGCTCGTCCCGGCCCAGCGTCAGGTCGCGGCGGCGCTTGATCGTCGGCACGACGGTGTCGGCGCGCTCGCCGTCCTTGGTGACGCTGACGGTTCCTTCCTCGTTGCGGGCGCGGAATGCCTCGACCAGGGCGTCCCGTAGGGCCGGTTCGATGATGTTGGGCAGGACCATGACGGGTGCGGTCCCCCGCCGTTCCTCGGCCGGCCCGCGCCGGATCGCCGCCAATGCGCCGCGCAGCCGCTCCGCCAGATCATCGCCGATGACGAAGGCATCGATGCCGCGCTGGTCGGCATCGGCGACGAGGGCGGCCCGCACATCGTCGCGGCCGGCGAACAGGGCCTTGCGCAACCGACCGTCCGGATCGCGAAGATGCACGGCTCCGATATCTCCGGTGCCGCCGCCGCCGGGCGCTCCGCCCCCCACGTCGCCCAGGACGATGAGGTTGGTATCGGGCGCGACCTCGACCATGACGCGCGCAATGGCGCCCAGCCCTTCGGCGTCCGGGTTCGAGACGACGATGATGGGGCCGCGCGTCACGTCGCGGTACAGCTCGAAGCGGTCGCCGCTCTGTGCGATCTCGGCGAAGTTCGGGAGCCGCTGGCCCCAGAACAGCGGGGCTTCCTGGCGGGAGGCTTGTGATGTCGACATGGCCGCGACCCTAACAAGCCGGGTGGACGGCTTCAAACGCGCGGTGGCGATTGAAGGCGGACCCGCGATCGTCTATCGGTGCGGCGGATTCCGCGGATGGTGAAGCCGAGGCCGGGACGGACGATGTCGACGCGATACTTCTTCTTCGGGACGCTGATGGACCGCGACGTGCTCGAGCTGGTCCTGGCGCGGCCGGTGGACGGGGACGCCGCACGCCCGGCGGTGCTCGACGGCTATCGCCGTGTTCGGGTGTCGAAGGACAGCTTCCCAATGCTGGTCGAGGATGCCGGCGGCGCGGTCGAGGGGATCGTCTTCGAGACCCGCTCGGCCGAGGAGGACGCGCGCATCCTGTTCTTCGAGGATTACGACTACGACCTCGCGACCTGCCGGCCGCGCACCGCGGACGGACCGGTGGAGGCGATGTATTGCGGCGTCGAGCCCGGGGTCGAGCCGTCCGACGAGGCATGGTCGTTGGACGCCTGGGCCGCCCGCCACAAGGCCGGCTTCATGGAGCTGTCGCGGATCTACATGGACTGTTTCGGCCGCATGACGCCGGCGGAGGCGGAGCCGATCTGGGAGGAGGGACGCCTCGCCCTGGTCGCCAAGGGATTGCTCTGAGACCCGGATTGCGGCCTGATCTCCGGCGCCAACCCCGCCACCGAGGACCGCCATGACACTGTTGACCGCGACCCCGCTCACCGCCGACGCCTTCGCGCCGTTCGGCCACGTCCTCGACCTGCCGGCGGCGCCGGGACGGGTGGATTACTCGTCCTTCAACGAGAATCGGCGCGGACCGGCGGCGGCGGTCTGTTTCCGGACCAGCCTCACCCCCGTCAGCACGCTGCCGCTGACCACGCGGACCATGGAGCGGCACGAGTTCTCGACCCAGGCCTTCCTGCCGGTGGACGTCGCCCGTTACTTGGTCCTGGTGGCGCCGCATGGGGCGGACGGGTTGCCCGATCCGGCGGGTCTCAGGCTGTTCCTGGCGTCGGGTGAGCAGGGGATCTGCTACGGCGCCGACGTCTGGCACCACCCGATGACGGTGCTCGACCGGCCGGCGGTCTTCGCCACGGTCATGTTCCTCGATGGAGGACCGAAGGACGAGGAGTTCGTCGACCTGCCCGAGCCGGTCACGCTGACCCTGCCTTAGACGCGCCCAACCTCAGTCCCGCCGCGGTCCCCGGCAGGTCCATCCCTTGCGGTCGGCCTCCCGGCCGTCGGCGCAGCGGTTCGTGCAGCCGTCATAGGCGTCGCAGGCGTTGAGGGCGAAGTTCTCCAACGAGCGGATGACCGCCTCGCCCGGGCGTTCGGTGCCGCAGCCGGCGGACAACAGACAGAGGGTCAAGGCGACGCACCGTATCATTGCCGTATCCGATAATATCATTGTTTGACATTAATTTATTAACAAAAGACAGTATGAGCGTCGAGTCAGATTGGAGGTCGAAATGGAGACCGAGGACGGGGCGGCGATCGAGAGCCGCCGGGCGCGGTTGCGGCGCACCGCGCGGGTGATGCGCTGGATTTGCCTGGGGCTGGCGCTCCTCGGGCCCGTCGTGCTGGTGCCGGTGTGGATGCATTTCGAGGCCTTCGCCCCGTCGGTCACGCCCGGATTGACGATCGGCGCGCTTTCCCCGCTCGACCGGATCGGCGGCTACATGATCTCGCTGTTGCCGACGGCGATCGGGGCGTGGGGGTTCGTTCAGGTGGCGGGGCTGTTCGGGCGGCTCGCCGCCGGCGGCCTGCTCGACGCGGCCAATGCCGTCCGCCTGCGGCGGTTCGCCCTGGCGATGATCTGCGTCGTCCCGGCCAAGGTCGTGGCGGCGTCGCTGCTGTCGGTCTGGCTCACCCGGGACGCCCTGCCGGGGTCCCGCCAGCTGCAGATCTCGCTGTCCAGCGACGACGTGGTGCTGCTGGCGATCGGCGTGCTGCTTCTCGCCCTGGCGACGGTGCTGCGCGAGGCGGCGGAGCTGGCCGACGAACACCGTCAGTTCGTGTAGCCCGGCGCGTGGGGATCGTCGTCACCCTCGACGTCATGCTGGCGCGCCGCAAGATGCGTGGCAAGGAACTGGCCGAGCGCATCGGCATGACCGAACAGAACCTGTCGCTGCTGCGGTCCGGCAAGGTCAAGGGCATGCGCTTCGAGACGCTGGCGCGGATCTGCGCGGTGCTGGGGTGCCAGCCCGCCGACCTGCTCACCTACGAGCCGGAGGACTAACTTCGCAGTTCCCGATCCAGCGCTTCGCGGAAGCGCGAGCGGTCCTGCTTCGTGAAGGCCGGGCCGCCGCCGGAGGCCTCGCCCATCGCCCGCAGGTCGCTCATCAGGTCGCGCATGCTGAGCGCCATGCCGATATTCGCGGTCGTGAAGGGCTTGCCCTTGTGGTCGATCACCCGGCACCCGGTCTCCAGGCAGCGGGCGGCGAGCGGGATGTCCCCGGTGACCACCACGTCGCCGGCGGCGGCGCGGTCCGCGATCCAGTCATCGGCGGCGTCCAGGTCCTTGCTGACGACGATGTTGTGGACCCGAGGCCGGTCGGTCACCCGGAAGCCGCGATTGCTGACCAGGAACACTTCCGCCCCGAGCCGTTCGCTGACCGACAGCACCTCCTCGCGCACCGGGCAGGCGTCGGCGTCGACGTAGACGCGTCTCGTCGTGGTCTCGCCGTCCGTCACCGCGACGCCTCCGCCCGCTTGGCGGCGTAGAAGGTCTTCAGGGCTTGGCGCTTGTACCGGTCGGGAGAATAGAACCGGGCGGCGATGCCGCGCCCGTCGATCCGCTTGATCACCACCGTCAACTCGATGTCCAGCATGCCGGTGCGGTCGTGGTAATCGCGCACGACGAGGCGCACCGCCGCGCGCTGGCCGGCGATCAACCCTCCGGAATAGGGGCTGGCCAGGAACCCGTCCTCCGACCAGTTGATAAGCGGCACGTCGCGTCCCTCGATCCGCACGAAACTGTCGCCGCGCACCCGTAAGCGGGGCTGTCGCCGACGCTCGACCGTTGGCGTGCGCGGTCGCGAGAGAAAAGGCAGTTTCATGACGGCCGGGTATCACAGATCCGGCCCACGGGGTAGTGCGGGCGCGGGCGCTCCGGCTAGGCGCGGGCTTCCCGCGGCTCGACGATCGCCGGTTGTTCCAGTTCCGGCAGGGTCAGGCGGACGGTCGTGCCGGCGCCCTGTGTGCTGTCGATCTCGATGTCGCCGGCCATCGCATCGACCAGCTGCTTGACCAGCGTGAGGCCGAGCCCGGTGCCGCCGACGCTGGGAAGATCCCGCTCGTGGCCTCTGAAGAACGGCTGGAACACGTCGTCGATCTTGTCCTCCGGAATCCCGACGCCCTGATCGCGGATCGCGATCTCGACGCTGCCGGCCCTTGTGGTAGCGACCACCTCGACCAGACCGCCCTTGCGCGAGTACTTGATGGCGTTGGAGAGCAGGTTGGTGAGCATCGTGCGGATCGCCCGCTCGTCGGTCCTGAGCGTAGAGGCGGTCCGGGTATCGGCCTTGAGGCGCACCTCGGCCTCCTCCGCAGCCGGGAGAAGCATCTCGCAGACGTCGTCGATCATGCCGTCGATCGCGACGCTCTCGGGCTGGAAGTTGGGGCCGTGCTGGATCAGGCGCTCCAGGTCCAGCACGTCGTTGATCTGATCCAGAAGTTGCGCGGAGGCGCCACGGATGCTTCTGCAGTAACCCTGCTGGGTGTCGTTGAGTGGGCCGGCAAGTTCCATGCTCATCAGGTCGGTGAAGCCGATCACCGCGTTGAGCGGTGTGCGCAGCTCGTGGCTCATGCGGGCGAGAAACTCGGCCTTCACCTGCTCGGCCTCCTGGGCCTCGGCGGCGACCACCTCCAGTCGCTTATTGGCGCGACGAAGTTCGGTGGTGCGGGCTTCGACCCGGGCCTCCAGCTCCGCGTTCGCTTGCGCGAGCTTATTGAAGGCATCCTGGGTCGGTGTCTTCACGATGGAGTCGAGCAGATGGAAGACGACGACACTGGTGGCGACGGAGATGATCGCCGTCATGACCTTGGCCACCGCTTCGAGGCTGTAGACCGGATACCACAGGGTCAGCACGCCGAAGATGTGCGTGATGGCGCACATGATGATGAAGGCGGCGAAGAAGTAGGCAACCCCACCCGCGTTCAGGTCCGGCCGACGGCGCGCGATCATCACGAGGCCCGCCGGGATCGAGAGATAGGCCGCGGCGATTGCGATGTCGGAGCCGAGATGCGTCCAGATCAGCACGGGATCCCAGAGCAGGCAGTAACCGTGAGGTGTCAGATCGTCGAACAGGCTGAGCGGCTGCAGCGCACCCATCGCGGCCATCTCCAATCACATCGACGATGCCGAAATAGGCACCGTAGATCGCAGGATGGGGTGTGACCGATTAACCTCAGGTTAACCGCGATCGGAAAGAAACATTTATAGTTGTATACAAGCCCTCGGTCCGAGCCCGTACGGGAGACGGTTTCCCTTGATCCCACTGGGTCCATCGGCTTTATAGCGCCAATCTTTCGAAAACTTCCAAAAACGCTGGGGAGAGGGTGGATGACGGAACGCGTCGAGGTTGGTGGTCTGAAGGTGGCGAAGGAGCTGTACAACTTCGCCAATAGCGAAGCCCTGCCGGGGACCGGGGTCGAACCCGCCGCCTTCTGGGACGGGCTTGGCGCCATCGTCCGCGATCTCGCTCCGAAGAACGCCGCCCTCGTGGCCAAGCGCGAGGAGATTCAGGGCCGGATCGATGCCTGGCACAAGGCCAATCCCGGTCCGATCGCCGATCTGGAGGCCTACAAGGCGTTCCTCAAGGAAATCGGCTATCTGGTGGAGGAGGGCGGCGATTTCACCGTCGACACCGCCAATGTCGACCCGGAGATCGCCTCGATCGCCGGCCCGCAGCTGGTGGTGCCGGTCATGAACGCCCGCTATGCCCTGAATGCGGCCAATGCCCGGTGGGGCAGCCTGTATGACGCGCTCTACGGCACCGACGCGGTGTCGGAGGAGGGTGGCGCCGAGAAGGCCGGTGGCTATAACCCGGCGCGCGGGGCCAAGGTGATCGCCTGGGCGCGGAGTTTCCTCGACGGCTCCGCCCCGCTCGCCTCCGGCAGCCACGTCGACGCCACCGGCTACGCCGTCGAGGGCGGGAAGCTGGTCGTCTCCACGACCGCCGGCACGACCGGCCTCAAGGACCCGGCCCAGTTCGTCGGCTACGCCGGCGACGCCGCCGCGCCGACTGGCATCCTGCTGGTGCGCAACGGCATGCACGCCGAGATCGTGATCGACAAGTCCCATCCGATCGGCAAGGACGACGCGGCCGGCGTCGCCGACGTGATCCTCGAATCGGCGGTCAGCACGATCATGGATTGCGAGGACTCGGTGGCGGCGGTCGACGCGCCGGACAAGGTGCTCGCCTACCGCAACTGGCTGGGTCTGATGAAGGGCGACCTGGTCGAGACCTTTCAGAAGGGCGGCACGACGGTCAAGCGCAAGCTCAATCCGGACCGCCGCTACACCGGCGCCGACGGCTCGACGGTCACCCTGCACGGCCGGTCGCTGATGCTGGTGCGCAATGTCGGCCACCTGATGACCAACCCGGCGGTGCTTGATGCGGACGGCAACGAGGTGCCGGAGGGCATTCTGGATGCGATGTTCACCTCCGCGATCGCGTTGCACGATCTGAAGGGCGGTCACGACCTGCACAATTCCCGCGCCGGTTCGGTCTATATCGTCAAGCCGAAGATGCATGGCCCCGAGGAGGTTGCGTTCTCCAACGAACTGTTCGGCCGGGTCGAGCAGGTGCTGGGCATGGCGGCGAGCACCCTCAAGATGGGCATCATGGACGAGGAGCGGCGCACCACCGTCAACCTCAAGGAGTGCATTCGAGCCGCCAAGAGTCGGGTCGCCTTCATCAACACCGGCTTCCTGGATCGCACCGGCGACGAGATGCACACCTCCATGGAGGCGGGCCCGATGATTCGCAAGGGCGACATGAAGGCCGCTCCCTGGATCGCCGCCTACGAGAACTGGAACGTCGATATCGGGCTGGAATGCGGCCTGACCGGCAAGGCGCAGATCGGAAAGGGCATGTGGGCGATGCCCGACCTGATGGAGGCCATGCTGGAGCAGAAGATCGGCCACCCCAAGGCCGGCGCCAACACCGCCTGGGTGCCGTCGCCGACGGCGGCGACGCTGCACGCGACCCACTACCACACGGTCGACGTGAAGGCGCGCCAGGACGAGCTGGGGTCGCGCGGTCGGGCCAGCCTGGACGACATCCTGACGGTGCCGGTTGCCGCCCGACCGAATTGGTCGCCGCAGGACATCCAGGCCGAGCTCGACAACAACGCCCAGGGCATCCTCGGCTACGTGGTCCGCTGGGTCGACCAGGGCGTCGGCTGCTCCAAGGTGCCGGACATCAACAATGTCGGACTGATGGAGGATCGCGCGACGCTGCGGATCTCCAGCCAGCACATCGCCAACTGGCTGCACCATGGGGTGTGCAGCGAGGCGCAGGTCATGGAGACCATGAAGCGCATGGCGGCGGTGGTCGACGGCCAGAACGCCGGCGATCCGGCCTATCGGCCGATGGCCGCCGACTTCGACGGCTCGGTCGCGTTCCAGGCGGCCTGCGACCTGGTGTTCAAGGGGCGCGAGCAGCCGTCTGGCTATACCGAGCCCGTGCTGCACCGCCGGCGGATCGAGGCCAAGGCCGCGTTCGGCGGGTGATGTTCCCGGTCGGGCCCCGCCTGTCGGCGGGGCCGGCCGCGGCCGATGGCCGATTTCCGTTGCGGCTGCGGTGACGGAGACCCATCTTCAAATGGCGGATCTCGTTTTCCTGTGGCTCGCCGCGCATGTGGACCGGCTGACGAAACGAGGGCTCGATGTCACCACTCATGGACTTCATCTCCGGCGGCCAAATCGCCGTGATCGTACTTGCGATCGTCCTGATCTTCCTGGTCGTCAAGGGCGTGCGCGTCGTTCCTCAGGGCGAGCAGTGGACCGTCGAGCGGTTCGGACGCTACGTCCACACGCTGGAACCGGGCCTCGGGTTGATCAACCCGCTGTTCAGCCGCATCGGCAAGAAGATCAACATGATGGAGAACGTCCTCGACATCCCCGAGCAGGATGTGATCACCCATGACAACGCCTCGTGCACGGTGGATGCCATCGTGTTCTACCAGGTGATCGATCCCCGCCGCGCGGCCTACGAGGTGCGTCACCTGGAGCAGGCGCTGGTCAACCTGGCGCTCACCAACATCCGGTCGGTGCTCGGCTCCACGGATCTCGACGCCGCGCTGTCGTCGCGCGACGAGATGAACACGCGCATCCTGCGGGTGATGGACGAGGCGACCGACCCCTGGGGCACCAAGATCACCCGCGTGGAGATCAAGGACATCCAGCCGCCGGCGGACCTGCTCGACGCCATGGCCAGCCAGATGAAGGCGGAGCGCGAGAAGCGCGCCCAGATCCTGGAATCCGAAGGCTACCGGGCGGCGGCGATCCAGCGGGCCGAGGGCGACAAGCAGTCGGAGATCCTCAAGGCCGAGGGCGAGCTCGAAGCGGCCCGCCGGCAGGCCGAGGCGCGTGAGCGGCTGGCCCAGGCGGAGGCCGAGGCGACCCGGCTCGTGTCGGCGGCGATCGGCGACACCGGCACCAACGCGGTCAACTACTTCGTCGCCCAGAAATACGTGGAGGCGCTGACGGCCTTCGCCCAGTCGGACAACCAGAAGACGATCTTCATGCCGCTTGAGGCGAGCTCGCTCATCGGCTCCATCGGCGGTATCAAGGATCTGCTGAACGCCATGCCGGGAGACGGCGGGACGCCGCCACGGCGCGGCTAGCGGACATCAAGTCGTGACGTGATCGCTGGCGATCGCGACTGGGTATTGGCTCGCTGGCGCCGGAGCCGCGCACTCCAACCAAGGAGGTCGACCATGGATCTGCTCGTCATCCGGCCCGAGGCGTGGCATTGGATCGCGTTCGGGTTCGCGCTGATGGCGCTCGAGATCGTCATCCCGGGAACCGTGTTTCTGTGGTTCGGTATCGCCGGCGTGGCGACGGGGGCGGTCCTCCTGGCGGTGGACCTGCCGACGGCCTATCAGATCGGTCTCTACGGCGCCTTCGCCCTGCTGTCCTACGTCCCGATCCGCGTCTACCTCAGGCGCAACCGGCAGAGCGACGACGAGGCCGCCCGGGGACTGAACGACCGGGGATCGACCCTGATCGGCCAACGGGTCGGGGTCACCGACCCCGTGGTCAACGGCTACGGCGCGGCCCGGGTCGGCGACTCCCGCTGGCGTATCGCGTGTGACGAGGACCTGGAGGCGGGCGCCTCGGCCGAGGTGATCGAGGTGGTCGGCACGACCCTCAAGGTGCGTCGGGTCGGCTCGGCGCCGGTGACCGAAACTTCGGCATCGCCGGCCGACCCTGCCTAATTCTTGACCGCCTTCCGGCGGGTTCACGCCGGAGAGACGCGCGCCGTTAACCATGAAATCAAGGGCTGGCGCTCACGTCGCGGGGCGTGCCACGCTTGGCACGGTCGTTGTAAGGCGATCTTGTCCCTTCCCGTGACGTGAGGAGCAGCCTCACGGTGCTGCATCATATCGCCCACCGTCTGTTGATCTCGATCCCGGTCCTGATCGGCGTCCTGTTCATCGGCTTCCTGCTCATGCAGGTGGTCCCGACCGATCCCGCGACCGTTCTCGCCGGGCCGACGGCGAGCGCGGCCGACGTGGCCGCGATCCGCGAGTCCATGGGGCTGAACGAGCCGATCCTCTGGCAGTTCGCGATCTACCTCAGCCGCGTGCTGCAGGGCGATCTCGGGCGGTCCCTGATTTCCAACACCGAGGTGGTCGTCGAACTCGGCAACACCGTCGGCCCGACCGTCGAGCTGATGGTGGCAAGCCTGATCTGGGCCGTGCCGCTCGGCATCGCTTTCGGCACCCTGGCCGCCGTGCGCCGCGGCCAGGTCTCCGACCGGATCATCATGGCGGCCTCGGTCGCCGGCGTGTCGATGCCGATCTTCTGGTTCGGCCTCATGCTGATCCAGTATGTCGGCTTCCACTGGCAACTGCTGCCGTTCCAGGGGCGCGGCGGGCCGCTCTGGTCGATCGACGGCCTGCGCCATATCGCCCTGCCGGCGATCACGCTGGGCGGCATCTTCGTCGGCCCGGTCGCGCGCATGACGCGGACCTCGCTGCTGGAGGTGCTGGGCAGCGATTTCGTGCGCACCGCCCGCGCCAAGGGGGTGAGCGAGCGCACCGTGGTGCTGAGTCACGCGCTGCGCAATTCGCTGATCCCGGTGGTCACGCTGATTGGGCTGCAGATCGGCTTCCTGCTCGGCGGCGCGGTGGTGACCGAGACCATGTTCGCCTGGCCAGGGGTCGGCCGGCTCGCGGTCGGCGCCATCGTCTCGGCCGACTACGCGCTGAGCCAGGGCGCAATCCTGGTCCTGGCGCTGTCGTTCATCCTCGTGAACCTGATCGTCGACGTGCTCTACGCGGTCCTGGATCCGCGGGTGAGGGCGGGATGACCGAGGCTCAGATGCAGTCCGGCGCCCCCGCCGCGACCGAACCCGACGCCGCCACGGTGATGGTGCGTTCCTCCGCGCTGCGCAAGCTGTCGCGGGATAAGGGAGCGGTGGTCTCCGCGGTGGTCCTGGCGGTGATCGTGTTCTGCGCGCTGTTCGCTCCGGTGCTGGCGCCGCACGACCCCTACGACAACAACCTTCGCAGCATGCTGAAGCCGCCGTCCTGGAGCGAGGGCGGGCTGCCCGAGCACCTGCTCGGCACTGACGGCCAGGGACGCGACATCGTCACCCGCCTGCTCTATGGCACCCGCACGACCCTGGTGATGGGTCTGCTGGCGGTGCTGGCCGGCGGCCTGATCGGCGCGACCATGGGGCTGGTGGCGGCCTATTACCGCCGCCTCGAGGGACCGATCATGCGGCTGGTCGACATCTTGCTGTCGTTTCCGTCGATCCTGTTCGGCCTCGCCATCGCGGCGGTTCTGGGCGCGGGCATCTTTGCCATCACCATCGCGCTGACCGTCGCGGCGGTGCCGACCATCGCGCGGATCACCCGCGGGGCGGCGCTGGTACAGATGCAGATGGAATACATCACCGCCTGCCGCGCCATCGGCATGAGCGACGCGCGGATCATCTGGCGTCACCTGCTGCCGAACTGCGCCTCGACCATCTTCGTGTATCTGACGCTGCAGCTCGGCCAGACCATCCTGCTGGGCGCGGCATTGAGTTTCATCGGCCTCGGCGCCCAGCCGCCGACCGCCGAACTCGGCACCATGGCGGCGGAGGGCCGGAACTTCCTGTTCTTCGCGCCGCATGTCTCGACGATCCCGAGCCTGGTGATCTTCCTGATCGTGCTCGCCTTCAATGTCCTGGGCGATGCGCTCCGGGACGTCCTCGATCCACGCCTGCGCCAATGATCCCGGAGGGGTGGGACGGCGCGGGAAACCGAGCGGGGCGCGGGTGGCGCCCCGGAACACCCCAGGAGGCCTAGTCATGGGACACACAACCAAGTGGCTCACGGCGGGAGCGATCGCGCTTGCCGCCGCCGTGCCGTTGTCGACGGCTGCGCACGCGCAATCGTCGGTCAGCGTCATGCGCTCGATCGATACCGACCGGTACGATCCGCACATCTCGACCGCCCGCTCGACGGCGGAGATCATGTTCATGGTCGGCGACACGCTGGTCGCCCTCGACCCGGACATGAAGACCATTCATCCGCTGCTGGCGGAGTCGTGGGAAGTTTCCGACGACGGCACGCTCTACACCTTCAAGCTGCGCGAGGACGTGACCTTCTGCTCCGGCAAGAAGTTCACCGCCGCCGACGTCAAGGCGACGATCGACCGCTGGCTGGCCCATGAGAAGGGCGTGGTGAAGAACCGCGCCGGCGACGTGAAGGAGGTCCGCGCGGTCTCCGACTATGTCGTCGAGTACGAACTCGAGCAGCCGTATTCCGAGCTGCTCTACCAGATGACCCAGCACTTCCACACGATCATCAACATCGATCAGGTCAACGAGCTGGGCGAGGATTTCGGCGTAAAGGGCTTCGACGGCACCGGGCCGTACTGCTTCGAGAGCTGGGAGCCGCGTAACGAGCTGGTGATCTCCAAGCACGAAGCCTACACCTGGGGTCCGGCCTTCTACGAGAACACCGGACCGGCCAGGGTCGACGAGGTCGTCTGGAAGATCGTGCCGGAGGAGAACAACCGGGTCGCCGGCATCCAGACCGGCCAGGGCGACGTGACCCAGTACCTGCCGTACTGGTCGATCGACCAGCTGCAGGCCAATCCGCAGATCTCGGTGACCTCGCCACCGTTCTACTTCTGGACCTTCTACATGGGCTTCAAGATCACCCGCGATATCGTGGATGAGCTGCCCGTGCGCAAGGCGATCAACCTGGCGGTCGACCAGACGGCGCTGGCGGAAGGGCCGTTCTTCGGCAAGGCCGAGCCGGCGAACGCCTACATCCATCCGGGTACCCTCGACTACGCCGACGCCGAGATCGACGAGGCCCTGTTCGGCTATGATCCCGACGCGGCGGCGAAGATCCTCGAAGAGGCCGGCTGGACGCTCGGCGACGACGGGTTCCGTTACAAGGACGGCCAGAAGCTGGAGCTGATCGCCTACAGCTTCGCCAACGTGTGGCGTCAGATCACCGAGGCGGTGCAGGGCGACCTGCGCAAGATCGGCATCGATCTGAAGGTCGAGATCTTCGACGCGACGGTGATCTGGGGCAAGCTCGCCACGCAGGACTTCGACATGTACACGATGAGCTATCCGTACGTGTCGGCGGGCGACGCGCTGAACCTGTATTTCCCGTCCGGCAACCGGCCGACCCCGAACCGGATGAACTGGGCCGACGACCAGACAGATACCTGGCTGTTCGAGGGACGCGGAGCGCTGAACGATTCCGGTCGCGCCGCCGCCTACGCCAAGATCCAGAAGCAGGTGCATGACGCCGTCGTCTGGGTGCCGCTGGTGCACGAGCCGATGTTCGTCGCCGCCGGTCCGAAGATGAAGCCGGTGCAGGCGCACGGCCTGTACGGCGCCGGCCTGTACAAGGGACTCAGCCTCGAGCTGAAGTAACCTCGGGACACCGAAGAGGGAGCGGGGCCGATCGCGCGATCGGCCCCGTTTTTTGCCTTGATGTGCTTGTAGTTCCGGCGCGCCGGCGGATGACGGAGGCCTAGTTCTTCGGTTCGTCGTCGGGCAGCAGGATGCGCTGGGCGGCGCCGTCGAGATCCTCGAACTGACCCGAGCGCAGCGCCCAGAGGAAGGCCGCCAGGCCGGCGAGCCCGAGCACCAGGGCGGCGGGGATCAGGATGGTCAGGATGCTCATGCGTGCGCTCCCACGGCCGGTGTCAGATCCGCCGGCCGATCGGTCGTCCGCGCTCCGGTCGCCCGCCCGGCCCGGCGGTCCGGCAGGCTGAGCCGCAGGGCGTTGGCGACGACCACGACCGAGGACGCCGACATGGCGATCGCCGCGAACAAGGGCGTGGCGTAGCCGGCGATGGCCAGCGGAATGGCGATCGCATTGTACACCAGGGCGAGGCCGAAATTCTGCAGGATCAGCCGCCGTGCCCGCCGCGCGACGGCGACGGCCGTCGGGATCGCGCCCATGTCCTCGCTCAGGAACACGGCGGAGGCGGCGCTTCGGCTGACGTCTGAGGCGGCGCTCGGCGCCATCGACACGTCGGCGGCGGCCAGGGCCGGGGCGTCGTTCAGGCCGTCGCCGACCATCAGCACCCGGTGGCCGCCGGCCTGCAGCGCCCGGATCTCGGCGATCTTGCTCGCCGGCGTGGCCGCGGCGGTCCAGGCCTCCACGCCGAGTCGGTCGGCGGTCTGGGCCACCTTGTCCGCGCCATCGCCGGACAGCAGCGACGGGGTGAGCCCGAGGCCGCGCAATCCCGCGACCGCGGCGTCGGCGCCGGGGCGGGGCCGGTCGGCCAGGTCGAAGGCCGCGACCAGGTCTCCGTCGCGCGCCAGCACCGGCCAGGCGCGGTGCGCCGGGCCCAGGGCGGCCAGGGCGGCCGGGCCGAGTGCCCAGTCGGCGCGGCCCAGCCGGAACATCGCGCCGTCGCGGCATCCCTCGATCCCGGCGCCCGGGCGTTCCCGCACGCTGTCCAGCTCAGCTGCCGCGCCGTCGCCGGCGGCCTCGATCGCGCGGGCCACCGGGTGGCGGCTGCGGCGGGCCAGGGCGACCGCCACCGCGCGGCTCGCGGGCCACAGGCCCGAGGCCTCGATCCGGGCCAGCGTCGGGCTGGTCAGCGTGCCGGTCTTGTCGAGCACCACCCGGTCGGCGATCGCCAGCCGCTCCAGCGCCGCCCCGTCGCGGAGCAGGATGCGGTCGCGCAGCAGCCGGCCGGCGGCCACCACCTGGACGATCGGCGCCGCGAGGCCGAGCGCGCAGGGACACGTGATGATCAGGACGGCGATCGCCGTGGTCAGCGCGTGGTGCAGGCCGCCGCCGGCGATCCACCAGCCGGCGAAGGTCGCCGCCGCGATCAGGTGCACCGCCGGGGCGTAGACCGCCGCCGCCTTGTCGGCGAGCCGGCCGAGCGCCGGTTTCGTGGTCTCCGCCGCCTCCAGCATCGCCCGCATCTCGCCGAGGAAGGAGGCATCGCCGGCCCGGGTCGTCGTGAGCGCCAGCGGCCCCTGCAGAACCAGGGCGCCGGCGACGACCGGGGCGCCGGTGTCGAGGGTGACCGGGTCGCTCTCACCGGTGACGATCGACAGGTCGACGGTCACGGGGCCGGCCTCGACGCTTCCGTCCACCGGCACCCGGTCACCGGCGGCGACGTGCACGGTCATGCCCGGCGTGACCTCGGTGATCGGAGTCCAGGCGCTGGTGCCGTCCGCGCCGACCACCACGGCGCCGCGCGGCGTCGTGCGGTCGAGCGTCTTCAGGGCCGACCGCGCCCGCGAGCGCATCACGTGGTCGAGCGTGCGGCCGATCAGCAGGAAGAACAGCAGGGTGACGGAGGCGTCGAAATAGGCGTGGGCGCCGCCGGTCAGGGTCTCGTGCAGCGACAGCACCACGGCGAGCAGCACCGCGAGGGAGATCGGCACGTCCATGTTCAGCCGCTTGGCCCGAAGCGCCCGCCACGCCGGCGCGAAGAACGGCCGCCCGGCGACGGCGACGGCCGGGATGGCGATGGCGGCGGAGATCCAGTGGAACAGGTCCCGCGTCGCCGCATCGGCGCCGGACCAGATCGAGACCGACAGCAGCATGACGTTGCCGGCGGCGAACCCGGCCACCGACAGGGCGATCAACAGGTGGCGCAGCATCGGGTCACCGCCGCTCTCCGTCGCGTCCATCAGGCCGGCGCGATAGCCGGCGCGGTCGAGCGCGGTGAAGGCGGCCTCCGCATCAACCGCCTGCCGCGACCAGCGCAGGGTCACGAACCGGCCGGCCAGGTTGACGCGGGCGTCCTCGACGCCTGCGACCGCCGCGAGCGCTTTCTCGATCGAGCCGATACAGGCGGCGCAATGGGCATCCGGCACGGCGATGCGCGTCGACACCCGGCCGTCGCCGAGATCCTGGGACACGTCGAGCAGTTCGCGCCGGTCGGGCCAGTGCGCCTGGTCCGGCACCGAGAGCGAGGCGGAGGCGGCGCAGCAGCTCATTTCGCGGCGTCCCGAACGAAGAAGCGGGTCTCGCGCCGCCAGGTCTGCCCGTCATCGGTCACCAGGGTCACCTTGGCGATCCACAGGCCGGGGGCGAGATCGACTTCGGCGGCGGCGGTACCGCCGGCGGTGTGGGGCAGGTCGATCAGCCGGTCCTCCGCCGTCGTGACCGGCCGGCCGATGCGCACGGTGCCGGCCAGGATGTCGGCCGGCCGCCCCTTGGCGTCGGACAGCGCCAGCCGCAGCGTGCCGTCGGCGTAGTCCATCGCCAGGTCCAGCCCGCGGGCGTTCTGCTGCCGCGCCGCCTCGAGCCGCGCGTTGAAGCGCTGGCTTTCCACGTAGGAGTTGGCGACGACCAGGCCAGGCCAGGTACCGCCGGCGAAGGTCGCCATGGTCACGTTGACGGCGACGATGAGCCCGAAGAAGGCGACGAAACCGAGGAGGACGTGGCGGCCGGTCAACCGGAACCCGGCCGGGGCCGAATGTGCGTTGGTGGACATGTCCGTCATCGTGAACCTCCATTGTCGAAGATCGCGTCGTACTCGGCCCGCTCCGAGCCGGCGCTGTCGCGCACGCGGAACCGGAAGGGGGTCTGCTCGCCGTCGAGCCCGCTCGGGTCGGCGGTGATGAAGATCCGCTCCGAGCGGAGCTGGTCCGGCTCGACGTCGAGGAAGATCGCCTGCTTCGGCTCGTCCTTGGCCAGCGGCAGAGTCATCGCGGCCTCGGGGAAGTCCTCGATCGTCAGCAGCACGGTGCGCCGCTCCGGCATCATGTTCAGGATCTTCACGGTGTAGCCGTTGCGCACCGTGCCGTTCGACAGGGTGACCGAGACCGGGTTGCGGTCGTGCAGGACGTTCAACTCGAGACGGTCGCGGGTCGAGACCAGGACGATCATGGCCAGGCCGATCAGCGCCCAGATCGCGAAGTACAGGATCGTGCGTGGGCGCAGGATGGTGCGCAGGCCGGTGTGATGGACCTCCGGCGCGATGGCGCCGTCCGACGTGCGAACCCGGTTCGGATCGATGGTCCCATCCGCCAGGCTCGCCAGGGTCATGTTGTGCTGGTAGGCGGCATGGGTCGAGTAGGAGATCAGCCCGGTCGGCCGACCCATCTTGCTCATCACCCCGTCGCAGGCATCGATGCACAGCGCGCAGGTGATGCATTCGAGCTGCTGGCCGTCGCGGATGTCGATGCCCATGGGGCAGACCGCGACGCAGGCGTTGCAGTCGACGCAGTCGCCGACCGCCGTCCCCGCCGCCTGCTGCTGCTTCTGGTGGCGCGACCGCGGCTCGCCCCGCCAATCGTTGTAGGTCACGGTCAGCGAGTGCTCGTCGAGCATTGCCGCCTGGATGCGCGGCCACGGGCACATGTAGATGCAGACCTGCTCGCGCATCAGGCCGCCAAGCGTGTAGGTGGTGAAGGTCAGCACTGCGATCGTGCCGTAGGCGACGGTCGGCGCGGTGCCGGCGACCACGTCGGCCAGCAGGCTCGGCGCGTCGGCGAAATAGAAGATCCAGGCGCCGCCGGTGGCCACGGCGATCAGCAGCCAGATAGCGTGCTTGGTCAACCGTTTGGTGATCTTCGACGCGCTCGTCGGCGCCTTGTCGAGACGGATGCGCTTGTTGCGGTCACCCTCGACGAACCGCTCGACCACCAGGAACAGGTCGACCCAGACAGTCTGCGGACAGGTGTAGCCGCACCAGGCGCGGCCAACCGAGGAGGTGACGAGGAACAGGCCGAGCGCCGCCATCAGCAGCAGGCCGGCGACGTAGTAGAACTCCTGCGGCCAGATCTCGATCCAGAAGAAGTAGAAGCGGCGGTTGTAGAGGTCGATCAGGACCGCCTGGTCCGGGGCGAACTCGCCCCGGTCCCAGCGGATCCACGGCGTGACGTAGTAGATGCCGAGCGTGACCAGCATCACCAGCCACTTGAAGCGGCGGAAGGTACCTTCCGCGCGCTTCGGGTGGATCTTCTTGCGGGGGGCGTAGAGCGGCTGCTGCTGGTCACGACGGTTGACCGCTTCGACGTCGAACTGCTCGAAGTGTTCGCCCGTTGCGCCGTCGCGGTCGGTCGTGGCCATTGCCTTACTCTCCGCCACCGAGGCCGTGCACGTAGACGGCCAGTTGCTTCACCACGTCGTCGCCGAGCCGGTCGCCCCATCCCGGCATCACGCCGTGCTTGGGGTTGCCGATCTGGGCGGCGATCTCGTCCAGGCTGTCGCCGTAGAACCAGATGGCGTCGGCCAGGTTCGGGGCGCCGAGATCCTTGAGCCCGAGGCCGTCGTCGCCGTGGCAGGCGGCGCAGTTCTCGGCGTAGACGCGGGCGCCTTCCTCCATCGCCCCGGCATCGTGCTCCAGGCCTGCGAGGAAGCGGACATAATGCGCCGCCGCCGCGATCTCCGGGCGTTGAAGCAGGCCGTCGCGTCCGAAGGCCGGCATCTCGGAGAAGCGGGTGTCCGGATCCTCCTCGTAGCGCACGCCGTGGCGGATGGTGTAGGCGATCTCCTCGACGGATCCACCCCACAGCCAGTCGTCGTCGTTCAGGTTCGGATAACCCGGCGCCCCCTGAGCGCCGGAGCCGTGGCACTGCGAGCAGTAGACCTTGTAGGCCGAGGCACCGCCCGCCGTGGCGAAGCGTAGCAGGGTCGGATCCTGCTGGATCTCGGTCAGCTCGGCCTCGCGGATCTGCGCCAAGGTCTCGGTCCGGCCTGCGGCGACCGACGCCATGGTGTCATGCAGCTCGCCCCGGCTGGAGAAGCCACCCAATCCCTCCGTCGCCGCGGTGATGAGCGGGATCGCCGGGTAGTAGAGGCAGTAGCCGATGGACCACACGATCGTGGCGTAGAACAGGTACACCCACCAGCGCGGCAGCGGATTGTTCAGCTCCTTGATGCCGTCCCACTCGTGGCCGGTGGTCTCGACATTCGTGACGCTGTCGATCTCCTTCTCGCTCATGGTTCAGTCCTCCTTAAGCGGGATGGCGGCGGCGTCATCGGCCGATCGGCGGCCGCCGGGGCGGTAGGTGTAGGCGACCGCCGCGACGAACAGGATCACCAGGTAGAGCAGTCCCCAACTGTCGGCGAACTGCCGCATACTCTCGTAGTCCATCAGGTCCTCCTCAGCGCAGGTTGGCGTCGGGATTGAAGGTCGAGAAGTCGACCAGCGTCCCCAGCATCTGCATGTAGGCGATCAGGGCATCCATCTCGGTCAGCCGGTTCGGATCGCCGTCGAAATCGCCGGTCTTGGCCTTCGGGTAGCGGGCCAGCAGCCCGTCCCAGTCGGCGTCGGGATCGGCCTGGGCGCGCAGGTCGGCCAGCGCGTTGTCGACCATCTCCTGGTCGTAGGGCACGCCAACGACCTGATTGGCCCGGAGGTGGCCGGCGATGTTCGTGGTCGAGAGGTCGGTCGTCGCCAGGAACGAGTAGGACGGCATGATCGACTCCGGCACGACCGAGCGCGGCTCGATCAGGTGCTGGACGTGCCACTCGTTGGAGTAGCGGTCGCCGATCCGCGCCAGATCCGGCCCCGTCCGCTTGGAGCCCCACTGGAACGGGTGGTCGTACATGCTCTCCGCCGCCAGCGAGTAGTGGCCGTAGCGCTCCACCTCGTCGCGGAACGGCCGGATCATCTGGCTGTGGCAGACGTAGCAACCCTCGCGCTGGTAGATCTCGCGGCCCTTGAGCTCGAGCGGCGAGTAGGGACGCATCCCCTCCACCTTCTCGATCGTGTTCTGCAGGTAGAACAGGGGCACGATCTCGACCAAGCCGCCGATGGTGACCACCAGGAGGGACAGGACCAGCAGCAGGGTCGCGTTGGTCTCGATCCGCTTGTGTCTCTCGAAGATCGACATGGGTTCCTCCTCCGGGTCAGGCCGGTTGCGCGACGACGGTCGACAGCGGCGCCTCGTCACGCTGGCGGCCGAGGATCGTCATCCAGATGTTGAAGGCCATGACCAGGCCGCCGGCGAGATAGATCACGCCCGCCAGCATGCGCAGGACATAGAAGGGATGCATGGCGTCCACACTCTCGGCGAACGAGTAGACCAGGAAGCCCTCGGCATCGTATTCGCGCCACATCAGGCCCTGCATGATGCCGCTGACCCACATCACCGCCGCGTAGACCGCGATGCCGAGCACGGCGAGCCACAGGTGCCAGTTGACCATGCGCAGCGAGTACAGCCGCTCGCGTCCCCACAGCCGCGGGACCAGGAAGTAGATCGCCGCGAAGGAGATCATGCCGACCCAACCGAGCGCGCCGGAATGCACGTGGCCGATGGTCCAGTCGGTGTAGTGGCTGAGCGCGTTCACGCTCTTGATCGACATCATCGGGCCTTCGAAGGTCGACATGCCGTAGAACGCCAGCGCCATGACCATCATGCGGATGATCGGGTCGGTGCGGATCTTGTCCCAGGCGCCCGAGAGCGTCATCAGGCCGTTGATCATCCCGCCCCAGGACGGCATCCACAGCATGATCGAGAACACCATGCCCAGGGTCTGCGCCCAGTCGGGCAGGGCCGTGTAATGCAGGTGGTGCGGGCCCGCCCAGATGTAGAGGAAGATCAGCGCCCAGAAGTGCACGATCGACAGCCGGTAGGAATAGACCGGCCGCTCCGCCTGCTTCGGCATGAAGTAGTACATCATGCCGAGGAAGCCGGCGGTCAGGAAGAAGCCGACCGCGTTGTGGCCGTACCACCACTGGGTCAGGGCGTCCTGCACGCCGGAGAAGGCCGAGTAGCTCTTCGAGCCGGTCAGCGACACCGGGATCGCCAGGGCGTTCACCACGTGCAGCATCGCCACCGTGACGATGAAGGACAGATAGAACCAGTTGGCGACGTAGATGTGTGGTTCCTTGCGCTTCAGGATCGTGCCGAGGAACACCAGCAGGTAGGCGACCCAGACCACCGTCAGCCACAGGTCGATGTACCATTCCGGCTCGGCGTATTCCTTGGACTGGCTGTTGCCCAGCAGGTAGCCGGTCGCCGCCAGGACGATGAACAGCTGGTAGCCCCAGAACACGAACCAAGCCAGGTCGCCGCCGAACAGGCGGGTGCGGCAGGTCCGCTGGACCACGTAAAAGCTGGTGCACAGCAGCGCGTTGCCGCCGAAAGCGAAGATCACCGCCGAGGTGTGCAGCGGCCGGATCCGGCCGAAATTCAGCCACGGCTCGATGTTGAGGTCGGGCCAGGCGAGCTGCGCGGCGGCGACGACGCCGACCAGGAAGCCGACGACCCCCCAGAACACCGTCGCCAGGGCGCCGAGCCTGATCGGGCCGTCCATGTAGCCGTCGGGTACGCCGGCGGCGGCGGCCGGCCGGCCGATCAGCCAGAACGCCGTCAGAACGGCGACGAGGAAGAAGAGGTAGGCATGGAACTCGTAGACGCCGTCCTCCGCGCCCGCCGCCATGAACAGGGCGAGCACGGCGACGACGGCCGCGAGGGAGAGTTCGATCGCTTTCGACATGATCCGGGGTCCCGCAGCATGTGATGACACGCCCGGAAGGTGTCGGTTTCCGTGTGCGGCTTCCTTGATCTCGATCAACGTTTGCTGCAACGCACATCGATATGGTGCGGCCATCGTGAACGGGTCCGAACGGACCGTGTTGCAGGGAGTGCTTCGATGGAGGTTGGACAGGAATTCTTCCCGTCCCGGCACCAGGAGCCGCCTCTCGTGCGGATCGCCCGCAACCACGCGCGCATCCTCGACATCTGCCAGGAACTGGAGCGGCTCGCCGACCACCTGCCGGCGCTGCCGGACGAAAGCCACCACCTGGTCATCGCCCAGCGCCTGGGCGCGACGCTGCGCCGGGTCAACGCGGTGGAGGAGCGTGAGTTCCTGCCGCTGCTCGTCCAGGTTCTCGAGCCGTGCGACGTCGACCAGTGCGTCGAGACGCTCATGGAGGAGCATCGCCAGGACGAGGCCTTCGCCGACGAGGTGGCGGAGGTCCTGCTGGAATGGGCGGTCGGTGAGCGGCGCTACGACGCCGCGACCGTCGGCTACATGCTGCGGGGCTTGTTCGACAACCTGCGCCGGCACATCGCGCGCGAACACGACCACTTGCTGGTTCCGCTCAGCCGGGCGGAGTGAGCGGCGTCAGGCGGTCGACACCCAGGGCGGCCATGTCCGGAGAGGGGGCTAGACCCCAGTCGCGTCCTTCAGCGCCTCACGGTCGGGGACGACGACGTGGCGGTTGCCCTCGATCTCGACGAGACCGTCCTTGCGCAGGGCCGTGAACTGGCGGCTGACGGTCTCGATGGTCAGGCCGAGATAGTCGGCGATCTCCGCGCGCGACAGCGGCAGCTCGAAGGTCACGCTGTCACCCTCGTGCTCCGGGTCGATGTGGTCGGCGATCAGGCTGAGGAAACTGGCGACCTTCTCCTTGGCCGTCATCCGGCCCAGCACCAGCATCCACTGACGCGCCTCGTCGAGTTCGTCCAGGACCTGGCGCAGCAGCCGGTTCTCCAGTTCCGGATTCTCGTGCAGCATCGTTTCCAGCACGTCCTTCGGGAAGCTGCACAGCCGGACGTCGACCGCCACCTCGGCGCCGAAATTGCTTTCCTTGATGAACGGGCGGCCGAGGAAGTCCGGCGCGAACTGCAGGCCGACGATCTGCTGACGGCCGTCGGGCATCAGCTTGGTGAGCTTCACCGCGCCCGAGAGGATGTTGGAATAGCTGTGGACCTCGTCCTCCTCGTGGACGAGTTCCTCCTTGCGCGTCGCCGTCCGCTTGACCGTGTGCTTGCTCAGTTTCTGGAGTTCGTCCGGGTTCAGGGCGCCACAGATGCCCCGGTGCCGCGCCTCGCAGGCTCGGCAGAGGACCGGAATGTCCGAGTTGTGTATATCCTTGCGGTCGCCCACGCTCACCTCTCTGCCGCCATATTGCCACGGCACTTGGGATATCCGTAAGGGATTACAGGCGAAAGCGCCCGTGGTGTCCGGCCCCGCCAGGGATCAGAAACCCATCCGCCCCTTAAATTGCTGCCCGGTGGCCAAAGACACCAGATGAGCAATTGCCGCAAGGGCGACGACGACCCCGAGCATCTGGATGAGCGTCCAGGGGATTGGCCAGGGCGGATCCAGGCTCTCGCGCGGGCGGCGCTGCATGTGCCACGCTAGCAACGACACCGCGAGGCTGGCGGCGAGGCAGACCAGGGTCGTTGACAGCGGCATGCACGGGACCTGTACGGCGAGAAGGGGACGACGATGAACGACATATCGGGGCAGGAGGCGGGCGCGCAATACGATCCGTCGACGTTCGAGGCGATGACCTTTGCCGATCGGACGCACGCCTTCGCCGACGGCAGAGACAGTCCGAGCGCCTATCTGGAGCGCTGCCTGGACGTGATCGCGGCCCGCGAACCGGTGGTGAAGGCGTGGGTCACGCTGAACGAGGTCGGGGCGAAGGCGCAGGCCGACGCCGCGACCGCCCGGTGGAAGGCGGGCCGCCCGCTGTCGCCGATCGACGGCATGCCGGTCGGGATCAAGGATCTCTACATGACCAAGGACATGCCCACGCAGATGGGCTCGCCGCTCTATGCCGGGCGGACCACCGGCGAGGATTCCGCGCCGGTGCAGGCCCTGCGGCTGGCCGGTGCGGTGATTCTCGGCAAGACCGTGACCACCGAGCTCGGCTTCTCCCATCCCGGGCCGACGACCAATCCCTTCGATGCCGAGCGGACGCCGGGTGGGTCCTCCTCCGGTTCGGCGGCGGCGATCGGCGCGGCGATGGTGCCGGCGGCCCTGGGCAGTCAGGTGGTCGGCTCGATCATCCGTCCGGCCGGGTTCTGCGCCAACACCGCGATCAAGCCGACCCTCGGCGCACTGCATCGCGGCGAACGCCAGGGGCTGAGCCACAGCCATCTCGGCGTGCATGCGGGCGGGATCGCCGACATGTGGGGCGTGGCCTACGCCATCGCCCGGTTCGTCGGCGGTGATCCGGGCTGTCCCGGCCTCTACGGTCCCGAGGCCGCACCGCCGGCGGAGCGCCCGCGGAGGCTGATCGTGGTCGAGAGCGAGGGCTGGGCGAAGACCGACGACGCCACCCGCGGCGCCTTCGAGACCGTGCTCGACCGCATCGCCGCGGCGGGGGTCGAGATCGTGCGCCGGGCGGGCCACGGCGAAATCGAGGCGTTCGAGGCCGAGATCGACGGGTCGCTGGGGCTGTGCCGCGACATCTGCGGTTGGGAGTTGCTGTGGACGCTCCGGAACCTGGCGGAGAAGGACATCACCCAGCTCAGCGACAGCATGCGCACGCGCCTGTCGCTGGCCGAGGCCATGTCGCTGGACGACTACCGCGCGGCGCTCGCCAAGCGCGCGGCGATGCGCGGCCGGTTCGCCGCGGTGGCGGCGACGGCGGACGCGATGATCTCGCTGTCCTCCGCCGGCCCGGCGCCGAGGATGGTCGACTCCGCCAGTCAGCAGGGCGAGCCCGGCGTCACCCACACCACCGGCCTGCCGGCCTACAACGCCTGGACCTCGGCGGTGGGTTGCCCGTGCGTGACGGTGCCGATGATGAGCATCGGCGGCATGCCGGTGGGCGTTCAGGTGATAGGCCGCCACGATGACGACTGGCGCACCGCCGGCATCGCGCGGTGGGTCAAGGAGCGTGTCGAGGCGGTGGTGGCGTAGAAAGGGCGCCGGAGTATCCCCCGGCGCCCGCTCGGATAGTGACTGACGGGATCGTTCAGTCCAGGGACTGAACGATCTCCTCGCACATCTTCTTCGCGTCGCCGAACAGCATCATCGTGTTGTCGCGGAAGAACACCTCGTTGTCGACGCCGGCATAGCCCGACGCCATCGAGCGCTTCACGAACAGCACCGTCTTGGCGTTCTCCACGTCCAGGATCGGCATGCCGTAGATCGGGCTGGACGGGTCGGTCTTGGCCGCCGGGTTGGTCACGTCGTTGGCGCCGATCACGAAGGCCACGTCGGTCTGGGAGAAGTCGCGGTTGATCTCCTCCAGCTCCAGCACCTCGTCATAGGGCACGTTCGCCTCGGCCAGCAGCACGTTCATGTGGCCCGGCATGCGGCCCGCCACCGGGTGGATGGCGTAGCGCACGTTCACGCCCTTGGCCTTGAGCACGTCCGCCATCTCACGCAGCGCGTGCTGCGCCTGGGCGACCGCCATGCCGTAACCGGGGACGATGATGACCGAGGAGGCGCTTTCCATGATGAAGGCCGCGTCCTCGGCCGAGCCGGCCTTGACCGAGCGGTCGCCATCGGGGCCGGCGGCCGCCGCCGCGTCGGTCTCGCCGCCGAAGCCGCCGAGAATGACGCTGATGAATGACCGGTTCATGCCCTTGCACATGATGTAGGACAGGATCGCGCCGGAGGAGCCGACCAAGGCGCCGGTGATGATCAGCAGGTGGTTGCCCAGCGTGAAGCCGATGCCGGCCGCGGCCCAGCCGGAATAGGAGTTCAGCATCGACACCACGACCGGCATGTCGGCGCCGCCGATCGGCAGGATCAGCAGGAAGCCGAGCGCCAGGGCGACCGCGAAGATCAGCCAGAACGCGGTCGGATCCTGGGTGGTGCATAGCCACACGATCAGGCCCACCAGCGCGATGCCGAGGGCGGCATTCAGCGGATGCTGTCCGGCGAACACCAGCGGCTTGCCGGTGACCAGGCCCTGCAGCTTGCCGAACGCGATGATCGACCCGGTGAAGGTGATCGCGCCGATCGCGAGGCCCAGCGCCATCTCGATCAGGGAGCCGACCTTGATCGCGCCGATCTCGCCGATGCCGTACGCGTCGGGTCGATAGAAGGCCGCCGCTGCCACGAAACAGGCGGCGAGACCGACCAGACTGTGGAATGCCGCCACGAGTTGCGGCAGCGCGGTCATCTCGATCTTGCGGGCGATGACCGTGCCGATCGTGCCGCCGATCAAGATCCCGAGAATGATCATCTCGTAGGACAGCACCGTCGGCATGGCGATCGTCGTGCCCACGGCCAGAAGCATGCCGGCCATGCCGTAATAGTTGCCGGCCCGCGAGGTGGCGGGATGCGACAGGCCACGCAGCGCCATGATGAAACAGACGCCGGAGACCAGATACAGGAGGGAGGAGAGGGTCGCACTCATCGGTTCTGTCCTTCCCTCACTTCTTCTTGAACATAGCGAGCATGCGCTCGGTCACCAGGAACCCGCCGAAGATGTTCACGCTGGCGAGGATCACCGCCAGGAAGCCCATGATCGACGAGAAGTTGGTCTCGGTTGGGCCGGCGGCGATCAGCGCGCCAACGATGATCACCGACGAGATCGCGTTGGTGACCGCCATCAGCGGCGAGTGCAGCGCCGGCGTCACCCGCCAGACCACGTAGTAGCCGACGAAGCAGGCCAGCACGAAGACCGTCAGGCCGACGACCGTCGGGTCGAGCGCACCGCTGGCGGCGGCCGGGGCGGTCATGTCCACCGTCTTGTCGAGGGCAGCGGTACCGGCCTGCGAGGCCAGATCCGCGGCGTCGCTGGCAAGCTCCCGGGCCTCCTCGGCCAGATCCTTGAGCTTGTCCGCCAGAGAATGCTCAGACATTCGATTCTCCCCCCTTAGGCCTTGGCGTCGTCGCTGGAGTCCTTGGCCTCCGGCGTCGAGTCCGTCTTGGTTTCTGCGGTCTTGGTCTCGTCCTTGACGACCGGTTTCGCCGCCGCCTTCTTGGCGGCCGGCTTGCGCGCGGGGGCCTTCTTCGCCGCCGGTTTGGCCGCCGGCTCGTCCGTCAGAGCCTTGATCTGCTCATTGGTGACGGCGCCGTCCTTGGTGACGGTGGCGGCCTTGATGATCTCGTCCTCCTCGTCGATCTTGAGCGCCTTGCTCTCCTTGTCGACGAGCGGGGTGAGGAAGTTCAGCAGGTTCTTGGCGTAGAGCGCGCTGGCATCGACCGCCAGCCGGCTCGGCACGTTGGTGTGGCCGACGATGGTCACGCCATGGGCCTCGACCACCTCGCCCGGCTTGGAGAGCGGGCAGTTGCCGCCCATCTCGACCGCCAGATCGACGATCACCGAGCCCGGCTTCATCGTCTTGACCATGTCCTCGGTCACCAGCACCGGTGCCGGGCGGCCGGGGATCAGGGCGGTGGTGATGACGATGTCCTGCTTGGCAATGGTCTCGGAGATCAGCGCCGCCTGCTTCTTCTTGTACTCGTCGCTCATCTCCTTGGCGTAGCCGCCGGCGGTCTCGGCCTGCTTGAACTCCTCATCCTCGACGGCGACGAAGGTGCCGCCCAGGCTCTCGACCTGCTCCTTGGCGGCCGGGCGTACGTCGGTCGCCGACACGATGGCGCCGAGGCGCCGCGCGGTGGCGATCGCCTGGAGGCCGGCGACGCCGGCGCCCATCACCAGGCAGCGCGCCGGCGGCACGGTGCCGGCCGCCGTCATCATCATCGGGAAGGCGCGGCCGAACACGGCGGCGGCGTCCAGAACCGCCTTGTAGCCCGCCAGGTTCGACTGCGAGGACAACACGTCCATGGACTGGGCACGGGTGATCCGGGGCACCAGCTCGAGCGCGAAGGTCCGCGCGCCCTGCTTGGCGATCGCCTCGAACAGCGCCTTGTCCTTGTACGGTTCCATCAGCGAGATCAGAAGCGCGCCCTTCTTGAGCAGGCCCGCCTCGTCCTCAAGCGGCTTGCGCACCTTGAGCACGACGTCGGCGTCGCCGATCGCGTCCTTTGCCGATTTCACGATGGTCGCGCCGGCGGCCTTGTAGGCGTCGTCGGTGACGGCGGCGGACAGGCCGGCACCGCTTTCGATGGCGACGTCCGCGCCGAGCTGGATGTATTTCTTAACAGTGTCGACCGAGGCGGCGACGCGCTTTTCGCCGTCTCGGCGTTCCTTGACGATGCCGATCTTCATGAATTGGGTCCCCGCTGGATTCCCTTTCTTGCCCGAGGGTTATGCCGCGCCAATCCGTCGGGCGCAAGGCGCCTGCCACCCCCATAACAGTGCCGACATACATGGACTTCCCGGTCAACCGGACAAGTCCCGCCCCGGCAATGGATAATTTCCACGCGTGGTTAATTGGCCGCCCGACGGATCACCAGGAAGCTGATCACGATCTGGTCGACCCGCGCCGGGTCCTGCGACCAGAACGGCAGGTGAAGGCGGTGATAGGCCCCCTGGCGCCGGTTCTCCACGTGCCAGGGAAACAGGTGCAGCAGCGGTTCGCCGGTCCGGGCGACGGTGTCGAACGCCGCCTGATAATGCGCGTGGACATGGGGCGAGAAGGCGCCCGGTTCGTCGGTCCACCGACCGGTCAGATCCTTGCCCCGCGCCTCGGCGACCCGGGACCCGTAGAGCCGAAACCGGAACCGGGGCCTGTCGCCCGCGTCGCTCCAGTGAACGTCGAGAACGCTGATGTCGCCGAGCAGCCGATGAACATCGATCGGGTCGAAGTGGCGATAGGCGGGAAGCCGCTCCCCGTCGCGGCGCAACGAGACCCAATACGACAACAATTCCTGCTGTGCCGGCGCCAGCTTGCCCGGGTCGATCTCCGCGCCGCCGACCGTGGAGGGTTTCCACAGCGTGACGGACTCCCCGAAGACGACGGCCGTTCCAATGGAGCGATCCGTCATGTGGATTCCTTCGCGCCTTGGCGCCGTCCCTGTACCACTATCGCGGGAAACGCCGCGGCCGTCGAGTGCGGTCACCGCAGCGCCATGGCCGTCAACCAGGATTTTGGCGCGCGACGCTGCCTACCCGCGTCAACGGAACGTCGCGCGTCTGCGGTCGATCTCCAGCCTGCGCAGGTCGGCATCGCGCTGCTCGCCAAGCCATCTGTAGGCGCGGCGGCAAATCTCCGGCGGCGAGTTGCCGCTGGCACCCGCCCGCGACGTCTCGGGGGTCGCGCAGTCGCGTTCGGCCTCGCGGACCAGGGCGGTCCAGCGGGCATCACGCCGCTCGCGCAGCGCCGCATAGAAGGCATCCCGGGCCTGCGGATTCTCGAACAGGGTGCCGCGCAGCGCGACGGCCAGGCGCCCCGCCACCCGGCTGGTTTCGTCGGCGCCCGGGGCCGCGGCGCGCGCCGCCATTGGCGAGAACGGCTGCCGGTCGGCCGCCGCCTCCAGCACCCTCGGCAGCGGGCGTGGATGCAGGATCTCGGTCGTCGGGAAATAGCCCTCGGCCTCGCAGATCACGGCGACCGGAAATCCGAGCGCCCGTGGGTCGATCGACAACGGCGCCGGCAACGAGTCCTGCCGCGCCTTGCGGCCGACGGCCCGGCACTTGGCGCCGTCGGGTACCGTCTCGACGATCGTGCGCTGCGGGATCGGCGGGCCCTCGCGCACGGGCTGGCGCTGCGCCGCGCAGGCGCTGACCGCGACGAGCAGAGCGGCGATGAGAACCGGGCGAATCATCACTTAGTCTAACGCGTCGGCGCTCTCGCGTGCCATAACCGGCGCCGTCACCTGCGGAGAAGACGATGCCCAAACCTGTCCCCACCGTGCGCCTCAACAAGGGCGGCGGCGCGCGCCTGAAGCGCGGCCATCCCTGGGGGTTCTCGAACGAGCTCGCGATGACGGCGGAGACCAAGGCGTTGGCGCCGGGATCGGTCGTCACGATCGAGATGCCCGATGGCGAGGCGATCGGTCGCGCGCATCTCAACCCGCACAGCCTGATCGCGCTTCGGCTGCTCGACCGCGATGCCGGGGCCGGGATCGACGCCGCCTGGATCGCCGCCCGACTGGCCACTGCGCTCGCCTGGCGGGAGCGGCTGTTCGCCCTGCCGTATTACCGGGTCGTCCACGCCGAGGCGGACGGACTGCCGGGGTTGATCGTCGACCGGTACGGCGATGTCGTCGTGGTTCAGGCCAACACCGCCGGCATGGAGCGGATGACCGAGGCCGTGCTGGAGGCGGTGCACGAGGTCCTGGCACCGGCGGCGGTGGTCCTGCGTAACGACGGCGCCGGCCGCAAGCTCGAGGGGCTTGGCGACGAGGTGAGGCTGGCGGCGGGCACGCTGCCGGCGCAGGTGACGGTGACCGAGGGCGGCGCGGTGTTCCCGGTCGACGCGCTCGGCGGCCAGAAGACCGGATGGTTCTACGACCACCGCGACAACCGCGCCTTCGTCGCCGCGCTGGCGTCCGGCGCGCGGGTCCTCGACCTGTACACCCATGTCGGCGGCTTCGGCGTGCAGGCGGCGGTCGCCGGGGCGGCGTCGGTCGACCTGATCGACCGGTCGGCGCCGGCGCTTGCCCTGGCGGCGGCGGCGGCCGAGCGGAGCGGCGTCGCCGACCGGGTGACGACCCGCAAGGCCGACGCCTTCGCCGCCCTGGAGCATCTGGCCAAGACCGGCGACCGCTACGACGTGGTGGTGTGCGATCCGCCGGCTTTCGCGCGGAGCAAGAAGGATGTCGCGTCGGCGGCCAGGGCGTACCGCAAGCTGGCGCGGCTCGGCGCCCAGGTGACGGCGCCGGGCGGCGTACTGCTGCTGGCCTCGTGCTCCCACCACATGGACCCGGTGTCCTTCGCCCAGCAGAACGGCCGCGGCCTCACCGACGCGGGACGGTCCGGCCGGCTGTCGCGCAGCGCCGGCGCCGGTCCCGACCATCCGGTCCATGCGCACCTGCCGGAAAGCGCCTATCTGAAGGCGATGGTGTACGCCCTCGACTGACCTCATCGACGCGGAGACCCCGATGGCCGACCTGATCCTCTACGGATTGCCGCATTCCAACTTCGTGCGCGCCTGCGCCATGACCGCGCTGGAGAAGGGCGCCAGCTACGATCAGGAACTGACCGGGTTCCGCGACATGCGCTCGCGCGAGCTGCTGGCGGTGGCGCCGTTCGGCAAGGTGCCGGCCATGCGCCATGGCGAGGTCGTGCTGTTCGAGAGCCTGGCGATCATGCGCTACATCGACCTCACCTTCGGCCCGCCCGACGCGCTGCAGCCGGCCGATCCGCTGGAGCGGATCCGCATGGACCAGTGGTTCACCGCCGTCATGGGCGCGATCGACCGCCATGTCGTGCGCGATTGGGCGCTGGAGTACATGTTCCCGACCGGCCCCGACCGCCAGCCCGACGAGAAGAAGATCGCGCGCTCGCGCAAGGCGGTGGCGCGGGACCTGGCGATTCTCGAGGAGGCGCTGGCCGACAGCGGGCACCTCGCCGGCGGCAGCTTGTCGCTGGCCGACATCGTGCTGGTCTGCACCCTGGACGTGCTCGGGCGTGTGGACGGGGGCGAGGACCTGCTGGCGGCGGCGCCGGGTGTGGCGGCGGCGATGGACGCGCTCCGGGCTCGCGACAGCTGGCAGAAAGCCTGCGCCGGCAAGATCACGCCGCAGCCGGGGGCGTGACGATGGTCCGTTCGCCGGTCGGTTGACCCGATCCGGTGTGGTCGACGATGCAGGTGGGAGATGGTGTCCCCGACAGGATTCGAACCTGTGACCCCCAGATTAGGAATTCGCGAGAACGACATTTACCGACGTTAATCAGGTCAAATAATAGGCTACATCCCCTAGATGCCGCGACACAATAAGCCTATCGGCACCTGTCTGGATCAATAGGCGACTACGACGGCACGGTGCTCAGGACGGTATCTGAAGGGCATCGACATGGCGGTGATCAATCTCACTGAACGTCGGATCCGAGATCTAGAACTTGGCTCCGGTATCTTTCGCGATCAGCAGGTGAAGGGACTGATGGTGGTCTGTCATCGGACCACTAAGACCTACGCTGTCCAGGGCGATGTCAGGCGCAACGGGCGGCATGTCCGAACGGTTCGCGTAAAGATCGATCGTGTAGACCGGATCAGCCTCAACGAAGCTCGCCGCAGGGCTAAAGCCCTGATGAGCCAAATTCAAGGCGGTGTCGATCCAACTGCCAGCCCCGAACAATCGGGGATTACGCTGGCCGAAGCTCTCGATCTTCATTTGGCTGAACGAAACCTTCGGCCGCGAACCGAAGAAAGCTATCGAGACCATCTCGATCGGTATCTGTCGAGGTTCAGGCGACGTGCGGTGGCGGACATATCGAGGCAGGATGTCCGAGAGCTCTTCGAGACCATTTCAAGGCGTCATGGCCTTACCTCGGCTGCCGGGGCTCTGCGCACCCTTCGGGCAGTCATCAATACGGCTCGTAGGATAGATGAGACGATTGGGGAGAATCCCGTCGATGCGGTTCGGCTACCGGCGCCACCGCGGCGTGAGGTCGACGAATTGGATCTGGGGGCATTCTGGCTGGCGACCAAAGAGCTATCGCCCATCATGAGGGATCTACAGCGAACCCTCCTTCTGACAGGAGCTCGCCGGACCTCGATGCTGTTGGTGAAGCGGGATCATATTGATGTCGAGCGCAAAGTGATCCGCTTCACACACATGAAGTCGGGAGGCGACCTGCTTTTTCCCATGGGAGATTGGCTTGCGGACACAATTCGTGCTCGCTTGTTCGATGACGAGATGCTCGGGAGCCAATGGCTATGGCCATCGCCCACTTCGAAAAGCGGGCATATCGAGGAACCTAAGCGCCCTGGTATTCCGTCTCCGCACGCGCTCAGGCACCACGCCCGGACCTTGATGATCGCTGCTGGCGTCCCCTATGCCGAAAGCGCGTTGCTGTTGGGGCACAAGCTGCCAGGTGCCTCCGGCGGCTATGTCCACCAAGCGCATTTGGTGGAAGCGCTTCGGCCATATGCGCAAAGGCTTGAGAATTTGGTCCTGGACGGTTCAAGAAGCCTCACCGCGCAGGCAGCCTAATGTTGGTATATTAGGGCAACAAAGTCGGATAAGGTCCGGCTGACGCTGATAGGCGTCTATGGGTCATCTCGGCCCTTTGACAGTGCGACAGATGTTTCAACCGCGACCGCTGTTCGTAGCAGCGGAGTCAAAGGGCTATAGTTATGCAATACGCTGATGTCCAGGTGGGGGCACGCCCACCGTCTGATGGTTCTCCGTGGCTCGATACCGACGCGGCAGCCCGATATCTCACCGCTTCACCGAAGACGCTTGCCGTCTGGCGATGCCAGGGTAGAGGTCCTCGATATCACACCGCCGGTGGTCGACTGGTCCGATATCATATCGATGACCTCGACGCTTTCGTTCGAGGGGAGGACGGTCGATGACCGATGCTCCTCTAACCTATTCAGGTGCCGATGTCGGAGAGTTTCTCAGGAATGCGGATCCATCCTTCATCGAGCTTGAGAGGATCGTAAAGTCGATCCGACAAGCGTCGGCCGGCGTTCCAAGAGGCCGCGTGATGGCGCTGAACTTCGCTCGATGGTGGGCGCAACATTGCTCGTTCGAAGATCCGACCGAGTTTGACGATCAGGTCAATGCCTGGTGGGACGAGAACGACCTGGCTGACGACCTCCGTTGTCTCGCTCGCGAACAAGCGGAAAAGATGCGGTGCTCGGTGGTGGACTTCGAACTGTCGAACAACCATCCCGATGTGATTGCGACCTATAGTCAGAGCGTGCTGCCGGTAGTTGCTGCGCTGGAGGAGTGGGCAGAACGGTCGCGAACGGATTTGCTGTCTCGCCTAGAGGCAGAGCATCAGGCAGACGTCGAAGCCAGCCGCTGGCCGCATCTCATTTCCTACGAAAACAAGAGAGGTTCGAAGCATTCGCGGCTGTTCCTGAGGCAGCGGCCGTGGCCGTGTATAGCTTCCGATGGCGTGCTCTACACCTTCCAGAATGGGGTTTGGCGGATGACCACGGATGCCGAGATGGAAGCCGAAGTGAGGTCGACGGATCCGGAAGATCAGCTGGACGTCGAACACGTCGCAAAGGTGGTCCGAGGAGTGCACCATCTGACCAGCACGCGAGCTCGACCCTTTGAGTGGATCGATCCCTCGGGCGATGAACCAGACCCTTCAAATCTGGCGTTGTTCAAGAACGGTCTATTCGACGTTTCGACTGGGCAACTCATCCCCCATGATGGCCGATACTTTGCCACTGGTCTGCCGGCGCACGATTGGGATCCGCTAGCGGATTGCCCAAGTTGGCGACGATGGCTGGATGAGACCCTAGATCCAGCGTTCCACTCAACCCTTCAGGAGTGGTTTGGCTACTGCTTGACGCCTGATACTCGCGCTCATCGGTTCATGACCTTTCTGGGTGGGCCTCGAACCGGTAAGTCGACAGCGCATGGGGTTCTTCACGACCTAGTTGGGTCGCAACATGCCGCTTCGGTCATGATGCCCGATCTTGGAGGTGACTTCGGCTTGGAGAACCTGCTGGACAAGCGACTGGCGATCGTGCCGGACGCTCACGATGCCCCGGCCCGGAATCGAGCTTCTGCTCTCGAACGGATCAAGAGCATCACCGGAGGTGACCCGGTGTCGGTGAACCGCAAGAACAAGGCGATCGTTCCCGCCGCACTTCGCACCCGGCTATTAGTGACCTGCAACCGACTGCCGAAGTTCATCGACGAGAGTGGGGCCCTGGGCGCACGGATGCTTATCGTCAAATTCGACCGTTCATTTCTCGGTCGAGAGGATAGGGGGCTGGGCGATAGGCTTCGATCTGAAACGAGTGGTATCGCCAACTGGGCGATTATTGGACTGCTGCGACTTCGGGACAACGGCCTCCACTTCACGGTTAGTGAGGTCGGAAAGACCGAGTCGGAGCACGCCACACGATCGCAATCGCCGGCAATTCGGTTCGCCGAAGATCGGTTGAACGTCACTGGTGATCCAGACGACTTCACACCCATGCGCGACGTGTACCAAGCGTATCTGGGTTGGATCGGAGACGAAGGGGCCCAGCGATCTGAGGTGAGAAGTCAGAACGACCTTTGGCAAGACCTGACGGCCGCAATGAGCGGAATTCGCTACACGCAACGAAGAGTGGATGGCCGACGTACCTATGGACTTTCGGGGGTCGCATCGGCGCGGTTGGACCTCGATGAAATCTGAGGTGCGGTAGCTGTGTGGCTTGGCCACCGAAAGCGGTGCAGGGGGCGTCTTGAGGCCGACATACCGGTCAATGGACGCCCCCTGAAAGCCTCTGACTGTCATGTGACTGTGGCGACTCATCCAGTGCCAGATCGTGCGCTTGAACCAGGGCCGAACTGCATGTTCGATTTTATGACTTTGCTGATGTCACATGACATGCTCGATGTTGAATATATAACTTCGAATCATGACGTTAGGTGTCAAATGACGATGCGCTCCCAACTTCAGCACCGAGACGAACAAGACAAAAATTAGACACGATGGCATCCATGAACTTTTGGATGCGCTCTAATGACCGCTGCTCCCGCTGCATCGTTGAGATTTAGGCTATGTTGCCGACGACCCTGAAGAGCGACTTCTTGTCTGCCTTGGGCGAAACGGGCAGCGTGGTCGAGGCGTGCCGACGTGTCGGTGTGAACAGGGCGACAGCCTACAACTGGCGCCGCGAACCTGGCTTCAGCCAGCTCTGGGAAGAGGCCCTTCTAATTCGGCGCGAGGCGCTCAGAGACGACCTCCTCTTCAAAGCAGATGTCGCCACCGGCAGGGTTGTTGAAGAACCTCTGCATGACGTGGAAACCGGGGAACTCGTTCTGGACGACGAATTCGAGCCAGTGACAGTCCGGCGGCTGGTCGACTATGACAGCCAAATTTTCAGAGCGATGCTCAACAAGTTCGTTCGGTCCGAGGACGGAGTTCCATCTACTTCGGTGAGTATCAACAACCTGATCGCTGTCGACGCGCCGTCGAGGCCGAGACTGGTAACGCCCGATGCTATCGACGTTGATGAGGCCGCCTATGAGGAGGTCGAGGATGTCGATAGCTGCAATGCGTAAACTGGCGGACGAGCAGGCCGCACCGGTGCCGGGAAACATCATCGTTTCATTCGTTACGCCGGGCGGCTTGGTCGTTCGCACCTATGCTGACGGTGGGGTGCTGATGCGCCTGCATACTCAGGGAAGCATGATCCATCTGGACGCCGAGGACGGACTTATCGCAGAGTTTCGGTCCGGCAGTCCTCCCATTCCCTGGTCTTCAAAGGCTGCTCGGGCTTCCGCCTTGGCCGAGATTTCTGGCCGCAATGACATAGACCCTTCGCTCCGTCGCGACCTCCTTGGACACGTCCGAAAGACGCCCTGGTACGAATGAACCAGTGCTCAATGCGGTGCTCGACCGTCCCCTCTCGTCACATCGCTTTGATTTCGCTTACTTCCCAGGCGCCATACCCTCAGATCAACAATTTGTCGGTCTAGAAGGGGAGTTGGTTAGACCGCTCATTCTCGACATGGTCCACCACGCCCTCGATGGCAGCGATGACCTCCCGGACATAATCGTCTGTGAAGTCGGTTAGCTTCACGCCATCCTTGTTGCTGCCATTCCTGTGGACGCAATCGTGCCGTCGCTCCATGGCCTTGAAAAGCAGGTTGCGCCGATCCTGCTCTGGGACGAGGTTTATCTTGAAGGCGTCCTTGTACAGCGCCATGACTAGGCGAAGGTTGTGATAGAGGTAGCTTCTCAGCTTTTCGACAATCCGCTTTTGCAGGATGTCGGGATCAGTAGCGATCTCTGCCGCGGTCGCTCGCTCCCCGCCGAGCACCTTGTTGTTTTTCACCAAGCTGTCGCGGACAATTGGTTCCCCGATTACGGCGTTGATAAGGGTGTCGCCGAGGTATGCCTCCAACGAGGCAACTGCCCCGGAGAAAATGAGACGGTTAGTGAACTGGTCGTCGTTGTCGGGGCCTGATGACCCAACCATCGCGGTGAGGTGGGCGAGTGCTTCCTTCGCTACCGAGTGCGGGTCTTCAGCAGGCTCGTAGTCCTCATCTTCGGGTGGGCCGTACATTGGGACGTCGCCAGTGAATGAGAGCTTGTGCGGCTCCTCGATCTCGAATTCTGTGTGGTCGGGGTAAACCCACACGTCCCCAGTGAAACCTGTTCCGCAATGGTCACAGACGATCTCGGTAAAATCGTTGGTCACCATATCTGACGTCTTTTCTGCTGCGAAATTCAGTTCAGGGACACTGACCTCCTGACTGTTTACTTCCCCGCACTGCGGGCATTTCCAGACTAGGTGGGAGGTGAAGTCCTGCATTGTCGGTGTCTACAGCTATATGACGTTCGATTGGGGCTTGTCGATGAGACAGCCGCGACGAGCTCGAAAAGCATCATATAGCTTAATGATTGTAGATTATGATAAAAATCTACTTAAGAGGGGAGTGTTTGTGAGTTTGAGAGGTGGCATATCGATGGCGCTCAGCGCCACTATCGTTTCCACCTCTTTGCATGTTGATTGGCCCCAGCTGATTGATCGGCAGTCAATCTCATCGCTTAAGTGCGCCCGCCCAATCGACGGCGTCTATGACCTTGGCGCTTCTACTTAGCACCACCAGAACCGGTCCCTCATCTCGACAAAAAGCCGAGCATCGCTTTGGTTAACGATTGAGTGTCAGCGTGTCGATAGGGGCAGTAGCGATCCCTGGATGATGGTGACCTGCTCGGCGTCAACGCGTACTTGTCAGGCCGCTCAACTGCGATTCTCGGCACATCGACCATAGGAATCAGCCAAGCGGCGTCCAGGCTCATCATCGCGGCATCAAGCGTGAGCGCCAGAAGCACTGTATTTCGATAGTCAACGAATGTTGCTTTGCGCACATCGAATTGGACGGTCCTCCTCTTCACTGCTGGCATCAGCCAAGCCTTCACCTGGATGGCTGCAGTCCGCCCTGTTTGCTTATCGAGAACGACAAGATCTACGCCGTGGTCGTCCGACACGGGTGTGAACGGAGACAAACGTCCTCCCGACGCCGCGATCAACGTTGCCGCGACGTATAGCTCTGCAATTCGTCCCCTCTGACTGGAAGTCAGTTTGTCGATGGCAATCAAGCATCATCCTGTTTTGGGATAATCCCAACTCAGGATTACCGAGTTTGGCGCCTTAGTTCAACGGTGGGCGCCGGTGCCGAAGACCATCCACACGCAAACGTACAGAAGACTTATTGCTGCGGTCATAGAGGCTCGCGTTGCGGCAGGTCTCACACAGCAGGATGTGGCGGATGCCCTTGGCCGCCCACAGTCGTTCGTTGCCAAGCTGGAGGGATGCGAGCGGCGGTTGGATGTGGTCGAGT